>Ga0105044_10008901_pt1 | contig 13765 bp, 9 predicted proteins | sample MAT01_FD_78092 | JGI IMG/M metagenome (GOLD analysis project Ga0105044, IMG submission 78092) | Freshwater microbial communities from Lake Fryxell liftoff mats and glacier meltwater in Antarctica - MAT-01 | ecosystem: Environmental > Aquatic > Freshwater > Ice > Liftoff microbial mat | place...
CCACGCGCAAGATCCCGTTCAGTCCAGGCCCTTCGTACCGTTGCCGAGGAGCATCAACCCCCAACCGATTTCCACTCTTTGCGGCCAGCCTGGAATCGCTTATTCAGCGACGCGCGAGTTGCGCTTGCGGTCATTTTCCAGCAGGAAGAGCTTGCGCATGCGGATCGACTTGGGCGTCACCTCGACCAGCTCGTCGAGGCGGATGTATTCCAGCGCCTCTTCCAGCGAGAACTTGCGCGGCGGGGTGATGCGGATGGCTTCATCCGCTCCACTGCTGCGCACGTTGGTCAGCTTCTTCTCTTTGTTCAGGTTCACGATCATGTCGCTGTCCTTGGCGTTCTCGCCAACGACTTGACCCTCATAGAGCGGCTCACCGACATCGCAGAAGAAGGATCCACGGTCCTGCAGCATGAACAGACCGTAGGCGACCACATTGCCGCCATTGCCGCTGATGATCGCGCCGTTGACGCGCTTCTCGATGTCACCGCGATACGGGGCGTAGCCCTGGTACAACGTGTTGAGGGTAGCTTCACCCTGGGTCGAGCTGAGCAGCAGATTGCGCAGACCCATCAGGCCACGCGCCGGGATGGTGAACTCAAGGTGCTGGAAACTGCCCTTGACCTCCATCACGACCAGTTCGGCACGACGCGACAGCAGCAGCGACATGACCTTTGAGGCATGCGTCTCGGGCACGTCGATGACGGCCAGCTCGATCGGCTCGATCTTCTTGCCGTGCTCGTCCTGCTTGAAGATCACGCGCGGCGGTCCAACCTGGAATTCGTAGTTCTCGCGCCGCATCGACTCGATGAGCACGGCGAGGTGCAGCACGCCACGTCCAGCAACCTCGAACACGTCAGGTGCTTCGGTGTCGGAGAAGCGCATGGCGACGTTCTTCTGCGCCTCGCGCAGCAGGCGGGCCTTCAACTCGCGGCTCTGCAGCGGCTTGCCTTCCTGCCCGGTCAGCGGACTGGTGGTTACGCCGAAGGTCATCTTGATGGTCGGCTCGTCGATCGGAATCGGCGGCAACGCGATCGGGTGATCGACATCGCAAATGGTGTCGCTGATGTTGATCTGCTCGAGGCCGGTGACGACGACGATGTCGCCGGCCTGGGCTTCCTTGATCTCTTCGCGGCCCATGCCGTTGAAGCGGTGCAACTGCAGGGCGCGGCCACGCGACGGGATCGCATCTGGACCCTTCATCACGGAGACCGCTTGGCCAGCTTTGATCGAGCCGGCGGAAATGCGGCCGATCGCCATACGACCAACGAAGTCATTGTGATCGATGTTGCCACACTGCAGCTGCAGCGGGCCGTTGGGATCGATCACTGGGCCGGGGATCTCGTTCTTGATCATCTCAAAGAGCGACTGGAGGTCGCGGCCGGGGCCGGCCGGAGCGTCGAGCATCGCCCGGCCTTTGGCCAGGTCGTCGGCCATGAAGCCGATGCGGCCGGAGCCGTAGACGACCGGGAAGTCGAGCTGCCAGTCCTCGGCGCCGAGTTCGACGCACAGGTCAAAGATCTTGTCGACCACGGTCTCGGGCTCGCAACGTGGCTTGTCGATCTTATTGACCACCAGGATCAGCTTGAGACCGGCCTGGATCGCCTTGCGGGTGACGAAGCGGGTCTGCGGCAGCGGGCCTTCAAAGGCGTCGACCAGGATGAGGGCGCCATCGGCCATGCGCATAACGCGCTCGACCTCGCCGCCAAAGTCAGCGTGTCCCGGAGTGTCGACGATGTTGATGCGCAGGTCACCGTAGTGGACCGCGCAGTTTTTCGCCAAGATGGTGATGCCGCGTTCTCGCTCCTGGTCATTGGAGTCCATCGCGCAGTCGACGACGTGCTGCTTGGCGTGGAATGCACCACCCTGCTTCAGCAGCCCGTCGACGAGCGTGGTCTTGCCATGGTCAACGTGGGCGATGATGGCGATGTTTCGGACGTCGGCGCGGCGAGGCTTGTCGCCAGGAGGCTGGGCAGTCATGCGGGGCGGGGTTCTATGGCTCAATCCCGCCGGGGGAAGCAGTCATTCCCTAATGCCGATCCGGTCAGCGCAAATAGGCGAAGGCGCTACGCACCATCATGCCGAGTAAGACAGCAAGAAACACGTCGGCAAATCCTAGACTTCCCACCCATTGTCCGGCATTTCCGCCGTTCCGGAGGACCTCAATTAAGCCGGTCCTCCACATAAAGAAGGCGAGTGACCCGAACACCGCCAGGAACAGCGAGATCTGCCTAGCCAGAGTCTGATTCCTGGTAACGGCAATGGCGCTGAAGTAGATCAACTGACCGCCATCCATGGGAAAGATCGGCATCATGTTGAATATAAAGAGCGATTTGTTGACCATCTCAGAAATCAACAACCCCTGTCCAAGGAGACTGAGGCCTTGCGGGCCGACAAGGACCCCGGGGGAATGGATGCGCAGCTGTTCGAAAGCGATACCAGAGCCCAACCACAGGGCCAAACTGACTGCCGGCCCTGCTGCGACGATGGCGATCTCCCGACCGATCCGTTCGCTATTCCGACGGGATGAGCACAACCCACCAAAAGCCCACAAGGTGATGGTTATGCCAAACGCTCCCAAGGCCTTGGCCATGAGTCCATGACCCAGCTCATGCAAGATGACGGCCACAATCAGGGCGATCAGGACCAGCAGGATATATTCGACACCGCCGCCTGACGAACCGCCCCAGACCATCAGCACGAGGACGAAGGCGCTCCAGTGGAGGAAGATCGGTACACCGGCAAGGTTGCCGATGTACCACGCTTCGCGTTGAAGGTTATTGAGCATGGCTAGTCGACCCGTTCAGCCGTGACGTCGACGATCTTGCCACCCTTGCCCAGCCGGGCATCAGGCCGCAATGGGCCGCGTGGCGGCATGCCCGGAAATCCACCCGGAAAGCCGGCGCCGGGCGGCATGCCGGGAAAACCGCCGCCGCCCATCATCTTGCCCATCTGACGACGGACCAGGGACATGGCGACCGTTTGCCCGAGTTTGCCGAACAACGCCTGGATCGGCGGCAGCAGCAGCAAAATGCCGACCACATCAAGGAAGAATCCCGGCACGATCAGCAGGATGCCCGCAAGCATGCGCACCATCAGTCTGCCAGCATCGGCGTTCTGGCCGAGCATGCTGCCCATCAACACGGTTGGCAGGCGGTTGATCGCGCTGCGCACCGACATGATGCCGATAACGATCAGGACACCTTGGATGAGAATGATCGGCAGGACCGTATCGACCCAGGTCGTCCCGCCGATCAGGCTACGGGCATGGCTACGCAGCAGGTCGCTCGCCAACACAAAGCTGTAGCCTTCGCCGGTCAGGACGGCCAGCACCAACAGGACACCAAGACAGCCGAGCAGCGGCATTACCGGGGAATCTCGATATTACTGATGCCCAAGCTTTGGCAGCGCTCCTGCAGCTCCAGAACCCGGTCGTACGATACGCCTGGGGCACGCAGGATGCGTATCTGAAGCCTGGTTCGTCCAAGCTTCTCGTTCGGCGCATCGCTCGCCCTGCGGTGCAACTCGCGGTCGAGCCGGTCGGATCCGATGACACGACCGTCTAGCAAGTAACCGCCGTCGGCGGTGATCTCGATATCGGCGATTGGGGGCGGGTCTGGTCGTGTATCAGCATCGCAACCTGCCACGACGAGCAGGGCGGCAGCGAGCAGCAGCCGGAGCATGTTCAGACCTTCGGCGGCGGCTGGGGAGCCGACATGTCGCGCGCAACGGCGCCGGACGGAGTCTGCGGCGAAATCGCGGCCTGCGGCTGGGTCGGGGCCTCAGGCGCTGCAGTCGTCACGTCATCGGTATTCATGCCCTTTTTGAACTCCTTCACCGACGAGCCGAGACCACGCATGATCTCAGGCAGCCGGCGCCCGAACAGCAGCAGGGCAACGAACAGGATGATCATGATATGCCAGCCGCTGAGATCGAAGATCGCAGGAATCAGATCGGGACGTTCCATGGGTATGGTATGCTAGGGACGGAACGGAGTGGGCAATGGGGACTGGCTGGGAGCCTGGCGGAGACAGGCGACTAGGGGTCACATGGAGCTTGCCCCGTTGCGCAAACAGCCTGTTTTCGCGGATTCCGCAAACTCGCGACCGAGGGAGACAGAATCCGCAAAACCAGGAGCCTGGCGGAGAAACCCCGACAGGCTCCAAGGCCGCCGCCGCCTGCCTCGTGACAGGCCGTCTGCAGCCATAGCTTTCCGCCCTCGCAAGGAGACGATCCATGGTCCACGTCAGAGACGGCATCCGGGTAGCGAAGTTCGGCGGCACCAGTGTCGCCACGGCAGTTCAGCTGCTGAAGGTCAAGGCGATCATCGAGGCCGATCCGCGGCGCAGCGTGGTGGTGGTCAGCGCCCCGGGCAAGGCGCACGCGAAGGATACCAAGGGCACTGACCTGCTCTACCTAGCCTATGAACTGGCAGCCAAGGGTCAGCTGATCGACTCGGTGTGGAACCAGGTCGAGACGCGCTTTTTGGAGATCGTCCGCGATCTGCATCTAGCGCTGGATCTCAAGTCGATCTTGGCCGAGGCCAAGGCACGCATCCAGGGTGGAGCCTCGGCCGACTACGCCGCCAGCCGAGGGGAGGCAATCCACGGGGTGGTCTGCGCCGCCCTGTTGGGTGCCACCTATATAGATGCCGCCGAGGTGGTGTTTTTCGATAAGACCGGGCGGTTGGATGGCCCACGGACCTACGCCGCGATTGCCAAGCGCTGCGCCGGCCAGCGGCGCGTGTGCATCCCAGGTTTCTACGGCAGCGCCAACAACGGCGAGGTGAAGACCTTCTCGCGCGGCGGTTCCGACGTCACCGGCTCGATCGTCGCCAACGCGGTTGATGCGGCGCTGTACGAGAACTGGACCGACGTCAGTGGATTCCTCATGACCGATCCGCGCATCGTCGCCGAGGCCAAGGGCATCGCCGAGATCACTTACGGAGAACTGCGCGAGCTGTCGTACATGGGCGCCAGTGTGCTGCATGAGGAAGCCGTGTTCCCGGTACGCGAAAAGCGCATCCCGATCAATATCAAGAACACCAACAAACCCGAGGATGCCGGCACCTTGATCCTCGCCGATCGCGATCCGGGCCACCAAGTGGTGGTTGGGATCGCCGGCACCAAGGGGTTCACCGTGGTCGCGCTGGAAAAGGCGATGATGAACAGCGAAGTCGGCTTCGCGCGCAAGGTCCTGGATGTGTTCGCCAGCCACGGCATCTCGATCGAACACATGCCCACTGGCATCGACACCATGTCGGTGATCGTCTCCGACAAGCAGTTGGGCGGCAAGCTGGACGCCGTGATCGAGGACCTCCAGGGATCGGTGCGGCCGGACACGATCAAGGCGATGCCTGGCATGGCGATGATCGCCACCGTCGGCCAGGGCATGAGCCACGCGATCGGCACGGCCGCCCGCCTGTTCGCCGCCCTCGCCCGTTCGCGCGTCAACATCCGCATGATCGACCAGGGCTCATCGGAGCAGAACATCATCGTCGGCGTCGAAGAAGCCGACCTTGCCACCGCCATCAAGTCGATTTACGCCGAATTTGCGTAGTTTCGGTAGCCGCTCCCCGGCTAGGCTCGGCTCACGAGCCTGCGCTTACCGGTACCTCGACGGACGGCCTTGGGTGCATATCCCGGGGGTCAGTAGGCAACCGTGCGCTCATCCCGCGCAGGCCCAGCCACCAACCTCTTGCAGTCTGAACACCGCAGCCACATGGTGAACATATCGGAGGTGGATGCTCCGCATCTCGCCGAGCAACCAACCTCCTCCCCCAGCCCGGAAGGTCCCCGACCGCGATGTCGCCTGCCAGCCGCCCCAAGACGTTCGTCATCGACACCAACGTGCTTTTGCACAACCCGGCTTCTTTGTTCGCCTTCGCCGACAATCACGTCGTCATACCCATGGTCGTGCTTGAGGAGCTCGACAAATTTAAGAGCGCCAGCAACGAGCTGGGCCAGAACTCGCGCGAGGTCGCGCGCACCCTCGATCGCTTGCGCAGTCAGGGCAGCCTGCGCGAGGGTGTGAAAACACCGCAAGGTGGCACCATCCAGGTGGTGATGGGCTGGGACGCCCTCGACGGCATGGTGCCGGGGGTCAACGACAACCGCATCCTCGGTTGCGCCCACCATCTGAAGACCCAGGGCAAGCAGGTGTTCTTCATCTCGAAGGACATCAATGCGCGGGTCAAGGCCGATGCGCTCGACATCCCGAGTGAAGATTTCAAGGCGATGCGGGTCAACATCGATGAGCTGTATTCCGGCTTCGTCTTGGTCGACCTAGCCAGCGACGAGGTCGACGATCTGGCGGGCAAGAAGTCAGTCGACCCAGCAGCCGTGGTGCCCAAGGAGGATCTCCCGCTGGTGTGGAATCAATTCGTCGTGCTGCGCGACCGCGCCGACAAGGAGCACATCTCCATCCTACGTTATGATGGCAAGGACGGCAAACTGAAGCCGTTGTCCCAGGATCCGCCCGAACTCTACAGCGTGGTGCCGCGCAGCCCCGAACAACGCATGGCCTTTGAGCTGCTGCTGAACGACAACATCAAGCTGGTCACCCTGGTCGGTCGCGCCGGCACTGGCAAGACCCTGCTCGCCCTGGCCTGCGGCCTAAGCAAGGTGATCGACAGCGAACGCTATAAAAAACTGCTGGTATTCCGCCCGATCATGCCGCTGGGCGCCGACATCGGCTATCTGCCCGGCACCAAGGACGAGAAGCTAACCCACTGGATGGGTCCGATCTTCGACAACCTGCATTTCCTGCTCGCCAGCGAAGAGCGCGATCCCGACGACGTGATCAAACGTCTGATCGCCGAAGAGACGATCACCATGGAGGCCTTGACCTACATCCGTGGCCGTTCGATCGCACGTCAGTTCGTCATCGTCGACGAGGCGCAGAACCTGACCCCGCACGAGATCAAGACGATCATCTCGCGCGCCGGCGAGGACACCAAGGTGGTGCTGACCGGCGATCCGCACCAGATCGACAACCCGTACCTCGACTCCAGTTCCAACGGCCTGAGCCATGTGGTCGAACGCCTGCGCGGCCAGGAACTGGCCGGCCATGTGACCTTCACCAAGTCCGAACGCTCGGAACTTGCCGGGGTCGCCGCCGATATGCTGTAGTTCGGGGACTCTGTCCCCGGGCTAAAGCCGGTAGCCAGCGACGGCCCCGGTTTGGTCGGCGATCACGACCACGCCAGGCAACAGCAGCGGCGGAGCCATCGACGCTGCGCCATGTGCGATGCGACGGACGGTGACGCCATCTGCCAGCCGGATGATGGTAATCACACCGCCGTCATCAGCGACAGCGGCAAGACCGAGACCAAGAGCCGCCTGCTGCGGGCGACCGGACACGGAGGTGCGCCAGCGTGGTTTCACTGGATCGCTTGCCCAGGTGGCTATGTCGACCGAGCGATCGGATCGAGCGAGGATGACCGCGTCGCCGTCGCTCGCAGGTATGGCTAGTCCGGCTTCCGACAACCAGGGATGCGACACGATTTGAGCACCGCCCTTGCCCAGCTGGACGAGGTCGATACCGGCCCCAGTTGCAACCAGTATGCGCCCACCAGGCAGGCTGGCGGCCGGACCGATGCGTGGAGCTCGCAGGGCAAAGCGGGCCGTTTCGCTGCCATCCTCCTCGACCACATGCACCGACTGGTTGTCGATGACCACAATTTTGTCGTCGCCACGATATAGCAGTGGGACGGCAGCCCCCATCGACAAGCCCGCCAGCCGCCAGACTTCGCGCTCGCCGTCACGGGCGATCAGGGCCCGCTTGCCCTCGAGATCCTCGACGGTGATCGCCAGGCGACCGCCTGCGCGATAGACCAGCTCGATTTCAAGGCGACACAGTGGGGCGCCAGCCAGCCGACGTACCGGCACCGCCCGATCCAGGGTAGGTAGAATCTGGCGCTGCTCGCCGTCGGTCGTGGCGAAGGACCACCCGGCGTCGACCTGGCTCCACCAGGGCATCAACATGGTGCCGGGCAAGGTCAGGGCGCGAGTCGCCCCGGTGGCAGTATCGACAACCGTCGCCCCATCCGGTGCCAGGATGAGCGCCGCATTGCCGACCGCGTGCAGACCAAGCCAGGCCGGACGCTTGGTTGGAGCAGCGATCCGCCAGACCGGCGCCAGTCCAAGCGCCATGTTCAGTGACCGTTCTTCGGGATCGCTAGACGCGGGCAGGACTGAACGGGCCGGCGCATAACCGGGTGCAACGACCTCCACATGCGTGTCGGCCCCAGGCAAACGGCTGAATCGGCCGTCGAAAGACGACAGTTCAACGCCATCGACGCGGACGCGCACACTGGCAAGCAGCGCGCCGGTATCGGCGTCCGTGACGACCAGCCGGGCAGGCAAGGGTAGCCACGCTGCGTTCCTGGTATCTGGATACGCAAGCAACGCTTGGACTGCCTGATCGAGGGCCTCGCCGTGCCGACCTTGGGCGCGCGCCGCTTCGATCGCCGCCTGGCCTGGCACGGTAGAGACCGGAGCAGGCACCTGTTCGACCGGCGGAGGCACCACCGGCGTCTCGCGGATCCGTGGAACCGCCGGCGCAGGCACCGGGGTTATGCGCTGGGGCGGATTGGGACGATCGGCTGCGGCGGCAGCAGCGGCAGCAGCGGGCACCTCGTAGCCACGCTGGAAGATCGCCCGGTACCACAGCCAACCACCTTGGTTGGCCGCGGCAAAGGCGCGCAATTGGCGGCTGCGCTCGCCAGGTTCAGCGATCGCTTCCAGCCCGGCACGTTCGCGTTCCGCCATCAGATTGTGCACCACCGGTGGCCAGATCCACAGGTTGACGGCCAGCAGGATTGCGCTGAGCGCGCCGATAATGAGGCCCCGCAGACGACGACGTCCGCGGGCGTGCCGCACGGCCTCGCTGGCGAGATCGGTTAGGCGGCGGCTTTCACCGGTGTCGCGAGCCAGGCTCGAGGCCCGACGCCACTCGACCGCTGCCGCATCCCAGCTGCCGCCGGCGGCTAGTCGTTCGGCTCCGGCAGCGATAGCTGCCACTTCGGCCTTGATGCCGCGTTCGCGGGCCCGGTCCATCGCGCCTGGTGACAGTAGGCTAGAGCTGCTGGCGGCGCCCCCCTTGCGATCTGTAGGCAGCGGCGTGGCCAGCCCTGGGAATGGCGTGGCCAGGGTCGGTGGTGGCACCACGCGCGATTCACCGCCAGGTGGACGGGCGATACGCGAGCCGATCGCCGGAGCCTGGGCCGTGCGCGAGCCGATTGCCCGGGCCTGGGCCGTGCGCGAGCCTACCGGCGGCGCAGTGGATGCAGCCGGGGCAACCGGGGCAGGTGACGGCTTGGTGGCATCCACTGGCCGCAGCCAGTCAGGAATGGCCGGCGGGCCACTTGCTTGGCCGGCTGCAGCTGCCGGCGGCTGGGTGCGCTGCCGCCCTGACGGCTTGGCGCCGGGGATCGGCGGTGGGAGGTCGACGTCGAGATCGGCATGCGCACTGCGCTTGCCGGAACTGCTCTGGCTACCATTGCCGCGACCAGTGGCGTGTTCGACCAAGGCACGGATCGGACCATTGGTCTTGCGCAGCACCGAAGCGGTACCTGTGAGATGAACGAGCAGGTTCTCAGCCTCGTCGATCAACTCGCGCACATCGAAGCAGCGGTCGTCGGGGCGCTTCTGCATCATGCGCTTGATCAATGACTCGACCCGTGGCTCGAGATCGGCGCGGTAGGTACGAACACTCGGCACCGGATCGACCTTATGTTTCAGCATGATGCTGAACGGCGTCTCTCCATCGTAGGGGAGATGGCCGGTCAACATCAGGAAGGCGGTGCAGCCCAGGTTGTAAACGTCGCTACGTGTGTCGACCTCGACCCCGTCGCACTGCTCGGGACTCATGAAGGCCGGCGTGCCGACGCGCACGCCCACCGAGGTCACTTCGGAGTCGCCGGCGCTGCCCTTGGCCAGACCGAAGTCCGAGACCTTGCAGAGGCCGCTGGTGGCGACCATCAGGTTGTCCGGCTTGATGTCGCGATGGATGACGCCCTTCTCGGCGGCCTGCTCAAGGCCAAGCAGGGCCTGGCGCAGGATGTCGAGAGTCTCGATCTGCGAGAGCGTCGGCTGGCGACGCAGGACCTCACCGAGATCCCACCCGTCGACATATTCGATGATCATGAAGTAGACGCCCTGCTGAGGGTCGTCACCGAAATCATAGATCTGCAGAATGTTGGCGTGGTTGATGCGGGTGAGACTCTTGGCCTCGCGTTCGAAACGCTGGATGAAGTTGCGGTTGCGTGCCAATTCCGGCGGCAGGACCTTGATTGCGACGCTGCGGTCGAGCGACAGCTGGCGGGCGTGATAGACCGCGCCCATGCCGCCTTCGCCCAGCTTGCGATCGATCTGGCAGCCACGCAGAATGCGGCCGATCAGACGATCTGTGCCGGACTGGGCGCCAGGCGTCAGTCGGCCGGTCGAACGCTGAAAACTGGTACCGCAGGCCGGACAGCGCTGGTCGTCGGCACCTGGCTTGCCGACGAAGCCATGCCCGCAGACCGGGCAATGGGTACGGTCGCCGAGATTGTCGGTCGACGGGCGGAAGGCGATTTCGCTGACCGGATGCGGGCTGCGGCCGGCGCGCCGCGACTCCTCTTCCAGCCGATCGAAGGGTAGGTTGCCGTCTGGGCTGGGGATGCTCTTGGGGGGCGTACGACGCTCAGTCAGGGCAGCAGTTGCGCCGCTGCCTTCAACCGGCATGTACTCATTGCTGCCCTGGGGCGTCCAGACATGACCGCAGGAATCGCAGGTTACGGCGACGCCGACCTCGAGCGGCCCGGGATGGATCGCCTTGCAACGCGGGCAGCAGCGCGAGGAGCTGCTCATGGCTGGACTCCGGCCGGTGCTGGCGGCTGGGGCTTACCCAGCCAGCCTTGGCGAACTGCGACCAAGGCGAATAGGGTCACCACGATGACCGTGATGATCAAGGCGATCTGCCAGGCTCGGCGGCGCCAGGCCAGGCGCTGACGCAACAGTACGATGTCGCGTTCCAGTTGCACATCGCTGACCGATGAGCTGGTGGTCGAGGCGGCTGAATCGCGGTGTACCTCGCGGCCCTGTTCCAGCAGGACAAGCGCCCCACGCAGATCACCGCGGTTGATGGCGGCGGCAGCTCGCCCGCGCAGGTCGCCGATGCGGTCGTCATGCTCCTGCTTGCGCGCCTCACGTTCTTTGCTGCGCAGCACCGAACGCGCCCGCTTGTCCTGTTCGCGGTCGGCAAGACGGGCCCAGATCGCAGCCGCCTCGGCATAGCGCTTCTGTTCGAAGAGTTTCCCAGCCTCGCTTTCCTGCAGCTGCAGAGTGGCGGGATCTCCGCCTTCCTTGAGGACATTGCCACAACGCCCGCACACCGCCGCCTCGGGGCGGTTGAGATGGCCACACATCGGGCAGGTACGCGAATCGGCAACCTTGCGTGGAGCCCGTTCCGAGCCGGTACGCTCCAGTACACCGCGCACCGATTCGGTGCCTGGCGCCGACCGTGCGGCGGACGCCCGAGAGCTGACGGCCGGCTCGGCGGGTGATGCGGCCGGGAAGGCTGCCTGAACCTCGGCCACCTGGGGAGCCGGCGGCAGCGGGACCAGAGCGGCCATTTCGTGGCTGGGCCGTGGACGATTTTCCGGGTCGCCGCGACCGAACACGCCCATCTGTACCCCGACATCAATCCATGCCTGACGGCAGGTCTCGGCGTCGGCATAGCGGTCCTCAGGCTTTTTGGCCAGCATGCGCATGACCACCGAGGACAGTGCGGGCGAAATGCCCGGCACCACTTCGTGCGGCTGCGGCGGCACGAATTCGCGCTGCTTGGTCATCACCTCGAAAGAGGAGTTGCCGGTAAACGGCTTTTGCCCGGTAAGAGCGAACCAGGCCGTGACCCCGAAAGCGTAGATGTCGGAACGGACATCCAGCTTCTGACCCATACACTGCTCGGGGCTCATGTAGGCCGGCGTGCCCATGGCCAGACCGACGGCCGTCAAATCCGTATGATCATCCTTACGCGAGACATCCTTGGCGAGTCCAAAGTCGGCGATCTTGGCGACGTTGTCCTTGGTGATCAGGATGTTATCCGGCTTGATATCACGGTGTACGATGCCATGCGCGCCGACGTGGCCGAGACCGGCCAGACACTGCACGATCAGCGGCACCACCTCGGCCGATGGCAGCAATAGCCGATCCGAGATCAGCTTGGCCAGCGAATTGCCATCGACGAATTCGTTGACCATGAAGCGCAGGCCATCGGTCAATCCGAAGTCGTACACCCCCACGATGTTGGGGTGGGTGATGCGGGCAATCGCCTTGGCTTCACGCTCGAACCGCTTGATAAACTCGTCGTTGTCGTAGAGCGCTTTCGACAGGATCTTGATCGCAACTACACGATCGAGGCTGACCTGGCGGGCCTTGTAGACCTCGCCCATGCCACCCTGGCCGATCTTGGCTTCCAACTGGTAGCCGCCGAACATCCGTCCGCTGATCAGGCGCGTAGCCGGCTGTTCAACAGATTCTGGGGCGGCTGGCAGAGCAGGCACCGATGGGGCCGGTTCGGGTGGCGGCGGAGCTCCAAGCTCGGGCAGGGCCACGGCGGCGGACAAATCAGGAGAACCAGGGCTGAATTCTGCGCCGACATTCATATCCTGGGTCATCCGCTGACCAGGAGGAGTCAATCCGTGGACTTCGGGCAGCTGGCCAGCGAAGCCAGCTTCAGAGCCGGCCTCGGCCTGGTCCTTCCCCATGTCCAGCCCGGTAACATCGGGTAGGCTCGGCAGGGTCGGGGCGGGATCTGGATCGTTGGCATTTACCATGTGGGACCGGGCTTCCCCTGTTCTAGGCTTCGCCACCGGCATGTACAAGCCCGCGGGGTCACTCGCTTGTTAGGTGGGTTGGACGGAGAATGTCGCCGTCATGGGTTCACAGTGACCCTGATATGTCGTCGATCCATGCCGCAGGTCGTCTATAGCAGGGGTTGCAGGTTGGACACGGCCGGGTGAAGTGCCAGGGTGCCCTCGCTTCTCGACTTGGTCGGCAATACGCCGCTTATGGACATCTCCACCTTCGCTGGCCGCCCTGGCGTCCGGCTTCTCGCCAAGTGCGAGGGCAACAATCCTGCGTCCTCGGTCAAGGACCGGGCTGCCAAGGGCATGGTTTTAGGGGCTCTGAAGCGCGGCACCCTGCGAGCGGGCATGCGCTTGGTCGAGGCCACCAGCGGCAACACCGGCATCGCCCTCGCCATGATCGCCAAGGCGGTCGGCATCGAGATGCACTTGGTGATGCCCGATTCCCTGACCGTCGAGCGTACCCAGACGATGCGGGCCTTTGGCGCCACCGTGCATTTGGTCAACGGCACCATGGAGGACGCCCGCGACACCGCCGTAGCGATGGTCGCCAAGACCGCCGGGCAACCGGATGCGTTCGTGATGCTCAACCAGTTCGACAATCCCGACAACGCCCTGGCCCATGAGCTGTCCACCGGCCCCGAGATCTGGCGCGACACCGACGGCCAGGTCACCCATTTCGTCTCGGCTATGGGCACCACCGGCACGATCATGGGCGTGTCGCGCGCGCTCAAGGCGCTATCGCCAGCGATCCAGATCGTCGGCTGCCAGCCGGCCGAAGGCAGCCAGATTCCCGGCATCCGCCGCTGGCCGCCGGCCTACCTGCCGAAGATCTTCGAACGCAGCCGGGTCGATCGGGTGGTCGATGTGTCGGCCAAGGACGCTGAGGCGACCGCCCGCCGCCTCGCCCGCGAG
>Ga0105044_10008902_pt1 | contig 13765 bp, 9 predicted proteins | sample MAT01_FD_78092 | JGI IMG/M metagenome (GOLD analysis project Ga0105044, IMG submission 78092) | Freshwater microbial communities from Lake Fryxell liftoff mats and glacier meltwater in Antarctica - MAT-01 | ecosystem: Environmental > Aquatic > Freshwater > Ice > Liftoff microbial mat | place...
AGCAAAGTCGCGAGGGGTTTGGCACCACGACGACGAGCATGATCCGGATGTTCGATCAGCAACGCGCCCGCGCCTTCGCCAAGGCTCATGCCGCCGCGTTCGGCGGTGAGCGGTCGGCAGCCGTGCGGATCGACCAGCATCAGGCTGGTGAAGCCCGCCATGGTCACGCGTGTCAACGCATCAGTGCCGACGGCCAGTGCTGCCGGACAGGCGCCACTGCGTACCAGTTCCATCGCCTCGATGATTGCCGCCGCGGCGCTGGCGCAGGCGAGCGCATGCGTGCCCTGCGGACCGTGGCAGCCGAGCAGCCGCGCCAACGCCTGCGTCGTGCGATGGGGATGTTGGCGGCGGTAAACGTCGGAGACCACCTGATCGCCGTCACGCAGGAATACCGCTTCGCTTTCCGGCATGCCGCCGGTGCAGGTGCCGACCACGACTGCGACCTCACCGCGGTCCGCGGGTGCGAGATTGGCCGAGCGCATGGCGTCCTGTGCGGCAGCGAAGGCCAACGCCGTGGTGCGGCTTGGCAGCGGTGGCAGACGGAGGTCGACGACGCCGGTTGGCACCCGCTGCGTCAACGGCAGGCGCGCATCCGCCACCACTCGCAGGCCGCAGGTGCCGGCGGACAGTGCCGCGCGTTGCGCGTCCACACCGCGACCGGGTGCTCCGATGCAGCCGATGCCGGTGATCGCCAACGCCAGACCAGGCTCACGGATGGAGGAGATGACGGACATGCGGGCGGGGATTCTGCGGCGTGAGTCGATGGCTCAAGAGCAGATGCGGGGTCTTACCGCGCTCCCGGAATGTGGCCTTGATCAACCGCTCGCGGCCAAGCGCTTGGCGACCAGTACCGCGATGTGTCGCAAAGCAGGAGTCGTGGCCCGTTGACGATCCGCCGCAGCGAGCAACGCCCCGAGCACCCACGGCAATTCGCCGGCATCGCGCATGACCGAGGGATGGTGATCACCGACCGCGGCGAAAAACGCCGTCGCGCGGTCGACCATGTTCGGTGCGAGCGGCAAGCCTGCAGCACGTCCCAACGCCTCGCCTTCGGCAGTGGCTTCAAGCGCCAGTTGCCGCAGCACCGGATCGTCCCACACCGCCGCCATGGTGCGGCCAGTGGCGAGGCAGAGCGGCCCGACGGTGGCGTTGAGCACGGCTTTTTCCCACTGCGCGCCGCGCGGGTCAGCAACCTGATCGACCTGGATGCCGGCAGCTTCCCAGGCCCGCAGCACCGGCGACCACACCGCGGAAAGCGGTCCGACCACCACGCGCGGACGTGGACCAGTGGCATGCAGCACGCCATCGGCATCGAGGTCGACGGCGAATACGCAGGTCGCCACCGGACGCGGCTGGCCGAGGCCGTTCTGCGCCGCGAGCACTTCCGTCGGCAACGATTCCCATGGTGTGCGATGGACGCGGGTGGTGACCAGCAGCGGCAGATCCGCGCGTGGTGTCGGAATCACTTCTGGTGTCCAGGTCACCACACGTTGGCCCAGACGCACCCGCGTCGCGCGCGGACGGCCAGAGATTCCGGCAACCACCCACGGCGCACCCGCGGCAGCGCCGAGGAAACAGCCGACTAGGCCCGGACCGAAAACACCGCACGTCATGGGTTGCGCAGGCTCCAACGCATGGCTTTTACCGCAAGAGGGCGCAAGCGGTCACAAGAGGCCGCACGGGCGCAGCGCTAGCAATACCCCGCGCTGCACCATGCTCCCCGCCCCATGCCCAAACGCGCCGATGCTCCGACCGATGATCCGTCCCTTGGCAGCGTCGATCCCGCCCTGCATCCGCCGATCGCGTTTCCGGACGCGGACTGGCAGTGGTTCACGGCTCGTTGTGCGGCGCTCGGAATCGCTGGCGCTGACGAACGCCGCACGGTGTTGGAAGCGATCTACGGTCACTTGGTCGGCGTGAACCGCTGGCTCAACCTGACCAAGCTGACCAGCCCACGCGAATATCTGAAACTGCACGTGCTCGACAGCCTGACCATCGAAGGTGACGCCAGCGTCGCGCAACTGAAGGAAGGCATTCCTTGTGTCGATCTCGGCAGCGGCGGCGGTTACCCAGGTCTGCCACTCGCAATCTGGCATGCGAAAATTCCGTGGATCATGATCGACACGCGGCAAAAAAAGGTCGAGTTCCTTTCGGCCGCCTGCACGTTGACTGGCAACCCCGAAGCAACCGCGCGTCATCTGCGTGGCAATGAAGTCATCGCCCGCTCGCCTGATCTGCGCCGCGGTTGCCAGCTGGTGACCTGCCGCGCCATGGGTCAAGCCATTGAGGTCCTGCATGAAAGTGTGCACTTGCTGCGCAAAGGCGGCTTCCTGGTGATCTGGAAAGGTCCCGCGTTTGCCGGCGACGAAAAACTCCTCGCGCTGTCAGCGTGCAACCAGCTCGGCTTCAATTTCATCGGTGAACGCAGCGTGATCCTGGAAGAGGGCGACCCGGAACGCGTGATGGTGATCTTCCAACGCATCGTCTAGCTGGGTTTTCGTTCCGCTGCGACTGCGCCGGCTTCGCCGGTCTTCGCTGCGCGAAGATCACATCGCAACGACACCGGCTTCGCCAGCGCATTGCGCTTCACGCAATAAAACCCTGTCCCCGCTCGGCGTCGCAGGGCGCCTCGGGGGATCGTTGTTCGCGGACTCTGTCCGCTACGCCTGCCAGGGGCTCTGCCGCCTCTGGACTTGGCGCGACCGCATGCCACCACCACGGTTGAGCGTGCGCTCGATGTGCTTCCGATCAGTTGCCCTCCGCGGTCGGCATCGGCACACTCCTGCCCATGTCCGACGCCCGCCCGTTCTGTCCGCCTGATACGCCACCCACGTGGATCCGTCCGCGGCACTTTCGCATCACGCACGTCGACCTCGCGGTCACGGTCGATATCGAACGGCAGCGAGTGGAAGGCGTGATCGAACACCACGTCGAGCTGCTGCCGCATGGCGAGACCAAGCGCACCATCGAACTGGACCAGCACGACCTGACCATCAGCGCCGTCGCCGTCGGTGGCACAGCCGCGGAGTTCAGCGTCAGTGATGGCCGCGTCGCCATCGCGGCCCCGGCAAATGCCGGAACCACATTCGTCCTGCGCGTGACCTTTGCCGCCGAACGTCCGCAGAAGGGCATGTTCTTCATCACCACGGACGCCGCTGCTGGTCGCGTGGCGATGGCGTGGACACAAGGCGCGATGGAAGACCACTCGCATTGGTTCCCAGGCTACGACAGCCCGAACAACCTCAGCACCTACCGCATCGCTATCAAACACCGCGCGAATCTGCTCGCCGCGGCGAACGGCGAACGCGAATCGCGTACGGAACACGGCGACGGCTGGGCGACCACGGTCTTCCAGCAACGCAAAGCGCATGTGCTCTACTTGGTGAATGTCGCGGTCGGTGATTTCGTCGCGGTCGACGACGCCAGCGGCACGGTGCCGATCACGCACTATGTTCCGCGTGGCCACGAAGCCGGTGCCCTGGCGATGTTCCGCTCGACCGCCTTCGCCATCCGCTGGCTCGGCGACTTCATCGGCGTGCCCTACGTGTGGTCACGCTACGGCCACGTGGTGGTGCACGGCTTCATGTGGGGCGGCATGGAGAACACCACGCTCACCACCATCACCGATCGTGGGCTGATGGATGCGACCATCCAAGCGCGTGAGGACGTCGACATCGACAGCCTGGTCGTCCACGAACTCGTCCACCAGTGGTACGGCGACCTGCTGACCATGAAGGCTTGGTCCGACATCTGGCTCAACGAAAGTTTCGCCACCTACCTGGAAGCACGTGGTACCGCGGCGTGGCGTGCGTCGCGCAGTGATGGCACGGAAGCCGACGTTCTGGCGCTTGAACTATGGAACAACAAGCAGGCCTACCTCGAAGAAGACAGCGGTCGTTACCGTCGCCCATTGGTGACCAATCGCTACGCCGACGCCTATGAACTATTCGACCGCGTGGCTTATGAAAAAGGCAGCCTAGTCCTGCATCACCTCTGCCGACTGCTCGGCGAGGATCGCTTCCGCGCTGCGCTCAAACTTTACACCGAACGCCACGCCCACGATCTGGTGGAGACCGCCGATTGGCGTCAGGCGATCGAAGACGTCACCGGCGAGCCGATGGACTGGTTCTTTGCTCAATGGGTCCACCGTGCCGGTCATCCGATTTTGAAAGTTTCGTGGCGTCATGACCCCGCGCGTAGTCAGCTCATCATCGACATCGAGCAGACCCAGGCGGCGAGCGACGCCGAGCAGGTTTTCCGCCTGCGCACCGACGTTGCGTTCCTGGTCGGTGATGATCTTCAGCGCCAGACCATCGATCTGCATCGGGCGAAAGACTCCATCGTGTTGGCGTGCGCCAAGGCACCGACGTGGGTGGTGGTCGACCCTGATGGCGACCTGCCGACGGAATGGCAGGAGGAAGGTGGCGTTGATGAACTCGTCGCTCGCCTGACCGATGCGCGCCTGGGTGCATACGGTCGTGCACGTGCGGCGGTGGTATCGGCCAAACGGCATCCGACTCCCGCGTTGATCAATGGCTTGGCGACTGCTGCCGGTGACGGTCAGCCAGAGTTGGTGCGCAGTGAGGCCATCGCCGCGCTCGGCACATTGCGTGGAGTCGATGCTCGCGCGGCGCTCCTCGCGTTGATCACCAGTGTGAAAGCGCCACGTCTGCGTCGTATGATCGCCAAGGCGCTGGGTTCCTTCCGTGATGATGCGCAGATCGCGGAACGTCTGGAGGCCTTGGCGACCACCGAAGCCAGCCAACTCACTGCTGGTGAGTTCCTTGCCGCTCGTGGTGCGCTCGAACGTCCAGGCGCCACGCCAGTCCTGCGTGCCTGGCTCAAACGCGACAGTTGGAATCAACGTCTGCGTGCTGCCGTCTTGCGTGGCCTCGGTGCCAGCGGTGAAGCGCCTGCGATCGACGATGCGCTGGGCGTATTGGCGGACGACAGTCAGGTGGATGCGGTGTTGGGCGCCGCCGCCGCCGCCGCGGCGCAACTGGGCGCGCGCAACCTGCCGGCCCGTGACCGGGTGCGCCGCGCGATCGAACTGCGCCTGGAACATCCCTCACTTGCCGTGCGCTCCGCCGCTGCGCGTGCGCTCGGGACGCTCGCTGATGCGAAGGCACGTGGTGCCATCGGCACCGCACGTGACCGCGAACCTTTCGGCAACGTCCGGAGGGTCTACCGCGAAGTGCTGGAACACCTCGGCAAAGTCGCCGCCGTCATCACCGCCACGGCGGAGCTGAGCAAACGCCTGGACGAGATGGAAAAAGCCAAGAAGGCCACCGACTTGCGTTTGGAAGCGTTGGAAAAACGCCTCTCGCCGTAACGCGTCGTGGTTATCGCTGTGGTCACCACAGCCCCGCCGCTGAGGTATTGGCGCGGAGCCCATCACCGTTAGCGTGCCGCGATCTGGAGATCGCATGGCCGCGCAGCAATGGTTCGTCGAGGTGGATGGTGTCGAGCAGGGTCCCCTTAGCGCGAACGAACTCCGTACCTGGGCGCAGAGCGGTCGCCTGACTTGGAGCAGCCGGCTCCGCCTGGAAGGCAGAGCCAAGCCGGTGTTCGCGCGTGAGGTACCCGGTCTGTTGCCACCAGAACCGGCGTCGTCGTTGGCTGTCGATCCATCAGCGCCGGCCAGCGAGTTGTTCGAGCACCATGACGCCTCGCCGACGTCGCTACCACGCATCGAGCCGGAGGTTTTTCCCGACGCCGGTAATCAGGCGGCCATCGATCCTGCAGCGAAACCCGAGGACCTGTTCGAGAACTACACTCCGGCAGCAGCGGCGGGATCCTCCGGCGTGCGTCGGTCGGCCCAGGTCCAACTGCGGCCACCACCGCCACCGCTTGCACCGCGCGAAGCCGCGACCCGCGATGAGGAACGCGCACAGGTCTACCTGGCCACGGTCAGATCCGGCGTCAAACCCGGTGGCACACGCCCGGTCGAGGTGCCGCTTGATCAACCACAGTGGCGGAACCTCTGGCCGCTGGCGGCCATGTGCCTGGGTCTGGGATGGATCGTCGGCGGCTTCCTCAGCTTCGACCGCATGTACAGCGCGCAGGACACCCTGCCGGTTTTCATCCTCGCCCTGGGTGGCGTGCCGCTCGCATGTGTGGCGATGCTATTCTATCTGCGTCCACGGCAGGTGCCGGTGGGGACCGCCATCGGCGTGGCGATCTTCACCGCCATCGCCGGCATCTTCCTGCTGCTGGCGCTCCAATCGCTCGCGGCTTCCGCAGCGCACAGTCATCGCGGCCACGTCGGTCGTGGTGGCGCCGTGTACGCCATCTTTGCGATGATCGGGACGCTCTATGACCTGACCAACAGTGCGAACATCGCCCTGCGGTGGGTCGGTTTCGTATTCGGCGTCGGCTTGATGGAGGAGATGACCAAGCTGCTGCCGCTGGTCATGCTGGTGATCTGGCGTTCAGACCGTCACTTGAGCGTGCACGCCTTCCTCTTTGCCGGTTTCGCCTCCGGCCTTGGCTTCGGCATCGGCGAGGCGTTCTACGGCTACGCTCCGTGGACCGGTAATCATGGCCTGGATTCCAACATCATCCGCTGGTACAGCGCGGTGCCGTCGCATGCGATCTACACCACGGTGTGCGCCGCCTTCCTGTGGTACCAAGCCGACAACCTCGAACACGCCGACAGCTTTTGGGAGCGTGCCCTGGTGGTGGCGATGGCGGCTGGGCTGATGGCGGTAGTGCACGGCACTTACAATACGGTGTGCAGCATCGGCATCTTCCCGGCGCTCATCATGGAAGGGCTCTCGTTTGTGGTCCTGGTGTGGGCGGTGAATTGGATCTCGCGCGATGCCACCGAACCAAGTGGATCGGCGCCGACGCCGTGGCTCACCCGTCTGCTGCCGGCCCGTAACCTGGGCATCGGCCTAGCCATCGCCGCGGTCTTGTTGGTGGGGGCCGGCCTGCTGAGTTCATCACGTGAAGCGGTCTTGCCGGAGCTCATCCGCAGTGCTCTGCCGGAGAGCGCCCGTCCGTACGTCGAGGGGGTGACTGTGACCCATGATCAGGATGGGCAGAAGTTCGCCGTACCCCTGCAGGTCCGCTTCGTCGTCGATGTGGACAGCGGTATCGTGGCACATTTTCAGAACCAGGGCGAGACCTCATTCAGCGCCTTGACGGTTGAGTGCCGCGGCACGGACGGCGAACACGAAACCTTCAATCTGGGGTCACTTGCTGCCGGCGAAAAGACGCTGATCGATGCGGACAACGGTTGGTCCTTCGTCCCAGGTGAATCGCTGACCATCACGGTGAACGATCTCCATATCATTCGCATACGTCTGCCGTGAAGTTTTCCCTCACCACCTGACCGTCTAACGCTTGGGAATGAACGCCATCAGTTGATTGCCTGCCAACGACCAGATCAGGATGCCCCAGAAGTAATAGCTGATGATCCCCTTGGCGAAGGTGACCAGATCCTTGGCCGTATCCTGGCCGATCAGCGGAATCAGACTGTCGACCAGATGCATGGTCGCTGCGACCTGGAGGCTCATCAGGAGAAATCCGCATGCGACCATGATGGCGACTCGCCGTGGCCATCCCTGCTCACTGAGGTGGATCAGCAGGATTGGCATACATAACACCAACATCATCAGGCTGATCAGGTGCGAGTCGCCCATGATGATCTCGGCCACGAAGAATCCCGCTGCGATCACCAGGCAGCAGCCGATGAGGGTCGATTGCGTGCGTTGCTCCTCCGTCAGTGCGTGCCGTCCGTGGGGATGGAAACGCATCAATAGGTTCATTAGTGGATTGGCCAGCCAGGTCAACGCAACGAAGACGGTGGCGAGGATGGCCACGATCAAAGCGGTCCATGCCAGAGCCGAATCGCCTTCACTGACGCGGAACAACACCTGCTGACCGACGATGATACCGACGATGATCATCCAACGGGCAGCGGCGCCTTTCCGCTGCATGAAGAGGAAGAATGCCAGAACGCCACGGTAGAAGCCGTTGCTGGCCTTGAGCGCGGTCAGCAGCCCTTCACGAGCCCAGTCGTTGCTGGGATCGAGCCGCAACGCTTCGCGGAAATGTTCCAGCGCCGCCTTCGGGTCGTTGCGATGGAGCAGTGACCATCCTTGGTTGGTGTGGGTCAGGGTGCTTTCCGGTGCGCGCTCCAAGGCTCCGGCGATGGTGTTGGTGGCCTCGTCCTTTCGCCCCAGGTGTGTCAGGGCCAAGGCACGCAGGTTGGTGCAACCCTCGTGTTCAGCATCGATCGCCAAACCGGCATCAGCGGCTTCCAGGCATAGGCTCCACCGCCGTTGTCGGCTGAACACCATCGCCAGCAGGTAGCGGTTGTTGGCATCCTGCGGATCGATGCGGATCGCCTCGCCCGCGACGGCGATGGCCTCGTCGAACCGGTTGCGATCGAACAGCACCCGTCCCAGGACGTAATGGCAGAAGTCGATATCCGGGGCCATGCCGACGGCGGCCTTGGCCTCGGCTTCAGCTTCATCGAACCTCTCCCGTTCGGTCAGGCACAACGCTAGGCCCGCATGGTTTTGTGCCTCGTCCGGATCCTCGGCAAGAGCCGCACGGAATTCCGTCTCCGCCAGATCATAACGCGACCGTTCGAGTGCTGCCCACGCGCGTTGCTCATGCGCGCTCATCGTTTGTCCAGGTACTTCAACACGTCGTCGTAAGCGCCACCCTGGTTGGCGTAGAGCGCGTAGTTGCGCGCTGACGCGAACCATTCGCGGGTGCTCGGTTTGATTCCGGCAGCGGACGTCAGCAGGTCCTTGGTGGTAAGCGGACGTGGAATGCCCTCTTTCATTGCCTGTTTAAGTTTGCCTTCGACCGCCACGTCGATCACGGCTTTCAGATCGGCGCCGCTGAAACCATCGGTCTTCTTCGCTACTTGCTCATGGTCGATGTTGTCGACCGGCTTGCCCTTGAGCAGCACCCGCAGGATCTCGGCGCGCGCGGGGGCGTCCGGTGGCGGCACGAACAGAATGCGATCGAAACGTCCAGGACGGCGGAAAGCCGAGTCGAGGTGCCACGGCGCATTGGTCGCCGCCAGGATCAGCAGGCCGTCATTGGACGCCTGCACGCCGTCGAGTTCGGCGAGGAACTGATTGATCGCCTGACGACCAGCCGACTGCCGGAGGTCGGTACGGCTGGCGGCGAGCGCGTCGACCTCGTCGAAGAACATCACACATGGTTGCGAACGCCGTGCCTGATCGAACAACGCATGCAGGTTCTTTTCGCTCTGCCCGATCCACATGTCGAGTACATCGTTGATGCCGATGCTCATGAAGCCCGATTTGATTTCGCCGGCGGTGGCACGCGCGAGATGGGTCTTGCCGCAGCCGGGTGGACCATAAAGCAGGATGCCGCCGCCGATGGCCTTGCCGTAGGAACGATAGAGATCCGCGTGCTGCAGCGGGTAGATGATCTTGAGGCGGATCTCCTCCTTCACTGTCTCCATGCCGCCGACGTCGGAAAACGCGATCTTGGGGCGCTCGATTTCGCCAGCAGGTCCGATCTCACCACCGAGGCGTTGGCGTTCGCGCCCATCGACGACCTCGTCCTCGTTGCTGCCGGGCACTGGCGCGCCGGGACGTATCCCGAGTTGCTCTGCCAGGGTCTCGTCCGCGGCGGAAGGATCGTTTGTCAGTCCGCGTTTGTAGGTGCGCACGGCCTTGTCGACTTCACCCGCGCGCAGCAGCAGACGAGCGTAGAGCACCAGTCCACGCGCTGGTGCGTCGGGTTTGCCGCAAATCTCCTCCAGCACCACCTGTGCATGACTGATCTTGCCCTGTTGCTCGAAGGCGCGGGCCAAGCCGACCTTCAACTGCGCGTCCTCGTTCCAGCGGCTGAGCGCTTGACGGAACTCACGTTCGGCCTCTTCGCCACGACCGAGTGACAGCAGCGTGTCTCCCAGGTGCATCAGCAGGGGCAGATTGTCGGGAGAAACCTGGAGCGCGGCACGCAGTGCTGCAATCGCATCATCACCAGCCATGGGAACCTCGTGGGTCAGACGCTGGCGGGGCGCCGCAGGTGTTCAAGGCCTGGAGCTTGCCATGCGCAGGGCGCCAAGAATCCGCCCGGACGATCAGTGTCGACGCCTCTTGCGGATGTAGAGCGGTTTCCGTGCAGCTTCGTCATCCCAGTCCTGATGCCTACGCAAGACACCGGTACCCGCATAAAAACAGACGAGCATACCCCAGCAGTGTGCGACGAGGTAGAGGTCGGCCTGCCAATGCGGCGCGCGGTAGAACGCCGCGACCAGCCCGCTGATGAGCGCCAACCCAAACACCAGAGCAGCGATGAGATGGAGGTGGAACGGTCCAGGGATGATGCAGAGCAAGCCGGGGAGTATGGCCAGACCGAGCGCCAAGGCGGGAGCCAACGGGATTCCGGCAGACAGACCGATGACCGCCATGGTCAGCGCAGTGAGCGCGGTACCGACGATTACCAACGAGCAGGCGATGAGGCGGAATTTCAACAGCCGCCGTCCGGTGGTTTGAAACAAGAGGCAGACGTTGGTGAAGGCGGGGAAGAACACCGGGGCCAGGAGCGCGATGGCAGCGAAGAACCCCAGTCCGCGCAAAATGGTGGAAGCGTCACGATGCCACACGGTGAACAGTGCGAGGAAGACCGGCAGCCCGAACACCATCAGTCCAATCAGGTGGTCGGACAGCTCTTTGCCCAAGCGCAACATGAGCGAGGAATCCTGTTGCATGGAGAGCAACAGGAGCGACTGGGCACATCCATCGTTCGGATCAACGCGGAGCGCTTCGCGAAATGCCACGGTCGCCGCCGCCGCATCGCCCGCCTCCAGATTGGCCAGACCACTGGCGGTGTGCGAGAACTTGTGTTCCGGTGCGAGGGCGAGGGCTTCACGCGCTGCGGACATCGCCTCGGCGGAGCGCCCCAGCCGGGTGAGCGCCACCGTTCGCATGCCGTGCATCCATCCGAGGTGAGGATCAAGTGCCAGCGCCCGTTCACAGGCGGAAAGGCACACCGGCCAACGTTTCAGCCCCATATTGATGCGCGCGTGTTCCGCGTGCACTGCGGGTTCATCCGAGGCGAGTTCCAACGCGACTCGGATGGAGCGCAGCGCTTCCGCGCGTCGCTCAAGGATATTGCATGCGGTCGCCGCGACCATGTGCCCACTGTACAGATTCGGATCTGCTTCGATGGCCGCACGCGCGGTCTGTAAAGCATCGTTGGCGCGCTCACAGCGCAGCAGGCACCACGCCAATTCGCTGAGGATCCCAGCGTTTTCTGGATCGAGCGCCAAGGCCGCACGGAGTTCGACTTCGGCGAGCGCAGGCCGGTGGGTCTGCAGCAGCAGGCGGGCGCGTTCGCGATGCGCGTCGCTGTCCATTCGGGCTCAGGTTTCGGGGTCGACCAGGATCGCCTGGACCCGTGGCCGTGAGCCACTGGTGTCGAGGTCCGGCGAATGGCCGCTGATGAAGTTGCGCACCCAGAGGTTGTCGCTCGCCTTGATGTCGTCGGGCGTGCCTTCGGCGACGATCACGCCCTGTTCGAGCATGATGATGCGGTCGGCGATGGTGAAGGCGCTCTTGATGTCGTGGGTCACCACGATTGAGGTCACGCCGAGTTTGCGGCGCAGGCGCAGGATGATGCGGTTGATGACATCGGTGGTGAGCGGATCCAGACCAGTGGTCGGCTCGTCGTAAAGGATCAGCTTCGGTTCGCCGATGATGGCACGCGCCAAGCCGACACGTTTCTGCATGCCGCCGGACAGTTCCGAGGGCACCTTGTCGATGGCGTCGGCTAGGCCGACCATCTCTAGGCGTTTCATCACTTCGGTGCGGATCTGGTCTTCGGGCCGGCGTTGCTGGTACATGGCGAAGCCGACGTTCTCCAGCACGGTGAGTGAATCGAACAGCGCCGCACCTTGGAAGACGTAGCCGATGCCGGCGCGGGCCTTGAGGCGACCGTGTTCATCGAGCGCATGCAGGTCCTTACCGAATACCGTCACCTTGCCGCGATCGGGATCGAGCAGCGCGATGATGGTCTTCAGCAGCACGCTCTTGCCGGTACCGGAACGTCCGAGAATGGCGACAGTCTCGCCCGCGGTCACCGACAGGCTGACCCCACTGAGCACGCGGTGGCCGCTGAAGGCCTTGTGCACCTGATCGACGACGACGACGGGATCGGTCATGGGCGGCACTCACGGAGAGGATAAAACCGCCACGACGCTAAGACGCCACGGGGGAACAAAACGGGCTGCCCACTGGGGGCGTGGGCTTCAGCCTGTGCAGCCATTTTATTGCTGCGCAGGCTGAAGCCCACGCCCCCAGTGGACGGCCAGTTGTTCCGCGAGGTGCTCATTTCACGCCCCGCTTCGCCAGCAGTTTTGTCAGCGGACCATCACCGCCATTAAGGTCTGGACGCAGGTGGGTGAACACCGGATGGCCGGCCGACAACAGTGTCGCATCACTCAGTTCGCCGTCGGGTTTGGCGATCCATTCGCCGTGCAGGCGCCAGACGATGCGATCCTTGGGATCACGCAGCGGCTGGTAGGTCTCTTTGAAACCGGAGTGGCCGTGCGGTGCTTGTACCGGCTCCTTCCAGCTCGACATCGGGATCGACGGCAGGTTGAGGTTCACCACGTGGCCACGTAGTTCCTGATGGCCGAGGAGCTTCATTGCCCAGGTCGCGGCGAACTCGGCGGCGTCCTCGAATCCTTCGCCACCCTTGTTGCGGCTGACCGCCAGCGCCGGATGGCCGAGCACCGCGGCTTCGAGCGCGGCGCCGACAGTGCCGGAATAGAACAGGCTGCGACCGACATTGGGACCATCGTTGATGCCGCTGACCACCAGTTCGGGTTCCTCATGGCAGAGCACCGACAACGCGAGCTTGGTGCAGTCGGTCGGCGTGCCGTCGACGGCGAAGCCGAAGAAGCCGTCCTCGGTGCGCGGCGTCACCACCAGACCGCGATCGATGGTGATGGCATGGCTCTGACCTGAACGTTCGGTCGACGGCGCGACCGCCAGGATCGCACGCTTGGTTTTACGCCGTAGCGCGTGGTAGAGCGCCCGCAGACCTGGCGCGTCGATGCCGTCGTCGTTGACCAGTAAGATCATGTCTGATGTCCGATGTCCGATGTCCGATGTCCTGTCACATGCGACGGATGCAGTTGGCGAGGACGAATCAGGACGCGCGAAGCCACGGCGATGTCGCCGACGAGACATCGGACATCGGACATCGGACATTGGACGTACATCACGCCTTCTCCGCCACTTCTTCCTCACCGATCTTCACGCCGTAGCTTTCGAGTTTACGGTAGAGCGTCTTCAGGCCGATCTGGAGCTGGCGCGCGGCCTTCGACTTGTTGCCGCCGCAGTGCGCCAACGTCGCGAGGATCAGGCGTTTCTCGACTTCGTCGACCGGCAGGCCGACCAGGATGCGGATGGCGTCGTCGGGTGTCGGTGCGGGCCGCGTTGCCTGATCGGAGACATAGGTCGCGGGCGTCGGCACACGACCAGCAGCAGCGACAGAATCGATATCTTCGGGATGGAACCCGTCGGCTTCGACGATGCGGCTGGAGCTGAGCACGTACAACTTCTCGATGGAGTTCTCCAACTCGCGCACGTTGCCCGGCCAGTCCTGGCGACGCAGGGCTTGGAGCAGGTTCTCAGAGAGTTCCTTGTTCTGGTTATGGCGGCGGTTGAGGCGATCCAGGAACGCCTTGGCCAGTAGCGGAATGTCCTCGCGCCGTTCGCGTAGCGGGGGAACGATGATGTTCACCACGTTGAGGCGG
>Ga0105044_10008903_pt1 | contig 13764 bp, 12 predicted proteins | sample MAT01_FD_78092 | JGI IMG/M metagenome (GOLD analysis project Ga0105044, IMG submission 78092) | Freshwater microbial communities from Lake Fryxell liftoff mats and glacier meltwater in Antarctica - MAT-01 | ecosystem: Environmental > Aquatic > Freshwater > Ice > Liftoff microbial mat | place...
ATGTGTATAGCACCTACAAGGTGTTTGGCCCGCACGCCGCGGCTGCCTTCGGCCGTTCCGATGCCTTCGCCGAACTGGATGGACCCAACCACTATTTTCTGCCGCGAACGATGGTACCCTACACCTTTGAACTCGGCGGCGTTCCTCATGAATCCGCCGCAGGCATCGCGGCCCTTGACGACTATCTCCACGCGCTGACCGGCCAACCCCCCGCCATCGATGGGGCGGCAAGACGGAGAACTTTTGTCCAAGCGTTCGACGCCTTCGGACAGATCGAGGACGACCTCCAGACACGCCTCTTGAAGGGGCTTGCGGAGTTGCCAAACGTGCAAATCGCCGGGTCTCCGATGGGCGGTCCAGAGCGGATCTGCACGGTTTCATTCCACGTCCGCGGCGTTCGTTCATCACATATTTCGGCGGCCCTCAACGCCCGCAACATCGGGATCAAGTCCGGCAACTTCTACTCGCGCCGGCTGGTTGAGCGAATGGCGCTCGACCCCGCCGACGGCGTCGTTCGCATCAGTCTCGCGCATTACAACACAATCGATGAGGTTGAAACCGTCCTTTCCGCGCTCCGAACACTCCTGCACGCGGGTTAATCTTCGATCGGTTGGTTTGGACAATCTCCCATGATCTACGTCTTGCTCATCACCGCCATCGTGGCCTTCTTTGTCCTCACGCACGAATTGGCGCGTCGGCATCGCACGCGCACGTATGTTTGCCGAGAACGGCTCCGCGATATCTGGCGCTGGAGGCTTTCGCCCTTGCCGCGGAGACGGACGATGGCGAGAAAGAGCGTTCTTGAGTGGTGGCTGGCGGCCCACGCGGTTGGGGGGTTGCCGGAAACCGACCGGAAGCCCACGGTTGAATTCGGGGCTTCGCTCAAACACGCGCTCGCATGGGCGGATTCATCGCAACTCCGCATCCGGGTTTCGGAGCCTTGGCTCAGGCACCTGGCATGGCCAGACGTCCATGAAACCATGGGCCATGAGGTCGCCCACCTAGTCACCGGGTCGTATTCACCCGAACTCAGACCCCATGGCCCAAAGTGGAAGAAGACCATGAAGATACTCGGCTTGCCCCCCTCGGTAACCTACGACGCGGGTCCATCCCCCGGCCAGCCGCTCGGAGACAGCGGGAAAGCCGATGGCACGACGGAACCGTCAAACCCACGTCAATTGGTTTCTGGTGCCTCCCGACCGGCAACCGCCGCTGGAAATTCGCAACGATCCGCCATTGGTGCTCGACCGCACGCGGGTGGACGCACCCGCCGGCCCCCGCGGACGTAGAAGATGGGGATTACCCTCGCCCGGCGGCGACCGGGCGGCCTTGCCATGGTTCTGAAATCTGGGTGTGACGGCTACCCGTTCAAGCCGATAAGTCCTTTGCTCGTCTCCCTTTTCAACGGCAGTCTTGGGTCCGAATTTCGATGAACCAGCCCATCGCCAACCCGCCCGCCGCCGCGCAGGCAACCGAGATTGACCGCCAATTGCGCACGCTCGGTGCACAGGCGCGGACTCAACTTGTGCTCCAAAGAAGCGGATTGATTCTGGCGGTCGCTCTCGCGGCTGCACTTGGCTGGGGCTTTCTCGACTACTGGCTACGTTTTCCCCCGGCGGTCCGATGGATCGCCTTCGGAGTGGGCGGCGTGGGCCTCGCCTGGCAACTCTTTCAACAAATGGTCCCCGCTTGGAGATTCCGGCCGACGGCAACGCAGCTCGCGTTACGGATGGAAAGAGCCTCACCGCCGGATGCCGGCCTCAAAAGCCTGCTTGCGTCGGGCTTGGAACTCGGCGGCGCAAACGCACGAGACGCTGTGACCGGCGCCGTTGAGCGATCTTTGCGGGCCGTCGCGGCGAAGAACGCCGTGGATCGATTCCCTCCCGCCCGGGCTCGCACGCGGTTACTGAAGCCGGACCGGTTGGTGCGGGCGTTTGCCGCGTTGGTCGCGGTGGCACTGCCGTTGGTGACGTTGCAAGCGTTCTCGCCGTCGTTAGCCAGAGTCGGCACCCTGCGCGTACTGGCTCCGTGGGGATCCGCGCAGTGGCCCAAACGGACAGGCGTGGCCGATGCCAACCCGCTTATCGCGCATGCCCTTGGTTCTCCCATCGCGCTGCAAGCGGTGAGTTTCCGCAAAGGCGGAGACGGGGCGGACGTACGGATTGAGTATCGAGCGGTCGTGAATGATGAAGCCGGTCCGTGGCGAAGAGCGATTCTTTCGAAGCAGAGCAAGCGAACAACGGTGGAGCGGCCCGGCGGCGGAGACGCGGTCGAAGGGCCGCTGCACGAACTTTTGCTCGAAACGACCTCGCTCGCGCCGGCCGCAGCGATCAAGGATGGGTCACCCATAAGGCTCGAATATCGCTTTCGCTCCGCCGATGACGAGACACCCCTTTGGTCAACACGACTGATCGCGCCACCCGCCATCACCCGCGCGACGGTCAGCATTACCCCTCCGCGATACGCGTCGTGGTGCGCGGGCCAGCAGGGGAAGGATGCGGCCATCAAGACAATCGACACCGTATTCGGGACACACGCAGCATCCGATCCTCGGATCCGAGGTGGCACCGCTCTGAACGGATCGATGGTCTCCCTGCGCCTTTACCTGAGCCGCCCCCTTCAATCACCTGTCCAAGGGACGGCCGGCGAAATCTCCGCGACGGACATGCTTCGATCGACGTTCCCGGCTCTGGGCGAGATTCCCGGGCTGGAGTTCGAGGCCTCTGTAGTCACACTCGCGGACGGCGACGCTGAAACGAAAGTGTCGGTGTGGACGCTTGCATGGGCCGCGACCGCTTCACTCTCGACACCGATTGTGCTGCATGATGATTTCGGCATCCGGGCCACCACCGACCCTTTGTTCGACCTTGAAGGCACGGAAGATCGTCCCCCACAGCCCGCCATTATCGAACCCGCGCAGGATGAATCTGTGCTCGCCACAGCGGTGGTTGCCGTCATGGGCGAAAGCCGCGACGACGTCGGCGTGGCCACCCTTTCGCTCCTGCACCAAGTGGAGCGGCAACCAACCGGTTCGGCCGGCGCGCCCGCTGAAACCCACGGTGACCCCGCGGAGAGCGCCAGTGCGCAACCGGTCGATTGCCCTACACGAATCGAGTGCCCGGCCACCTTCACCATCGCCGATTACGGACTGCTCCCCGGCGATGCGCTGGTGCTCACCGCCCGAACCACCGACCTGCGAATGGCCGCAACAGGTGCAGCCGCCGTCGTCTCGGCAATGCGACGGCTCCGGATCATCTCCGAATCAACCTTCGCCGAGGAACTTCAGAACGAATTGGCGGCGATGCGCGATGCAGCCGTTAGGCTGCGCAAGGAGCAGGGCGATGTTTCCGCTCAACGGCTTCAGGCCTCAGAATCCACAGAATCCGCGTCGGAGGCGGCGTCCAAACAGGCCGCCGTCGCGGAACGCATCGAGCCATTGACGCGCCTGGGCGATCGGCTTATGGAACGCATTGCTCGCAACCGACCCGGTGACAACTCGCTCGCGGAAACGGTCCAGGACGCCAACGAACTCGCGAACGAGGCCGCCGCCGCGGCGGATGGTGCGGCCGAGGCTCTTGAGCAGTTGGGGGAGGAATCGCCTACGCAAACACGCGAGTCGCTCGCGCGTGCAACAGCGGAACAGCAAACCGCCGCCGAGACCGCCCTCGATGAACTGGTGTCGATGCTCGACCAAGGGCGTGAGGGCCACGCCGCGAAGCGTGCGATTGAACGCCTCTTGACGGAGCAGCGACAAACAACGGCCCAGACAACCAGCGCAGCGGCTCAAACGCAGGGCAAGTCGGTAGAGTCATTGAGCCCGACACAGCGCGAAGAGTTGGATCGTCTCGCCGCTCGCCAGCAAGGGCTTTCGCAGCGCACTCAGGCGGCCCTGGACGCCTTGGAGCAGCAGGCGGAGGAACTCAAGGCCGCCGACCCCGGACAGGCAAAATCGATGGAAGCCGCCGCGCAGAAAGGGCGCGATTCCCGGGCCGCCGCGGAGCAACAGCAGGCGTCCAAGCAGATCCAACAAAACCAGACGGGCCAAGCCCAAGAGAGCCAGCAACAAGCCGAAGAATCCCTTGAACAGGTGCTTGAAGAACTCAACCGCACGCAGGAACGCCGCGACGAGGCCCTGCGGCGGGTGCTCGCCGAGATCTCCGAAGAACTGGAGCGCTTGGTAGAAGGTCAAACCAAGGAACTTGGCCGTGCCTCGGCCGCGCTCAGCGCTTCACCGGCCGAACCCATCGACGGCGGGATGATCGACATCAGCCGTGCCACCATCGCGGTGAATGGCCGCGTGGCGAAGGAACTGCGCGCGGGCGGCGATCTTCCGGCTTTGCTCGATTCGGCCATCAACGCACAGTCGGCCGCGGTGGCATCACTGCGCACGGAACCCGCCGACTTTGTCGATGCAATCGAGAACGAGCAACGATCACTCTCGAGGCTTAAGGACGCCGTGGAAGAACTGGCCCGACTCGGCGAAGAGGCAGAGGAGAAGGAGCAGGACCGAAAGCGCCGAGAACTGCTCAAGGAGTACCAGGAATCGCTGGAAATTCAGGCCGCGATCAAGGCCGAGGTATCAGCATTCACCGGCAAGGCCCTCGCGCGCAAAGACCGGGCGGTCCTGCGTGTCAGCGGACAAGTGCAGGATGATCTCCGGCTGAGGCTGTTGAAACTTCGCGAGGAAACCAGCGAAATGGAATCCGCGAAGATGTTCAGTTTCGCACACGACCGCCTGGATGCGGCGATGGCCGACGCTTCCAACGGACTTAAGTCGGGAAGAGCCGACGCCGTCGTCGATGCCGCACAGGCCTCGGCAATTCGCATCCTCGCATCGCTGGTCGAGGCGCTTCGGCCGGCACAGGACGACGACGATGGGTTGCGCGAGGATGAACAGGCGGGCGATGCCGGAGGCGGGGGCGGCGGTGCGCAGGAGCCACCTCTGATCCCGCCCATCGCCGAACTCAAACTCCTGCGGGCGATGCAGATGGAGGCGTTCGAGTTGACACGTACCGCCGGAGACGCTTTGAACCCCGCGGCCGTTTCTGTCGCGGCCGAACTCCAAACGTCGCTCGCCGAGCGGGCTGCCGAGATTCAGAAGGCGCTTGAGGAAGCGGAGCGACCACCCGCGCCAGCGCTTGACCCCGCGATTGACCCGGCGGTGAATGATCCTGCGGACCCTCCCAAAGAGCCCCTAGGCCCCGCGTTCGGGTTTCGAGAGACTGGTGGGATGGATCCGACCCAGCACATTTTCCGCACAAGGTGCGCGATGCGCGCCGCCGCGATCATTAAGCCGTTTCATTGGATGCTCGCCGCATGAACATGCTCCGCACCTTCGCCTTCCGCTCCATCGTCTTACACACGTTGGTGTCGCTGCTTCCCGTAGGCGCGGGCTCGCTCGCCCTCGCACAACCGACCCCCACTCCACCCACCCCAACGGCGCCACAGACTCCGGTTGAACCCGAGACCAAGCCGACCCCGACCGCCGACGAACCGACGTTGGATGAACTCCTCGGTCTCCCGTCCGGTGCTGCGACCCAACCTCAGACGGGCGACATCCCCAGCAAGGCGCCCATCAATCCTGACGCCGGCACGGGCGACGCCGCACTTCGAAAGGCTTTGCAGGACGCCGAGAACCCGGCCGGATTCTCGGACATCGTGACGTTGATGTCGAACGCCGGCACCCGACTGACGGACAGTGCAGATGCGGGGCTCGATACTCAACGAACCCAGGAGGACGCCCTCCGCAAACTCGACAAACTGATTTCGGACGCCAAAAAGCAACAGCAAAAGAAAAAACAAAAGTCAAAATCGAAGGATTCAAAGCAGCAACAGTCGCCCTCGGAGGCTCAGCAACAGCAACAGCAGCAATCATCGCAAGGACAATCAAAGGCGTCGCAACAATCTTCTTCGGGTGGCGGCCCGGACCGGCGTGATGGCCCCCTGAAGCCACCGCTCGCTGGCGGCGAGGCTACTTGGGGAAATCTGCCCCCGCACGTGCGCGATGCACTCCGGCAAGGATCGTCGGACAGTTTCAGCGCGCTTTATCGCACGCTCACCGAGCAGTACTACAAACGACTCGCGGAAGATCCTCGCGGCACGAATTCCCGCGGTGAGCGGCCATGATCACTCGCACCAGAAAACTTGCCGTTCTTTCAACCGTCGCGGCGTTGTGGCTGCCGGTCGTTCACGCCGCCCAGCCCGAGCCCCCCACCTCCACCGCCGCTTCCATTCCGTCTGCCGCTGCAACGCCCGATGAACCAGCGGCAGATGAGATGACGCCGGAACTTGATGCCGCGGTTTCGACGGGGCTGGCGGCGTTGGCCCGATCACAGCGTGCCGATGGCGCGTTCGGTGAACCGCAGTTCGGCAGAACCGTCGCGGTGACAGCAGTAGCCTGCCTCGCGCTCATGGCCGACGGCAACGCCCCGGGCCGCGGCACGTACGGCGACCAGGTATCCAAAGGTCTTGACTACATCCTCGCGAACTGCACCGAGTCGGGCCTTGTAGCGACCGACACCGCCAACAGCCCGATGTACGGTCACGGATATGCAACACTTTTCCTCGGCGAGGTCTATGGGATGACTGCGGGCGGGGCCGACACCGCCACCGACACCCGCGTTCACGACGCCCTGAAGAAGGCGGTACGGTTGATCGAATCGACGCAGAACGAAGAGGGCGGTTGGCGCTACAACCCCGTGCCCTTCGATGCCGATGTCAGCGTGACCATCTGCCAGATCATGGCTTTGCGATCGGCCCGCAACGCCGGGCTTGAGATCAGCAAGGCCGTGATCGACAAGGCGGTTGAGTATGTGAGGGCCTGCCAGAATCCTGATGGTGGATTCCGCTACCAGATGATCATGGGCGGCAGCCAATGGCCCCGGTCGGCCGCGGGCGTTGCCAGCCTGTATTACGCGGGAATCTATGAGGACCGCGCACTGGATGCGGGCATCCGCTATTTGAACGATCACTCATTCCCCGGCTTGGCCACCGAAACCCAGCCGGTTCACTATTTTTACGGCCACTATTACGCCGTGCAGGCCATGTTCTTGGCCGGAGGTGAGAACTGGCGCAAGTGGTGGCCCGCCATCCGGCAGGAACTCATTCAACTGCAGCGGGCCGACGGAATGTGGGAAGACTCCAACGTGGGTAATGAATACGGGGCATCCATGGCCCTCATCATCCTTCAGATCCCGAAACGGTATCTCCCGATTTTTCAGAAATAGAGACCACGCCGCGGCATTGTAAACACACACGCCCTTGTGGAGCCCATGCAACCATGCCGAACCTCGCTCTGGCACTCACGCTCTCGGCATCGCTCCTCTCGCCGATCAGCCAGCCAGTGCCCGTCTCGCCCCGTGACGGCCATCGAGTACTCGATACTTCCTTGACCCTGCGCAAAGGTGTCGTGCGGTCGATCGTCGCCGGTAACGTCCGCATCGAGGACGAATCGATGATTCGCACGATCCCGCTGTCCGAAGTCGCGGCCATTGTGCCCCCAACATGGGGTCATGCCGGAGCCCCGCGAGAGCCGACCGATCTCGCTGTGTGGAAGACACTTCCCTTTGAAGGCGAGATCACCGGCGTCCTCAGGACGACGTCGGGAGAGGTCGTTCCGGGGCATCTGGCGTCTTCGCCCAGCCACGGCGGATCCGAGGCACCGCTGGCGTGGGAATCCGCCACGATCGGACGCATGGAGGTTGCGCTCGATCTCGTCCGCTCGGTTTCACTCTCCGCTTCCGTTCCGCCGGCGACCACCGATTCCTTCGCAGATGTGCTCACCCTGATCAACGGCGACCGGCTCGAAGGCTTTGTAACCCAGATCTCGCAGTCGGTCACCGTCGATGGCTCGGAAGCACCGATCCCCATCGAGCGAATCGCCCTGATTGACCTCGCGAACCCATCAACGCCGGTTGCGGAGCCCATGGTCTGGTGCCGCGACGGTACCGTGTTGAAGACGGCTTCCATCGCATGGAACGAAGACGCCGGGCTGACTCTCGAACGAGGGTCGGCCCGCATCACGCTCCGCGATATCCACCTTCGATCCATCAATGTGATACCTTCGCGGCTCATCCCCCTTTCGGCGCTCCCATCGCCCACATGGAGCGCACCCCAGACGCGACGTTGGACACCCCAACCCATCTCGGAAGCGGCAACCGCGTCTATCGGTGCGTCACCGATTCGCCTTCCTGGTCCGGGAACCGCAGTTTGGCTTCTGCCAGCCTCGCCGGTCCGGTTCGCGGCCACCCTTGAACTTCCAGCCGATTGCCGCGCCTGGGGCAACCCATCCATAACGATCGCCGTACGGAAGTCCGGCGAGATGGTGGTCAAATCGGAGCCACTGTGGACCGGCTCGCTGGATGGGGGATCACCGGTGACGTCTGTCAACGTCGAAATCGCAGCCCCGTCGGGATCGGACTTAGAACTCCTCATCACCGTCGCTCACGGAGCCCGCGGCACCATACAGAGTGAACTTTCAATTCTGGATGCGGTCATTCTCACTGACGCACCCTAATGCCTGAGGCAAACGAATGCTGAACGTGCCATCCAACCAGTTCTTCCGCCGCGGCCTGTGGGTCGGCCTTACGCTCGCCGCGTTCGCAGGCCACGCCGCCGCGGACACGCAGGTCGTCTACGTGTACGACTTTGAGTTCAGCATCTTTCGCCCAGATCGTGGCCCCGTCACCGACGCTGTCATCAACCCCGGTGACACCGTGTTCTGGGTCTGGCTGAACGATTTTCATAACGTCGTGTCGTTAATCGGCTCGCTCGAAGAATTTGAAAGCCCGGTCTTCGAGGCCGGTGACTCCTTCGAACACCGCTTCACCCAGCCGGGCGTTTACACCTATTACTGCCAGCCCCACGGCATCGATAACGGTGACGGAACCGCCCAAGGCATGGTCGGCACGGTGACGGTTCTTCCGGCGCCCGCGGTCATCACACTCTTCATGGCTCTTGCAGCCCTTCGTCGTCGCCGGACTCGGTGATCGGCTTTTCAACACCATACTTTTCGGTGAGCCAACCAAATAGATCGCTGCCTTGGGCCCGGGCGTCCGCGAATGGATAGTGGGCCGATCCGGGTGCAACCCACGCTCCGGTTTTCGGGCATCGTCGAGGTGCTTCCGCTTCAAACCGCTCCATCTTTGCACGCTGCCGCCACGAAGCCGGGAACTCAAACGTAAAGTGCCGTGAAACGACCCCGGTGGCTCCAATTGTCACCCTTGCCACGTCCCTCGGCAGCGCGCTCCCGATGCGTTCGGGCCATTCGATCAGGGCCACGGTCCCCGGAGCAGCGGCGTCAACATTCATCACGCGATCCCACCCAACGTTGTCGAGTTCATCATCGCCATGCAGTCGATAGGCATCGATATGCGAAACCGCAAAGACCCCTGCATCAACAGTGTGCGTCGCCACCCTCCCGGCAATTTCATAGCGATTGACGATCACGAAGGTCGGGCTCGAAACGGTCCGCTCATCAACGCCCAACCCACCGGCGACGGCCCGAACAAACGTGGTCTTCCCGGCCCCCAAGTCACCCGTAAGTGTCACAACGTCGCCACTCCGTAGCAGGAGCGAAAAGCCCCGTCCGAGGGCTTCGGTCGAACCCACCTCGGCACACTCCCGCTCAACCCGTAAGACGTCCATTCGCGTTCCCTTTGAGAAGCACCGCCACCAATCCGTGAGCGAACTTTACCCACGTTCCATCGGTCATCGCATCCGTCGGTGCCGCACCGCTCGCTATCCTTGCTTCATGCGGGCGACGACGATCGGCAATTTCGATGGAGTTCACCGGGGCCATTTTGCGCTCATCGATCGGGCACGCCTTCGGGCCGGAGCGTCGGGAACCGTGACCGCGCTCTGCTTTGATCCTCACCCCCTCGAACGCATCCGGCCAGAGCAGGCCCCGCAGCGTCTTTCAACCTTTTCCCAACGCGAACGTTGGCTGCACGAGGCCGGAGCCGACGAGGTGGTTCGGCTTGAACCGGACCCATCGCTTCTCGACAAGTCGCCGGAGCAGTTTGTGTCATGGCTTGTCGAACGACACCGACCCGACGCCGTCGTGGAAGGTTCCGACTTTTGCTTCGGAAAGGCCCGATCCGGAACGATCGAAACACTCACCTCACTTGGGGCTTCGTTCGGCTTCACCGTCGACGTGGTCCCCGCCGTGGACGTCACGCTCGACGACCACTCCATCGTTCGTGCTTCAAGCAGCCTCGTGCGTTGGTTGTTGGCGCACGGTCGTGTCGCGGACGCGACGATCGTGCTTGGCCGCCCGTACACACTGGTGGGAACGGTCGTTCAAGGAGATCGTCGAGGCCGCACCATTGGCTTCCCGACCGCCAACATGGTGTGCGAAGTCACGCCACCCGCCGATGGCGTCTACGCGTGTCGGGCGGTCCTGCCGACAGGCGAGGCCCTTCCCGCCGCGATGAACATCGGCACACGTCCAACCTTCCGCGGGCTTGATCGAAGGGTGGAAGTGCACGTCCTCGACAACGGCACGGGTATTTCCGCCGCCGCGATGCTCGCGTTGCCCGAGTATGGATGGCCGCTCACCGTGGAAGTTCACGCCTGGATCCGCGATCAGGTAAAATTCGCAGGCATCGATGCGCTGACGGCCCAGTTGAAGCGTGACGTGGCCCGAGTTCGCGTTCCATGATGCGTCGTACACACTGTTCTGGTAGGCTGGCCGGTCTCTGAATTCACCATGTATACCTCCAATTCGACACTCGCTGACATCGCCGAACGCCTTCGCACTTCACGTTCGGTGCTCGTCCTCACCCATCTCAAGCCCGACGGCGACGCCATCGGTTCTTCGATCGCGATCGTCCGCGCACTCAACCTGACATCGCCCAAGGGGCTTCCGCCACGAGCCCGAGCCTGGTACGCGGGTCCGTTCCCGCCGTGGCAATCGGACCTCGTGAAGTCCACACCCCACCTTCTGATCGACCCCGTTCAAGGCCCCGATCGCAACGCAGATTTCGAATCAGTCGTCGTCATCGATACGGGATCGTGGACGCAACTCGAACCATTCGCCGCATTCCTGAGAGGCCGGTCCGCAGAAACGGTCATCGTTGATCACCATCGCCAGGGCGATGCAGAGATCGCTGATACCCGGTACATCGATCCGAACGCTGCGGCCGTTTGCCAGCCCGCCGCCGAACTCTGCCGCATGATCCTGGGGCTCGATTCCATTACCCAGTTGCCCGTCGAGGTCGCCACGCCGCTGTACCTCGGAATCTGCACCGACACCGGATGGTTCCGGCACAGCAATGTCTCGGGCGCTGTGCTGCACACCGCCGCGGATCTGCATTCAGCGGGCGTCAACCACGCAGCCCTCTACCAGTTGATCGAGCAGCGTGACACCCTGGGAAGGCAGAAGTTGCTCGCCCGTGCACTCGAGTCGCTCACGCTCGAATCGTCCGGTCGGATCGGCGTCATGCAGCTCAACAAGGCCGATTTCGCGGCGGCCAAAGCCGAACCGGGCGAATCCGGCGGTTTTATAGATTTCGCAACCTTCATCCCCTCCGTGCGCGTCTCCGTCCTGCTTACCGAAGCCAGCGACTGGCAGTCGGCGTCCGAGGGTGGCGACCTTTCCGCGGCCAAGCGGAAGGTCGTCACCAAAATCAGCATGCGCAGCAAAGAAGGCGCGAACGCCGTCGATGTCAACGCCGTTGCGAAGGAGTTCGGCGGCGGCGGACACACCCGTGCCGCCGGAGCGAGGCTCGATGCACCCCTCGATGAAACCCGCCGACGCCTGCTGGAATTGATCCGGCTTCACTTGGATGGAACCAAGTGATGGGCCGCGCCCGCGGCAACTCGAGTGAAGGTGGCGACGGTCGCGCCGCTCAACGCCCGCCCGCACGCGGATCGTCCCGCGTTGAACCCCGACCGACGCTGCGCATCATGCCGACCACGCTTTGGGAGTACCCGTCCCAACACTACAACGCGTCAGATGGAACCCGCATGCAGGGCGACAAGGAGTATGTTGGTGCGACGCCGTCGTGGGTCATCTGGCAATTGCTCCATCGCTACACGCGAGAGTCCGACACGGTCATCGACCCCATGTGCGGCAGCGGAACGACCCTCGATGTGTGCGCCGACCTCGGTCGCAAGGGCCTCGGTTTCGACCTCGCGCCTTCGCGACCCGACATCCGCAGCGCCGATGCCCGAAGCCTGCCGACGCCGCCCCTTTCGGCCGACTTTGTCTTCATCGACCCGCCCTACTCGACACACGTCGATTATTCCGACGACCCGCGCTGCATCGGCAAACTCGATTCCGGTGGCGACGATGAAGGCGCAGCGTACTTCGAGGCCATGGAGCAGGTGATCGCCGACATCCACCGAGTCCTCAAAGACAGACGGTACATGGCGCTCTATGTCAGCGACTCCTTCAAAAAGCGGAAGGGCCAGCCCGGCGGCCTCTTCATGCCCATCGGCTTTGAACTCTTCGCACGCCTCCGCAAGCACTTCAAGCCCGTGGACATCATCTCGGTCGTTCGCCACAACCAGAAACTCGACCGCGGCAACTGGCGCAAAGCAGCCGAGGAAGGAAACTTCTTCCTCCGCGGCTTCAACTACCTATTCATCATGAAGAAGGAAAGCACTGCGGCCCGCCCCACGCCGACAACCAGAGAAACGCTGCGCCGACTCGACCGCCCCACCCGCCCCTGACCGGCACACCTCCTCCATCCTCCTCCATAGGCGTGCCCGAAACCCCGGCGACCACGGGCTACACTTTCCAAGTGCTCAGGTGATCGGTGGAGTGCAATCTGCCACAATCCTGCCACAGTCGAGATCGTTACGGGGTCCAAAACCCCAAAACGCGCGGGCGTAACTCAGTGGTAGAGTGACAGCCTTCCAAGCTGTACGTCGAGGGTTCGAATCCCTTCGCCCGCTTTGACGAGAGTCCAGCCGACTCACGCAGAAACCCCGACGATTGTTGGGGTTTTTCGTTTCCGGTTCGATCGCGTCCGATCGTCGGTTCACCGCTTGATGCCGCGCGCTTTTGCCCCTTTCCGCGCTCCAACTGCTGGCAGAATGGCTGGGGCCGGTTTGTGCAAATATTCGGGGCCGCGTCCATGGTCCCCGTGGCCGCGTTTACTTGCCGCTCGGGCGCGATGCCCGGTAGGCGATCCATCGCCGGAGCGGTGTCGGTCAGCCCCAGCACCGTGTAGCGCTTCAACGTGGCCCGGTAGTCGCTATGCCGCATGATCCGTTGGGCGACTTGGGGCGTCACGCCGGCGCGCGTCCCCGCCCGCCACTTCTCAATCTCAGGGTCCATCCCCATTCAGCCCCAGCGTAACCGCGACAACTTTGAGCAGTCTATCAACATGCATCAGGCACTCCGGTGCCCACACCACCAGTTCCAAATACCCATCGTCGGTCGCTGGTCGCATCATTGCTGGCCTCGCCGTCACGTGCGGGTTCGGACTCTGCGCGGTCACGATGATCCGCACCCGCGACATCGGCGAGCGAACCCCACACATCCTTCGATGTTCATCCATCAGCCGCCGAAACTTGAGCCCCTCAAAACGCCGCCCACGAACCCGACTCCAAAGCACCTCGAGCGCGGCATCCATCGTCGCTTCAGGCGTCATGCCAATCAATCCGAATTCACGCGGCAGCATCCGCTCACGCTAGTCAGAGGCCGCATCCGTGTCAATAGAAACGCCAAACCATCTGCACTCCACGCGGCGACCCACCGGGGCAAACGTCCATCACTCATCCTCCCCAACCGCCCCGCGCCATGTGCAAGTCGCG
>Ga0105044_10008905_pt1 | contig 13763 bp, 13 predicted proteins | sample MAT01_FD_78092 | JGI IMG/M metagenome (GOLD analysis project Ga0105044, IMG submission 78092) | Freshwater microbial communities from Lake Fryxell liftoff mats and glacier meltwater in Antarctica - MAT-01 | ecosystem: Environmental > Aquatic > Freshwater > Ice > Liftoff microbial mat | place...
GAAGCTCCCCACCCGCACCTACCTCGGCGTCGAGTATCAGAATCTCGAACAGGACGCCGACCGCACCCTCGGCGCCTTTGCCGGGCTCGCCTCCTTTGGCACCGTACTCGCCTTTCTCCCCACTTCGCTCGACGAGCGCCTGCGCTATCGGGAGCAGAGCCTCGTCGCCACCGTGCGCCAGCTCGTGGGGGAACGCTGGGTCTTCGGCCTGCGCTATCGCTACACGCATTCAGCCCTCGAACAAACCCTCGACGGCTTGGAAGCCGCCCTCCGCGCCTCCCAGGATCCCTTAAACGTGAAGACGCTCGCCAGCAACGCCCGCCGATCCTCCGAGGCCCACCTCCACGAACTCAGCCTGCAGGCCGTTTACAATCACCCCAGCGGCCTCTTCGCGCGGGCCGAGGCAAACTGGTACCGCCAGGACAATGACGCCCGCGCCACCGACGCCAGCCTCGTCGGTCCGGAGCCGGGCTTCTACAAGACGCAGGTCACCACGACCCCGGCGAGCCTGCCGGGCGAAGACTTCTGGCACCTCAATCTCTTTGCCGGCTACCGCTTCCACCGCAGCCAATGCGAAGTGAGCGTCGGCGTGCTCAATCTCACCGACCAGGACTACCGGCTCAACCCGCTCAACCCCTACGAGGAATTCGTGCGCGAACGGACTTTCCTGGTGCGTTGCCGGCTGAACTTTTGACCGCGGCGCGACCAGGCGGCGCCGACTTGGAGCTTGCCGCCGGGCCGCGTTTCGTGGCATTGCCGGGCGGCATGAACGGGAGACCGAATGCTTTTGCGCAACTCCCGGGCGGCAGGCCTGGGCGTGCCCCCCGCAACGATCGGTGGTCCGCTCGTCCGCCGCACCCGACCTCCCTGCCCAGCGACCGGACTGCGGTCCGATAAACACCCATGCCATCCGGTTACATCATGCAGCCCCACGGAACCGGTCCGGGCGACGGCACCAGCGCGATCCGCGTGACCAATCGCAACATCACCGCGGCCTACGCGATCCAGTGGCGGTTCAAGGTCAGCACCAATCCCTATGGGACCTGGCGGGCCCAGGGCACCACCAAGACTGGACTCATGCCCGGGACCTTTACCGTCAATTTTCGGATGAGAACCACGGGCAGCCCCCACAGCCCACCGCCCAATGAAATCGTGACCCTCCAGGGCAACGAACTGGAGACCCTCAAGGTCGCCTGGAACTCGTAGCCCGCCGCCCCGGAGCGAGCCGCACGGGCCGCGCGACAGAATTCACGCATCCTCATTGCGGGATGCCGCGAATGGGCCTAGACGAGACCTCCTTGTTCGTCCGCCACTTACCACCGACCACCGCCGCAGCGAGCCCGCCCACCGCCCCTCGCACGTGACCACCTTGCCCGCACCGCTGCCCGCCCCCGACCCGACCCCGCTGGATCCGCCCGGCCTCGAGCCGCACACCCTTTCCGAGGATCTGCAAAACATCCTCGACCGGGCGGCCGGGCGCGCGATCACCGTCGAGGAGATCGAGCACATCCTCAGTGGGCGCGGCGTGGCCATGCTCATCTTCGTACTCGCTGCGCCCTTCATCGTGCCCGCGCCCGGGCTCTCGGTGCCCTTTGGCATCGCCATCTGCGTGCTCGGGCTGCGCCTCGCCGCCGGCAGCCGCACTGCACTGCCCCGCTTCATCCGGACCAAGGCGGTATCGAATATCGCGCTGACCCGGATCGTGAATTGCGTGGCCGCCGTGGCGCGTTTCCTCGAGCGCTATATCCGGCCCCGCATGCCCTTCCTCCGCCGGCACCCGTCCATGGTGCATCTCATCGGCGTGGCCATCATGACCAGCGGCTTCATCCTCTCACTGCCGCTGCCCATTCCCTTCAGCAATCTCTTCCCCGCGGTCTCGATCATGTGCCTCGCCACCGGCTTCATGGAGCGCGATGGGCTGCTCGTGCTGCTTGGCTACCTCTTCGGGTTCGTCTCCTGGGTTTACCTCGCCTTCTGGTGGAAGTTGATCGCCGGCTGGTCGCAACAGTTTCTCCACTGGCTCTGAGCCTTTCGTCAGCTGGGAAAAGGGGCGGGCCTCCGGCGCGGGCGCGCGGGTGAGACGCAGTTTGCGCTTCCCCACCGGCCTCGCGCCCTCGCACTTTCCCGCTGCCCTTTTCCACCACTCACGCCGTGCTCCTCTGGAACGTCTTCAGCCAGGTCCTCCTCCCCGTCGTGGGCATGTTTGGCGTGGGCTGGCTGCTCGACCGCCGCTACCGCCTCGACCTGCATTCGCTGGTCAAGCTGAACATCTATCTCTTCGTCCCGGCCTTCATGTTCGTGCATGTCGTGAAGTCCGACCTCTCCGGCGACCTGGCGCTGCGCGTCATCGGCTTCACCGGCTGCATCATCGCCAGCATGTTCCTGCTCGCGGAACTCATCGGCCGGCTCGCGGGCTACGAGAAACCCCAGCTCCGCTCCATGCAGATGGCGGCGATGTTTTACAACTCGGCGAACTACGGCATCCCGCTCATGACCCTCGCCTTTCCGCAAGTCGGCGCGGTCTTTCAAGTCTTCATCGTGCTCGTGCAAAATCTCACCACCTTCACCGTCGGCCTCTTCCTCGCGAATTCGGCCCGCAGCTCCGGCTGGCGGGCGCTGCTGCCGATCCTGCGCCAGGCCAGCATCTGGGCGATCGTCGCCGCCGTCGCCGTGCGCCTCGGCCATGTGCCCGTGCAGGAATGGCGCTGGCTCTGGGTGCCGCTGAACTACTTCTCCGACGGCCTCGTCGCCATGGCCCTGGTGACCCTCGGCGTGCAGCTTTCGAAAACGGAGCATCGCCAGTCCCTCAGCCGCATCTCCTGGGCGCTCGTGCTCCGGCTGCTCGTCGCGCCGCTCATCGGCTGGGCGCTGGTGCCGCTCTTTGGCTTCACCGGCGAGACCGCACGCATCATGATCGTCAGCGCCTCCTTTCCCACCGCGGTGAATACCGCCCTGCTCGCGCACGAGTTCCAGGCCGATGAGCACTTCGCCGCGGCGGCCGTCTTTTACAGCACCATGGCCAGCATGTTCACCGTCACCCTGCTCGTCGTGCTCGTGCGAGTGGTGTGAAGCCGGGCGTCGTTGCGTCCGGCGGACGTTTGCACTACGAGGTCCGCCCATGAATCTCCCGCAGGCCCTCGCCCTGGCCATGCAACATCACCAGGCCGGGCGCCTCGCGGAAGCCGAGGGACTCTATCGGCAAATCCTCGTGGTGAATCCACGCCACGGAGATGCATTGCATCTGCTGGGGGTCATCGCGCACCAGGTGGGCCGGAGTGATGCGGCCATCGATCTCATCCGGCAGGCGCTGCAATCGCTGCCCGGCTTTGCCGAAGCGCACAACAGGCTCGGCATGGCTCTCTTCAGCCAGGGGCGGATCGAGGAAGCCGTGGCTTCCTATCATCGGGCGATCAAACTCGATCCGAACCACGCCAAGGCGCTGAACAATCTCGGGGCCGCGCTCCGCCGACTGGGCCGGCTGGACGAAGCGGTCGCCGCCAGTCGGGAGGCAATCCGGATCGATCCGAACTTCGCTGACGCGCACAACAACCTCGGCGTGGCGTTCCTCGAGCAGCGCCTCCTCGACGAATCCGCGGCGGCATGCCGGGAGGCGATCCGGCTGAATCCGAACGACCCGGTGCCTCACTACAATCTGGGCAATACGCTCAATGAGCAGAAGCAGTTCGACGGCGCAATTTCCGCGTATCAGCACGCTCTGCGGCTCAATCCCGACTACACTCGGGCGCGGATGAATCTGGGCAACGTGATGGAGAAGCACGGACAGCTAGACGGCGCCTTGGAGTGCTTCCGCCGCGTGGCGGAGCTGCACCCGGAATTCGCCGGGGCGCACAATAACCTCGCCAATATCCTGTGGAATCAGGGTCGCACCGAAGAGGCCATCGCCGACTATGAACGCGCCGTGCAACTGGAGCCGGCTTCGAGCGCGATGCACAGCAGCCTGCTCGCGGCTCTGCACTACAGCCCCGCGACCACACCCGCGCGGCTGCTCGCGGCGCATGCCGAATACGACCGCCGTCACTGCGCCCCACTGCGCAGCACCTGGCGCGAACATCGCAATCTGCCCGATCCCGATCGGCGGCTGAAGGTGGGCTACCTCTCTCCCGATTTCCGGCGCAACGTCGTCAGCCATTTCCTCCTGCCGGTGCTCGAGGCGCACGATCACCGGCAGTTTGAAATCCATTGCTACGCCACCGCGCAGCGGACCGACGCGATCACGGATCGATTCCGCGCGAGCGCCGATGTCTGGCGGGACGCGGGCGCGCTCAGCGACGAGGCGCTGGCGGAGCAAATCCGCGAGGATGAAATCGATATCCTCGTGGATCTCTCGCAGCACATGCCCGGCAATCGGCTGCCGGTCTTTGCCCGCAAGCCAGCCCCCGTGCAGGTCGCGTGGATCGGGCATCCGTGGAGCACCGGCGTGACGGCTATCGACTATCGACTCACCGACGCCCACATGGAGCCGGAAGGCGCTGCGTGGTCCGAGTCCGTCGAAGAGCCAGTGCGTCTCCCGGATTCGTGGTTCTGCTTCGACCCGCTCGATGAAACGCCGGACCCCGGCGAGTTGCCCGCCTTGCGCGCGGGTTATGTGACCTTCGGCTGCCTGAATAATTTCTCCCGCGTAAATGAGGACGTCCTCGCGCTCTGGGCGCGCGTGCTGCACGCCGTGAAGGATTCGCGCTTGCTCCTGCGGTGTCCCGCGGGAGCGACGCAGGCGCGCGCGCTCCGGTCTTTGGAGTCGCAGGGCATCGAATCCGGGCGCGTCGAACTCGTCGGCTGGACCCCGAGCCGCGCGGAGTTCGAGCGGCGCTTCGAGCGGATGGACATCGCGCTCGACCCGTTCCCCTGCAATGGCGGCACGACGACGTGCGACACCCTCTGGATGGGCGTGCCGGTCCTCACGCTGCCGGGGGAAGTGGTCGTCGCGCGGATCGGATTGAGCATCCTCTCCGCCGCGGGATTGGCGGACTTCGTCGCGCACTCGGAGGACGATTTCGTGCGCCTGGCCGCACGTCTGGCCAAGGACGTGCCGCACCTCGCGCAGGTGCGCCGGACGATGCGCGAGCGGATGCGGTCCTCCGCCTTCATGGATGCGCATGGTTTCACTCGAAACGTGGAGCGGGCCTATCGAGAAATGTGGCGGAAGTGGAGCGCGAGATAGTCCTCGCCGTCCCCAGGTCTGCCATCATTTCATGCCGCTGGTCGCACTGGTTCAGATCGTGTAAACGTCGGGGCATATGCCCACACCCTTCCTCCTCGCGAAAGCCGACACCGAGATCTACTTCGAGCCCAGGATGGCCAATCGCCACGGGCTCGTCGCCGGGGCCACCGGCACGGGGAAAACGATCACGCTCCAGTCGCTGGCGGAGAATTTCTCGCAACTCGGGGTGCCCGTCTTTCTCTCCGACATCAAAGGCGACCTGAGTGGCCTCGCCCAGCCCGGCAGCGCCACGCCGAAAGTCGCCGAGCGACTGAAGCTCCTCGACCTCCCCGGGCACGCCTTTCACGGCTACCCCGTCACCTTCTGGGACATCTTTGGAAAATCCGGCCACCCCATCCGCTCGACGATCAGCGAGATGGGCCCGCTGCTCCTCGCGCGGGTGCTCAATCTCAACGACACCCAGGAAGGCGTGCTCCAGATCCTCTTCAGAGTCGCCGACGAAGGCGGGCTGCTCCTGCTCGACCTCGAGGATCTGCGGGAAATGCTCGCCTTCATCGGCCAGAACGCCTCCGAACTCACCACCCGCTACGGCAACGTGAGCCCGGCCAGCGTCGGCACCATCCAGCGCGCCCTGCTCAATCTCGAGCAGCAGGGCGGCGACAAATTCTTCGGCGAACCCGCCCTGAATCTCGACGACTTCCTCCAGACCGGCGCCGACGGCCGCGGCGTGATCAATATCCTCGCCGCCGACCAGCTCATGAACAGCCCGCGCACCTACGGCACCGCGCTCCTCTGGATGCTCAGCGAACTTTTCGAACGCCTGCCGGAAGTCGGCGACCTCGACAAACCAAAGCTCGTCTTCTTCTTCGACGAAGCGCACCTCCTCTTCACCGACCTGCCGCGGCAGCTCGAAGACAAGATCGAACAGGTCGTCCGCCTCATTCGTTCCAAAGGCGTCGGCGTGTACTTCGTCACCCAGAATCCGCTCGACGTGCCCGAGCGCATCCTCGGCCAGCTCGGCAACCGCGTGCAGCACGCCCTGCGCGCCTTTACTCCGCGCGACCAGAAAGCCGTGAAAAGCGCCGCCGAGACCTTCCGCCAGAATCCGCAGCTCGACGTGGCCGAAGTCATCACCCACCTCGGCGTCGGCGAAGCTCTCATCTCCCTGCTCGAACCCGGCGGCACGCCTGGGATCGTGCAGCGCAGCTTCGTCCTGCCGCCGCACAGCAAGATCGGCCCAATCGCCGACGCCGAGCGCCAGGCCATCATCCAGCAGAGCGTCATCTACGGGACCTACGAAAAGACCATCGACCGCGAGAGCGCCGCGGAAATCCTCCAGGCGCGCGCCCAGGCCGCGGCGGGCGGCCATCCGGCCGCTCGCGCCGGCGCCCCGGTCCTCCCCGGCCAGCCCGCCCCAGCCGCGGAAAGTGCCGCCGGCAAATTTGTGAAAGAGTTCCTTTTTGGCCGCACCGGCCCGCGCGGCGGAAAACACGAGGGCGTCGCCGGCAAGATGATCTCCAGCACCATCCGCACGATGGGCTCCACCGTCGGCCGCGAGATCGTCCGCGGCGTGCTCGGCTCATTTTTTGGCGGCCGGAAGCGGTAAAATCGACGCCCGTCGGCGGCGCCGAAAATTGCCTTGTGCGGTCAGGTCCGGCGCCTATAGTGCGCGCCTTTCTTCAACCCAAGACACCCGATTTTATGTCCCAGCATCGCAGCCTCAAAGGAGCCAGCACCATCGCCGCCAAGCGCAATGTCTTGAAGCGCTTTGAGCGCGTCGAGTTGCTCAAAAAGCGCGGCCAGTTCAAGGACGGCGACAAAGTCATCGGCCTGCGCAAGACCAAGCCGGAAGACTGAGGGGCGCCACCACCCAGCCCTCTTTTTCAAACCGCCGGACGAGCCTTCGCCCGGCGGTTTTGCTTTTTCGGGGAGGCAGCCCGGGCTTCCCTTTCGGTTCCGGCCGGTTCATTCCCTGAAGGCGCCATGCGACCTCCCTCCTGTCCGGCCTCGGCCTCGCGATTTGCCCTCTCGCTGCTCGCGGTCACGGCCGTCGTAGCCGCCGAGCCCGCCCTCCCCGACGCCCGACCCGTCCCGCGCCTGCAAGCCGTGCCGCAGCCACAGGCGCAGGTCTCCTTCCAACGCGACGGGATCGAGATCGCGCGCTACCACTTCGGGCGCGACGGCCAGCGGCCCTTCCTCTTCCCCGTGCCCGGTCCCTCCGGCCGCTCGCTCACCCGCCTGGGACATCCCCGCGATCCCGAGAGCCACAGCCATCACAACTCCTTTTGGGTCGCGCATCAGTTTGTGAACGGCGTGAACTTCTGGGGCGACACCAGCGGCGCGCGCATCGTCCACCTCCGCACCCTGCGCCTCGACGACAGCGACACCGCGGCCTTTCTCGAAACCGAAAACGCCTGGCGCGACCCGGAGGGCAAAACGCTCCTGCGCGAGCTGCGGCGGATCACCGTCGAGGAGTTGGAAGCCGGCGAGCGGCTGCTCGTCTTGGAATTGCAGCTCGAAGCCGTGGTCGGCGAGGTCAAGCTCGACGAGTCGGCCTTTGGCCTGGTCGCCGTGCGCATGGCGAAAACGATCGGCGTCCGCGACGGCGGAGGCACCATCCGCAACTCCGAAGGCGGCGTGAACGAAGCCGGCTGCTTCCGCCAGCCAGCTCGCTGGTGCGACTACTCGGGCCCCATCGCCCCCGGCACCATCGAGGGCCTCACCCTCCTCGATCACCCGATGAACCCGCATCACCCTGTCCCCTTTCACGTCCGCGACGACGGCTGGATGGGCGCGTCCCTGACCTTCCCCGGCGCCATCGTCATCCCGCCGGGCCAGCCACTGCGCCTGCGCTACGGGCTTTACGTCCACGCCGGGCGGCCCTCGCCGGAGATCCTGGAGCGGCGCTGGCAGACCTTCGCCCGGACGAGCTTCGGGCAGTTTCCCACGAAAAAGTAACCTCGCCGGCCGGCCTCCGTCGCGTTGACTTCCCGGGTCTCCGGCCGCATCCTCGCGGCATGGACAACCCTGAGCCCCCCTTGCCCGTGATCAAGAGAATGCAGGTCCGCCTGGCGGCCTCGCGATTCTTCACTTTCTCGCTCCTCCTGCACATCGTCATCGTGCTCTTTTGCGGCAGCGTGGTGCTCATCAAGAAGGTCATGGACGCGCCGGACTTCGAAGCCTCGGACGGGCTCATCGGAGGCGACGAAACCGTAGCCGCACCGCCGGCCCCGATGGATGTGACCCCGCAAGTCTTCGCCCCGACCACGCCGGAGTTGAATGCCCCGCAGCTCCCCACAATCACCACCATCAACACGCAGACGCCCGTCTTTCAAGTAATCGCGGTCGCTCCGGTGGTGAAGGCGGTGGCGACGGATTCCTCAATGACCAAGGCCCTCAGCGAAGCGGCCAAGACCATGGGCAAAGGCCTCGGCGCCGGGCTGCCGGGCTCGATGTCCGGCCGCATGGGCGGCAGCGCGCGGCGGGCGGCGATGATGGCCAAAGGTGGCAAGGACAAGAGCGAGCAGGCCGTGCTCAAGGGTCTCCGCTGGCTGGTCGCCAACCAGAACGAAGACGGCTCCTGGAGTAATGAAAACCGCCCCGCGATGACCGGCCTCGCCCTGCTCTCTTTCCTCGGACACGGCGAACTCCCGAACTCCCCGGAGTTTGGCGGCGCGGTGGAAAAAGCGGTGAACTGGCTGCTCACCAATGGCCAGAAAAACGAGGGCCGGATGAACATGGCCAAGGCCTTCAGCCAGTCCGGCGTGTATGAGCATGGCATCGCCACCTACGCCCTCGGCGAGTACTACACCATGTCCAAGGACGAGCGCGCCGTGGACATCCTGAAGCAGGCCATCAAGCACATCATCGACGGCCAGGGGCCGGACGGCGGCTGGATGTATTCCTTCGACAAGACCCGGAGCGACACCTCGGTGAGCGGCTGGCAGATCCAGGCCTTGAAAGCCGCGCACCTATCCAATTTAGAGATTCCCGGCGTGAGCGAGACCATGGACAAGGCCATCGTCAACCTCAAGCGCGTGCGCGGCAAGCAGGGTGGCTTTGGCTATCGCGGCCCGGAGGATCGCTACAGCCTCACCGGCGTCGGCGTGCTCTGCACCTACTTCTGGAAGCAAAAGAAAGACGACATGGTGACCGACGGCATGAAGTTCATCATCGACAGGATGAAGAGCAACGAGCCGGTGAAGTACGCCGGGCCGTCGGCCGATCTTTACGCCTGGTATTACCACACCCAGGCCGCGCTCATGGTCGGCGGCAGCGCCTGGACCACCTGGAACAAAGCCTTTCAGGACGAGATCGTCGATAATCAGAGCCCGGATGGCAGTTGGCCGGTGACCGGTGGCAAGGGCCACGGCCCTGAGAATAAGCCCGGCGGCGCCGGGCCGGTGTATCGCACCACGCTCTGCATCCTGATGCTCGAAGTGTACTATCGCTACATGCCGAGCACGAAGAGCTGAGGCAGGGCGCGCGGCGGCTCGCACCCAGGGAAAAGTGCGACGACGAGAGCGCTCGCCGGGCGCAGTTCGATCGGGCTCGTGGCTGCTTGCAACTTGCGGCCCGCCCCCCCACCGTAGCGGCTCCGTTTTCCCGCCAAGACTTCCCCGTCGAGCGGCTCACTCATCCCGATGCCTCATTGGTTCTCGTTTCACTTCCAGGACTTCGCGTTCTCCTTCCTCAGCCTCCTCCTGGAAGGCGTGCCCTTTGTCCTCCTCGGTTCCCTCATCTCGGGCTTCGTCGATGTGTTCGTCTCTTCGGAACGCATCACGCGGATGCTGCCGAGGAACCCCAGCGTCGCGATCATCGTCAGCGGCTTGCTCGGCTTCGTCCTGCCGATGTGTGAATGCGGGAGCGTCATCATCATCCGGCGCTTCATTCGCAAAGGCCTGCCGGTCGGCTGCGCCGTCACCTACATGCTCGCCGCGCCGATCGTCAGCCCGATCGTCGCGCTCAGCACCTATGCCGCTTTCAAGGGCCAGAATCCCGAGCTGATGACCGCACTGCGGCTCGGCCTTGGCCTGGCCATCGCCGTCTTTGTCGGCTTCCTCGTCCGCGGCCTGCCGCGTCAGACGATCCTGCAGCCGGCCCTGCTCGGCGAAGCGGCCCACTCGCGCACCGGGCTGAGTGTCGCCGCCGTACCGGGCGTGCAGGAATTCTCCGCGGCGGCCGAACGCGCCTCCTTCGGTCGCAAGATCCTGCTCGCGATCCAATCGGCCACCGCCGATCTGCTCGACGTCACCTTTTTCCTCATCGTCGGCGCGGCCCTGGCCAGCGTCTTTAATACCGCGGTGAATCAGGAGGTGATCCTGCCGTGGGCGGGCAACCCTCCGGTGGCCGTCGCTGCCATGATGGTGCTCGCCGCAGCGCTCGCACTCTGCAGCACCACCGACGCCTTCATCGCAGCGAGCTTCACCTCGTTCGCCTTTGCCCCAAAGCTCGCCTTCCTGGTCTTCGGGCCGATGTTCGACGTGAAGCTCTTCTGGCTCTACGGCCTCGTCTTCAAGCGCCGCATGGTGCTGCTCCTCGCCCTCGGGCTCTTCGTCGTCATCTGGCTCATCTGCTGGCAGCTCTCCGGCCTGAATCTCGAAAACCTCCCCGTGCTGCCGCAGCCACCCGTTGCGACTCCACCTGCCGTGCCCTAAGCTCCCGCCGCCATGAACGCCGTTTTTTCCCGCTGGCTGCCGTGCCTCACCCTCGCGACCTGGAGCGCGATCCTCCTCACCATTCACGCCACCGGGCGCATCCGCGATCTGCTCGCGCCGGAGTTTCGCCCCGGCGTGATGATCGCCGGCGTGGTCATGGGGCTCATGGCCCTCGCCTTTCTCCTCCTGCCCGTGGACGCCGGCTGCTGCTCCTCGCTGGAATGCAGTCACTCCCTCTCCCGGCGCGCGGCGGGAAAAATCTTCACCTTCCTCATCCTGCTCCTGCCGATCAGTGCCGCCGCGGTCTTCTCACCCGCCGGCTTCAGCGCGAATCTCGTGAAAAATCGCGGCGTCATCACCGACGTGGCCCAGCTCGGGGCGATCCCGCGCATCAGCACCGCGCCGCTCGAACCCGCACTGCCGGGCAAAGATCCGAACTTCGCCACCCCGCCGGACGCTGCGCCCGCAGCCACTCCCGCCGTCGCGCCCACCCCGGGCCAGCCTGCCGAGATGGCCCCCGGCGACTACCTCCAGCGCACCGCCGATGGCACGATCATCGCCGAAGTCCTCGACCTGCTGTATGCCGCGCAGGACACCACCCTGCGCAAGGACTTTGAAAATAAGCGCATCCAGCTCGTCGGCCAGCTCATGCCCGACGCCGGCACGAACGCGCCCAAGAGCCGCTTCAAGGCCGTGCGCATGTTCATGACCTGCTGCGCCGCGGATGCCCGCCCGATCGCCGCCCTGGTGGAAGCGGAGACGGTGCCGGACCTCCCGGAGATGACGTGGATCAAGATCACCGGGACTTCCACTTTCCCGATCGAAAACGGTCGCCGCATCTCGGTGCTCAAGGCGGAGCAGGTCGAGAAGACGGCGCCGCCCGAGGAGTCGATGATCTACTAGGCGGGCGCGGGAACGCCGCCGCCCCGCGCGGCCACACCCCGCCTCACGCCACGTCGCGATGGGTCGGCGTCGGTTTGCCGGGGCGGAAATGCTCGAGGTGCTCGAGCTGCGCGGTCAGCCCGGCAAAGCGCGCGGGCAGCGCCGCGACCGCGGCGTTCACCGCATCGCGCAACGCTTCCGGCGCGGCCTCGGCCCGCGCATTTACGATGAGCTGGCCGCTCGTGACCGGAGCCTCGAGCGAGAGGGAAAGCTCGGGCACGAAATCGCTGCGCACGAGATTGATCGCGGCGATGTCGCCGAGACCGTCCGCGGGGCTGAGCGTCATTTTGAGATGCGCGATCTCCGCCGGGGCGAGGCGCTGCTGGATGTCCCCGGCCAGCGCCTCGAGCACTTCGTCGGCGGAAAATCCGGTCGCGTGCGTGAGCTGCACCGTGGCATTCAACCATCCGAGCAGCGCCTCCCCCTCGGCGTAGATCTCGTAGTCCACCTCCATGGTCGCCCGCGCCGTCTGCTCCCGACTCGCGATCTGCGCAAACCAATCGGCGACTCCGCCTCCCTCGCGCACCGAGACATCGAGGATGCTGGCGCGCGGAAACTCCGCCGCGAGGCGCGCGCGCAAGCGTTCGAGTTGGTGGGCGTCGATCAGTTCGCGCTTGGTGATCACGATCAGATCCGCCTCCTCGAGCTGCTTGCGATAGATGTAGAGCACCTTCTCGGAAAAGCGTCCGCCTTCCGCCAGGCCGAAGATGCGCGCCGCACGGATCGGATCGACCAGCACGCTGAGCGGGGCGATCGCAAAGCGCCCGCCATACATGCGGCGCAGCGGATAGGTGACCGTGGCCACCAGGTCGGTGCAGCTCCCGACCGGCTCGGCGATGAAGACATCGGGCCGCGTCGTTTCGTCGAGCTTGCCCGCCGCCTCGACCAGGGAATTGAACCGGCAGCAGAAACAGCCGCCTGGGATTTCCTCCGTCGCAAAGCCTTTCGAGCGGAGCATCGTCGTGTCCACCAGTTCGCTGCCTTGATCGTTCGTGATCAAGCCCACGCGCTGACCCTGCCGCACGAGATGCTGCGCGAGCGCGGCCACCGCGGTCGTTTTCCCCGCGCCGAGAAAGCCGCCGATCATGACGTAGCGGGCGCGGAGGGCTTGCGGTTCCGGGGTGCTGAGGGGCGCGGTGGTCATGGGTGTTCTTCGTGGGCTTGTTTTTCGAGGATGCGGTCGATGGTCGTGTCGAGCAGGGCGCGGTAACTCGCGAGGTCAAAGCATTTCGCATCCGGCTCGCCCTCCACGAGGTAGAGCCAGCCGGCGCCATAGGGCTCCTGGCCGACCAGCTCGATGCGGTCGCGCAGCGTGGCATTGCCCTCGACGAAGCGCCCGTCCACCGCGCAGTAGATGTCGCTGATCGCCTTGAAGCCTTCGATCGCGCCGATGATCTCGCCGCTGGCGACGGGATCGCCGGCGTTTTTTTCGAGCTGAAAATCGACGATCTCGCCGAGCATGCGCGTGGCAAATTTGGTGAAACCCACGCGCCAGCGCCCGCCGTCTTCGCGCGCGAGCCAGAAGTGCGAGGGGCTGTAGAGACACTCCGCCGGGAGATGCGTCACGAAGTTGCTGCGTTTGTAAAAGGAGGTCGCGGGGGTGGCCATCGAGCGGGCGGAAACATCCAACACTCAACATCCAACATCCAACCTCCAATTTGGCCACCACTCCCCCGCCACGCGTTCACTTCGAGGTTGGAGGTCGGACGTTGGATGTTGGATGGTCCCCCGACCGCGCCCGCCGATGCTCTACTTCGACCACAATGCGACCCATCCCCTCTCTGCCGCGGCCCGCGCGGCGTGGCTCGACGCGGTGGACGGCTACCCGGCGAACCCCTCCAGCCCGCACCGCCTCGGCGCGCGCTCGGAGGTCGCCCTCGATCAGGCCCGGGCAAAGCTCGCCGGGTGGCTCGGGTGCCGCGCGGAGGAGATCGTCTGGACCGCGGGCGCCACGGAGTCGAACAACACCGCGCTCCATCATCTCA
>Ga0105044_10008908_pt1 | contig 13763 bp, 12 predicted proteins | sample MAT01_FD_78092 | JGI IMG/M metagenome (GOLD analysis project Ga0105044, IMG submission 78092) | Freshwater microbial communities from Lake Fryxell liftoff mats and glacier meltwater in Antarctica - MAT-01 | ecosystem: Environmental > Aquatic > Freshwater > Ice > Liftoff microbial mat | place...
AGTATGAGATAATTATAAGTAACCACATCATTAAGGTTTATTTATGAAAGTATCTAAATATGAAGTGCAATTTTTTCATGAAAATAAGTCTTATTCCTTAATTCTTTACGATTCTGATGTCACTGCGGTAAAAGAAGAAGTAGGTAAACGTAAAATCACTGTTAAAGGAAGAAATTATGCGATAGCTGTTGACCCTGGTCTCCCTAAATCTGTAACTGAGCTATTCGAATCTTTTCGGGGAAAAACCTTCTCTTCTGATAAAGAACTTCTAAATAAAATCGAATTATCATCGGATAAAATCGAAAGTTTATCTCTGACAAAAAAAGTGTTTAATGTAGCCACCGAACGTTTACATAAAAAAAAGTATTTAGAATCTGAAAATGCCATTCAGCTTCGGAATACGGCATTCGCGCAGTTAAAATCGTGTGATCCAAGCGATACAGAAAATATCGAAAAAATTATAAGAAATTCTAAATGTTCCCCTTCAGTTCTCTTTACGATTGCAACCCAGGTCGATAATGAGCTGCTGGCGGATAAAATTCGGGAAATCGCTCGTCCTTTTAATTTAAAATCTGAAATTAAAGGGATGTGTGAACAAATCTCGGCACATCATTTTAGTAAAGACCTGGGAAAAAAATATGCGGATTATCTCGAAAATAGATTCAAAGAAGGAGCCTATAATAAAATACTCGAAACTCAAGACCTAGCTAATGTACTCACAGAAGATTTAGTAGAATTCAGCCGAGATCCCCACTTTGAAGTAGATCCAAGAATAAATGATTCCTCCACAAGTGAGTCAGAAGTAACAAAACAAGAAAAAGAGCTTGCACGTTTGCTTTCTACCAATTTTGGATTTGGAGAGGTTTTAGGATTAAATGATGTCAAAGCTTGCCTGCTTGAAATATTCAAATTTGAAAATCCAAAAACCTCTTTTGAAGGCCATAAGCTTGCTGAGGGTAAAGCCTTGAGTCTCATTAGACAGATCAAAGATTTAAATCCTGAAGTCGTTATATTTGATTTAAGAAAAAACAATGGGGGCTCTCCTTATATGGTGGAATTGTTTTGCAATTATTTCAACGGGGGTAAAGACGAACAAGTACTTTGCAATTTTGAGTATAGTCAATCTATTGAGGAAAGCGAAAGAGATACATTTCCTACTGAAGCTTGTAAATTAGTATCTTACGATCAACTTCCTGAGAGGGAAAGAATCCTCGATAAACCAATCTATATTCTCATCAGTCATGAGACAATGTCTGCGGGAGAAGATTTTGCCTGTCACTTTAAAGAACTTAATGGGTCTAATACTCGAGTGACCCTCATTGGGGAAACCACCAAAGGAGCTGCCAACCTAAATAAATTATTCGATGCAGGGGATCATTTTAAAATCGCTGTACCGATTGGCGGGGCGGTGGTTCCGTATAGCAGCTACAATAGAAACTGGGAGGGAGTAGGAATTACCCCCCATATTCCTATTCAAGCTGATGATGCCCTTGAAAGGGCTAAGGCTCATATCTCTGAACAAAGATTTTCTTAAATCCGGTGCCATGCTAAACTCACTATCAGTTTAGATTAAAGATCAGGACCTAGTATGTCATCCATGCGCGCGACGATTCATCAAATTGTCTCCTCTCTCATTCCCTTTGATCATTTAGAAGAAGAGCATCTAAATTTTACAAAGCAATGGATCGCTTCTGGCGCCGAAATTTTTCGTCTCGAACTGCCTGATCAACCCCCAATCCATTTGGTTTCTTATTTTATTCTCATCGATCCGCAGACGAATGATTTACTTTTGGTTGATCATAAAAAAGCTCAACACTGGCTTCCTCCTGGTGGACATGTAGAATTTAATGAACATCCTAAAGATACTGTTAAGAGAGAAGCACAGGAAGAACTAGGTATTGAAGCCGATTTTTTGTTTGCAGAACCTCAATTTTTAACAGTCAGGCCTACTGTCGGTACATGTGCCAGCCATGTAGATGTTTCGCTTTGGTATGTGTTAAAAGGTAATGCCAACACTTCATTAAATTATGATACAGCCGAATTTCAACAAATTCGTTGGTTTAAGCCGCTTGAAATCCCTTTTGAGCATGCCGACCCTCACTTAAAACGTTTCATCAATAAAGTCTGCAAGAAGTTAACCACTTTAAATAGCTACGATGTTTCAGCGACTCAGTATGCGATCAATACAGAGTCGCTTCATCCGCAGAAAGATGCTTAGAAGTTCTTAACACTGCTTCCTTCTAAAAGAGCAAAGTTGCTAGATATCGGTTGTGGTCCGGGCAGGGATGCAAAAATATTCTTAGAACATGGAATGGATGTAGTTGGCATAGACTTTTCAGCTAAAATGATTGAAATCGCTCAAAAAAATGTACCTCAAGGCATTTTTCAGGTAATGGATATTGAATCGCTGGTTTTTTCCCCTGAAGCTTTTGAAGGTGCTTGGGCTAACTGTGCTTTATTGCATCTTCCTAAAAAAAATATGCCGGTGGTTCTGAAAAATATTTGGACAATTTTAAAGCCTGGCGGCTGTTTATACATTTCCTTAAAGCAAGATGATAAGCATGAATTATCTATTCCCGATCTTCGTTATGATGGATTAGAAAAATTTTGGTCTTTCTATCAAGAAAATGAAATTCATACTCTCTTAAATGAATCTGGCTTCGAGGTCATCGAGATGGATGTTTCTCATCCAGCTACGAATTATCACACGCACGCATTAATAAAGATTTTTGCCATCAAACAAGAAGAAAAAAAATGAAAATTGGTGTTTTGTCAGATACTCATGATCAAGGTGAGCTCATTCGCGAAGCTGTAGCCTGCTTTAATCATCAACAGGTTGGCTTAGTCGTTCATTGCGGCGACTGGGTGTCCCCTTTTATTCTGCATTTTTTTAAAGAGCTGCAAGCGCCTCTGCGTGGAGTTTTTGGCAACAATGATGGGGATAAATTTCGCCATCTTGCCTTCAAAAATCAATGGGGGCTTGACTTAGAGTATGAGGAACGATTCTTAGAACTGGAAGTAGATCATCGTAAGATTGCAGTTTTTCATGGGGACTACCAAGGAATTGTGGATGCACTTGTGACCTGCGGCAAGTATGATGCGGTGTTTCATGGGCATACTCATCAAAAAATTAATCAACAGATTGGTCGAACGCTTTCATTGAATCCAGGTTCGCTGATGCAAGAGACGACTAAACACATTACCCAAGCAAGTGTCGCCATTTATGACACAAACACAAATAGCGCTTCCCATTTTCATTTCAAATAGGATGGCAATCTCTTACATGGGGGATTAACCAAAATCATAGTGGGGCAGGTTATCGCATTTATTATTGAAGAAAATAGTGATTCTTCTCTGTGCCGGAGATAAAGGAACTCAAAAGAAAGATATCAATAAGGCCAAAAAATATTGGCTCGAATATACCGGTTAAGAGGAGGTGTTACTATGGGAAAAACAAAAAGTTATAAGAAGCATCTTTTAGAATCTTTAAAGGATCCTGAAGAGCTGCTGTTTACTTAGATGCTTGCTTAGAAGATGAAGATCCACATGTTTTTCTACTGGCACTCAAAGATGTGGCAGAAGCACAAGGAGGAATGAGTAAGTTATCAAAAGATTCGTCTTTAAATAGACAGAGTCTCTATCGTTCACTTTCGAGAACAGGAAATCCAAAAATAACAAACATTTTCACCATCCTCTCATCCCTTGGAATGGAACTGCATATCAAACCAGCAATGCCATATTAGACTCTTTTATTTATATCTTCTAAAGATTCACTCGTCGTTTTTCAGCAATCTCACTAACTTTTTTTAGGTAAAGCAAAACTCGAAGATTGTTTATAAAATTCTAAGGTTCTTAGGAAATTGGATGTAAAGAGCATCCATTCTCTAGTGAAAGCGCTTGGGTTGGACAGGCTTGTATGCAGGGGTATCCCTCGCAGCGAATGCAAGGATGCTTTTCTGGATATAGAAGGGGGTGGCGCTTCTCCAGATCTTCAATAAAAATGACGTTGATCGGGCATGCCTTCATGCACGCATCACATCCTGTACAAAGTTGTTGAAATTGCAAGTCTAAAGGTGAAGCCCCAGGTGGACGAACTTTGTCAGTTTCATCTGAGACTTTTTCAAGATATTTTATGGCCGGGTAGTCTTCTATAAGCGAAAAACCGCTCTTTAAGATCTTTTTAAAAGCGGTTTTAAAAAAGGTTTCGCGATCCATTATTCTTCTAGTAGGTCCAACACTAAACGTTTGCCCCGTTCTGTCAAAGCGACTTCTGAGGGACTGATTTTCTTAAGAAAATTTGCTTGAAACAACAAAACACAGGTCGCATTCACACCGCGTGCCTGTAGTCCAATGAGAGTTCCAATCTCATAACGATCCACAACTTTACTTTCATCATCTTTTACAGCTTCGTAGACTGCGATCATGAACTTTTCATCTTTTGTCTTAGCACGGGTCATTGACTTAATCCTGCTTCTATTTTTTTTAATCTGGCACCTTTGGCAGAATCTTCAATGGCATAGCCATTTGAAAAGATGAAATCACGCAATTGATCTGCTTCTGCCCAATTCTTATTCTGACGAGCCTGGTTGCGTTGCTGCAGGGCCTCTTCTAAATGCTTCGGAATTTGTTCGACGCGGGGTTCAAAAGAAAAAACGGCTAAGACTTGATTGACTTTATGCAGAAAATCGAGAATTGCAGCGGCTTCGCTTTCGCCGACTTGACCTTTATCACATAAAGCATTGACTTCGCGGATCATATCAAATAGGGCTGCTAAGGCCATTGAAATGTTGAGATCATCAGCTAGTGCCTTGGCAAAAGTGGCATAAGTTTTGTCCACAATCGCAGGAATCAACCCTGAATTTTCCGCATCTTTAATTTCTTGCAGGCGTTGAATAAAATCTTGAAAGCGTTTGAGACTTTGACGGACAGCATCTAGTCCTTCAAACGTAAAATTAAGTTGGGTTTTATAATGGGTTTGCAAAAGCATATAGCGGATTTCAATCCCTGTGTACCCTTTGGCAGCCAGGTCTTGTAATTTGTAGACATTCCCTAAGCTTTTTGACATCTTTTTACCGTCAACAACCAAATGCTCGGCATGCATCCAATGTTTCACAAAGGTCTTGCCTGAACAAGCTTCTGATTGAGCGATTTCGTTCTCGTGATGAGGAAACATATTGTCAACTCCCCCCACATGAATATCTACGGTTTCGCCTAACAGCTGCATGGCCATCGCGGAGCATTCAAGATGCCATCCCGGACGCCCAGGCCCAAAGGGGCTTTCCCAATAAATCTGGCCATCTCGTGCCGGGTCGTATTTCTTCCATAACACGAAATCGGAAACGTGGTCTTTGTCGTATTCATCTGCGGCTACTCTTTCGGAAGCACCAGCTTTCAGCTCATCTAATTTAAGATGCGACAAACATCCGTAGCGTGGAAATTTTTTAATGGCATAATACACACTGCCATCTTGACCTTGGTAGGCAAACCCTTTTTCAATCAGCGTTTGGATCATCTGAATCATTGGTTCGATGTAATCCGTAGCTGCAGGATAGACTTCTGCCTTTTCAATTTGCAATGTGGCTAAATCCCGAAAAAAAGCTTCTTTAAAAGGCTGGGTAAAAACATCCAAAGAAACGCCTTGGGCAATTGCGCCTTTAATCGTTTTATCATCCACATCGGTCAAATTCATCACTTGCTTAACTTCAAGACCAAAGAACTTTAATGTGCGGCGTAACAAGTCTTCAAACACATAGGTCCGAAAATTCCCAATGTGAGCGAAATTATAAACTGTGGGGCCGCAAGTATAGAGTGTCACTAAACCATTGGTAGAGTTTAAGACTTCCTTGGCTCTAGTTTCTGTATTAAACAGTTGGATTTCAAATGCTTGTTTCATATGTGTTCTGGTTGCTTTCTAATCTGTTGGCTTATTTAAATACTCAGATTCTAATTCGCGATAATGAATTTTACCGGTTCCCATAATAGGAATTGTCTCTAGGTGGATAACCGCAGTGATTTTGACTAAATTACTAAATCCCCCTTCTCGCAAGGCTGCGTTAACTTCATCTACAGTGACAGAAAATTTAGAAAAGAGAAAGAGTTTTGTTTTGCCTCCTTCCTGTTCTTTGGCGCATACTGCCAAAACAGGCCCTTCTTCTGTTGACCACCCTTTTTCCATCACAGCTTTTAGCAGTGTGTCTTCAATCCCAGGCAGACTAACCATTTCAGCGCCGATTTTAACAAATCGCTTCATCCGACCTGTAATTGTTAAGTTACCTTCGGGATCAAGAAAGCCAAGATCTCCTGTTTTATACCATGATTCTTCGTCGATAGTGACAAAAGGAGAGGCTAGGCCAGGATTTAAATACCCTTTAAAGATATTTTCCCCTTTGGCGATAATTAACCCCTGTTGCCCTTGCGCAATCGGTGTATAAGTTTCTGGATGCACAATGCGGATAGCCACGCCAGGCACTGCTTTACCTACACCTTTATGTGGAGCTCCAAATTCATTAGCTGTCAGAACAGGTGAACATTCTGTAATCCCATACCCTTCGATTAAAGCTTCTTCTTTACCAATTTGACGCATTTCATGAAATAATTGCGGGGGGGCTTTTTCAGCACCTGTCACGCACATACGTAAGGAATCAAGCTGTCCTTCACGAGATCCTTTGATCATGCCGCGCAGAAAAGTTGGAGCGCCGCATGTGATAGTCGCTTTCCAGCGCTCGACACCGCGAGCGAGCCCCTTGGCATCGGTAGGATCAGGAGCAAAGGCCATTCGCACACCTGAAAGAAGCCCAAAAAGACCGCTGACATTAAAACCAAAGGCATGGAAAGGGGGAAGAAATCCTAAAAATGAATCATCAGTATAAAAATCGATAATCTGCAAAGCTGATCTTTGGTTGCTAAGCAAATTTGCGTGAGTCAAAGGCACCCCTTTAGGCAGACTTTCAGTTCCACTTGTAAAGAGCAAGACCGCTTGATCATCTTTCGACAATTTATTTTGGTTATATTTTTTTAAAATGGCTTTTGTGCTTCGTTTTGAATCTAAAAAAGCTTTAAGTTTATCGGTCAGAGAAAGCTCATTTCTGACATCTTCCAACATGATTAGATGGTCTTCTATAGGGGTAAGGTCGACATTGTTCAGCCTATCAGTAAAAACCCATGAACTTAAAATGGTTTGCACATTTGATAGTTTCATCACAGAATCAAGATGTTTTGCTCCGACAGTCCAGTTGATCATCAGAGGAACTTTTCCTGCAAGCTGAGTTGCCAAAACTACCACATAAGCAGCGACACTGGCTGGCAGCATTATCCCTACATAATGTCCTGGAAGGCGTGAGATATATTGAGTCAAGACCAGCACACGCAGTTTTAGTTGGGAATAAGTCATGATTCCGGCTCTTAAATCCACACAGGCAAGAGCATTTTTCCGCTTGGCACAATTATTCAAAAATACTTCTGGTATTGTATCCCCAGCAGCAATTTCGACTTTCTGCTTAGAGATAGGTTTGTTCCATTTAGAGAAATTTTGTTCCTCTTCAATCGCTTGTTCTTTGCAAACGATTTGCTTGGAGGCTAATCCCATCAATTTCTTAACTGTTGTCAGTTCTTTGAAAGGAACGCCATCAACATCAAAGTCATCTTTCAAATACACAATTAATTCTGAAATATCTAATGAGTCTAAGCCCAAACCTTCCGAAAGTGAGGCATCTAATTTTATTGACTCGGGATTCATTTGAGTCATTTCCTGCAGTTTGGCTAAAACCTTTTGTTGCACTTCTTGAGGGATGTTGCCAATCTCCACCTTCGATTCGACGACTTCTGACCGATCTAAAATTTTAGGATAGACTTTTCCCCACATGCTGGTAGAAACAAGCATTAAAGAATCTCCAGGAAATTCCCCTGTTTGCTCACTCAATCCATCTGGGCGATTATACCAATTTTCCAGAAAACCATTAAATTCTCTACGGCTAGCTTTTAAAGGTAGATTGGCAGGGGCAGGTTCAAATTCTATAATGATTTCACGGCGCGGCGTGAAAAAAATCAAATTTTTAAAAACACTCTTCATGCCTTGTAAAATGACTTTAAACATATCAGGTGTTTTTCCGGTCATTACTCTGGAAAATTGACTTCCCCATAAGCCTTTGACGCGCACTAAAACGATGTTAGCTTCTTCAGTTTCTTGCAGGATGCGATGAACACCGGAATTCCCCTTTAATATTTCCTTGGCAGTCTGCTTTAAAGAGCCTCCTGGATAGATCAAAAAATTGTCTCCATGCTTCAATCCATCAACAACAGCCTTCATCACTTTGTCATTTTTCTTTCTTTTTAGGCTGTTTCCTGAAGTTTCGAAGTTTGGGATCGGCAAAGCTTTTACGAAGCGCATCACCCAATTGATGGCTGGATTGTAATACATATACTCAATGACCATGGGACGAATCGGATAAAGCCACCAAATGGCAACAGTAATTAAGGCAGGGTCAACAAAAACAGCAGGATGGCTTGGTAGAAAAAGCACACCACCCGGCTTGTTTAAAGTTTCTTTGTTAAGTTTATCTAAACCTTTATATGTTACTTTATATCGAAACCAAAGTACAAACTTTAAAAAATAAATAATAAAACACTCTGCGATAAATCTCACAATACTCTCCTCTTTATTGATTCTGGATAATATCCAAAACCTACCTTTACGGTCTCAAGATTGCTTTGTCTAGAACCAATGCCAACGCCTACTTCTTGAAGCTGCATTTGATACGTCAGTTTACAAAGCTTCGGAGTAAGTATAGACATTTTTGTTATTTTTTTGCATGTATTTGAACGTAGCTAACAATCCATAGACGAATTTTGCAAGAATACGTATACTTGCCACATGATGGATTAAATCAGCAAAAGATCTCTATAAATAGCTATTAAGCTCTTTTAAGTACATTTTTATTTTTAATTAATGAATTACATATTTTCTCAACTATCTAGCGTCGTGATTAATTAGGATGATATCGCATGTTTGAATTAAAGATTCACACCTTAGGATTTAGTAAAATCGAAGCTGTAGTTCCCAACAAGGAATCCAAAAATATAAAAGCAGGACGCTATACTATTTATGGAAACGGGGTCATTGACCGCTCTCTTTTTATTTTTCTGCATTGCTTTGGCTTTTTTTTTCGAGGATTTCGGCCCGTAAAAGTCTCGCTTAAATGCCTGCCCAGTACCCCTCTACGCATGACACGAAGAAACTATAAAAAATGCCTCACCCATTTAGTGCAGACCCATGCGCGAATTGAAAGAACCCCACTGAATAATAAGTTGTTGCAAGAGAAACTCAATAAGGCTCTTAGAGAAAGACAAACACAACCTTTAGACAAATCCGCAAAGGAATTTACCATCAGATTTGATCGAAGCAAAAGTGAAGCTTATACTAGAATTTTAAGAAATTTAAAAGAAATCCTAAAGACAGCTAAACCTGATGAAGAAGGTCGGATAGAAATTCCCTTCTTTATTCATCAAACTTTAGGGGATATTTCATTTGGCACAACGAGTGATCCTGCGTGGACAGAAGGATTACTGGTTTTGACAGAAGCGGAAGTGAATTTTAAAACAAAAAACCGCTTAGCTGGATTTGGAAGCTGCTATCTTCAAGAAATCAAGCAAGGACTTCTCTCTCACAAAAAAGAAAAACCTAGTCTATCTTGGTTAGACGCTCTCTCAAAATTGAATAGAGAAGTTATTTACAAAGAATTTAAAACTTTCGTCGACCCTTTTTGTTTAAGTAGCTCTGCTGTTCCGTCTATTGTATTGAGTGATTCGCACATTACACCAGCGCATAAAATTCATTTTAGCTCACAGGCATACATAGGGATTGCTGAACCAAGAAAAACCGATCTCACTTTTTGGAAACTTGCTTTAGAGCAAAATGTGGATGTCATTGTAAAGTTAAATCAAACCGAAAATGCTCCTGGGGCAGTTTCAAGCGAAACATATTGGCCAGTATTTGGTGAAATTTTTAAATGGGATAATTTTTCAGTTGAATGCAAGCAAGAAACAGCTCTCCCAAATAATATGTGCGCACGTGTTTTTGAAATTATCAATGGTATGGAAAAAAAACAGCTTACACAACTTGATTATATGGGCTGGAAAGATATGCGTATTCCCGATTTTTCTGAAATGGTGGCCCTCTTAGATCAGGCTGATGCACTAAACAAAAACAATAAAACATTGTTGGTACATTGCACCGCAGGACAGGGAAGAACGGGGACATTTATTGCCGCCCACCATCTTAAACACAACCCAGACCAGGACATCACTAAAACTGTATTAAAGCTACGCAAACAACGCCCTTGCCCAATGGTGGAAACACCCTCTCAATACTACCGATTGCACAAAATTCAAACTCATTTTTATAATAACCAACTTAAACATAAGGTGAATGAACAATAACTATGCAATTCGATCCAAGTTCTTTCACACATATCCCTTATACAGGTTTTAAAAGTCAGATCTATAGATCTGCTATGCCTAATAAAGAGTCTTTAGAATGTTTTAAAGAAAACCTAAGAATACATAAAATTTATCATGTGGTCATCCTCTGCGAATCTAAAGAGTCCGCGATTAAGCTCAAGGATTTTTATGATGAGGCAGATGTAAAAGTTATTGCCTTTCCCATTAAAGATTTTTGCATTCCGGAAAAAGCACCATTGCTCGGTCTAGTTAAAAAAATTATGGACATCGCCAATCAACCTGAGCAAAACATTTTGATCCATTGCAAGGCAGGGATTGGCCGCACAGGCTTGATTTTAGCAAGCTTGGTCATGGAGCAATCTCCCGAGATGACTCATACTGAAGCTATCGATTGGGTTCGCGAAGTTATCCCTGGGGCAGTGGAGAGCCCGCCCCAAAAAGACTTTTTGGAAAATTATAGAGAACCCGTCTCTATAAATAAATCCACAGGCTTCTTTGAAACACTGTGGAACTTTTTATCCTGGAACAAAAATTAAGTGGATCCCCCTTTTTCTACAGGAAAACCTTTATGCTGCCAAGCCACAAGCCCTCCTGTAAGATTATAGGCTAAAATACCTTCTTTTTCCACGCTCCAACAGGCTGCAGCATAGGCAGACCGATGGCCAGACTTACAATAAAACACAACCTTCTTAGTAGGCGGAACAGATGGCACATCGGTCGCTTTAAATTGCGAAATGGGTAAAAGCGTTGCACTTGAAATTCTTCCTTCTTGATATTCGCACATTTCTCGAACATCTACTAAAAAAACCTGGGCTTCATCAAGCCACTCTTTTAGTGTTTGCGGGTCAATTTCTTTAATTTTAGTTGCCATAGCTTTATCCTTTAACCTGAGTTTGCTTATTTACATCACTTCCGCGGCTAGAGCTGCAAGCTCTGAGCGTTCTGTTTTCTCTAAGAAGACATGACCATAGATTTTCTGATCAGAGAATTTTCCAACAGTATATGTTAGTCCATTCGAATCTTTATCTAAATAAGGGTGGTCAATTTGAGTAGGATCTCCGGTTAAGATCACTTTAGTTCCTTCTCCAGCTCTAGAGATAATTGTTTTAACTTCATGCGGGGTTAGATTCTGTGCTTCATCGACAATGATATACATTTTTGGCAGAGAACGCCCGCGAATATAAGTCACTGCCTCCATTTCAACTTTTTTGCTTTCCATTACCCATCGCAGTGTATCGGTGGACTGAGCTCCTGAGGGAGCTTCGCATAAAAATTCCAAGTTGTCATAGATGGGCTGCATCCAATGGAACAGCTTTTCTTCCTTGGTGCCAGGCAAATATCCAATATCCCTGCCTAATGGAACCACCGGGCGGCTAACTAAAATACGCGAGTAGACCCCTTCGTCAAAGACTTTTCTTAATCCACAGGCTAAAGCTAAAAGAGTTTTTCCGGTTCCAGCAGGACCTAAAAGGGTCACTAGCTTAATATCATCCCGTAATAATAAATCTACGGCACATCGCTGTTCCACATTCCTGGGTTTAATTCCCCAAATATTTACGGATTTTAACAACGGTTCAACCTGCTTTCTCACGGAATCATATTTACCAACTGCCGAGGAATTTTCAGGAGAGGTCATAATTAAATATTCGTTAGGATGGCATTCGATGTCAGGAAGTTTTAAAGAGCCGTCTTTAAAAAATGTATCAATATCATGCTTGGTCACTTCAACCCTGCTATGGCCTTGATAAATTGATTGGTAGGCATATTTTAAGTTTTCATAATCTTCCGCTTCCAAACCAATGGCTTCTGCCTTAATGCGAGCGGCAAAATCTTTAGAGACAAAAACGACGCGCTCTCCTTGTTCAAAGAGAAGGTAAGCAGCCATAATGATTTTATTATCATTCGTGGAGAGGGAAAAATCGCCTTTATAATCTCTTTTTATCTCTAGTGCAATTCGTACATCCGATTCGTTATCCAGCGGAATTCCGTTATGCAAATTGCCTGTACCTTGGGAAGAGAGAGAATCTAAAAATCGAAAAAAAGCTCTAGAATTACGCCCCAAGTCATTTGGCAGCCTTTTCATTTTATCTAGTTCTTCAAGAACTGCCACAGGAATCACAATTCTGTGGCGGGGAAATTTAACAATTGCTTCTGGGTCATGTAGGATCACGTTGGTGTCGAGTACAAATGTTTTTTTCACAAGCAATCTCCTTTGATTGTAGCTGAGATATAGGCATAAAAGTCTTTCCCGAGAGACATTTTTTTTTATTTCTACCTCCAGGCCAGAGCTTACGAAACGAGGGAAAAAAGTGCGAAACAAAAATACTATAATTGAAAATCAGCACTTGAGCACTTCAACTGCTAAAAATATTGACCGTAATTTCATTTCCTTGTAAGATAAGGACATAATGATTTAAGAAATCAAGGAGTCTCTATGAAAATTAATAATAAAATGTTGAGTATCCCTCCTCATATTTCCACCTCCTGGTCAAATATTACCTCTATTCAATTGAATAATTATGAACTCGAAATTATTTTAGGCACCGGACAAACTGTGCTAATAAAAGAATTGCCTGGAGAAATTATCGAAGCGATTTTTGAAGCCCACGCAGAATATTTAGATAATAAAGATATTTCTTTACACACATCAGAATCTTTTGCCAAAATTGTGAATGGCAGCAACGGCGAAACAGATCTTCCTATCCGAATGGGTTTTAATGCTTTAGACAACTTTGGCACTGCCCTACAACACAATCCCGCGCATGCGCAAGCCCCAGATTTACCTTTTGAAATTCTTCAAAAAATTGGCACAATCGCTAAAATCATTACTCCCGAGGCAGATATCCCTAAACCTGAGGCTCATTGCAATTGCATGCATTGCCAGATTGCACGCGCCATACACGAAAGTATCAATGGACCTCTACTAGAAGAAATCGATAATGTAGCAGAAATCGAATCGGAAGTTTGTGAAGAGGTTGTCACTGATGCCGACCTCAATTTTTGCCAATGGGAAATCAAACAAACTGGCGAAAAACTTTTCAACGTCATCAATCGCTTGGATACCCAAGAAAAATACAGTGTTTTCTTAGGTCAGCCAATAGGCTGCACATGCGGCCAGGCAGGATGTGAACATATACTGGCGGTTTTAAAAAGCTAATAAGCGAGACCTCTCTAGAGGTTTTTTAGCTAGACATCACTCCTACTCTTGTATAAAAACCCTCAAAGAAATAAGCTTGTTCTTTCAGCTTGAGAATGGGAGATCTGATAAGAAAAACCCAAATTCAGGCTATCAATCACTTAATCCTATC
>Ga0105044_10008913_pt1 | contig 13758 bp, 9 predicted proteins | sample MAT01_FD_78092 | JGI IMG/M metagenome (GOLD analysis project Ga0105044, IMG submission 78092) | Freshwater microbial communities from Lake Fryxell liftoff mats and glacier meltwater in Antarctica - MAT-01 | ecosystem: Environmental > Aquatic > Freshwater > Ice > Liftoff microbial mat | place...
ATGGCGGAAATCAGCGTTCCGGCGTGGCCGATGCCCACCCAAAACACGAAGTTGACGATGTCAAACGCCCATGACACCGGCTGGTTGTTGCCCCACACGCCGACGCCCGTCGAAACGAGGTATCCCACCGTCATCAGGTACACGCACAGCAGTGCCACCGACGGGATGAATGCGATCCACCACGCCAGCGGAATCGGTCCGTAGTTGACGGCGACGACCTTGTCGGTGACGTCGCGCATGGAAAGCCCGCGGAGCACCAGCGGCGTGCGGTTGCCGTGGTCGTCGCCGCGGTTGTCGATGTCCACCGGCAGGTTCATGCCACGCGGATCTTGGGCTGGAAAAGTTGCCATGGCTTAGCGGGCCTCCTCAGTCGTGGCCACCGGCTCGATTGCGGGGTTGCGCAGTTTGCCGAGGTACTTGGAACGTGGACGGGTGTTGAGTTCGGCCAGAAGGTCGTAGCTGCGGGGCGAGCTTTGCCGGGCCCACACGGTCGACTCGCGGTCGTTGAGGTCGCCGAACCAGATCGCCTGCGTCGGGCACGCCTCCTGGCAGGCGGTGAGGATCGATCCGTCGGGGGCCTTGCTCTCTTCGGTGACGAATTTGGTGAAGGCTTCGCCCTCGAGTTTGAGCGCGGCGGCTTCGTTCATGGCGGCGTTCCGCGTGACGATTTTCACGCCCTGGATCCGCTGCGTGCAGTACGTGCACTTTTCCATCACCCCGCGCATCCGCATGGTCACATCCGGGTTGAACAGCATCCTCTTGATCGGGTCGATCCCGCCGACCTGCTGCTGGTCGGGGATGTTCAGATAGGGCATGCGCAGGCCCTCGCGTGGCGAGGTCGCGTGGTAGTCAAAGTAGTTGAACCGGCGAACCTTGTACGGGCAGTTGTTCGCGCAGTATCGCGTGCCGATGCAGCGGTTGTACACCATGGTGTTCAGCCCCTCGGTGTCGTGCACCGTCGCCGCGACCGGACACACCTGTTCACACGGCGCGTTCTCGCAGTGCAGGCACATCATCGGCTGGAAAACAACCTGGGGCTTGGTGACTTCGGGGTCGCCCTTCTTGTCGTGCTTAAAGTACCGGTCGATGCGGATCCAGTGCATCGCGCGGTTCATCAGCACCTGGTGCTTGCCGACCGTCGGGATGTTGTTCTCCGCCTGACACGCCGAAACGCACGCGCCGCAGCCCGTGCACGACGACATGTCAATCGCCATGCCCCACGCGTGCGGATCATTCATCTGGTGCGGCGGGTCGAAGAGCTGCAACGACAGGTCGCCGTGGACGGCTTTGTGCATGCCCCGCGGCTCGGACTTGTAAGACGCGAACGACGCCTCGCGAATGATCTTCCCAGACTCGTTGGGCTTGCCGATCCGCTTCTCGATCCCGTACGCCGCGACCCAGTCCACGAGGTAGTGCTCCTGCGTGGTGGCCAGCGCGAACGTGCCCGCCGCCTTGGTGGCCGAACCGGTCGCCGCGTGGAAACCTTCCGTCGTCCGCAGCGAGTAGGTGTCAAACCCGTTGTCGTTTCCGATCGTTCCAGCCGCCTTGCGGGCGAAACCCAGCGGCAATTGCGCCACGCCCACCGGCTGGCCCGGCAGCACGTACACCGCGATCTCGATCTTCGCCCCGCCCACCGTCAGATTCACCAGGCTGTTGGTCTTCACGCCGAGCTTGTCCGCGTCGGTCTTACTCAGCAGAAGCGCGTTGTCCCACGTGAGCTTGGTCATCGTTTCGGGCAGCTCGGCCAGCCAGCCGAGGTTGGCGAAACGCCCGTCATACACCGTCGATTTCGCGAACCGCAGTTCGAGCTCGCCCGTCTTGATCTCCGCCGCCGGCGGCATCGCCCCCGCCTTCACAGACGCAGCCGGATACGCCGAACCCGCGACGACGCCCTTCTGAAGCGCCTGCTTGAACGCCACTTCATCCGCCAAACCCGACACCTGCCGGGTAATCGCCCTGCCGGATGTCTCGGCTTCGCCGGCGAGCGCCGCGAGGAACTCGGCTTTGGTCTTGCCGCCGAAGAGCGGCTCGATCATCGGCTGGAGGAGTGTGACCGTTCCGTCGAACGCGCGGGCGTCGCCCCAGGATTCCAAGCCGTGTGCCTCGGGAACGTGCCAGGAACACAACCGACTCGTCTCGTTCTCATACAGCCCAAGGTACGCCGAGAACCCGCCGAACGACTGCAGCGCCGCCGCCAACTCCAAGTCAGCCGGCGCGTCATACGCCGCGTTGGACGACAGAATGAACAGCGTCTTGATCGCCCCGCTCTTGAGGTCCGCCGCGAACTTGGCAATCGCCGCCACATGCGCCGGACGCGCCGCATCCGGCAGCGTCACATACCGCACCGTTGTACCGTCGTTGCCCAGCCCCGCGTTGATCAGGCTGGCCGTCGCGATCGTCGCCGGAGACAGGTGCGAACCCGCCGTCACCACGCCGGCCTTCCCCGCCTCCTTCAGGTCCGCTGCCGCAAGCTCGACCCAAGCCTTTTCGTCCGCCGACAGCTCGCCGGCGGTCGCCCCCGCAACCCCCAACGCCGCCGCCAGCCCGCGGGCCACCGTGTCCACACGCGAAAACCTTAACGGTAAACGCTCGTCCGCCACCGCTCCCGTGTTCGAAAACGCCGACTCCGCGAGATACACCCGCGACATCACCTTGTCGGTGTCAGCCGACCGCCGACGCGACGCCCAGTCAGCCGAGTACCGCAGGGCGGCCGGGCCGGTCGTGAGGAAGTCGTCGTCCAGCGAAACGATCACGTCGGCCTTGGTCAGGTCGAGAATCGGACGAACCACCGCGCCGAACGCGAGCTTCGCGCCCTCGCGGCAATTGTCAGAACTCAGCGGTTCGTACTCGTACCACGTCGCCCCGGCCGGGAGCTTCGCACGCATCGCCGCCACCGAAGGCGAAGACGTCGCGGTGGAAAGAAACGCCACCCCCCCGCCACCCATCGCGTCCTTCGCCGCCGACAGGAATGCCTCGAAGTCCGAAGCCGACCGCGCCCCGGATTTACCCGAAAAAACGCCCCGCGACCGCTCCGGGTCGTACATCTCCAACACCGACGCCTGCGCGTACGACGTCGACGCGCCGTAACGGCCTCGCCCCGTCTCGCCCTTGCCGTTGGATAGCAGCGCAAACGGATGGTCCGGGTTGCCCTCGATCTTGATCGGACGCCCGTCGTAAGTCGTCACCAAAATCCCGTCGGCCACGCCACCGAGCTCGAACGCCGACGCGTACTGCTCCGGTACACCCGGAATCCGGTCATGCCTGTTCGTCGCGTACGCGACGATCTCTTCCTTCGGCCAACGACGACATCCCGTCAGCGTGATCCCGGCCAGCGCCATCGACGCACCGGCGAGCTTCATGAACCCGCGCCGCGACGACTTCGCCAGCGAGTTCGGGTCGTAGTTCGGAAACTCGGAGTTGGCGCTCTCGGCGAACGCGGCGGGGTTGGCGAGCTGTTCAAGACTGCGAAAATACGCGCCCGAACCGCCGCCACCACCCGAACCACCCTGATTGCGATTGACCTGTGACATGGATCCCTTACCTGTGGAGCACTTGCCGACTCGTCCCAGACGCCCATACCCGCCCGATTACCGGTGGCAGGTGTAGCAACTCGTCATGTACGTGACGTCGCGGATTCCGTACTGCTGTTTGAGCTTCAATCCCAGTTCAAGCTGACTGACGCCCAGGTCCTTCTCCGCGCTCCACGCCATGTTGGTCACCTGGTCCTTCGGACGCAGGTGGTTCTCCGGGGCGCGGTGGCAGTCCAGACACCAGCCCATGCTCAGCGGCTGAACCTGTTCAACCACTTCCATCTGGTCGACCCGACCGTGGCAGCTCATGCAACCCACGCCCTTGGAAATGTGGGCCGCGTGGTTGAAAAACGCGTAATCCGGAAGGTCGTGCACCTTCACCCACGGAATGGATGTCCCCTTTTCCCAGCTCTCCTTGACCTTCGCCAGCTTGTCCACCGGCTTGAGCGCGTCGCGCGACGAGGCGCCGGCGATGTTCGTGTGGCAGTTCATGCACGTCTGCGTCGGTGGAACAGCGGCGAACGCGGCCTTCTCCACCGTCGTGTGGCAGTACCGGCAGTCCATCCCCAACTGCCCCGCGTGCACCGCGTGGCTGAACGCCACCGGCTGCTCCGGCGCGTATCCCACGGCCGTCGCCATCGGACTAAAACCCACGTAAACCAAGCTCGGAACGTACAAACCCGCCCCGAGCGTTCCGAGCACCAATAGCGGAAGCAGGTAATTCGCCCACCGGGGAAACACAAATCTCTTCGTGCTCCCGCCGCGGTCAGATACAGTGTCTTGTCCCATGTCTGTTGCGCCGTCCTGTCAGACCCGCCACCGCATTCCCTTCCGGGATGCGACCTTCGCTGCCGTCACGAAGGCCACCGAAACGCCGCGAGAGGCATCCGGCAGGTAGTGTTCTGACAACTAGATTAAGCGATGGGATTTACACCCGTCAAAGCCTCGAAGTGCGGCACTAGGTCGCACGAGCCCCAAAACGCCACTCCGCTAAACGCTGAACAATCGGTGTGTTACGGGAAAAGCAAGCGAAATCGAGCGATTAGAAATTCTCAACTGTTTTCTACCCGCCTCAACCTGCTTCGTAATCTCCCTCACATCCAGGGCGGCAACTTGCTCAGCTTACGCTGCAAACTCCGGCGATGGATCCCCAACTTCCGCGCAGCCTGCGAAATATTACCCCCGCAGTCCAACAAAATCCGCTGAATATGTTCCCCCCCCCCCCGCGCCAAACTCGGCGTCTCCTCCGTCGCGTCCTTACCGGCCACGGCGTGCTCGTGATCGTCGCGGTCGAACACCGCGAGGATCTGGTCGGTATCCACCGGCTTGTTCAAATAGTCCACCGCCCCATTCCTGACCGCCTCGACCGCCGACGCGATCGACCCGTATCCCGTCAAAATCACCACCTGAATATTCGGATCGAGCGCCGTCAGTTCCTTCACCAACTCGATACCGGTCTTGCCGGGCATGCGCATGTCCACGACTGCGCGATGTGGCCGCAGGGTCTTGGCCTTGGCGACAGCTTCCACCGCGTCGTGGGCCCCGTGGGCGTCCAACCCGCGCATGGCAAAAGCTCGAACGAGCCGTTCCCGAAAGCTGTTGTCGTCGTCCACGGCAAGGATTCGAATCTTCTCTCCGCTCGGCAACGTCGACTTTCCCATACCCCACACTCTCCACAATATCGGACCCGCTGACAACCTTTAACTTCCCCTGGCGGGGGGGACCGGTTCGGACAGGGGTAGTGAGAGGATACACTTCGTACCCACCCCTTTCGAGGAGTGTAGTTCGAACTCACCCTTCGTCTGCTCGGCCACCATTCGGACAAGAAACAGCCCCATCCCCATCCCCTTGCCGACGGGTTTGGTGGTGAAAAACGGTTCCCCCGCCCGGCGGGCGACTTCCGGCTCCATCCCGGGACCGTGATCTTGGACCTCGAACGCGATCCGTCCCCCGACACGACTGACGTTCAACTCGACCAAGCCGTTGGCAGGGTTGACTTCCAGCGCGTTACGCAAGAGCACGTTAAGCGCTTGTCGCATCGCCCGACTGGGCAAGCGGACGATCTCCTCCGTCACCCCCGTGGCCCGCACCTTTTGCCACTCGCTGGGGGCAAGATCCTGCTCGAGGTACCCGATGAATTCCGAGATCGAGACCTGCGCCGGACGCAGGCGCAGCTCATCCGACACATCGACGCGCATCCTCTCCAAGATATTGCGGCAGCGATCCACTTCCTTGCGGATGAGTCGGGCGTCCTCAGCCCAGACTTTCATTTCGCTGCTCTGATCGAGCGCGAGTTCGAGTTCTTTCGACGCTATCGCGATCGTGCTCATGGGCGTGCCCATCTCGTGGGCTGCTCCGGCCGCCAAGGTCGTCAAACTCGCCAGCATCTCCGAGCGCGCCGCCCGCTCGCGGATGGTTGCGATCTCGCCCTCCCGCTTCCGCAGGGCGACAGTAATCCGGCCCACAAAGTACGCAATCAGCAGCGCCACCAGCACCAGCGCCACCCAGTCGCCGATCCGGTTCACACGGTCCGACACCTGCTGCATCACTACCGGTCCGTGGAACCAGACGATCAGCCCGTAGCACACCGCCGACTCGATGACGATCAGCCAAGTCAGCGCATACCCCAGCGCTACGACAGCCATCACCACATGCACGATGTACAAGATGCAGAAGGGGTTCTCCGGACCGCCGCAGAAATACAGCAGCACCGTCAGCAGCAGAACGTCGAGCACCACCGTCGTCTGAAGGGCCCACCACGGTGCCGAGCCATAGCGAAGCCAGTACTCCAGAATCGTGTTGGTCACCACGGTAACCCCGATGACAAATGCGATTGGCACGGCGGCCAGCGGGAGCTTGAGCAGCACCATCGCGACGACAACGGCTGCGACCTGGCCGACGGCGGCCAGCCATCGGAGGCGGGTAAGCCACTTCAGGACGATCTGCGGTTCGCCCAGGGCCAGCGTGCGATCGGGCAGGGACATGGCCGCATTGTCGCGGGAGCCCGCCCTTTTGTCATGGGCGTGCGACGGATTGTCACGCGGGTAGCGCCGGATTGTCACGCGGATTGCGCCGGGACGTCATGGCCGGGTGGTGGGGCGCTTGACGACGGGGGCGGCTTCGGCGGCGTAAATCTGCTGGATGCCCGTATATTTGGGGACAGGACTTTGTTTTTGGATGTCGCGGGCGCTGTTGCGGAGTTGCCTCTGCTGGGATTCGACTTGGACGCGCTCGAAGCGGAGGGTTTCGGTTTGCTGGCGGAGGGTGTGGTAGATCTGCGGGAGGGGGAGGCGGACGGGGTTACCGTTGGCGTCCGACCCGAAGGACTGCGCTTCGTATCGGCGCATGTCTTCGGTGTTCTGCCGGACCATGTTGTCGATGGCGTCGAGGCGGCGGGCGAGCTGGTCATACTGGCCGGCGAGTTGATCGAGCTGGGCTTTGTTCTTGGCTTCGGCGGCTTTGAGTTCGTCGAGCTGGGCTTGGTTGACCCAGGTGGCGCCCCACCGGAAGAGGGGCCCAGCCGGGGGCGCGAGTTGTGCCAGGCGTTGGGCGAGGAGGGTATCCTGCTCGTCGAACTTTCGCTGGACGCGTTTGGCGGCGAGGGAGTTTTTCTGCGTATCGGGGAGGGTTTGGAGGGCTTCGGCGATGTTGTTGAGCAAGCCGCGTTCGAGGGGCATGGCGATAAGGGCTTGGTCGTAGTTGGCGAGGGCGACGCCCCACTGGCTGAGGCGGGAGGCGGTGACGGCGAGGTTTCCGAGGGTGGGGCCGTGTCCCGGGGCTTGGTCGAGGGATGCTTCGAAGGCTTTGCGTGCGTCGAGGAGCTTTTCCTGTCGATAGAGTACGACGCCGCGGAGGTAGAGTGCGGTGGGGTTGGTGGGGTCTGCGGCGAGGGCTTGGGCGATGGCGTCCTCGGCTGCGGCGAGGCGGGATTCGCGGAGGTCTGTGATGGCGCGGAGGGCGATGTCGGTGGCGCCGGCGCGGAGCGTTTCAGCTTCCTCGGCGGAGACCCAATCGTCGCCGATTTTTTTCATTCCCCTGGCCAGGCGGGATTCCCAGACTCCCAGGTCGAGGGCGGCTTCCTCGGCGGCGCGGGTGCCCTTGTTCATCTCGAGGAACTGTTTGTATCGCTCGACCATTCGGGCGGGGTCGGTTTGCGTCTCAGCCGAGCGGCGGAGGGAGGCCAGGCCGGCTTCGGCGGCGGCGCCGGGCTTGCCGGTAAGCTCGATGCCTCGAACTTCGGAGGGTTTGACGGTGACGCGGGCGCCATCGGCTTGGGTGACGACCCAGACCTCGCCCTCGCGTTTGACGTCGCCCTCGAGTCGGGTGCCGTCGGTCTTGGTGAGCACGTCGGCCGACGCGGCGGAGGCGAGCAGGAGACTGACGGCGAGGAACTTTGTCGCGGATTTTGGCCACATGGCAACGGCTCCGATGGATCGAACACTCGACATTAGGCGGAAGAGACGCCGGGGAATGCCGGTCTGTTGCGGGGAATCGTAATCGTTTAGTATGCCGCCCCAAACAAGAGACTTTACGAAAAGGACAGTTGCAGATGTCAGACAAAGTGCGTATCGGTGTGATTGGGTGCGGGGCGATCTCCGGGGCCTACCTCGGGATGGCGAAGAATTTCCCGCAGGTGGAGATCGCTGCGTGTGCGGACATGTTCCCCGAAGCGGCGAAAAAGAAGGCGGCCGAGTTCGGTATTCCCCGCGTGCTGACAGTGGACGAACTGCTGAAAGACCCCGAGATCGAGATCGTTTTGAACCTGACCGTGCCCAAGTCGCACGTGCCGGTGTCGTTGGCGGCGTTGGAGAACGGGAAGCACACCTACCTCGAAAAGCCACTGGGCATCGACCGGGCCGACGGGCGGAAGCTGATGGCGGCCGCCGCGGCGAGGAACCTCCGCGTCGGCTGCGCGCCGGACACGTTCATGGGCGCGGGGATCCAAACGGCACGCAAGCTCATCGACGACGGCGCCATCGGCAAGCCCGTGGGTTTCATCGCGCTGATGATGTGCGGGGGCCATGAGAGCTGGCACCCCTCGCCGGAGTTCTACTACGAAGTCGGCGGCGGCCCGATGTTCGACATGGGACCGTACTATCTCACCGCCCTGCTGCAACTGATGGGCCCGGTCAAACGCATCACCGGCGCGGCGAGCATCGCCATCCCAGAACGCACGATCACCTCCCAGCCGAAGCACGGGAAAAAGGTCAAAGTCGAAACCCCCGACCATATCTGCGGCACGATGGAATTCGAAAACGGCGCGGTGGGTACCATGATCATGAGCTTCGCCGTCATGTTCGGCGCCCAGTACGACGGGAAAAACCCGATCACCATCATGGGCACGGAAGGCACACTGAAAGTGCCCGACCCCAACACATTCGACGGGCCGGTTTTTCTGCGCAAGAACGGCGACAGGGACTTTGCCGAGGTGCCTCCGGCGTTCGTGACCGGCTATGGGAGGTCGATCGGCCTCGCCGACATGGCCGTCGCGATCCGCACGGGCCGGCCGCACCGCGCCAGCGGCGATCAGGCGATGTCCGTGCTCGACCTGATGCAGGGCTTCCTCGACTCCAGCGCGCAAGGCAAAGCCCACTCGCCCGAAACCAAATCCGCCCGCACCGCCGCCATGCCCGCCGGGCTGCCGTTCGGAACGCTGGATTAGGGCCGCGGCAGGGGAACAGGGTGGCCACGGACCGACACGGATAGGACCGGGAAACAAAGGGGACAGATTTGGGCCGGATGATTCACAGTACACCATTGCGTAAGCGGAGAGGGGGCTGAGTTGTCGAAAACAGAGGCGACACGCACTTTTCGTCAAGTTTGACGATCCGTCTTCCTGTGGCCAGTCTTTCTGTCCGTCGCTCTCCGTACCGGTCCGTGGCAACCTCTTCCTACTCCGCTTCGTTGAGCGTCCAGTCGTATTGCTGGTACTCGATTTTCCAGCCGTTGTAGTCGCCGGGGCGGTATTTGGCGAGGTAGTCGGGGAGTTTGTCTTTCCCGCCGAAATCGGCTGCGAACCAGTCGAAGATTCGACTGAGCTTCATGGTCTTTGCCTCGTCGTCGAAGACGTTGCGGACGGGGTCGTTGACGAAGGCTTTCATGTTGGCTTCGAGTTGGATTTCGAGGGTTTCGGTGTAGTAGGCGCGGGGGATCAGGGGAGGGCAGCTGAGGGCGGCGCAGTTGAGGGCGGCGTGGATCCGGGGCTCCTTGTACTGCTTGCGGATGATCTCGTTTTCGAGGTCGTTGAGGGACTTCATTCCGCCCTTTAAGGGGACGCGCGGCTCTTTGAACACTCCAAAGTCGTTGTCCGACGGCTTCCACGCCGGGCTTGCCGCGCGTTTCTCGACGACGGCTTTGAGCATGACGGCGTTGTACAGGTTGATGTAGTCCGCCAGCGGCTGGGCGGGGGCGCCCAGATCGACGAAACCGTCAATGTACGCATTGACCGCCACAAGCCGGTCGCCGGTGAGCTTCGTGTAATCGACCCGGCCGGACACGACGACATCCTTAAACACGCCATCGAGCGCGGACACCGACCCAGCCGCCAGGGCGGCGACTGCGAGGAGCAGCGTGGGGAGAACAAATGCGGGGGAGTTGTTCATGGTGGGGTTTCCTTCTTCGCCTAGTGGGCCATCGCCTTGCCGTTAACCTTGAGCTCGACCATGTGCAGCCGGCTGGCGGGCGTCTTGTCCGTGCGGGTGGTGTTGCCCATTTTATCTGTCATGCCGAACGTCAGCACGCCCGTCGGGCAGCTCTGCACGCACGCCGAACACCGCACGCACTGGGGGTCCTTCATCGGGAGGCCCTTGTTGGCGAAGTTCATGACGTCGATGCCCTGGTGGCAGACCGTGGTGCACACATTGCAGGAAATGCACTTTTTCTTGTCGGCGACTATGCCGAACTTCGAGAACCGGGCGTAAATGTGCATCAGCGCCGCCAGCGGACAGGCGAACCGGCACCACACCCGCCCGGAAAACCAGAAGTACAGCCCCACCCCGAAGATCCCGGCCCAGAGCAGGTCGACAAACCACTTGTAGTTGAACACCGGCATCCGTTCATACAGGTAGTGGAAGATCAGGTCCGGCCGCGAGCCGGTACCGAGGGTCCACCCGGCGACGCGCAACACGAGCAGCAACATCGCAAACGCCAGGAACACCTGCCCGACCATGTTGAACCGGTTCCAGAACGGGCCGTGCGGCATCTTCGTACGGTGGCGGTCGCCCAAGGTCTCAGCCAGCGCCCCGCAGGAACAAATCCAACCGCAGTACACACCCTTGCCGTAAAAGTAGATCGCGATCGGGATGAAGATGAACGTCTGCGCGATGCTGATCCCCAGCCACCACCACATCGGCTGGTCGGTAAAGACGTTGAAGAAAAACAGCGGCCACGCGAGAATCAACCCGAAGGCCCGCCAATACGCCCGGTCGTGACCCATCGCGTCGTAAGGCTCGAAGAGCCTGTCGGCGATGCCGCCCATCGTCGTTCCCGTGGCGAACCAGCCGTTGTGCCCGGCCCAGGGAAGCAGTAGGAACGGAAGCACAAACAGGAAGAAGCACTGGATGAAGGCAAGGCAGATCGTCTGGTTGCGGATGTAGGGCGTCTTGCGGCGGCGGATGCGGTCGATCCCGAAGATCACGACGCAAGAGCAGTACGCCAGCGAGTAGTAAAATCCCGGCGACTTCAACGCAATCGACAGCACACCGAAAAGGTGCGCCGGGTTGGCGAACGACACGGAAACATGGCCCACCAGCCAGCCAGGCATGTTGTACGGAAACCAGCCCAGCTTTTCCCACCAATGACCCATATCAAGAATCTTGTCGACCGCGGCGATCCCCGTGATATGGACCCCGCCCTTTTTCCAGTGGAACATCCAGATGCAAAACATCATGAACAGACTGAGCGTCACCCACCACTTCACCGATCGCTCGCCATGGATCGGCACGCCCGACCGCCGGAAGAAGTCCAGCGGGGCTTCTCTGCCGATCATCGAAAACACCACATCGTTGTCCAGCGACACCATCGCCCCCGCGCCGTCGGTGAGTTCGACCTTGTCGTCGTGGATCGTGGTGACTTTGCTTTCGGGGAGGATCGTCATCTTGCCCGGCGTCATCGCGCCCATGTACTTGCCGACCGCGGTGGACTGCCGCTCGGAGCTGGGGCGTTCGACGCGGACGTCGGCTGCGGGGTCGGCCGCGAGCATGTGAACTTTTTCGACGTTCTCGGGTTTGGGGCGGTCGAGTTGTTTGCCGCGGAAGGAGAAGGTGACGTTGGCGCCGGCTTGCGTGCAGGCGATGGCGGTCTCGGCCGCGCTGTCGCCCCCGCCGACGACCAGTACGTTTTTCCCGGCGAATTCCTTGGGGTCGTGGAGGCGGTTGTAAACCTTGCCTTTTTCCTCGCCCTTGGCCCCGAGCTTGCGGAAGTTGCCGCTGCGCCCGATGGCCACGATCACCCGCTGGGCGGGGAGGGTTTCCATGGGCATGCCCTTTTGGGCATTGAGGTACACCTTGAGCATCCCGCCCTCGCGGGCGACGCGGTCCACGCGCTCCTTGCGGACTTCGACGCCGATCGTCTGGGCGGTGATCTCCTCGACGAGGCCCTCTTTCGTGTCGGCGTGGAACTGCAGGTCGCCGGCGGGGACCATGTCGGTGGGGTAGGTGAAGATGTGCTTCCCCTTGGGGAAGTTGACGATCGTCGAAAACTTCTCGGTGGCTTCCACGATGAGAAACTTCAGCCCGGCCTTCTTGGCTTCCAGCGCAGCGGCCATGCCCGAAACGCCCGCCCCGATGATCACCACGTCGTATCCGCCCGGAGTGCCGCCGCGCTTAAACGTGGGGTCGGCGACGATGGTCTGGATGGCTTTGGCGCCCGTGTCAGCCGAGAACTTCAGCAGCGGGATCCCGGTCAGGTCACCCACGACGTACAACCCCGGCACGGCCGTGCTGCCGTCTTCGTTGACCACGGGCAACTTCTCCGGCGTTCCCGCCGGCCAGCACGTGTGCAACCACTCGGTGTAGGCGCGCACGGGTTGCGTCAGCTTCGACCAGAAGCTCGGCCCCGCCCTACCCGGCGCACTGTTGAGAACCGTCACTCCAACCTCCCTGAGATTCCCCGGAGACACCCTAATCGCCACCCGTCACAACCTGCACGCCATGATGCACCGCTAACGCCGCCGAACACCGTACCGGCCAATGGTCAGGAGGATCTTGTATCCCGCGCGGAAAGTTCCGCTGAGCGTGCCGGTGATCTTGCTCAATCCGATCCGGGGGCGGTAGTCCACCGCGACCTCCCGAATCCTCAGCCCGCGGCGGGCGGCTTTGATCTGCATCTCCACCGTCCAGCCGAAGTTGGTGTCCACCATTTCCAGCGCTTTCAACTTTTCCCACGAAATCGCCCGGAACGGTCCGAGGTCGCTGTACTTCACGCCGAACATCACCCGCATGAGGAAACACGCAAGCTTGTTCCCGAAAATCGCCTGCGGCAGCAGCGCCCCGCGCGGCTGCGTTTTAAGCATCCGCGAACCGATCACAAAGTCGGCATGGCCATCGAGAATCGGTCCGACCAGTTCGGGAAGTTGCTCGGGGTGGTCGGAAAAGTCCGCGTCAATGAAACAGATCACCGCCGGCTGACGCTCAGCCGGAAGCGCCGCCACGTACGCCAACCCCGCCAAACACGCGCTTCCATACCCCTGCCTCGGCGCCGCAACCACCGTCGCACCGAACTTCCGCGCCACCGTCGCCGTGAAGTCCGTCGAGTTGTTGTCCGCCACCACGACTTCCCGCACCCACCCCTTCGGAAGCGCGTCGATCACCCGCCCAATCGACCCCTCCTCGTTCCACGCGGGGATCACAACCATCACACTCGCCACACCCGACCCGGTCGCGGCAACCGGACCACGCGCAGCGCCCCGCACCCCGGCCTCAGCCGAGGCACCCTCACCCGCAGTCGAACCACTGTTGTTCTTCATACCAACTCAAGGTTACAACCGGGAGCGGCGTCACAATGTCGCCCAACGGACAACCCGCGCGTCGCGTCAATCCCGTGTCACAGTTCCAACCTAATCGTACCCAACCGCCGAACATCCGGAACATATAAAACCCGTCCGTTTCTGTGCAACACGCCCGTCGACTCCAGACCCCTTAGCACAAGATTAACTGCCTGCCTCGACGCAACCACCAGCTCGGCAAGGTCCGACTGCGTCACCCGACAATCCACCGCCGTCCACTTTGCG
>Ga0105044_10008914_pt1 | contig 13758 bp, 10 predicted proteins | sample MAT01_FD_78092 | JGI IMG/M metagenome (GOLD analysis project Ga0105044, IMG submission 78092) | Freshwater microbial communities from Lake Fryxell liftoff mats and glacier meltwater in Antarctica - MAT-01 | ecosystem: Environmental > Aquatic > Freshwater > Ice > Liftoff microbial mat | place...
GACGGCACAGGCTGGCGCATCGACACCACAGGTGGCGAGGTGCGCGCGATCATCATTGTGAACGCGGCGGGTGCCTGGGCCGACGCGGTTGCGGCGATGGCGGAGATTGCCCCCTTGGGCATCATCCCGTACCGCCGCACGGCCTTTCAGGTAGCGGTGCCGGATGGCGTTGATGCCGCCCACTGGCCGATGATCAACGATGTGGACGAGGACTTCTATTTCAAGCCCGATGCGGGTCGCCTGTTCGTGTCGCCCGGCGACGCCACGCTTTCGCCCCCGATGGATGCCTGGCCGGACGACATGGACGTCGCCATCGGAGTCGAACGGCTGGAGGCTGTGACCACGCTGCAGGTCCGGCGGGTGCTGCACGCCTGGGCGGGTCTGCGCAGCTTTGCGCCCGACCGGGTGCCGGTGGTGGGGTTCGAGGGGCCGGGATTCTTCTGGTTGGCAGGGCAGGGGGGGTATGGCATCAAGACCGCACCTGCGCTGGCGCGCATCGCCGCCTCACTGATCCTGCGTGGCGCATTCCCCGACGATCTGGCAGCAGCGGGGATCGACCCCGCCACCCTTTCCCCCGCGCGATTGCGCGATACCTGAACAGGAGAGTCCATGACCATCACCCGCATCGACCCCGGTCCCCGCCTCTGCAAGGCGGTGGTGCATGGCGGCACCGTCTATCTGGCCGGGCTGACCGCCAGCGATCTGAGCCAGGGCACCACCGGCCAGACCCGGCAGATCCTGACCGCCATCGACGATTTTCTGGCCCGCGCGGGCACTACGAAATCAAACCTGCTGACGGCGACCATCTGGCTGCGCGACATCGCCGATTTCGATCTGATGAACGCAGCGTGGGATGCGTGGATCGACCGCACCAACATGCCGGTGCGCGCCACGGTCGAGGCGCGGCTGGCGGGCGATGCCTACCGCGTCGAAATTCAGGTCACGGCCGCGCTATGACCCGCGCGCTGACTTTGGCCGTCTGCCAGACCGGCCCGATCCAGCGCAGCGCTGCACGCGCCGAAACGGTGGATCGCCTGCTGCACCTGCTGGAAACCGCCGCCGCCATGGGGGCGGAACTGGCGGTGTTCCCGGAAATGGCGCTGACCACGTTCTTTCCGCGCTGGCACCTTTCGGACGCCGACGAGATCGCGGCGTTTTTCGAAGCGGCGATGCCCGGTCCCGACACCGCGCGCCTGTTCGCCGCCGCCGCCCGCCTGCGCTGCGGCTTTGCGCTGGGCTATTGCGAACAGGCGGAGGACGGGCGGTTCAACTCCGCCGTGCTGGCAGGCCCGGACGGGGCAGTGATCGGCAAATACCGCAAGGTGCATGTGCCGGGGTCGGACAAGCCGCAGGACGACACGACGGTGCATCTGGAACGGCTGTATTTCGGTCCCGGCAACCTGGGCTTTCCGGTGTTCGACTATCGCGGCACCCGCGTCGGCATGGCGATCTGCAACGATCGCCGCTGGCCCGAGACTTACCGGATGCTGATGCTGAACGGGGCAGAGGTGGCGCTGATCGGCTACAACACGCCGCAGGTTCTGGCCGAGGCGCCCGCATTGGCGCATCTGCGGATGCTGCACAACCATCTGCCGATGCAGGCGGGGGCCTATCAGAACACGCTGTGGGTGGCGGCGGCGGCCAAGGCGGGGCTGGAGGACGGGCAGGCCCTGATCGGGGGGTCGTGCATCGTGGCCCCCACCGGCGAGATTGCGGCGCAGGCGATGGGTCTGGGCGACGAGGTGATCGTGCACCGCGCCGACCTCGACCTGATCGCCGCCTGCCGCAAGGTGAATTTCGACTTTGCCGCCTATCGCCGCCCCGACCAGTACCGCGCCATCGCAGAGCGCGCAGGCCCGCCGCCCTGAACCCCCGCAGGATCGGCGCTGGCCAGCCTGACGCCCCCCTTTCGACGGGCCGGGAAGGTTGGCACCGTGTCTCAAAGCTGCGCAGCGCGCTCAGGCGTTCAGCGCAGCACCGGTGGCGAGGATGTGCTGAAACACCCGTTCGACCGCGACCCCGCGCGACACGCCGCGATTCAGGATGTAATAGGTCCAGGGGCTGACCGGGCGAAGGGCGAAGGGTTCCACCAGCAACCCGCGTTGCAGATAGACCTGCGCCAGCGACGTCAGCGCGATGGTAACCCCTTGCCCCTCCGCCGCCAGTTCAAGCGCCACGTTCGAGGCGTTGGTCTTGAAATGCGCCACCGGGACCGGCTCGAAGCGCGCAATCTCGGGGATCGCCAGCGCCTCGGCCATGATCGCCCAGTATTCCTGACGCCCCGCGATGATCACCTTGCCAAGGCCGCGCAGGTCGGCCGGATCGCCCAGCCCTGCCGCAACATCCGGCGCGCACACCAGCGACAGGGTTTCGCGCCACAGCGGCTGCGCGCCCGGCGAAACCTCGTCGTCGCGGCTCACGCTGATCACAAGGTCGGCGATGCGGTCGTCGGCTTCTTCCCAGACTGTGCCATGGATGGTCAACTCGATGTCGGGGCGCATCTCGTGGAACGCGGCCAGGCAACCGGGCAGCCAGTTTTCCGCCAGGCTGAACGGGCAGGCGATGATCACGCTGCGGTCGCGTCCGCCGGTCATCACCGCATCGGTTGCATTGTCGATCTGGGTCAACCCCTGACGCAGCGTGGGCAGAAAGGCCGCCCCCATTTCGGTCAGTTGCAGGCTGCGGGCGTTGCGCACGAAAAGGTCGCGGCCCACGTACTTTTCCAGCGCGCGCACATGGGAACTGATCGCGGCCTGAGTGTAACCCAGTTCCTGCGCGGCCCGGGTAAAACTCAGGTGCCGGGCAGCGCATTCGAAGGATCGGATGAAGTTCAGCGGCGGTGGCGGTCGGTTCATCGGCATCTCGGGTCTTGTCGGCAAACGATTCCGCCCCGGCGCGACCATGACAACAGTTTTCTTATGCCAAGACCCCGAAACTATCGCGTGTGAAGGGCGGTGCACAATTATATCACAGTGTAAACGCAGCGCGAGAGGGGCAGGACCATGCGGGACGCGGTTGAAGAAGCAGGCGATACGCTGGCCCGGGTCACCCGGTTCGCGCTGCACCTTGCCCCGGGTGACATCCCGCCCGAGGCGATGGACAGCGCGGCCCTGCTGCTGCTGGATACGCTTGGCATCGTGGCGGCGGCTGGCCCGATGACGGCGGGCGTGATTGCGCGCGACACGGCGGCGATGCTGTTTGGCGCGGGCAGCGGTGGCCCTGCGGCGCGGATGCTGTTCGATGGGCGGCAGGTCAGTGCGGCGGGTGCTGTGTTCGCCGCCGCCACCCAGACTGACAACCTCGACGGGCACGACGGATACAACCCGACCAAGGGGCATATCGGCGTGGTGACGGTGCCCACGCTGGCCGCTATGGCCGAAGCGCGCGATCTGTCCGGCCCCGAGGCGCTGGCCGCCCTGATCGTTGGCTACGAGGTGGCAGGCCGCGCGGGGATCGCCTTGCATGCGACCGTCAGCGATTATCACACATCGGGTGCCTGGAACTCCCTCGGGGTGGCGGCCATGGTGGCCCGGCTGCGCGGGCTTTCGGATGCGCAATTGCGCGAGGCGCTGGGGATTGCCGAATACCACGGCCCGCGCAGCCAGATGATGCGCGAGATTGCGACGCCGACGATGCTGCATGACGGGTCCGGGTGGGGGGCGCTTGCGGGGATGACAGCGGCGGTCATGGCGGAACACGGGTTCACCGGTGCCCCTGCCGTGACGGTCGAGGCGGCAGAGGCAGCGCCGTTCTGGGATGATCTGGGACAGTTCTGGCAGATCGGGCAGCAGTACGTGAAACCCTACCCAACCTGCCGCTGGGCACATGCGGCGGTCGATGCCGCGCGGGAATTGATGCAGGCGCACAACCTGCGCCATGATCAGATCGCCGAAGTGCGCATCCGCAGCTTCGACTATGCCGTGGCGCTGTTCCGGGGGATGCCCGGCACCACGTCACTGGCACAGTACGCGCTGCCCTTTCCGGTTGCGGTGATGCTGGTGCACGGCCGCATCGGGCTTGAGCATATCTCGGGCGCAGGGCTGGCCGATCCGCTGGTGGCGGGGCTGGTGGCACGCACGACAGTGACGGCGGAGGCGCGACATGAGGCGCGCTATCCGGCTGGCCGCTGGGCCGATCTGGACCTTGTGCTGCACGACGGGCGGGTGCTGTCGTCGGGCGACACACACGCGCGCGGCGGGCCGGAACGCCCGTTTGACCGGGCAGAGATCGTGGCGAAGTTTCACGAATTCGCCGACCCGGTGCTGGGGGTTGATCGGGCGCTTGCCTTGCGCGACGCGGTGCTGGGGTTGACGCGGGCGGACAGCCGGTTTGGCGATGTCGCACAGCATCTGTATTGATCGGCGATGGTCTTTCGCCTTCTGAAATACGGGCTCAGCCGGCAGTATCCGGTGACCGGAGACCTGCCGCCGACGCCAGAGTTGCGGGCGCATTACGACGTGGTGATCGTGGGCGGCGGGGGGCACGGGCTGGCCTGCGCGCATCATCTGGCGAAATACCACGGCATCCGCAGCGTTGCGGTGCTGGAAAAAGGCTGGCTCGCGGGTGGCAATACCGCGCGCAACACCACCACGATCCGGTCGAACTACATGACCATGCAGTCCATCGCCTTTTACCGCGAGGCGGTTGCCTTGTACGGCAGCATGTCGGAGGAGCTGGATTTCAACGTCATGTTCTCGCAGCGCGGGCAGCTTACGCTGGCGCATTCCGAGGCGACGTTGCGCGCGTTTCATCTGCGCGCAGAGACGGGGCGACATATGGGTATCGGGATCGAGGTGATAGGCCCCGACGAGGTGCGCGCAAGGGTGCCGGAATTGCACATGGACCAAGGCGGCGGGCTGGAAATCCTCGGCGGCCTCTGGCATCCCGACGGGGGCACCGCGCGGCATGATGCTGTGGCCTGGGGCTATGCCCGCGAGGCGTCGCGCCGGGGGGTGGAAATTCACCAGCGGACCGCCGTCACCGGCTTTGCCGTCCAGGGCGGCCGCGTCACGGCGGTCAACACCGACCGGGGCACAATTGGCGCAGGGGCGGTGCTGATCGCCTGCGGCGGGATGAATTACGACATGGCGCTGCGGGCGGGGGTGGAATTGCCGATCCGCTGTTTTCCGTTGCAGGCGATGGTCACCGAGCCGGTCAAGCCGTGGCTGCATACGCTGGTGTCTTCGGTCAGCCTGCACACCTATCTGGTGCAATCGTCGCGCGGCGAGGTGGTGATCGGCGGCGGATCGGACCCGTATCAGTTGTATTCGACCCGCTCGACGCTGGACCTCAAGGAGCATCTGGCCGAAGGGGCCGTCCATCTGTTCCCGTTCCTGCGCGGGCTAAAGGTGCTGCGCCAATGGGCGGGCATCACCGACATGACACCCGATTACAGCCCGATCATGGGGGCATCCCCGCTGGAAAACCTGTGGCTGGATTGCGGCTGGGGCACCTGGGGGTTCAAGGCGACGCCGGTCGCGGGCAAGCGGATGGCCGAGTGCATCGCCACCGGAAAGGTGCCCGACATCCTCGCGCCATTCGCCCTGTCGCGGTTCGAACGCTTCGATCTGGTCAACGAAATGGGCGCCACGGCGGCCAGTCACTAGGGGGTAGGATGAAACTGCTGACCTGCCCCCTGAACGGGCCGCGCAACATCGACGAGTTCCAGTATCTGGGTCCGCTGCGCCCCGAACTCAGCAAAGACGCGCCCGATGCCGCATGGGCCGTTCATCTGTTCCGCGCAGAAAACCGCCCCGGCCCGATGGTGGAATGGTGGCGTCACACGCCGTCGAACACGGTGTTTCTGGCCGAGCGCCATACCGTCACCGACACGGTGCTGCGGACCTGGCTGCCGGAGCCGGACGCATGATGCGTCTGCCCGCCCCCTTTGGCACGCGGATCGACCGCGCGCGGCCCGTCACCTTTCGGTTCGAAGGGCGGGCGGTGCAGGGTTTTGCGGGCGAAACCATTGCCAGCGCGCTGGCGGCGCAGGGGCAGATGATGCTGTCGCGGTCGTTCAAGTATCACCGCCCGCGCGGCGCTTTCGGTCTGGCGGGGGCCGAGGCGAACACTCTGGTGCAGGTGGGGGCGGAACCCAATGTGCAGGCCGATCTGCGCAACGTGGCCGAAGGGCTGGAGGTCAGCGCGCAGAACGTCGCGGGGTCGCTGGCGTTTGACCGCACGGCCGCGATCGGGCTGTTTGCGCGGTTCCTGCCGGTGGGATTCTACTATCGCACGTTCATGGGACCGTCGCGGCAGGCCTGGCTGCGGTTCTGGGAACCCCGCATCCGCGCCCTTGCCGGGCTTGGCCGGGTGGACCCGGCTGCCCGCTTTCCCGAGGGCGAAAAAGGCCATCTGCATTGCGATCTACTGGTGGTGGGGGCGGGTCCTGCGGGCCTTGCGGCGGCCGAACTGGCCGCGCGGGGTGGGGCCGACGTGGTGCTGTGCGATGTCGGACCGGAACCGGGCGGCACGATGTGCCACACGCCCAAGGGTGCAGCAGGGCCGCCAGAGGGCTTGAGGGTAATGACAGGGGCCACCTGCACCGGCTGGTTCGCCGACAACTGGCTGTCGGTGGTGCAGGGCGGCATGTTGTGGCGGGTGCGCGCGGGCCAAGTGATCCTTGCCGTGGGCGGCATCGAACAGCCTGCGGTGTTTCGCAACAACGATCTGCCGGGGATCCTGTCGGCGGGCGCGGTTCAGCGCCTGATCCGGCTTTATGGCGTGATGCCGGGGCGGCGCGCGGTGGTCCTCGCGGGCACGCCCGAAGGGCTCGACGCGGCAGAGGCCCTGACCGCCGCAGCCATCCCGGTGGCCGCCATCGTGCTGCCCCGCCCCCTGCCGGGGCACGAGGCACGCATCGCGGCGCTGTCGGCAGAGGTGATCAGCGGCCGGATCGACGAGGCCGATGGTCGGGGCCGGGTGGCGCGGGTGCGGGTGGGCAACCGCTGGATTAGTTGCGACATTCTGGCGGTGGCGGTGGGGCAGGCCCCGGCTTGGCAATTGCCCTGTCAGGCGGGTGCCACTCTTGGCCATGACACGGCGGCCGGTCGGTTCACCCTGCGGCTTGATCGGCCCGGCGTGCATCTTGCCGGAACGGTCAACGGCTATGCCGGTCATGCGGCGGCGATCGCAGACGGTCGCCGCGCCGGGCAGGCCGCGCTGCGCGCTTTGGGTCTGCCCGCCGCCGATGAACCCGCCGCCATTGAAACCGCTCCGAAAGACCCGGACGCAGCACTGGCCTTCTGGCATCAGCCGCTCGCCCCCGATCCGCGTGGCAAGGATTTCGTCGATTTCGACGAAGATCTGCAGGTGGCCGATCTGGTGAATGCGGTGGCCGAGGGATACCGCGAACTGGAACTGGTCAAACGTTTTTCCACCGTCGGCATGGGGCCGAGCCAGGGCCGTCATTCGGCCCTCGCCACCGCGCGCATCGTGGCCGAGGCGACAGCGCGCGAGGTGGCCGAAGTGGGTGTCGCCACCGCCCGCCCTCCCGCGATGCCCGAGGCGCTGGGAACCCTTGCGGGCCACGGCCACACGGCGGAACGGCGCACCGCCCTGCACGCGCGGCATCTGGCACTCGGGGCCGACATGCGGCCGGTGGGGGCGTGGTGGCGGCCTTACCTTTACGGTGCGGGCGACCGCGCTGCGCGGATCGCAGAAGAGGTGGCAGCGGTTCGGGGGGGCGTGGGGCTGCTGGACGTCTCGACCCTTGGCAAGCTGGAGGTGCGGGGGCCGGACGCGGGCGAATTCCTCGACCGGCTATACACCATGGCGCATGGAACCCAGCCGGTGGGGCGCGTGCGCTATTGCCTGATGCTGAACGAGATGGGGGCGGTGGTCGATGACGGCGTGGCGCTGCGTCTGGCCGACGACCGGTTCTATGTGACCTCGACCACCGGGGCGGTAGCGCGGGTCTATGCCGACATGGCGCTGTGGAACGCGCAATGGGGTCTGCGGGTGGATGTGGCGAACCTGACCGGTGCCTTTGCGGGGCTGAACATCACCGGACCGCGCGCGCGCGCCGTGCTTGCCGCGCTGCCCGGCGACATCGACTTTTCCGGCGATGCCTTTCCCTATCTGTCGGGGCGCTGCGGGGTGGTGGCAGGGGTCCCGGTACGCGCGATGCGGATCGGGTTCACCGGCGAGTTGAGCTATGAACTGCACTGCCCCGCAAGCCTTGCGCCCGCCTTGTGGGATGCCGTGATGGCGGCGGGCGAGGTGCGACCCTACGGGTTGGAAGCCAGCCGCATCCTGCGATTGGAGAAGGGGCATATCCTGATCGGGCAGGACACCGACGCGCTGTCCTCGCCCGACGAGTTGGGAATGGCCTGGGCGGTGTCGTCGAAAAAGCCGTTCTTCGTGGGCAAAAGGTCGGTCGAGATGCGGCGCAGGCTGGGGGTCGCCCGACGGCTGGTGCCGCTGGCCTTTCCCGCCGGAACGAGGGGCCTGGGCGAAAGCTGCCTCGTGCTGGCGGATGGTGTGCCTGCCGGGCACCTGACCTCCGTGGCGCTGTCGCCGACGTTGGGGCATCCCATTGCGCTGGCCTGGGTTCCCGCAGGGCTGGCCATGCCGGGCACACGGGTCACGGTGCGCGCCCGCGACGGGGCGGTGGTGACGGGCGACGTGGCAGGCCATGCCTTTTACGATGCAGGCAATACAAGGCAGGAGGTGCAGAAATGAAGCTGTTTCCCCTGTCCCCCGGCGGCGCGGCAGAGGCCGAAACGGCGCTGTTGGGCCGCATCGGCGGGCTGACGGTGGCAGACCGCACGCCTTGGCCGCGCTTTGGCATCAAGGGGCCGGGGGCTGCGGATTGGCTTGCGGGGGCGGGGCTGGCGCTTCCCGCGCCCAACCGCAGTGCAGCCCTGCCCGGCATGCTGGTGCTGCGGCTGGGGGGCAATGACGTGACCATTCTGGGCGACCCGTCCATTCCCGCCCCGATCAAGGCGCTGCGCGCGCAATGGGATGCGGCGGACGGCCCAAAGGGCTGGTCATCCTGGCGCGAGGAAGGCTGGGCCTGGCTGCACCTGTCGGGGCCTGCCTTGCCGGGCGTTCTGGCACGTCTGTGCGCCGTGGATCTGCGCCCGCACCGCTTTGCCCCGGACGCCGTCGCGCAGACCCGCTTTGCCCATCTCGACGCGGTGGTGATCGGCCGCGAATCGGACGCCGAGGTGCTGTTCGACATCACCGCCACTGCCGCCTGCCTGCGCGACATTCGCGCGGCAGCCATCACCGGAGGGACACTGCCATGAGCGACGAACGACGCGGCGGCGGACGGCGGGGCAAATCCGCCCGCAGCGGGGGGGGGCTGTCGCAACTGCCATGGCGGTCGGTGGAAAACCCCTATCCGCCGATGGAAATGGCCAACCCCGACCAGATGCAGGCGCTGCACGACACCTCGATCCGCATCCTTTCCGAACTGGGCATCCGCGTGATGGGCGACAGGGTAATGGACCTGTTTCAGGCTGCCGGTGCCATCGTGGACCGCGACGAAAAGATCATCCGCATCGACGAGACCATCGTGACCGAGGCGCTGCGCACGGTGCCCGCCACCTTTACCCTGACGGCGCGGAATGCGGCGAAACGGTTGACCTTCGGCGGCAGGTCGCTGAACTTCGGACTGGTGGCGGGGCCGCCGAACGTGCATGACCGGGTGCGCGGGCGGCGGGCAGGAAACTTGGCGGATTACGGCGATTTCATCCGGCTGGCGCACCATTTCAACGCCATCCACATGATCGGGAACCAGGTCACCTCGCCGATGGAACTGCCGGCCAACAACCGGCATCTGGACACCTACCACGCCAATCTGACGCTGTCTGACCTGACATTCCATTGCAGCGCGATTGGGCGGGGGCGCGCGCTGGACGGAATCCGCATGATGGCGATTTCACGCGGCATCACGCTGGAAGAGATGGCAGCCGATCCGGGCGTGACCACCATCATCTCGGTCAACTCACCGCGCCTGTTCGACGACGCCATGGGCGAGGGGCTGATCGCCATGGCCGAACATGGCCAGCCGGTGACGGTGACGCCCTTCACCCTGATGGGGGCGATGACGCCGGTGACGCTGCCTGCCGCCCTGGCCCAGCAGAACGCCGAGGCGCTGTTCGGCGTGGTGCTGACCCAGCTTGTGCGCCCCGGTACGCCGGTGATGTACGGGGCCTTCACCTCGAACGTCGACATGCGGTCGGGTGCGCCTGCGTTCGGCACGCCCGAGAACACCAAGGCCAACGTGATCGCGGGCCAACTGGCGCGGCGCTATGACCTGCCCTACCGCAGTTCCAACTCCAACGCATCGAACGCCTGCGACCTTCAGGCGGCCTATGAAACCTCCATGGCGACATGGGGTGCGGTGTTGGGCGGGGCCAACCTGATCTATCACGCGGCAGGGTGGCTGGAGGGCGGGCTGACGGCCAGTTTCGAAAAGCTGGTGCTGGATGTCGAGATTCTGCAAAACATCATGGAATTCCTGCGCCCGATTGATTTTTCCGAGGCGGAACTAGGGTTTGACGCGATTGCCAGCGTGCCCACCGGGGGGCATTTCTTTGGCGCGGACCACACGATGCAGCGGTATGAGACCGCGTTCTACCGCCCGCTGCTGTCCGACTGGACGAATTACGGCGGGTGGGAGGCGGCGGGATCGAAAGACGCCGCCGAACGCGCGACCGCCATCTGGCAGCAGGCGCTGGCCGAATACGACGAACCCGTGATGGACCCCAGCGTGCGCGAGGAACTCGACGCCTATGTGGCCAAACGCAAGGAAGAGATTGGAGGAGACGAGCCATGAACAAGACATCTGACGCGGGCATCCCCGACGCGCGCCCCCTGCCGGGCCATGCGCCTGCGGTGGTGATCGGCGGCGGTCTGATCGGCTGTTCGATCCTGTATCATCTGGCCCAGAAGGGCTGGACCGATGCGGTGCTGCTGGAGCGGTCGGAACTGACCAGCGGATCGACCTGGCACGCAGCGGCCAATATCCACGGCCTGCATGATGTGACCAACATCAGCCGGTTGCAGCATTACACCATGGGCCTTTACAAGCGGTTGGAAGCCGAGACGGGCCAGAGTTGCGGCATCTTTCAACCCGGCAGCCTGTATCTGGCGCAGACCGAGGCGCGCGAACATCAGTTGCGGATTCAGGCCGCCAAGGCGCGCCGGTATGGCATGAACTTTCACGAGGTCAGCCGTGACGAGGCGGAACGGCTGCACCCGCTGGTCGATTTCGACGGCATCCGCTGCATCATGTACGAACCCGACGGCGGCAACGTCGATCCTTCGGGCGTGACCCATGCCTATGCGGCAGGTGCCCGCCAGATGGGTGCCGCGATCCACCGCTTTACCCCGGTGACGGCGACCGAGGCGCAGCCCGATGGCACCTGGATCGTGCGCACCCCGCGCGGCGATATCCGCACGCCTTGGGTGATCAACGCGGCCGGTCTCTGGGCGCGCGAAGTGGCGCGGATGGCTGGGCTGGAATTGCCGCTGATCCCGACCGAGCATCAGTATTTCGTGACCGAGACGATCCCCGAGATTGCAGGCGCTGGCCGCCGCCTGCCATCGGTCGCCGACCGCGACGGGGAATATTATCTGCGGCAGGAAGGGCTTGGCCTGTTGGTCGGCGCTTATGAGCGCGACATGAAATTCTGGGCCGAGGAGGAAACGCCCGGCGGGTTCGGCCACGAGCTGTTCGCCGATGATCTGGACCGGATCGAGCCCAACATGCTGCGCGCCATTGCGCGGGTTCCCGCTGTGGGGCGGGCGGGGATCAAGCGGGTGATCAACGGCCCGATGATCTGGTCGCCCGACAGTTCGGCCCTGTTCGGACCGGTGCCGGAACTGACCGGATATTTCTGTTGCAACGGCATCATTCCGGGGTTCTCGCAGTCGGGCGGTCTGGGCAAACTTGCCGCCGAATGGATCGTCGAAGGGGAGCCGACGCTCGACATGTTCAACTGGGACATGGCGCGGTTCGGGCACTGGGCGGGGCGGGCTTTCACCAGGGCGCGCGTGCAGGATCAGTACGCGCACCGGTTCAAGATCAACTTTCCCAACGAGGAACGCGAGGCCGGACGCCCGGTGCGCACCCGCCCGGCCTATGCGATGCAAAGCGACATGGGTGCGGTGTTCGGCCTGAACTTCGGCTGGGAACACCCGCTGTGGTTTGCCGCTGCGGGCGAGCCTGCCGTAGAAACCAACGGCTTCACCCGGCAGAACTGGTGGGCACCCGTGGGTCGCGAAGCGCGGATGCTGCGCGAGGCGGCTGGCATCATCGACATTTCGAACTTCGCGAAATACCTCGCACGCGGGCCGGGGGCAGAGGCATGGCTGAACGCGGTTTTCGCCAACCGGATGCCGGTGCACGTGGGCCGGTCCTGCCTGACGCCTCTGATCGGGGTCCGGGGCGGGGTGGCGGGCGATTTCACGGTCACCCGGCGCGGACCGGAGGAATTTCTGATCGTCGGGTCCGGCATGGCCGAACGGTTCCACCGCCGGTTCTTCAAGGCGGTTCCGTTGCCGGACGGCACCACCTTTGACAGCGTCACCGAGGCCACCTGCGGCTTCAATGTCGCAGGGCCGCGCGCACGCGACCTGCTGGCGCGGCTGACCAATGCCGACCTGACGAATGCGGCGTTCCCCTTCATGACCTCGGCCCGGATCACCGTGGCGGGGGTGGACTGCACCGCCCTGCGCGTCAGCTTTACCGGCGATCTGGGGTGGGAGTTGCACTGCGCCGAGGCCGATCAGGTGGCGCTTTACACCGCTTTGTTGGCGGCCGGGCGTGATCTGGGGGCGGGCCCGGTGGGCAGCCGCGCGCTGATGAGCCTGCGGGTGGAAAAGGGCTACGGCAGTTGGGGGCGCGACTACAGCCCCGAATACTGGCCGCACGAATCCGGGCTGGACCAGCTGGTCAAGGCCGACAAGGATTTCCTGAACAAACCCGCCTGGGCCGCCATTGCGGGCCTGCCCCCCCGCGACATCATGACGATGCTGGAGATCGACGCCACCACCGCCGATGCCTCTGGCGGCGAGCCGGTATTCCTGCGCGATGGCACGCCGGCAGGGCAAATCAGTTCGGGCGCTTACGGCTATCATGTCGGCAAATCGCTGGCGATTGCCTACCTAAAGGCGGGGATTGCCGCACCCGGCGACACGGTGCATGTGGCGATCCTCGGGCGGGATCATACCGCGCGAGTGCTGTCGCGTCCGCCGTTCGACCCGGACGGTACCAGACTGCGGATGTAGGAGGCGGGAATGATCGAGACAATACCGGGCTTGATGGACGAGGTTCGCAGCCGGTTCGCGCATGTGGACGCCTGCCCTTTCGAGGGGCCGCGCGTGTTTTTCGAGAACGCAGGCGGTGCGCTGCATCTGCGGTCGGTGATCGAGACTTCGGCGCTGCATGCGGGGTATCCCGACAATCAGGGGCGGGACAATCCGGCCTCAAAGGCGCTGATGGCAATGATTGCGCGCGGCAAGGCCGACATGCGCCTGCTGTTCAATGCCCCCCATGGTCAGGTGTTCGTCGGCGAAAGCGGAACAGAGGTGCTGTTTCGCCTTGTTCGCACCGCAACACTGGGGGCGGCGGCGGGGGGGACGATGCTCGGCTCCACGCTGGAACACCCCGCCTCGCGCAGCGCCATGGCGCGTTGGGCCGAGGTGACGGGGCGGCCGCATCTGCTGGCGCTGCACGACGATGCGACCGGAACCGTGGGTCTTGGCGCCTACCGCCCCCATATCACCCCCGATCTGCGGGTGGCC
>Ga0105044_10008915_pt1 | contig 13756 bp, 10 predicted proteins | sample MAT01_FD_78092 | JGI IMG/M metagenome (GOLD analysis project Ga0105044, IMG submission 78092) | Freshwater microbial communities from Lake Fryxell liftoff mats and glacier meltwater in Antarctica - MAT-01 | ecosystem: Environmental > Aquatic > Freshwater > Ice > Liftoff microbial mat | place...
AAACATCACAGATCAAACATCACAGATCACAGATCACAAATCACAGATCAAACATCGCAGACCACAGATCACAAATTCTTCACCTTCTCCCACAACTCCGGAATTCTTTTAATCCATATTAGTTCACGCTGCGCCGCCCTTGCCTCTTGTGCTGGTGCACCAAAATAAGTTATGTTGCCAGGTAAATCTTTTCCAACACCCGTGCGGCCAAGCAACACAGCATTTTCTCCTATGGTCAATGTTTTATTAATGATGCAACCGCCCCAAATAGTTACACCATCTTTTATAGTAACGCAACCTGCAATAATAACATTTGCTGCAACCAAACAATTTTTTCCAAAAACCGTATCATGGCCAACATGAATCATATTGTCAAATCGTGTGCCTTTACCTAATCGTGTGTCATGGCTTACCCCTCTATCTATCGTACAGCCAGCACCAATCTCTACATCGTCTTCTATTACAACCCTGCCACAACTTGGCATTTTTTTATACCAGATATCCCTGTTTTTTTTACTGTTATAATAGAAGGCATCGCTGCCAATAACAGTGCCTGCCTGTATCACCACATTGTTGCCGATGATGCAATTATCCATGATGCTAACATTGGGGTGTATGATACAATTGCTGCCTATGCTTACCCGGTTGCCAATAAATGCACCAGGATAAATAAAAGTGCCTTCTCCAACAACAGCACTGTCGCTGATTAATTTGGTTGCAGGGGTAAAAGGGTTGAAGTGATTGACAATTTTGCAATAGGCTTCAAATGGATTTTCAACAATCAGCAACGCTTTGCCCTCGGGGCATTCGGTTATTTTGTTAATGATGATAAAGGATGCAGCGCTATTGATGCAGGTTGTATAATACTTTGGATGATCTACAAAAACAAGGTCGCCTTTTTCTACTTTATGTAATTCATTGATGCCTGTTGCAGCCAATGTATCATTGCCAATTATTGTTGCATCAATGAATGTGGCTATCCAATTAATAGAAACAGGTGAGGGGAATTGCATGAGACAATTTTTTTTACAAAGTTAGTTGGCTTTGTAATCACTAAATTTTATAAGCATCTCCTAAAAAAATGAAATAATTTTAAAGGAGTTAAAAATATGCTTACTGCTGAAAGATGTTTTTACTGGCTGTAAAATCAAGTAATTGTACTTGAAAAATTGGTTCCAATTTTAATCAGGATAGCATTGTGTAAAAGAAACAAATGGCTGTAATCTTGTGATATCAGGTGTTTCAGCCAATGTATACATTTCGTTTTTATTGTGCATGTAGTGCTGTACTAATTTATGCTATAAAAATACCTGCATAAACTCGCTCTAAAAACGCTGCCATTATCCACAAGAAGCTTCAAAATGTGAATAAAATTTTATAAATAAATTTCCTATTAAGGGAAAATTATTTTTAATATTGTGTAGGGAAATTTATTTCCTTGTATTTACTAACCCATTCATATAATAAAGCTCGGCCTTAAACGCCGGGCTTTCTTATTTTTGCATCTTGCCGAAATGTATTTTTTAAAATAGTCAGCATCATTTTTTATAAGCATCTCTAAATATTTTCTTTTGAATTTTTATTGCATCGTGTACAAGCCCTTCAATGTATTGAGTCAGTTTACGTCGCAGGATGGGAAGCAAACATTAAAAGATATTTTTGATGTACCACCCGATGTTTATCCTGTTGGCAGATTGGATTATGACAGTGAAGGCCTGCTGGTTTTAACCAACGATAAAACATTAAATCAACAGTTACTAAACCCTTTAAATGCACACGAAAGAGAGTATTGGGTACAGGTTGATGGCCCAATTACGCAGCAGGCAATAACGGCATTGCAATTGGGTGTGTCCATAAACGTAGATGGGAAAATATATCAAACAAAACCATGTAAGGTAACATTGATGGAGAAAGAACCAAAAGTGCCGGATAGAAACCCGCCCATCCGGGTTAGAAAAAATATCCCCACAAGCTGGATAAAAATAAAACTTACAGAAGGTAAAAACAGGCAGGTGCGAAAGATGACTGCTGCTGTTGGTTTTCCTACAGTACGATTGATACGCTATCGGATAAGGCAATGTAATATGGAAGGCGTAATGCCCGGGGATATGATTATTTATTCACAAAAGGAACTAAACCATTTGCTTTTTAAATAGGCCCATCTTATTTATCTTTTTTTTGAAACCTGTTTCACACCAACATAATAGTAACTTACACAACAAATAATTACGATGCTTAAATCAATGACCGGTTTTGGAAGAGCCGAACAAACAGTAAACGATAAAACATTTTTAGTTGAAGTAAAATCACTCAACGGAAAGCAATTTGAAATGCAGTTGCGCTTGCCCGCTTTGTTGCGCCCTTATGAGTTTGACATAAGAAGTATGTTGCAGGAGCAATTAATTCGCGGAAGTGTGGATTGTGTAATTACCATCAAACAAAATGGCACCAGTAAGCCGGTTATCATCAACACCGATTTAATAAAAGCCTACTATCAGCAAATAGATGTGTTGGCAGCAGAATTAAATATTGATACCAACTCCGTATTGAGTGCTTTGTTGCGCCTGCCGGAAGTGGTAACACCTTCCAACGATTTTTTAAATGACAATGATTTTGAAGAATTTAAAAAAGTATTACAGGCTGCAATAGATGAACTGAACCGGCACAGGGAAGAAGAAGGAGCCAGCATAGAAAAAGATTTATTAGGCCGCATAACCAACATAAATGCACAGGAAGAAACGATCGTACAACTTGAACCCAACCGCATAAAAAGGATACGGGAAGAGATAACACAATTGCTGGAAAAATATGTAGGTAAAGAGAACTACGATGGTAACCGCCTGGAACAGGAACTGATTTACTATATTGAAAAAATTGACATTCACGAAGAGCAGGTAAGACTTAAACAGCACTGCGATTATTTTAGAACATTACTGGCTGATAGTGACCAGGCTAAAGGGAAAAAATTATCTTTCATGATTCAGGAAATTGGCAGGGAAATAAATACCACCGGCAGCAAAGCCTACGATGCTGAAATACAAAAATGTGTGGTAACCATGAAGGATGAACTGGAGAAAGCCAAAGAACAGATATTAAATGTTTTGTAAGGAGGTTTGCCGGTTTATTAGTTTATTTGTGCTTAATTTTTTGTTAGCAGATGACCATAGTATCTTTTAAGAATTTAATTATATCAAGCCTGTTGTTATGCATGGTTTGTATAACTTTTACTGCCTGTAACAAACTGGATATTTTTGAAAAAAATATTTCAGTACCCAACCATCAATGGGCGTACAGTCTGCAACCGCAGATTGATTTTACCATTAGCGATACCGCTGCCTTGTACAAAGTATTTGTTGTGCTGCGCCATACAGATGCTTACCGGTACAATAATATCTGGCTAAACATCGGCACCCGTTTTCCCGGCAACAGTAGTTTTAAAAACCAGCGTTTCGATTTAAAATTAGGCAATGATGCCAGCGGTTGGGAAGGTACTGGTATGGACGACATTTGGGAAGTAAGAAAATTAATTACTGCCGGTCCGGTTAAGTTTAAGCAACCTGGCAATTATAGCTTCATCATTGCACAGGCAATGAGAGAAAATCCTTTGCCTAATATTATGAGCGTTGGAGTGAGGGTAGAAAGAGTGAAGTAATGGAGTGTAGCAATACAAGTAGTTTTCCCTCTTTTTAGTATTTTCTTCAACTACAATAAAGACTGCATTTCTTTCGTCCTGATAGTACTAATAACCTGTTAGCATATTTAGTTTTAATAGCTCTGTAGGAGCGAAATGTTAGTAGCAGCAGAAACAGCCAATTTATTCCCTTTTTCCAGAAGCTCCCGTAGGAGCGATATGTTTTACTTGCCCTTCCTTCGGGGATTTTAAATCTAATTGATTTTATTTCTACTGCCATACAAATCGGCTAGGTCTTTTTATTGTATTGGATAATAACTCTGCCACTTGCTTATTAATGCCGTGCGTTAACTGAAAAAAAATATCAAAATTTATTCTAAAACTTTTAATTCAACTATTCGACCAATTTCGGGTACTATTTTAGATTTTAATCTTATCCAGTCATCCTAAAATAGTGCCTTTCATCAATTCCTAAATTTATTTTCAGCCACCCAATTTCTTCCAAAACCAATACCATTCAGGCTTTTAAGTCTAAACCTATTATCGTTCACCACCAGCTACTAAAAAATAAAAGGTATTATGTGTTGCATAGTACCAAACTTTACCTTAGCTTTGTGTTATCAAGCTAAAAATAAGATATTATTGATTGGCAGATTTTCCGGAAAACCAATCGACAATAATCTACAACAGTTTGAAAAGTATAGCCATGAATTTTAAAAAACATTGAGCCATGAACATTGAAAACACAGCCAGCCAGATGCGAAAAGGAGTGCTAGAGTTTTGTATCCTTTCGGTGATTAAACAGGGTGAGGCTTATCCGTCGGACATTATTGAAAAGATGAAAGCGGCCAACCTCAACATTTTTGAAGGTACACTCTATCCATTGCTTACCAGGCTTAAAAACGCAGAGTTCCTTACTTATCGCTGGATAGAAAGTAACAGCGGGCCCCCACGAAAATATTTTATGCTAACCGAAAAAGGGGCAGCATTTTACAAAGAACTGGAAGCCACCTGGAACGAACTGGCCAATGCAGTACAAGCGCTTTCCAAAGCGGAACAGGAATATACAACAAGCAACGACTTCAACCAGCCCGAATAGATAAATATAGGTGTCGATTTCTATTCGGGTAAATCAACCAACTAACGAAACAATTTAATAACTACAGTCATGAAACAAGTAATAAATATAAACTTCCACGGCCAGGTAGTGCCGATAGAAGTATCTGCTTTTGACTTGCTTAAAAACTATACCGCCAGCCTGGCCAGGTTTTTTGAAAACGAAGAAGGCAAAGAAGAAATCATCAACGATATTGAAAGTCGTATTGGTGAATTATTTCAGGAGCGATTAAAAAAGGGTGCCACCTGCATAACTGATGATGATGTAAATGCCATCATTAAAAGTATGGGCCGCCCCGAAGAATTTGATGGAGAAGAAGAAAAAGTGGCTACTAAATTAAGCGAAACATCCAGTGGAAAAAGTGCAGGTGCAGATAGCCAAAGTACCGATACCAATACACTCAGGCGTTTGTACAGAGACGAAAATAACAAAGTGCTGGGTGGTGTTTGCGGTGGCCTGGCAAGGTATTTCCGCACCGATCCTGTTATTGTACGGGTAATTTTTGCAGTGGTTTCACTGGCTTTTGGCACCGGTATTTTAGCCTACATTATTTTGGATTGCTGTACCAAGCAGCGCTTCTAATGAAATAGGGGCTCCCCGTAAAAAATTATTCCGTAGCCCCGATGAAAAGATAATTGCTGGTGTTGGTGGCGGACTGGGAAATTATTTCGGCATCAACCCATGGATACCAAGGGTACTTTTCCTTTTGCCATTTTTATCTTTTGTATTTAGATGGAAAAATTTTGGTTTTGGTGATTTTCCGGATTTTATCAACTTCTCATTTAGTCCTGGTGCTTTGATAGTGTATATCATTTTGTGGCTGGTATTACCCGAGGCAAGTTCTACTGCAGAAAAGCTGGAAATGAAAGGTGAGAAAGTAGATATTGACTCCATTAAAACTTCTGTGAAACAAGAAATGAAAGGGGTACAAAAAAGGGCTGAGAAGTTTGGAGAAGAAGTAAAAACATTTGCAGAAGGTAAAGGACAACAGATGGGTTCAGAAATTAAAACGGCTGTAAAACGTGGAGGAACATCATTGGGTGATGTGATTGTGATACTTGTGAAAGCCTTTGTATATTTTATCATTGGTTGTGTAAGTATTGCGATGGTTGTAGCATTGTTTGGGGTGGCTATTGCCTCAATCGGTATCTTTCCTTTAAAAGATTTTGTTCTTACCGAGGGATGGCAAAATGCATTTGCCTGGGGCACATTGCTTTTCTTTATTGCAGTGCCTGTAATTGGTGTAATTACATGGATTATTCGCCGCCTTGCAAAAATGAAAAGGAATAGCAAGGTATTGACGGCATCATTCATCAGCCTTTGGATACTAGGCTGGGTATGTTTTACGTGCCTGTTGGCTTCGGTAACAAAAGATTTTAAAACCATTAATAATATTGCTGAACAGGAAGTTACTTTAACTAATGCCGATGTAGCTAAACTGGAAGTAACAACCAACTCGCCCGAAAAAAAGTTATACCGCTACAGGTCGTTTAACTTTCAACCTTTTGAGGGGATAGAGGATGATACTGCTTACATTAAAAATATAGAAGTAAAAATTGTAAAATCGCCCAACGACCTTTTTAAAGTTACCATGGCAAAAATGGCCAACGGCCGCACAAGGCGCTATGCAGATACGCTTGCCAACCTGATACAGTTTAACGCAATGCAAAGAGATTCCTTATTGGTGTTGGATAAGGGGATTGCTATCAATACAACGGATAAATTTAGAAATCAACGGGTTGTTATTACAGTATATGTGCCTGTAGGTAAACAGATTAAAATTAACAGCAACGTAGGCCGTGGACATTATGTACACATGAGTGGCCCATGGAATAACGATGAAGATTTTAATATCGACCTGGATGATGAAGAAAATGGCTGGGATGAAAATGTGGATTATGTAATGAGAGCTGATGGCCTGTACACCCTGGATGGCACGCCTGCTGATGAATGGAAAAACGACAATGATAAAAAAATAAAGATCAATAAAAATGGTATTGAAATTAATGATGGCGATAAAAAAATCAATATTGATGAAAACGGTGTAAAGATTGATGACAACTACCGCTATGATCAAAATAATACCATCGATAAAATTGACTCTTTAAAAAATAAATTGGAAAAAGACCAGCAGCGTATTAAGGATTCTTTAGAAAAAGTAAAGGAAAATATTGAAAAACAACTGGAGAAAATCGGAATAAATGAATCTAAAGATGAAGGAAGTTTAAGCTACAATACGATGTTGATGATGAACCCGTTAACCAGCTTGTTATAAAGATCGTTTCATTGGTTGAGTGTTGAAGTGAAACAACCGCCCCGCCAGCAATGGCGGGGCTATTTATTTTTTATATCAGCCAGGTTACAGCAACTCTGCGTTTTGATAACATTATTGGTACTGCCTTTTAAATAGTTCACAATAATGGATTCTTCCGATTGTACATTGTATGTTTTATTGAAGGGGATTTCCATTTCAGGCTCATTTTCAAAGTTGGGCAGATTGGTTTTTTGCTTTACAAGTATGTTTTTTAATGCTACGCCCAATCTTTCTTTTACACTAACAGTAGTTGATACCCCAAACAGTACCTCCGGTTTTGTTTCGAGCCCAATATTGAATACATACTGTTCCATTTCTTCAAAATCCAGGTTTTGACAATTGATGTAAAGACAGCCATCCCTTAGCCCCATCACCTTTCCAATATACCGGTGACCTTCCGAAACAGATTGAATAATTATCTGCCCGCTTTCATGTTCTTTCAATATGAAAGGCGTTTTTATGATATGGTCGCTGCCGTCTGTTTTTTGATAATACAAATAATAATTGCCGAGGTAATAATTTTTAATGATCGCTAATGAATGTTTACTTAATTCGTATAGCATATTGGGTAAAGCCGCAGGTACTGATAAATTGTTTGCTGAATCCTTTTCATCAATGCTCCAGAAAGCCCATTCACTGTAAGGTATCTGCAAAAAAACCAATAACGCATTTATTTTTATATATTTGGCATCGCCATCATTCCAAAAACTTTGCAATGTTTTTCCGCTTACCCAATTATATAACTGGTATTCACTTAAATGTGCCAGGTACTTAATAAACCCAGTAACTGTTTCACATTTAAGGCTAAAAATTTCCTTCTCTATTTTTAGTTTTCCAATAATTAAATTTTGCTCAATAAAGGCAGCATTTTCTATTACTTCCCTTGTGATTTTTTTATTGATAATTCTGGCAATTTTATCAAAATATGTCCTGGTTAATACTGTCCAATCTCCGTTTTGGAGATTATTTTTCAGCAACAACATGATTTCTGGATGTGATTCAACCGATTTTTTGATTTTTTTGCTCAATAACATAAAATAGCATTTTTATATAATACTCAAAAACAGGTAAAATTGTTTGTGTTCAAATCTACTAAGTTTTGACTTAAAAATAAGATTGATAACCAATCATTTGCGGATTTTAAAAAATACTTTTGACAGTTATTTTACATCAATGCCAATTGCTACATTTGAAAAACCAAAAATTAACCGTAAAATAATTAACCATGACCAACAAAACGGTACTCAATTGTATCTCCTCCCTTTTGATTATTTTTTTATTCTTCCCTGCTATTTTAAATGCCCAGGACTATACAGTAAAAGCAACCGTAAAAGGTTTTGTAAAGGACGCCGCCGGTAATGGGATTGCGGCGGTTACTGTAAATGTAAAAGGCAAAGTTTCCGCAGTTGTTACCGCAACCGACGGAAGTTTTTCTTTACCGCTGCCGGGGCAAAAATGTGTAATAGAATTTTCATCGGTAGGATTCAAGAATAAATCGGTGGAAATAAATGGAGAAGAAAATATTGTAGTGATTTTGGAGGAATCAAGCAGTCAGCTAGGCGAAGTGATCGTAACAGGTTACGGCACACAAAAAAAATCTAATTTAACCGGCGCAGTTGCCTCTATAGGTAACAAAGATTTTAAGGATCAACCCGTATCAAATTTAGCCAACAGCATTCAGGGTAAACTATCTGGTATCAATGTTACCTCTCCATCGGGTACACCAGGTGCAGGTTTGCTGGTAAGCATCCGGGGGGCACAAAACCCTTTGTATGTTGTAGACGGAATCCCCATGATTAGTGAAAGCAACTCTTCGCTTTCAACATCCTTCAACACAACAGGCGAAGAAACCGGTCAGGGGCAAAATATAAGCTCCATTGCCGACATCAACCCCAATGATATAGAATCGATAGAGATTTTAAAAGACGCATCTTCAGCTGCCATCTATGGTTCAAGAGCCAGTAACGGTGTGGTATTAGTCACCACCAAAAAAGGAAAGTCAGGCAAATCTCAGATTGGATTTAATATGTACACCGGCATGCAAAAAGTGGCAAAAAATATTGAGTTCTTAAACAGTAACCAATTTGTAAGTTTTATTGAGGAAGCAAGGGCAAACGACCTGAAATTGTACAATGAAAATAATGCTGTTTTTGGGCCAGATTTTGACCCAACTGTTTTAACGGATCCATTAAATTACAGTGCAGGTAGTACCAATACAGTTTGGTTAGATCAGATTTTTAGAACCGCACCCATCAACAATTATGAAATGAATGTAAAAGGGGGCAATGATAAAACCAAATTCTACATTAGCGGTAGTTATTTCGATCAGCAAGGTATTGTTATTGAAAACTATTTTAAGCGGATGAATGCAAGAATCAATATTGACCATGCAGTAAATGATAAGTTTACCATTGGCACAAATTTATCCATCAGCAAAAGCACCAATCGCAGAAGTTTTAATGACGATACTTATAGTGGTATTGTAACCAATGGTCTTGGTGCATCACCATTAATGCCGGTTTATGATGCAGCAGGCAACTATGCAAAATTTGAAGATTACCAGGTAAGCTGGTTATCTGATAACCCGGTAAAATCTGCCAATGAAATTGTGGGTACTACAGATAGTTATCGTTTTTTAGGAACTGTTTTTGGTGAATATAAAATTACCAACAGCCTTAAATTTAAAACATCTTTTAGTGCTGATTATGTAGCGCTAACCGATAAATTATTTTTATCTCCCATCACAACAGATGGCGCTCCAATTGGTGGCCGTGCTACCAAGGCAAATTTCAATAGCCAGACCTGGCTCAATGAAAACATTCTTTCCTTTCAAAAGTCTTACGGCAAACATAACTTGGGTGCATTGGCAGGGTTTACACAGCAGGGAACTACTTCTGATAGAAATGCAACTTCCGGGCAGGGCTTTCCGTTAGGAAGTGGTTTATCAGATGTATCTGTTGCAGCCATCATTACAAGAACACCCGTAGCTCCCGGCGGAAACAATAGATTACACTCCTATTTGGCAAGAGTTACTTACGATTTTGATGGAAAATATTTGGCGAGTGTAGCCATTCGTACGGATGGTTCTTCTCGATTTAATACTGGCAAACAATTTGGTAACTTTCCTTCTTTTAGTGCCGGCTGGAATATTAACCGGGAAAATTTTATGGCGAATAGTAAGACCTTAACTGCATTAAAATTAAGAGCAAGCTATGGTTTTACCGGCGATCAGGAAATTGGTGATTATCAAAATAAACCATTATGGCAGCCCGCTATTTATAATGGACAATCGGGGCTTAAACCAAAGCTGATAACAGATCCAAATCTTACCTGGCAAAAAAACAGGGGCTTTAATGTTGGTATCGATTTTGAATTTTGGAATGGCATCATTAGTGGCTCCTCCGATTATTTTGTAAACACCCGGACAGACTTATTAAACTATGTTCCCATTGCTGGTACTACCGGCTTTGCAACACTGCTTACCAATGGTGGCGAAGTAGAAGACAAAGGGTTTGAATTCAATGTAACCTCACGAAATATTTCTACTGCTAATTTTAGATGGACAACCAATTTCAATATCACTTTTCAAACAAACACTTTATTAAAAACACCGGTTGATAATCAATTGCTGAGCGCATACAATGATTTAAATCCCACACATATTTTAAAAGTTGGACAGCCAATTGGAAGTTTTTGGGGAGTAAAATATTTAGGAGTTAATGCCCAAACAGGTGATGCTACTTTTGAAGATTTGGATAAGAATGGCACTGTTGATGCAGACGATGCCCAAATATTGGGCAAAGCCAGACCCGATTTTTATGGCGGTATTACCAATAATTTTCGATTCAAAAATTTTGATATGATGATTGCCGCACAGTTCAGTTCCGGCAATAAAGTGTATAACCTGATAAGACCGGTGTATGAAAATCTGGGCTACAGCAACGATGGCGGGCTCGACCAGGTTTATGCCAACAACTCGGTAAACTCTTTAAATAGATGGCAAAAACCGGGTGATGTTACAGACGTACCAAGGGCATCTTTCGTAACCAAAAACTATATCGAAAATTCATCCATGTTTGTAGAAGATGCTTCTTTCTTCAGGATAAGAACAGTTAATATCGGGTACACATTCAGTAAAAAATCGATTAAGGTTTTATCAGGTCTGCATATCTATGCACAAGTACAAAACCTGTTTGTATTTACAAAGTACAAAGGCTTCGACCCGGAAGTTAGTTCCAACGGTGGTAACATAGACCGCACGGCAGGCGTGGATTACGCAGCTTATCCACCTGCAAGAACTTTTACTTTCGGCTTTAACTTAAATCTTTAATCGGCTAAAAAAGAAAAACAATGAAACGTATTATCAACAATATATTTACCATTTGCACTACCGCAATACTTTTGTTTTCCTGCCAGAAGTTAGATGTGAATTCACCAAATGATGTACCAACAGACCTTGTGTTTAAAAACGCCGATGGCCTCCGTTCTGCATTGGTTGGGTTATATAGTAATCTGCAACAGCGGGATTATTATGGCGCCTACTATCCATTAATGGCCGACTTAAACAGCGATATTTCTACAGCGGGTGGTTACGATATTCCTGCTTTGAATGAAATTGGTGCACATACCATTACAGCTTCCAATTTATATGTAGAGCGCATTTACCTCGCTTTGTATAAATGTGTTGCCAATGCCAATGCAATTTTGGCTTCGGTTGATGGCATTAGCGATGCCAATCTTTCTGCAGAAGAAAAAAGCAGCATAAAAGGTCAGGCACTTGCCATAAGAGGAATGGTTCATTTTGATGCCTTACGTATGTTTGGTTATCACTGGGACAATGCATCTGCTAATGGTGTGCCCATTGTATTAACAGTTCAGCAAGCTGCTGATGTAGTATTGCGTAGCACCGTAGCTGCATCTTACACAGCTATTTTAAAAGATTTAACAGATGCCAATACCTTATTGGAAGGTGCTGTAATAGATGCAAAATATGCCAATCCACTAATGGTGAAAGGATTGTTGGCAAGAGCGTACCTCTATAAAAAAGATTACGCCAATGCAGCAACATTTGCTACAGATGTAATTGACGATGCCACATTTTCGCTGTTAAATTCAGCAGATTTTCCGGGTATTTATGCTGGCAGATTATCAGCTGAATCTATTTTTGAATTAAGTTTTGATGCACAAAACCAAAGTGCCTTTAACGGTACAACTTACGTAAGGCCGGATGCATTGCGGACAGAAGTTTTCTTTTTAGCCAGCCAGCAATTAAATACATTTTTTGAAGCAAGGCCGACAGATAAGAGAAGTGAGCTGCTTGATTTTGTAAACAACGATGTAGGCATTTTACCTGATGGACGAACATTGAAATACCGGGGTGAAGTAACCAAAGATAACCCAGCCTATATTTTGCGCATTGCAGAAATGTATTTGATAGCTGCCGAAGCAAAAAAATTGGCAGGTGGGGGATTAACCTATTTAAATACGCTGCGTGAAAACAGGGGTATGGCTGCATTGGATGCAGAAGATATTCCTGATGAAGCAGCATTTTTGCAGGCAGTATTAGATGAGCGTGAAGCCGAATTAAATTTTGAAGGTCACCGCTTTTTTGATTTGGCCCGTTATCAAATGATGGAAGATGTGCTGGGAGTTGATAACACCAATGCAGTATTTCCGATACCGTTAAGAGAAATAACTGCAACCAGCAATAAGCTTAGTCAGAACCCGGGGTTTTAATATTTTTTATGCCACATAATTTATTATCTCAAATTTTTAAAAATGCTTTTCGTCATGCTGCTTCGCAGGATGCTGAAACTGCTGCGTTGCTGCAACAAAAGCAAAACAGCAGGCGCACATTTTTGAAAGGCGTTGCTGTATTGGGCGGAGGCATTGCATTATTTCCATCACTATTAAATGCCCGGGATTTTTCCGGCAATAAAAATATTGTAATTGTTGGTGCCGGTATTGCCGGATTGAATGCCGCCTACCAATTAAAAAAACTGGGACTCACAGCAACAGTATATGAAGCATCAGGTCGCACAGGCGGCAGAATGTTTACTTTAAAAAATTATTTTGGCAACAATCTCACAACAGATCTTGGTGGTGAATTTGTTGATGCCAACCATGAAGATCTTTTGCAACTGGTTAAAGAACTGAGATTGGAATTGTATGATTTAAGAACAGATAAACTGGAAAAAGAAGTACTGTATTTTAATGGACAGGCTTATTCAGAAAAAGATTTAACTGCAGCACTGCAACCTTTTGCAGCGCAACTGGCAAAAGATATTGTTTCGTTACCCGAAGAATTGAATTACAAAAATGCGGTACAAATTGAAAAGCTCGATAATCAATCTGTAAAGGAATATCTCACTTCAATGGGCATCAGCGGCTGGTTGTACAATTTCCTCGATGTAATGTTGAGTCGTGAATACGGTATGGAAATAGAGGAGCAGTCTGCATTAAACTTCCTCGTTATGCTGGATAAGGCTGGAGATTTTTATGGCGAACATGAAATCTATAAAATAAAAGGAGGCAGTCAGCATTTAACAGATGCCATTTATGCTAAAATAAAAGATAGTGTAAAACTAAAGCATGAATTACTTGCGATAGAAGAACAAGGAAATCAATACCATTTAAGTTTAAAAAATAATAATACCACTATAAATATCAAGGCAGATTATTTAATACTGGCCCT
>Ga0105044_10008917_pt1 | contig 13754 bp, 13 predicted proteins | sample MAT01_FD_78092 | JGI IMG/M metagenome (GOLD analysis project Ga0105044, IMG submission 78092) | Freshwater microbial communities from Lake Fryxell liftoff mats and glacier meltwater in Antarctica - MAT-01 | ecosystem: Environmental > Aquatic > Freshwater > Ice > Liftoff microbial mat | place...
GCGCATCTTACATTATTAGAAAAACACAACTTATCACCACTACTTGAAAGTATGGAGAAGAAATCTAGATTGGAGCTTTGTACCATACACAAGTCCAAGGGGTTAGAATACGATCATGTCTACATACTAGATGTAACAGATAAAAGATATGAGAAAAATAAAAGAAACGATCTACTACCAATAGCAAACATTGGACTTTCCAGAGACTTCGAAGAAGATCGAAGGCTTTTCTATGTGGCTATCACAAGAGCAAAACAAAAAGTAGTGATATCTTATTCGATTCAAGGTGGGCAAGGACAATCTTACGCACCATCAATCCTTATCGATGATCTAGATCAAAGTCTCTTAATAAAAAGGAAAGTTGAAGGAATTGATAAGGTGGATTTTCTATCAACTAAATCAAGTGTACAGGAAGATTTCAGAAAGACCCTAAAGCAGGAATTTCTAGAGCGACCCTTTTCAGTAACAGCGTTAAATAACTTTTTAGAGTGTCCGTGGAAATATTTTTTTAGAAATCTACTACAAATACCAGATGTACCAGAGTATAGTGCAATGCTCGGTACGGCTTGTCATGAGGCTTTACGCAGGTTTCACCTGGAAATTAAAAAAGGACACTCACTAAACGAGAAAGACTTGAAAAAAATAATAATGGAAAGTGTATACAAGGAAGCATTTTCTGAAGGAGAACTACCCGTAGCTCTAGCTAAAGCCGAAGTTAACGTCCTTGCTTATGTTAAGACTTTTACTCCATTTGAGGATGTTAACAAGGTATATATTGAAGAATCAGTTTCTTTTCCTCTTAAAATTGACACAACAAAACTATCTTTTGAAGTATTGATTAAAGGGAAAATTGACCTTGCAAAGGAGATTGGTGGAAAAGTAGAAGTGATAGATTTTAAAACAAAGAAAAAAGTTACTAGAAATGAGATCTTGGGTAAGACTAAAAATAGCAATGGTGGACTTATTAGACAGCTACAGTTTTACAAATATCTCTGGGATAAGGGTATGAAGGATAGTATAGTAGAAAAGGAAACGCTAACATTTCTTTCTCCTCTAGGAGGTGATATATATTCTGAGAGTTTCATGATAAGTGAGGTTGAGGTAAAGGAGCTAGGTGTGGTTGTAGAAGATACTCTAGTGTCGATTTATAGCCTAGATTTTTTTCATAATAAATGCAAACAAAAGGACTGCGTATACTGCACGCTGGGCGAAGCCTTTAAAAGGGAAAATAAGATAGCATAAAAAAACACCCTCATAGAGGGTGTTTTTTTATGCGTTTGTTTAAATTACTTCAAGATTCCGTCCAATGTGACTTTGACACTTTCAAAGGGAACCGCACCTCCAAATTCGTCTACCATTTTTCCATCAACAAGAATGAATGACTTTGGTGTACCGGTTACCCCAAATGTAGCACCCTCCTTGGCTTCATCTAAGACCTTGTTTGTGTACTTTCCACTATCAAGACAAGTTTGGAACTTTGTTACATCAAGTCCAATATCTTTTGCTACCGCCCCGAGGTTTGCCACTTTTTTGCTTTGTGTTTGTTGATCCGCAAAGACATTGTCTATAAACTCCCAAAACTTCGTGTTACCACCAAGCTCTGCTGCACATTCGCTTCCTTCAGATGCTTTCTGTGCATTCTTATGAATTTGAGAAAGAGGGAAGTGTCGATATACAAAAGCTACTTTTCCATCTTTACCGTAAGTAGACATTACTTTCTGCATTGTGGTGTGGAAAGACTGACAGAAACGACATTCAAGATCAGAATACTCTATGATAGTTACTTTAGCATCAGGGTTTCCTAATACATGGTCATTTTTATCAAGTTTACGTACATCTACTATTTTTGGTGGTTGGTTGCCCAATGATGCAGTATTTGGTTTGGATGGTCCTTTTGCTCCTCCAAAATATACGGCTCCCGCGACCATTAAACCTGCTGCTAAGATTGCAAACGGAATCGATTTGTTGTTTTGTCCATCCATAAATGTTTTTTAATTATTAATAATTTCTATAAGACTTGTATATTTTTAAAAGGGTAAAGAGTGTGTAAGGACAGAGTCCCCTGTCTTTTCCCAATGTTTGGTGTCAATTATAACATCTTTTATTTTATCGCCATCTTTCCACTTTAGTTTTCCGTGTTTTAGTGCGTACTCGTATACATCTTTTGTTACCTTGACATCCTGAAGGCAGTATTTACGAATATTCTCTATATCACCTTTTTTCCACCACTCTACAGCTTGTAGACCGTGAGCGCTTTTTCCGATACCTAAGGTTGCTTCAGCTACATTACCGAGACCTATTCGGTGCCCAAGAGCCTTTTTAAGCTCTGCCATAATGTCTAGACTTTTAATTTTTGAAAGGTCTCCGTGATAATATTTGTTTAAAAGCGGAATATCGAAATGGTCACTATTGAAGCCTATAAGAACATCGGCACGTTCGATAAGTGGCCAGAGCTTCGGTAGGTCTTCTTGTAGATAGCTCGTATATGAATCAGTTTCCGAATCGTAAACACCCACAAGAGAAATATCCAAAAGTGTAGGATCTGCTTTTCCCACATCATCAAAAATATTTCTAGTTTCTATGTCGAAGACGATTTTACGCATAATTTGATTTTACACCTTCATTTTCCGTTGTTAATTTAGGTAGACCAGCCACCAATAATTCACAAATTATAATCCAGTTTTGTAATACGTGAAGATTGTGTATTACCATATTTTTCAAACCTATCACAGCACCCCTATTTTTTTTAGGATCATCAAGTCCCATTGGTGCCACTTCACACTTTTCTAAAAAAGGAATGATTTGATCTTTCAAAAAATTAATAACTTTAATTAAACTTTCACGTTCTGAGTCGGCCAACACTACAATTTTTCCACTATCTCTGTCCGTTTCCGTACCGCCAACATGTTTATAAAATTGACTTAAGGATTCTACCACGTCAGATGCCAACTTGGTTTGTTCCAAAACGTAATCAATATTATCGCATTTGTTTAAATCTAAGTTTAAACTACCTATACTTTGTGCTAGCGCATCAATATTATCTAAAGTGTCCACCGCTTCAGCAGATATGGTATTTTCTCCAGACATATTATTTTTCTAATCTTAATTTGTGAGTTTCTAAAAAGTCGCGTATGGTAACATCCCCCATACCGAAACCAACTGTCGGAAGTGGTTCGACTCCAAACATTTCAAGTAAGTTGTCGTATCTACCTCCTCCAAAAAGGGAACGCTTGTTTTCAGGGTTTGTGTCAAATACTTCAAATACTATACCGGTGTAGTAGTCAAAACCTCGAGTGAGTGAAGAATTGAAGACTCCTTTTATACCAGCATTTTTTAGCTTGCTTATTAGCTCTTCAATATCTTTGCTTGGTGTCAAATCTTTATATGGCGTGGAAGAAAGTTTGTTCCACTCCATTTCAAATTCTTCCGGAGCTACTTTGTTTTTTTTATCTAAAAGCCGAAACATTTCTTTTCCATACTTTTCTTCAAGAAGTCTTCTTGAGTTTACTTGAATTTCAAAATCCTCATCCTTTGCACCAAACTCCCTCATGATTTTATAAGCGATAGAGATCATTTCTACTTCGGCTTCAATACCAGCAATACCCATGATATCACAGTTTAGTTGCCAGTGTTCACGCTTTCTTCCTCTCTGAGGCCGCTCATATCGAAAGACGTTTGGAATGGAGTACCATCGCAAAGGTAGTTTGAGACCTTTGCGACGCCCCGCTATCATTCGAGCTAGTGTCGGTGTCATCTCGGGACGAAGCGCTACCTCTCGATCGCCTTTATCTGTAAAAAGATACATCTGGTCATTGACTATCTCGTCACTTCCTTTGCTTCTATACAAATCGGAATATTCTAGAATGGAGGCGCTGTATTCCTGATATTTGTGCTCTTCCGCAACTTTTTTCCATATCGAAAAAATGTAGTTTTGTATCTCCATATCATCCGGATAAAAATCGCGAACGCCTTTGTAGGGCTCTGTAGAAAGTTTTGATTTTTTTTCCATATAAATATACTATCCTAATTTATAGTTTTTTGCTACAATCCATCTAAACTCTAAATTCTGTACTCTAAAATCTAAAAATAAATTCAAAATATTCAAATCAAATATTTTAAACATTTAAATTAAAGTATTAAATATTGTTTAGTTTTTAGATATTAGAGTTTAGGATTCAAATAATTTTTATGTTACCAGTTTTAAAATTGTATAAAAATTTAGGGGAGACCCCTCTCGAGTGCCTCGAGCGTTTTCGAGCACAAAATCTGGAGTATAAAGACTTACCTATGACTTATGCTGGCCGACTAGATCCGATGGCAGAAGGAGTTTTATTAGTGCTTACAGGTGATGAGTGTAAGAAAAAGGAGGAATATTTGGGACTAGATAAAGAATATGAGGTAGAAGTCCTTTTTGGGTTTTCTACCGATACGTACGATATTTTGGGAAAACTCCAAAAAATCGATGCAAATATACAAATGCATACTGATGATAAAACCCTAATACTAAATATCTTGAAAACATTTGTCGGTAAGTTTGAACAAGAGTATCCACCTTATTCTTCCAAAACTGTAAATGGTTCCTCACTTCATGCTATCGCTAGGAGTGGGGAAAGTATAGAAAAAATGCCCACAAAAGAAGTGGAAATTTTCAGTATTAAATACTTAGGAAACAGGGAATTGTTTGCAAAAAAATTACTTTCAGTTATAAAAGAAAGGATAGTGATGGTAAATGGGGATTTTAGACAAGAGGAAACGCTAAACCTCTGGAAAAACGTTTTAGAAAAATCCCATAACAACCCGCCTCCATATAGTCGGGCAGGTTTTCAAATAGTAAAAATCAAAGTAAGTTGCAGTAGCGGGACATATATGAGAAGTTTGGCACATAATATCGGTAAAAAGCTCAGTATGCCAGCACTCGCTTTTTCTATTGTAAGAACAAGTGTTGGAGTATTTAAGATTGACAGAAATTTTGAAAGCTAAAACCCTCCAAATTAATAGAGGGTTATAGCTATTTGATCTGTTCGAGAGGATGCTCTGTTGTGCGTCATTATGGTGTCTCTGAAATGAAAGGCTCATAACACTTTCAAATACGCGAAACTCCTGTGCAAAATATAAATTAAGAGCTCCAAAGTCGAAGGTCAGATCTAGTATCATTTTGTGCTTATCAATCTACGTGTCAATGATAAAAGTTGATAAGTCTGTGCAAATAAAGTGGATAAGTCTATTATGTTGTGGATAAGTCTACACATCTTCTTTAACAACATAATTTTCCCAAAAGTACAACATACACACATCTTACGTTATGGCGTAAGATGTGTGTATGTTGTAAAGGGATACAACTGGATAAGTCAATTTTTCTCTCAGATACTACAATAAGTCTCTGTATATATTTTCACACAGACTTTGGGCTTCAGGAACATTTGGGAAAAGTAGTAAGTGGGATTTTTTGGATAGATTTTATTAGCCTCTCCAAGAATACCTCGAAGCTTGCTTTGAGGATGAATTTGCAAATACTTCTCTAACACAGTCTGCCCTGATACCTGATCTTATACCCCACCTAGGTAATCCGAGGGAACAGACAACTTTGGGGATAGGAAGAGGACAAATTTTATTTAGGGTATCGCTCCAGTTTTTTCTTTTGGTGTTTTTAGTGTTGCTACACTTTCAGATATCGAGAGTGCCCTAGGTTGGGGTAATGTACCCACAAACGATATTATCTTTCAATATGTTCACACGCAATGCAACATCACTCACAGTTTTGTTATTTTTATAATCGTTTTCGGTATTAGTTGACTCATAAAAAAGAAATTGTATTATCTTATGCTCGAGTGGCTATTCCATATTATTTTTTATAACGGTATTCGTTCGACAAATTTTTCCTACAGCTTTCTCTGGCTGATCTCAGAATACAGGTACAACACTGTAAGCTGGGGATAGCCACAAATTTTTATCCCAAATCATATCTTTCTTACGGTATATTATTTAGGTTGGTTTCTAATACAAAAAAACCGCCAGAGTCTTGTAGTCTGCGGTGGGAGTTGCTGTTCGATCAGATTAAATATTGCTTGGCACATAGATTTGTTTTCCAGTAGAAATTGCCAGAAAGTTTCTTTTTGTTCAAGTAAAGCAAATCCAATTGGACCAACTACGTCTACCCACATACGGGTATCCAGTGGGAATGCACCATTATCCAAAAGTAATTTGTACATTCTCATGTCTGAACTTTTACATGAAAGAGCGGGGGGGTGAAAGAGAAAGTTCGTCACCATCGTCTTTTTGATAAACTATTCTAGGATACCTTCTAATCAAAGCCCAAACTCGATATATTTCACCATTCTCAATTCCATCAAAGAACAAAAAAACTGCATCATCAGGTATTTTTATTAACTGATATTACTTTAAAAATAATTTTTGCAAGCAAAAATGCGCCGCCCATCGGGCGGCGCATTTTGTATTACCAGCCACTAACACACTCGTCATTTCATTTACTATTCCAACCCCTTCTCCTTCCTCATAGCCCTATCTCTATCAGTTTTTGTTAGATATTTTTTTCGAAGACGAACATTTTTTGGAGTGATCTCAAGATGCTCATCGTCTTGCATAGTCTCAAGCCCTTTTTCGATATCTATTTCTTGGGGCGGTGTAAGATATGTTGTCCCGTCAGATCCAGAAGCCCGCATGTTTGTGAGCTGCTTTCCTTTTGTAGGGTTTACATCTAGGTCATCTCCCTTTGAAGTGTTGCCGATGACTTGTCCGACATATACATCTACGCCAGGTCCTACATAGAGCACTCCTCTTTGTTGTAAGTTATCAAGTGAAAAGGCAAGTGTTTTACCAGCTTCCATAGATACCATCGAACCAGACTCTCTTTTTTCTATATTGCCCGCGTATTCTCTAAACTCCAAATATCTAGAACAAATAATACCTTCTCCTCTAGTGTCTATAGTAAATTGGTTTTTATAACCTAGAAGTCCGCGTGTCGGGATATCAAAAAGCATTCGGACTTGTGAACCCTCTTGCTTCATATTGGTCATGATGCCTTTTCTCTTGCCAAGTTTTTCGATGATAGCGCCTGAAAATTCCATCGGAGTATCGATCGTCGCTTCTTCATACGGCTCAAGCTTGACCATTTTTCCTTCTTGCATTTCTTCACGAATGATAACGTGAGGTTGAGATACCTGTAGCTCAAAACCTTCTCGTCTCATGTTTTCCAAAAGGATTGCAACATGAAGTTCGCCTCGGCCGTAGACTTTGAATCGGTCAGAGCCAGAAAAATCTACTTTTAGCCCTACGTTTATTTCCAGCTCTTTTTCCAGACGGTCTCGTATTTGCCGAGTGGTTACAAACTTTCCTTCACGTCCAGCAAAGGGTGAGTCGTTTACTACAAAATCTAGAGATATAGTCGGTTCGTCTACATGTATTGCAGGTAAAGCATCTTGGCTTTCATTTTCACACAACGTATCACCAATAAAAATATCTGGGATTCCCGCGATCATCACAATATCTCCAGAATGCGCCTCTTTCACTTCCTTTTTTGAAATACCTTCAAATGTATATAATTTTGTGAGACGTCCGGTTTTAAAATTGCCATCAGGTTTCTTTACTACAATAGTAGAGCCATCCTTAATAGTACCGTCATAAACACGACACACTGCCATACGTCCAAGGAAGTTGTCATAAGCTAGGTTAAAAGGTTGAGCCAGAAGAGATACGCCGTCTTTATTATTGGCAGGTGGTACATGTTCTAACACCACATCAAGTAGTGGGTTTAAGTTTACTTTTTCATCAGTCAGATTCTTCATAGCAACACCCTCTCGGCCTATAGCGTAAACAGTAGGGAAGTTTAGCTGGTCATCATTTGCACCAAGGTCCATAAAAAGCTCTAGGACCTCATCGTGTGCACGAGATGGGTTTGATGCGGGTTTATCTATTTTGTTTATGACTACTATCGGCTTAAGACCAAGCTCTAAAGATTTTTTAAGTACAAAACGTGTTTGAGGCATCGGACCTTCTTGGGCATCTACAACTAGTAGTACGCAGTCGATAGATCGAAGTACGCGTTCTACTTCTGACCCGAAGTCGGCGTGACCCGGTGTATCCACAATGTTTATCTTTGTATCGTTGTAGTTTATTGAAGTATTTTTGGCATAAATAGTAATACCACGCTCTTTTTCAAGGGCATTTGAGTCCATGGATGCGTCCTCTGCGACCATCCCGTTTTGCTTCATTAACGCATCGGTGAGAGTTGTCTTTCCGTGGTCTACGTGAGCGATTATCGCTATGTTTCTGATTTCTTTTTGATCGTTCATATTGAGAAAAATTAAGATTTAGAATTTCCGCCTAAATGTAGTCGGGAAGAGTAAGAATTGAGTAAACAAAAACGCGGCGAATGCCGTGTTCTTAGTATTAAACCATATAGCAAAAGAAAAATCCAGTACCCCCTGTTTACTGGCCACCCGTTACTTGCTTTTACGGACTTAACATGTTAAGATTAATAGTATGATAAATGGGGAAAAAGGACGAAATGTGGCACACGTTATTATGAGAACAGTTTTTGTGTTAGATAAGGTTGCTGACAGTATTCTCCGCAAAAAAACTAAACTGACTTTATCACAACTAAAGATAATGATGTCCCTTTCTGATAATGCGCATTACTGTCAACGTGAAGTAGCGGGATTTCTTGGTGTCACCGAGGCAGCTGTCTCTAGACAGATGGATGTCATGAGAAAAAAAGGTCTGCTTTCAAAAAAAAAGGCAACTTGTGGTCATATTAGTATATTGGGTAAGAAAGAGTTTATGAATCTATTTTACTATTAGATGAGGTGTTGGAAAACGGCCTTATGGGCATAAATGATAAAGAAATGCAAAATATTGTCAAAAGTCTCCGAATATTTATTGCCAATCTAGTTGAAAAATATGAAGAGGCTTTTCAGGCCAATATGAAATTTAAATTAATTACAAATAAGTGTTAAAATAATATCATGAACATTTTCAAAAAAATAATAAATTATATAAAAACAAAAAAAATACTTTCAATTTTAGTCGTAGTAGCTATACTGCTTTTTGTATACTTCGTAATAAAAAAAGGTGATTCTGTGGAAACATATAAAATAATAAAAAAAGATTTTGAGAAAAGTGTTACTGTTTCTGGAAAGGTGGTAACGTCGCAAAATGTAGACCTAGCCTTTGAAACTGGTGGTACAGTGATTGCTGTGTATAAAAGTGTTGGAGACAAAGTGTTTGCTGGCGAAACTATTGTCGCTCTAGATAGCTCTGAGCTACTTGCTTCTCGTAACAAAGCAAAAGCTGATCTTTTGGCGGCGGAAGCAGAGCTGAAAAAAGTCCAGTCTGGCAAAGGAGACGACTCAGAACTTCTTAGTAAGAAACAAGAGACGGTAGATGCGATTTTAGACGCTTACAGCAAAGCCGATGATGCGGTCCGAAACAAGGTGGACCAGTATTTTAAAAATCCCCTAGAATCACCAGTAATAAAATATACTTTTGAAGATTATTTTGATCGTAAAGGACCTATCAATGACAAAAGGCTGATAGTAGAAGAAACTTTGATAAAATGGAAGCAAGCAAATTTTAGTTTGACAGCCGAAAATTATTCTTCAAAATCTCTTTCGGATACAAGAAAATATCTTGCCATTGTGAAGGATTTTCTAGAAACACTTTCATATGCAGTAAACTCCTTTGAAGTCTCCAATGATTTACCTCAAGTTACTATTGATAAATATAAAACCGACCTTTCTGTAGGTAGGGCAAATGTTAGTACTGCAAATCTGAACCTAACCACAGCGGAAAAAAACCTTAGAAGCTCTACAGCTGATGTGCCGGTTCTTGAGGCTAAGGTAATTTCCGCAGAAGCAAATGTGGCAAGCTATGACGCACAGATAGCAAAGAATGCATTGGTAGCCCCCTTTACCGGTGTGGTGTCTATACAGGAAGCAAAAGTAGGGCAGTCAGTATCTGCCAATACAAAAATAACTAGCCTAATTAGTGATACTTATGAAATTGAAATATATATTCCCGAAGTTAGTATTCGAGGACTTATTCTATCTAACACCGCTACTGTAATACTCGACGCATATCCAGAGAAATCTTTGGATGCTATTGTTACTCATATAGATCCCGCAGAAACACTGAAGGATGGTGTATCAAACTACAAAGTAGAGCTTGTTTTTAAAAACATCGATCCTGTAATAAAGTCCGGTATGACCGCTGATGTTTCTATTATTACTGATATTAGACCCGACACACTACTTATTCCAGAAAGAACAGTACAAAAAATTGATGGCACGAGTTATGTTTATAAATACACCGGACCAAAAACAGATCCCCTGAAGACTAAGGTAGAAATAGGAGAAAAAGACGGAAAGGGTAATGTTGTATTTATAAGTGGACTTATCGAGGGTGACGAGATCCTATTAACCCCCTCAAAATGATTCAGAAAATAAAAATAGGCTGGTTTTTAGCCATACGCCAAGTCAGAAGGGCTAATAAGTGGACAACCATTCTTATCATTTCTGTTATGGTTTTGACTTTCTTAAACCTGGTTGTCGTGTCCGGCATATTGGTGGGACTTATAGAGGGTTCAGTGCAGGCGCAAAAGGATTATTATACTGGGGACTTTATTATTTCAAAGTTAGATAAAAAAGACTACATTGAAAAAACAACTGAAATTATTGATACAATAAAATCCATGCCAGAAGTTGCAGACTATGCTGTGAGGTACAACGAAGGTGGTGTAGCAGAGGTAAATTACAAAACAAAAACTAAAGATACAGATGAAGAATCTACGTCGGCAACTATTGCGGGAATAGACCCAATTGCTGAAGATAGGCTAACTAACATTTCCGATTTTATTGTAGAAGGTTCATATCTTCTGCCAGATGATTATGACAAAGTTCTTGTTGGTTCATTTTTTTTGTGGAAATACACACCTATTGAATCACCGGGCTTTACATCACTTAGAAATGTTTACCCCGGATCAAAAATCCGCTTGACAGTCTCTGGTGTCACGCGAGAGTTTACAGTAAAGGGTATTTTGAAAAGTAAGGTGGATGATGTATCCGCTAAGATATTTATGGTAGATAAACAGTTTCGCCAGATAGTAGGAAGGGAAGACAAGAATGCAGATGATATTGCCATTAGACTCGTAGCTGGAGCATCGCCAACTCTGTTTAAAGAGGCGTTGAAGCGCGCGGGTATAGACAAGTATGCTCGTCTTCAAACCTTTGAGGATGCTCAACCCAAAATCCTGAAAGACATCAAAGCGACTTTTGCTTTACTTGGAAATGCTATCGGATCTATAGGTTTGGCGGTCGCATCTATCACAATATTTATCGTCATTTTTATAAACGCTATAACACGACGAAAATTTATTGGTATAATGAAAGGTATCGGTATCGATGGAAAGGTGATCGAAATTTCCTACATTTTTCAATCAATGTTTTACGCTTTATGTGGTTCAGGTATCGGTATTACAATTGTATTTTTGATCCTTGTGCCGTTTTTCAAAGCAAACCCAATAAATTTCCCTTTTAGTGACGGTATATTAGTAGCCACATTGTCTGGGACTTTTGCACGAGCAGGTCTCTTGATGCTAGCGACCCTTATCGCTGGATATATTCCCGCCCGAATGATAGTGAGGAAAAATACACTAGATGCTATCTTGGGAAGATAGACACAATTATGAATGACGAATGACGAATTTAAGAGAAAAATAACGGGGATTAATTTTAAAAACCAAATTCGTAATTTCAATTTGTAATTATTTATTTATGATTAAGACAAAAAATCTCATAAAAACTTTCATAGATGGTGAAAAAGAAACTCATGTTTTGAAGGGTATTGATTTTGAGGCAAAAGAAGGGGAGTTTATCGCGATCATGGGACGAAGTGGGGCTGGAAAAAGCACACTGCTTTACCAGATTTCGTTGCTAGACGAGCCAACTTCGGGAGAAATAATAATAGACGGTGTTGATGTACACAATATGTCAGTGGATCAAAAAACAAGTTTTCGTTTAAATCGACTTGGTTATGTATTTCAAGATTATGCGTTACTACCAGATCTTACTGCACTTGAAAATGTTGCCTTACCTCTTTTAATGCAAGGAAAAAACAAGGTAGACGCATACAATGAAGCCACACTCTCACTTGAGAAAGTAAACCTTGGACATCGAATAAACAATCTTCCAAGTCAGCTCTCAGGTGGAGAACAACAACGTGTTTCAATTTCTCGTGCCATTGCTCACAAGCCAAAAATACTTTTTGCCGACGAACCCACTGCAAACCTAGATAACGCCTCATCTGCCACAGTGATGGAAATATTTAAAGATTTAAACAATCAAGGTCAGACGATAATAATGGTTACTCATGAGGAGATGTATGCCAAGATTGCTGATAGGTTAATACGTCTTGATGATGGAAGAATTGTAACTTAACATGTTATAATCTAACTATTAAAAGCGAAAATCAAGAGTATTAAAGTCATGTTTATGAGCATTAGAAACAGAGTTGTACTTACCTCAAGAAAACTAGGTTTTCTTTCCTTCTTTGGTACTTTCGTCTATGTTTTTATTGCAAAAGTATTTAATGGGGATTATGGGCTAGTACCAGAATATGCAGTCTTTTTTTTCTTTGCCACTTTTTTCTTTTTAGGATTAATGACTGTGCCGACCAATTTCGGCAGAGGTCAGATCTCATCATGGTTATTTCCGTGCTCGTTTTTCTTAGCTTCATTTGGAGGATTCATGTTATTTGGAAGATTAATAATTTTTCACACTACGCTTGAAGATTCAACCGCAATATACGGTGGAATTTTATTTATGTTGAGTATTATGCTTATGCTCGGAGGCGCAATAGCTAGCAGCCCTTCTAGTTACAGAAATGTAAATGATATAAAAGATGTTAAAGATGCTTTTGATAAAGTTGTCAAACAATTTAATTTATTGGTTAAAAATGTAAGCGTACCCGAAAGATTTGAGCTAATAGCTCAAGGTGAAACTCCAAACGGACATCTCTACTTAAATGTGAAGAATGATCTAAAGTTGTCCCACAAATTTTTTAATAGCACCTCCCGAAGAGGAAGAAATTTAATAAACACTTCTATTCTTAAGCTAAAACAACAAAATGTGAAGGTTATAAGTATAGTCAGTGTCAATGAAGCCGTAGAAATTAATGGAGTTTCTGAAAAAGGAGAAGTTTTTTTAAGAGGTTTTATTAAAGAAAAACAGCTCGATTATTTTAATTTTCATTTATCTTCAAGTGAAAGTGAAGTAACTATCATTTCAGATATTGCCATAGAGGAGGAGGCTCTTTGGCTAGATTACATAGAATTAATGAATTTAGTAACAAGTGCAAACTAAAAGAAAGGTTGTTCTAATTTTTTTTATGCTAGTATATTATTATAATTTATCATTTAATCCTTAATTATGAAAAATAAAAACAGGGGTTTTGTAGGAATAATCGTTACTTTGCTAATAGCAATTTTAGTTGGTGGGGGCACCTATGTCTATTATTCCAATAAAAATCAGTCTAATATAGATTCTGGAATAAATGTTGACAATAATGATGAAGTTAAAAATAATCAAACTGAGACAAAAGTTGATGCACAAACTATTATAGATGAAAATAACGTTACCAAAACCGAAAAGGATACGTCTATTGTAGAATCTAATACCCCTGTTAAAATTGAGGCTAAGGTTGCAACTCAAACGCAAGTTTCTTCAAGTGATCCATGGAATGCC
>Ga0105044_10008919_pt1 | contig 13752 bp, 8 predicted proteins | sample MAT01_FD_78092 | JGI IMG/M metagenome (GOLD analysis project Ga0105044, IMG submission 78092) | Freshwater microbial communities from Lake Fryxell liftoff mats and glacier meltwater in Antarctica - MAT-01 | ecosystem: Environmental > Aquatic > Freshwater > Ice > Liftoff microbial mat | place...
AAATCGACCTGCCCAGTGGTGCCGTCGGTGAGATGGTCACTAACGAATTGACTGCCAATTGGCTCGACTATTGTCAGCGTTATCTGGCAGGTAGAAAACTTTCAGCTTGATTTTGTTCGCTAGCTAATCAGGGCTGAAGTCGGTGTCGACCATGGTGCTGGCGTCGATGCGATCGTCTTCCATACTGCTGTCGTCGAGGTTACTGTGCAAGCCTGGAAATTTTGATATTTCGCCATTGACTGATTTGTTGCGCAGCTTATAAATTGCGTCAGTGGTTAGCCGTTCGCCCGATTCGTCGAATATAAAATAGAGATTCTGGTCGTCGGCCAGTACCGCGGCATAGTGTTTAAGTGTGCCTTCCTTTTGTTCACCGAAATAATAAATCGGATAGCCACGGTATTTAGCCGTGGGAATTCTTTTTGCTTCTCCGAGCTCATTGAGCACGATACCGCGGTCGTCTACCAATAGTACAAACTCCTCTTCAGGGCCAGTTTCATAGAATGGCAGCTGAGGAGGGTGCATGATCAAATAATCGTCTAAAAATTCGGCAACGGGAGCGTCACGTCCGGCGGTGCAAAATATTTTGCCGTTAAGGTCAGCTATGGGTTCGTAAATGTCATAGATACCCAGCTCGTCTACCAGGCTTTCAGGCCCATTGTCAGCCAGCTCCTGCTGCGGTTGCTGGACTGTTTGCTGATTTACACGCTGCGCTTCTTGATCAGGCTGCTGCTGCTGCTGCTGCGATTGATTTAGTTCGTCTTCATTCTTCATCGCCCGCTTCGGCCTCGCCTTCGTTTTGGAAGTTATCCAGGGCGTTTCTTACTTTGTGCAGCAGCACCAGCTGGGCGTCGGTGGAAAGCTGCTGATCTTTAATCAAGTGAGCCGCTAAACAATATGCCAGATCGACGTCGGGCATACCAATCAATCGCTCAGTCAGTAGTCTGCAGAACCAGGCGGCAGAATCTGAAGCCGGAGTATCTTTGCGGTTAATAGAGGAGTTAAAGTCAAATTTGATTTTGGGATCGCGGACAACTTCTGAAACTTCGAAGCGATACAAACATTTGGACGTGCATGGTGCGCAAGTCGGCAACGGACCCTGATCACGTTTGTGCAGTTCGAGGAAGTCATCACGCCATTGTCGCAACACCGAAATATCCAAGCGTCTGTTTACTTCAGTGGGTTGGAATGCTGGTCGCAATAGGTTCAGCCAGCGCAAATGTTGCTCACGCACCTGGTCATAGAACCAATAATTTTCTTCACCTTTGCGCTCGAAATACCTCTCAGTGGCCTGAGTCAGCGCACACCAGGTGATACCTGTAATGTTACCGGTTCTGGCACGTCCACCAATAACCCGCTGAATTTCGTGAATAATCTGCGCTCTGAAGTGCACAAGCTGAGTCAAATCTTTCAGGGTGGACAAAATATAGCGGTTGTAAACTTGTCTGAAAATTTGGTCGTCAGCTACGGGTACAGCCGTGTCTAAAATTTGCGAGTCACAACGGTGCAGGCAAAACTTGCAGCCCAGGTGGCGATCGAAGGTGCCCACGATGTTCAAATGTTTCATGGCATCGCGCACGATTTGATCTGACTCGGCTGGAGTGTCTGGTGGTGGCACCATTTTCTCTTTGTCGAACATAATCTGTAAGTGATAGGGAGATTCCATTTTCTCTGCGTAAACCAAAGCGCGACCCTGTCCAAGGGCTGTAACGTGCCGTTTTTGCACATCATCAAGGTTCATGGCACCACCCATAGAATCGCGGTCATCCACCGCCACAATTCTGTGCATGATTTTCAAGTTAGTGTTTTTTAGCGCTTCAGGAGCGAGCTTGTTGGGAATTTGGTCGGCAATGATAAAGCCTTGTCCATAAGCACGAATTTCTGCCAGCATGTTGGTGAAGAATTCAACCGCTTTACCTGCAGGGTTGGCCGTGTCGGCACCACCGCCGGTGGGCACGTTTTTCAACAGTCGGTGAGCCTCTTCAATGAGCATCACATGTTTCAAGTGTTCACACGGACCGCCAACTTCTCGATATTCGTAGAGGAAAACGAATAGCATACCCATCAAGAATGATTTCTCGTTGTCTTCTGAAACCATCTTCAGTTCTACTACTGTAGGCCGACCAAAAAGTTGTTCGCAAGGAATTGAGCGGCGGGTGTTGAGCATCTGCCCTTTACCACCAATCAAGAGTGAGCCGATTCTGGCTTTAAGAGCCGCTTGTACGTCGGGTCCGATTTTGTCTGAATAGCCGAAACTTTCCACAACCGGATCGATAATTTCGTAGAGATCTTTCATAGTCGGGAAAATTTCTGATGGACAATCCTCGTCGCCAGGGTTCATGCCTGGTGGCAAACGTCTGTTAACGTTGTTGACTAAATCCCAGCCACGTACTGAGTAAATTTGATTCAGTGCTTTTTCCAAGACCTGGGGCATCGGCGAGTACATTTCAAAGCTAGCGTTGAAAACTGATTTCAAAGCGTCAAGGTGAGTCTGAACTTTGACCCCTCTGATAATTTCAAAAGGATTCAAACGAAAAGGTGAAACGGTTTCGTCGCCCAACGAGAAGGCTTGTCCGATGCCCTTAAACGATTCAGACATGAGCATCATGTGCCGATATTCTGATTTAGCCGGTTCGCATACCATGAAGGGAATGCCGAAATTCCAGAGTTGACCCAACAGATAGAAACAGGTATTGGTTTTACCACCGCCGGTAACACCACAGACGATCGTGTGTTTTTGCAGGGCGTCGACGTCAATGTAGTAAAGGTTGCCTGTGTCTTCGCCTCTATCTAGAATGTTGCCGATAGCGATAACGCGGTTGGGATCTCTCGGTGCAATTTCAGCCAGGCTGAATTCTGCCGATCGCCTGATGCGGAAGCCGGGCATTTCACGCTTGGGCAGGTGAATAAAGGCCGACAGCATGCGGGAATTGAGAGGGCTCAAGAATTTGTATTCCATCATGCCCTGAAAAACTTCTTCAGAACGCTTGTTGCGCAGTAAGCCGAATTGTTGAATGTGTTTGGCTAAACCAGGCACTTCATGGGTGCGCATGGGTGTGGGTCGGCTTGATTCGTCAACGTAAGTGGCTCTTAAAAGCGATTGCAAGCGAACAAATACGTTTTTTTCCTTGGCGAAGAAATACGGCACGGTGAGCCACATTCCTACAGCCGTACCGAGTTGAATGTGTTTCAAATATGCATCTTGCAGTTCGAGATAATATTTGATTTTGCGTTTCTTTTCCGGATCTTCGTTTTCTTGGGCACGTTGAATTTGATCCACAACCGCAAATTCTTCTTTGGTGACATTCATGGGTGGAATAGGCACTGCAAGAGTAAGAAAGGCAAAATCATGGCCGGCCAGACCGGCTGCCAGTCTCTCAATTTGCTCAGACTCAATGGTTTCGCCACTGGTTGATTTCAATGCCGGAATGCCGGAAATAATGCCGGTGTATTTGGTCAACGGCGCCAGTAGCTCGTGAATATCGTCTGAGCTAAATGGTTTTTTGTAAACGTCCACGCCGCCGTAGACGCTGTGTAGAATTGATTTCAAGCTTTTGTGGGCGACGATATCGGGTGCGTCTCCGCCATCACCGTCGGTAATGTGCGGTTGCGAGATACCCATATAGTAGTTGACGCCTGTCTTACTGCCAATCACTAAAAATGCTAGGTTGGCTTTTTCTCCGTACAAGCCTGTGATGGCGTCTTCCATCAAATACATGCGTTTTGGCGGTTTAGACGGATCGGGATCAGATTGTGTTTGCTGTGCGTGCTGTTGCTTTTCTCGCTCGATATCCCACGAGCGCAAAATACCGTCCACTCTGACAAAGGTTAAACCAGGCACAGCCCAGCTGATGATATCGTCGGGAGCAACCGGGTCGTTATCTAGATTGTCAAGATCGTATCGCCGCAGATCGGCAATTTTCTCTTCCCAAATATTGCGACTATTGTTGGCTGCCTGAGTCATGTATGAGTTCGATTGCAACTAAATGCGGTAAATTGCTTTTGGCCGGTCAGTAAAAATTTGATTGATACTAGGCGTATCTTATCAAGATTTAGCTTTAGATCCGCTCGAAGATTCTGCCTTGATTGACTTCTTGCCTGAAGCCAAGTGCATTTTCTCGATCAATTTCTCATTCACTTTAGAATCTGGAACGTCGGCAAAGTCATGGCTTCGCAGGTTGAAGAGACCGGCTTCGGCGCCCATTCTGTAGGCAAAGAAGGTGCGTTCTTCCTGACGTACAACTTTGTCGATATTGAGCTTTTCTTCGTCAGAGACAAGCTCGAATTGTGGAGTGGAATTGACCCGGTTGAAAATATTGGTCATGGTCTGGTGTTTTACTTTTCTGCCGTCGATGGGGAACATCTGAGGGCCAAGCAAATCGCCATCCTTCTTGGAAAGGGCGAAGGTAACCAGTGTGCCGATATTAATGATTAGTTCGTTGCGGAAATCTTCCGGCAGGTGCTGAAGACTTTTTGTTACTCCGATGAATCCAATTTTGAATTTCTTAGTTTCTGAAGTGATGTTCTCCACCGTTTCTTTCTCAATGAAACTGTCGAAGTTATCGAGGTAAAGCGCTACCGGATTTTGCTTGGCACCACCGCTGGATGAGAGGGTCAGGGCCGCTTGTTTGACGCCGCTAACTATAAGCGAACCGAGCAAGTTGGCGTCTTGACCAAATTCGCCCTGAGGAATTTTCACCAGCAGGATTTTCTTCTCATTGATGACATCGAGAATTTGAAGGTCGCCGTCAGGCTTGGTGAGAATTGAACGAATGCGCGGATTACTCAACATGGGGTTAATTCTGTTAAGAATTGGCTCCACCCAGGTAATCCACTGGTCGGTTCTGGCTAATTTCTTGTATCTTCCCCACTGATCAAGGAGTGTGGAGAATTCAATGCGCTCGTCTTTCTTGCGCTCAACGTTTTCTAAAAGCACGTCACGGAAGTCGTTGTCGTTCAGCAAGTTTGGCAAATCGGTAAGGGTTTTGTTGTTGGCCATCAAGAGCAATACGGCGTTACGCAATATGTCTGCAGTTTGAGCGTTCCATTGTGACTGCGAACCGGGGGGCTCTGTGTATATGGCCTTAAAGCCGTAAACGATTGAACCTGCTGCAGTTTGCACATCGCCCATGTCAGCCAGAGCCAGCGGGTTAAAGGCGCTGGTATTGCCCTTATGCGTGGGGTCAATCAAGATTACCCGTTTGGCTAGTTCTCTAGCTTTCGGATGAGCTGATATCCACCTGGTCATCAAGTCGATAAGTGTGCCGTCTGAGTCAATCAAAACTACTGCACGATCATCGCTCAAGATATCGTGTGCCACCATATTCGCAACCAATCTGGTTTTGCCCTTACCGCCTTGACCAAGAATTAGTACGTGCGGATTGGTTTTGCGCATCTCAGGCGGCAATGCCAGATCTTTGATGACCCACGGCATGGGGAACCACCACTTCCATTCCACCCGTTGACCGAGAGGCAGACTGCCTTTCTTCACGCCCTTCGCCAGTTGTGCACGCATTTTGTCGTGCTGTGCTTTTACCTGGCTGGGGATATATTGTTGTTTGTTCCAGATGTTGATCAGACCGCTTGGTCCAAACAAACTGAATGTGCTCATGACGAATGCGGCACCAACACCGACAAAGACGAAGATGCCGTTACCCTTGAGAAAATCGAAAATATTGAATGATTTAGCTGCGTTGCTTGCAGCGGTAGTGGCGCTGCCCGGAATCAAGTCGGCAATGGTACCTTCTTCCATGGGCATTGATTTGTCCAGCTGTCCAAGCCATTTCCCCTGCACTTTTGAGGTGTGAGCTTTATTCAAATAGCCGAAATTTGAACCGGACTTTTTGGTAAATTCCCACTGACCTTTAACATGCATTGGAATGTCATCGAGCAAAATTGAACCGACAAAGAAAATAGGCGGCCCTGATTCTCTGCCGTTGGCATCGACAAAGCGTTTGGTAAAATTCATGGTCTTCTTGCCTGGATCAATAAAGCCATCGATCTTAAAAGGACCTACAGCATCTGAACCGTTAGCATTGATTTTAGTGCCGCTTTGATTGACGACCATTCTGCCGTCAATAGTTTTGCCGTTGTGCCAGATGCGCATGCGCCATTGCCCGGCCAGCCGGATTGTTTCTTGTCGCATCGGTTGCAAGCCGTTAGCTTTGTCAGCGGCGTTTTGCGCGGTGGTAATCACTGGGCCGAGATTGCCCAGGGCATGAATTACGCCAAAAACCATCATACCGGCGATAGCAAGAGCGACGGCAATCAGTTTGATTCCAACTGGGAAACCAGCAAGGGTGAACAGACCGCCACCTGAGGCAAATTTGCTTCTTAACCTGCCGCCTTCATCGTCATCGTCATCATTTTTCTGCGGCCGTTTGCTTGCTCCTCTTGAGCGATCGGTTTTCTGCAGGCTTTTACCAGAGGTAGCCTTTAAGCTGGCTGGTGAACCAGAAAACGATCTTCTCTGCGGAATGTCTTCGTCTTCATCGTCACTGTGGGCGATTTCATCATCATCATCATCGTCATCATCATCATCGTCAACTTTCGATGGCTTTGGCTTAGCGACCGGAGCGGCTGTTTTTTTCGATCTTGAAGATTTGGCATTGTCCTCATCGTCATCATCATCATCATCATCGTCGTCGTCGTCGTCAACAATGCCCTTTTTCGCTCTTTTGGGCTCGTCCGACAATTTGCTTTTTTTCGATTTTGGCGAGTCTTCATCGAGGGCTTGAGAGGGTTTACTCTTTTTAGTAAGCATGCTTTCGAATGTATTGTGCGGATCGCTTTTATCTGACTTATTATCAGCGAAAAATCCATCGCTCGATGATTTTTTGGCAGAGGGGGCATTATTGTCGGCAAAGAAGTCAAATGCAGCTGAAGTAGCGGCTTTGGCTACTTTGCTGACATTGTCGGAGCTACCACTGCCGGTGCTGCCTTTATTTTCTTTTGCTTTATCAGAGCCAAAGAAATCTGGTGCAGCAACGTGCGGGCGGGTCAACACAGGCTGCTCTCTGTGCAGATCAAAAGGTTCACTGGCAGCTGGTTTTTGCACTTCAGCTGCTTTTTCAGGATCCGGCTCGGCACAGAAATCAGGTTTGGCTGCGGAGGCACTCTGACCATTTTCGTTTTGTTGCTCGGCTTCCGGAGCTGCTAGTGCTTCTTGTTTGTAGGCGGCATGCGGGTCTTCAGCGTCTGAGTGAGTTGACGCGCTGACACTATCCTCATCATTGTCGCCAGCCGCACTGCTGAATGGAGTGGAAACCTCTTCAGCAGCCGCATTCTCATTGAAAGTAAAATTGCCGACTGCTGCCGTCACATTATTATTGCCGGACTCGTTTTCAGGCTCTTGTTCTCTAACTTCCCTGTCCCAGGGCGCCTCTTCGGTGCGATTTGACGTAGTGAAGAAATCAGCGGGAGGAGCAGATGAATTTAATGCTTGATTGTTGGTGCTGGATTGACTGCCTATATCTTGAATGTCGGCGTTACCATTGCCATTGCCGTTACCGTGACCATTGCCATTTCCAGCGCCAGAAATATAGCTGTCGTCTTCTTGAACGGCGTTGTCGCCACCGGCAACGGCACCATTGCCAAAAAGATTGGGAATGAAATCTTGAAACGATGCATCATGATTGAAAGGGTCGAGGTAATTGCCGTCAGAGCCTGGCGAATATCCACTGCCACCGTTATTGCCATTTTCGGGGAGCAAGGTGGCTATCGATCTGGCTGAGACAATCCGCTCGAGAATCAATCTGTCCGGCGCTACTGACACCACCATGGGTGCAGCGGCTGAGGCTAAGGTAGGAACCATGGTGGCGGCAAATCGTGATTGGGCTGCACCACAACCTGCACATCCCTTCGCTTTTTGTTTAATCACTGCCCCGCAATTAGGACAGATGGCAATTTCCACGACTACTCCCGTCTCAAGCGACGTTGCATTCTATTAAAATATAGCCTTTCTCTTTAACAATTACCTAAAAGCTGGACGGCAGATCTGCATCTGTGATGCCGAAACACTACGATAGGCCTTGGTTTATACAATCTTACTAAATTGAGAACCGAGAGCTGGATGGCTGTGCGGAGGAAAAATTATCAGCAAGTGGCTTGCAAACTCATTTTAAGGGGAATTCTACATTTGGAACTTCGCCTTGTCAAGTGCTGATTGGGGCGCTTATTTGCGGCGTTTGCGGTATATACTAGAGAAGTTGGCGCGCACTGTTTGGTGTGGTTATTGGGGTGCTGAACCCAAGTCTTTGGATATTTTGGTGTTTCCGGCATTTCACTTTGAATTTTTACCTCGCTGGGCGGGTACATATTTAAATAGGTGCCTAAGGTGACATTAGGAAGGGATTGTTAGATGGCTCGCGAAGACAAGGCAAGCGCCACCAGTTCTACTCAGGACGCGCCTTCGGGAAAGTCTGGCGACCAGGATTCCACGTCTCTGGCAGCGAGGCGGGCCCGCTTGCGGGGAACTCTGGCAAAACAGACTGTGCCTCCTGACGCCTATGCGCCGGATCCTTACCAGGTTGCCAAAGAAAATGCCGTTGCTGCCGCTAATGCCATTACTGCCGCAGCCGCAAATGAACCGGCCGCACCAGACCCGGTTATTGTGCCTGACCTGTCTTCAAATGGTGGAGGACAACATACGCCTGATAACGGCGCCGATCCCCTGGCCGGAATGTTCGGTGAACCAGAGGACATGCCGGTCATGGCTACGTCTGCGGAGTTTGACCTTTCGCCCATTGTCGAAATTTCGTCTGAACCGGAAGTACCGGAAGTAAAAGAAGTGGCGGAATTATCGGTCGATCAGTCTTTAGATTCAGAGGTATCTCCTGTGGCGTCTCCCGTCAAAGCTGCTCGCAACGATCGCGGTAAGCCTGCTAAATCTGCTGTTGAGTTTTCGGCCCCCGAAGTTGACGAGTCAATGAGCACTCTGGCAGAAGGTTCGCTATCCAGTTCCGAGTTAGAGAGTTTATTGGCCTCCGTGCCATCCAGCTATACAACTGAACCTTCACATAACGCCCTGCCCATGAACTATGTTGATTCGACAGAGATTTCGGCGCAAATGTCGGCGCAGATGCTGAATAGTGCTGCCACGGAAGTGCATCAATCGCAAGTGATTGATTTGCTCAATAATCTTGATCAGCAGCTGGGAATATGTTCGGTGAACATGGCGCAGATATCAAAAGCAGCCAATGAGCAGCTTGATATTGTGCGCAACCTGGCAGAGACAATTCAACATCAGGCCTTCAACGAAATTGGTTTGAGTCTGAATAGTTTGAGTGAGTCGATGTCGGCAGCTCTAGAGCCGATGCAGGCCGTGGGAGAGCTGGTGCCCGCCATCGATAATCTGGTCACGACTTTGCAGCTCAAAGGCAACGAGCCGGCACCGGTTGAAGAGAAAACCGGGCTTACACCAGAAGAACTGGTGCATTCGCTGGCTGATCAGTTATCTACCGGACTGATTGATCCCTGGACCTTCAAGTGCGCCTATATGGCTGTGTTTCCTTCTGAGCATCCAGCCGATCTTTTGCGTAAGCTGGTTGATTTGCTAGGTGCTCAGCGTATCTCCGGCGATTTCTTCCGCGCTGCCTATGACGCTGTGCAAGCACCAGATCCGCCACCGCGTGTTTACGCTCAGCAGAGCGGCGAAGTGCGCGAAGTTGAAGTTGTGCGTGTAGTCCAAGATGTAACCGTGATGGCTCAAATTGAAGAGCTGAGACAGCATAATGAAGAAATGCGCGCTCGCTTAGACGCTCGCGAAGGCGACTTTGCCGAGATGCTCGCCGCTAAAGATCAAGAAGTGCAAGACACGCAAGAAATGCTCAATTCGCGCTGGGAAGAATTTTCCGGCCAGTACGAAAAACTTTCAGACTTGGTGCAACAGCGTAACGAATTAATTCAAGCAAAAGAATCAGAATTGTCGGACAAAGATTCGCAAATTGTCCAACTGAAAACTCAGCTTGATGAAATGCGCGATCAGACTCGCGACATGGTTTCTGATTTGCAGCGCCAGCTCACCAGCACCAAAGCTGCCGCTGACGAACTGGCACAATCAAGGCCTGCTGCTCCGAAGCCGTCCGCCAGTTTCTTCGAACAAAATCAACCGCCGGCACAACCGGCTCTCTTTAACGATGCCCCTTCTAAGCCGCTCTTCTCTGCCGACCAGCAACAGCAAGTTCAGCAGCAACAAATTCAACAGCAACAGCAGGCTCAATCAGGATCACAACAGATCGTGGATGATCCGATGCAAACTCAGGCTCCGGCCCCAGTTGATCTGGCACCGCAACCTCAGGCCGCTTCCGGTGGTGCCACCACTCTTAATCAGGCCATGCCCAGCCAGGCTATTCCCAGACCGCAGGTATCTGCTCCCACAACTCCTTTTGCCGGAGCCACTGGTAGCTATGGCAGCGGCGTGCGCGCTCAGGTTTTCGAAGTGATTGTGCGACAGGCGTTAGCTGGAGCTCCGTGGCGTGAAATTTGCGCCGGGCCCATGCAAGTGAACAATATTTCGGCCGAAGAAGTTGAAGCTGAAGTGAAGCGTCGTCAGGCTCTACTAAAGAAATAGCTTACGGTGTTTGCGGCACTTTCTCTTGATTGCGGGCATTTAAGCTGCGTTCGGTCTGACGCCATTCTTTAACGATGGGGTCAAGATTGCTCATATATTTGAGCACTATTATTGATGGCAAATGTTCCATGGTCTGGCAGAAAATGAAGAACATCAAGCCGACAATGAGCGTTGTGCAGAGTGCAGTCAAGTTGCGCGTTATGCGCATTTGTTCTTCCATGCGTTTACTCAACTGATTGATTTGGTTTTCCAATTCGTTCAGTTCGGCCATGAACACTACCTCAAGTTACGTCGTCTTTTCTACCCGGTGGAGTGCCGTTATCATAACCGCTTGATAATATTGGCCTTAGCGCCCGGCTAAGTTGGCGTCGGCGAGCTGAATAGCAGCGGCCAGAGTACTTTGCTCTTCCACTGCAATTGTGCGCAGGTCGATAATCAGACGGTCGGCTTCAATTTTGCCTATTAGAGGCGGGTCACCGCAGCGCAGTTGGCGGGCGAGTGCGGCGGTGGAGACATCTGTAGTGACAACACTGAGCGCTAAACCGGCTGAGGGCAACAGTTCTCCAGGCAAACTGCCGCCGCCCATTGTGCTTTCAGTTTCGACAACGACCATCTTTATATGGGTCAGCGAGGGCTCGAGCAACCTGGTCATTTCCAGTGCCCTGTCCATAATGCTTGATTGACTTAATGCAGCAAACTGAAATACAGGCAAATTTTGATGGCCATCTACATATAGGTATTGTTTGAGCACTGACTCAAGCAGGGCGATTACCAGTTTATCTGCTCGTAAAGCCCTGTAAATCGGGCATTTGCGTAGGCGCGCCACTATTTCTTTTTTGCCTGCGATGATGCCGGCTTGCGGACCACCGAGAAGTTTATCGCCTGAAAACAAAACCAGATCGGCGCCGTTCGCCAGTGTATTTTGCACAGTTGGTTCAGGAGTCAAATCGTATTTTGATAAATCAATTAAACAACCGCCACCAAGGTCATAAACCACAGGAATACCGTGCTGCCGGCCGATGTCGCCCAGTTGTTTAATTTCAGCTTCTTCTGTAAAACCTAAAACTTGATAGTTAGAGCGGTGACATTTGAGCAGCATGCCGCTCTGGGGTGAGATTGCTTTTTCATAGTCTGCCGCTCTGGTTCTATTGGTGGTGCCTACTTCTTTCAGCAGTCCGCCTGAAGATGTGATTACATCAGGCAAACGAAAACTGCCGCCAATTTCAATCAACTCACCGCGCGAAACGATTGTTTCTTTTTGATCGCTAAGAGCTTTGACCGCGAGCATCACTGCTGAAGCGCAATTGTTCACGACAATGGCTGATTCTGAGCCTATTAGAGTGCTGAGCAGTTGAGAAACTTCTTCAGTTCTTTCACCGCGAGTTCCTTCAGTCAGTGAAAATTCTAAATTTGAATAGCCGCAAAGTGCCTCTCTCAGCTGATCCACTGCCGACACCGGCAGTGGTGCACGCCCGAGATTGGTGCTCAAAATAACGCCGGTACCGTTGAGAACTTTTTTCACGCCGCCGCCTAAAAGCTGCTCTAGCTCTTGCGCGACAGCTTCAGCAATGCTTGAAGCCGTGCAAGGAGCTTCTGTAGTATCACCAACGCTATTAGAGCTGGCGCGCAGTTTGTCCACGTGCATGCGCACCTTTCGTGTCACCAGTTCTCGCTTGAGCCGGTCGAATTTTGTCAGAGCAGGCTCGCGCAAGATTTTGTCTATTTGCGGCAAGCGAAAGTCTTTTTTCATTGACACGGTTAGATGCCGCCTTTGAAATTAAAGTAGAAAAGCAGTCCTTAAATCATACTGGGCAATTAGAATATGTAGTATAAGCGGGTATAAAGTACTGGAATTTCCTTGATTGACCGTTGTGCATCCTTACTAATTTAATGGTGGATTTAGCTGTGGGCAAGACTCTTAGAACCAAGACGCTCTATCAAGACAAAGACTGGCTACAGCAGAAATATGTCAAAGAGAAGCTCAGTACTGTGGAAATTGCCAAGATTTATCGCGAGACCGAAAATAAGTGGTGTGACCCAAATACTATCTCTCGATGGCTAAAAAAGCATAATATTGCTATGCGATCGCTAGCGGAAGCGCAGCAGAATAGACATTCAGTGGTAGTGCCAGCAGCGAAAAAGCGCAGTTCTTGACCCCGCGCTAGAGTTTTCTGAGTAAAATTTCCTCTTTGCTACGTTACGGAGCGCCGCTAATTGCGCATCCGCTCATCATAACTAGGGCCGTAGTGAGATAAAGTAATACATCCCGCCCTCCTGCCAGGTAAAACATGCAGTAGGCGAAAAACGAGAACGCGGGTAACCAGAAGCGTTTATCGTCATCTCTGACTGCGTGAGCGGCCAGGCAGATAGATAAAGCGATGGGCAAACCGAATAAGACTACGTCGAATAGCATGATTTTACGCAAAATTTTGGAATGAGGACTACCTGAGTCCATTATTCATGTCTCGAGTGTTATGTCCATGGTAAATACCGCAAAGCGGCAGTAAATCTAAGTTTCAGTCAAGGACAGAGAACAATGGGAATGTCAAGTAATGGTGGTTCACGTGGTCCAAGTCGAGGCGGTCGCCCGGGCGGCGGCGGCGGTAGACCTGGTGGTGGAAGCAGGCCGGGAGCCGGCAGACCTGGTGCAGGTCGACCAGGCGGATCCTATGGTGGGTCTGGGGGCGGAGCTCGCAAACCAGGCGGTTCCTATGGTGGCTCGTCCGGCGGCAGTCGTTCAGCAAGTGGCGGCAGTGGTGGTGGCTTCAGCCGCGGACCAAGACCTGAAGGCGGCGGCGGTGGATTCAGCCGTGGACCAAGACCTGCAGGTGGTGGTGGATTTAGTCGCGGACCAAGACCTGAAGGAAGACCAGAAGGAAGACCAGAAGGAAGACCTGCAGGTGGCGGCGGATTTAACCGTGGGCCAAGACCAGAAGGTGGCGGCGGTGGTGGTGGATTCAATCGCGGACCTAGACCCGAAGGAAGATCTGAAGGCGGCGGTGGTGGTGGATTCAATCGCGGACCTAGACCAGAAGGAAGATCTGAAGGCGGCGGTGGTGGTGGATTCAATCGCGGACCAAGACCTGAAGGAAGATCTGAAGGCGGCGGTGGTGGTGGATTCAATCGCGGACCAAGACCTGAAGGAAGATCTGAAGGTGGCGGTGGTGGTGGATTTAACCGCGGAC
>Ga0105044_10008923_pt1 | contig 13744 bp, 11 predicted proteins | sample MAT01_FD_78092 | JGI IMG/M metagenome (GOLD analysis project Ga0105044, IMG submission 78092) | Freshwater microbial communities from Lake Fryxell liftoff mats and glacier meltwater in Antarctica - MAT-01 | ecosystem: Environmental > Aquatic > Freshwater > Ice > Liftoff microbial mat | place...
AAATAATAAAATGGGTATCTTCTTCTAGGGAGATACCCTTTTTTTGTTTTAAATGAGACTGATGTAATATATTTGTCTTATATTACAGAAGAATCTGTAAGTGTTTTACTTTTTTAATTTTATGAAAATGAATAACAAGATACTTTTTTTAGTATTCGGATGTATGGTTTGGTCATGTTCACCAAAAATTTCTGATGTTAAACCACCTGAAACAACAGCGCCCAAAGTGACAGATCCCATAAAACAGGAACCCAAAAGTCCATGTACAAGCTTTGCTGATCTTCCGGGAGATGAAAAGGAGATGGCAGAAACTGCATTTGTCTTATATAAGGATTTTTTAAAAATGAAAAACTATAAAGAAGCTTATGTTCACTGGAAAATCGCCTATAGTACGGCACCGGGTTCTAATGGAAGAGTAAAAAGTCATTTTGAAGATGGTGCAAGTATTTATCGGTATTTTTATGAAAATACCAATGACAGCACATTAAAAAAATCCTACGTGGATACTATTATGATGATTTATGATAAAAAGAAGGAATGCTTTGGGGATGAAGCATACATCAATGGAATAAAGGGCTTTGACTACTATTATTACTATGCTGAGTATACGACACCTGAACAAATTTATACGTTATTCAAGTCAAATTTTGATGTAAAAGGAAAAAATGCTGATTATTTTGTGATTAACCCTTTTTCGAAATTATTATATGATTTGGTGGTACAGGGTAAAGTATCCAATGAGGAAGGTAGTAAATATGCTGATCTGATATTTAAAACTGTGGAAAATGGATTGGCTACCTGCAAAACTAAATCATGCGAAACGTGGAACATTATCAATGAATATGCGCCAGTGTTGCTGGAAGAACTTGAAGGCATCGATGGTTTTTATGATTGTGAGTACTATGGAAAAAAATATTTTGCCATTTTTAAAGCGAATCCAGATAGTTGTGAAGTGATAAATCTGTCTTATGCCAGGATGTTAAGAGGAAATTGTTTACTTACAGATGCTAGATTGAAAGAAATAAAAAAGGCCAAAGATACCAAGTGCTACGTTGCTCCACCGGCACTTAGCTGTGCAGCTCAAGGAAATGAAGATTATTCCAATGGAAAATATTCCAAAGCTATAGATTCTTACATCAATTGCGTGGAACAATCAGGTGACAATGAGCAAAAAGCAAAATATCTTTTGCTGATCGCTAAAATATGTTACCGGGATCTTCGCAATTATCCGAAAGCAAGAAAATATGCGCTCGATGCGGCTAAACTTAAATCCGGATGGGGAGAACCGTACTTATTGATTGGAAATTTATATGCTTCGAGTGGCCCATTGTGTGGCACCGGAAGAGGTTGGGAAAGCCAGATAGTGACTTGGCCGGCCATTGACATGTGGACCAAAGCGAAAAATGTTGATGCTAAATCGACCGTGGAAGCCAATGCGCTAATCAACAGATACAAACAATATATGCCCAATAAAGAAGATATATTTTTTAGGAATAAGAAAGCAGGCGATAGTTATTTTGTGCCTTGCTGGATTCAGGAGAATACCATCATCCGTACATCAGATTAAATAGGCGCTGGTTTAAAAAAAAGCCAATAGTAAAATACCCCATCAAATTTAATTGAAGGGGTATTTTATTAGCGGGCTACAATTGATAATTATTCATCATCACTTTCAGCAGTCAGCTCTTTTTCTATGTCCTCCATAAAAACATAATCTATGGCTTCATCAGTAGTAGGGATAATGGTCAAGATGGATTCAAGACGTGATATTTCTATTAATTTTTTAACTGCAGGATGGTTTGCACCCGTAAGTACAAAACTACCATAATCTTTCCATAACCGGTTGGCTGTCAGAATGGCGCTTAAGCCTGACGAATCGACATATTTTACATCAGAAAGGTCAAGGATTAAATTTCTAACTCCTTCATTGCTAAAAAAAACAAATTCTGATTTTAAATCAGGCGCAAGGATTGAATTCAGATTATCTTCGTGAAGTCTGAAAATAGTATATCTATCTGTTTTATCTAAAGTAAATTTCATTATACAATTTTTAATTTATGGGTATACAAGGGACTTAATCAATGATTATTCCATGATGAATCAATTTAAAAGCGCAAAAGTACTATTTTTATTGCAATTTTTGTATAAAGTTATTTGAAAAACGTTCTTTGCTTATCATATATAGTTGAATTATGGCTTTACTATCAAAATATAATTTTTTAAATAAAAATCCCCATGATGGCAGCATCACCAACCAACTGGATTAAAACATGGGAGTTCCTTATAACCATAGAAATAAAATTAAGTGGAAATACATGAAATACAATATTATACTTTGGTTGATGGGAATATCGCGAATATTTAAATAATTAAGACGAAAAAGTAAATAAATATTAATATATTTTTTAATATATCGTTTTGACTTATTACATTTGTTATTTGAATCAAAGGATAGTTTTCAGGATATTGGTTAATGATTGGTTAAAAACCTTCTTTTTTTTACCATAAAGAAACAAAATAAACAAGATAAATCATATATTTACATTTAATAATTTTGATTTTTGTAAGCAGCATCAAGGTTAACAAAGGTAAAATGGCTGACATTATTGCCGATATTTATAAGTGGCACGGAATTGTTACTAATAATTTACGAACCACAAGCCTTATAATTTGTTAAGTGGACCTATAGTAATTGATCATCAGAAGTATTTAAGCATAACATACATGAATAACAGAAAATTTTCACCAAAGGTAAAGAAGATCATTCAGCTCAGCCGTGAGGAAGCGATCAGATTGGGTCACGATTTTATTGGCACTGAACATTTTTTACTTGGTTTATTGCATGAAAAGGACAGTCTGTCTGTTAAAGTTCTTGATTCTCTCGAAGTAGATATAGAAGAACTTAAGAATAAAATAGAAAAAGCCCATTCACCCAGACATGACGAAGAATTGGGATACAACTACGGTAGTATTCCCTTAAACAAACATGCTGAAAAGGTACTAAAGGTTACTTCACTGGAGGCAAAAGTGTATAAAAGTGACGAAATACGACCTGAGCATTTGATGTTATCAATATTAAAACATGATGATAATATGGCCAACAAAATTCTTCACGACTTTAATGTCGATTATGATGCATTCAAAGCCGAATTGGATTATGTTAAACAAGAGCAGGATCCTAATGTCCCTGATTTTATGGGACATACACCTTCTGATTCTGACGCGCCAATGGACGACGATGATAGTGGAGATCAGTATGGTACTACCAGAAAGGCTACCGGGAAATCAAGGACACCTGTTCTGGACAACTTCGGAAGAGATGTGTCCAGACTTGCTGAAGAGGGTAAACTGGATCCGATCATAGGAAGAGACATTGAAATAGAGCGGGTATCACAGATCTTATCCAGAAGAAAGAAAAATAATCCGATCCTCATAGGTGAGCCAGGGGTAGGGAAGACTGCTATTGTAGAAGGTCTGGCGTTGAGAATTATTCAAAGAAAAGTTTCCAGGACTTTATTTAATAAAAGGGTAGTTATGTTGGATCTTGCTGCATTGGTAGCAGGGACAAAATACCGAGGTCAATTTGAGGAAAGAATGAAGGCCATTATGACTGAATTGGAGAAGGCCAGAGATATCATTTTATTTATAGATGAGATTCATACGATTGTTGGGGCAGGTGGTGCTACTGGTTCATTGGATGCTTCCAATATTTTTAAACCTGCACTGGCAAGAGGTGAATTGCAATGCATTGGTGCATCAACGCTCGATGAGTATAGACAATATATAGAAAAGGACGGTGCTCTGGACAGAAGGTTCCAAAAGGTATTGGTGGATCCGCCATCACCGGAAGAAACTATTCATATACTGCACAACATTAAAGGCAAATATGAAGAATTTCACAACGTCAGTTATTCTGATGAAGCAGTGGTCGCTTGTGTAAAACTTAGTGAAAGATACATTTCAGACCGATTCTTTCCGGACAAAGCCATAGACGTGATGGATGAGGTAGGAGCAAGAACTCACCTGAAAAATATCCATGTGCCAAAGTATATTGAAGATCTTGAAAAGGAAATTGAAATCGTTAAAGAACAAAAAAATCAGGCTGTAAAAAGTCAACAATATGAGAGGGCAGCCGATCTTAGAGATCAGGAATCAAAGCTGCTCCGCAAGCTTGAGCAAAATAAAGAAGAGTGGGAAGAGGAAGCGAAAACAAAAAAATATCCGGTCAACGAAGATGACATAGCAGAAGTGGTATCCATGATGACTGGTATCCCCGTCAAGCGGGTAGCTCAGAGCGAGTCGAATAAGCTTGTAAAAATGACAAAGGATCTAGAAGGTATGATCATTGGTCAGGACGAAGCAATTATAAAAGTGACTAAAGCCATTCAGCGAAACAGAGTGGGGTTGAAAGATCCTTCCAAGCCAATAGGATCATTTATTTTTTTAGGCCCTACAGGTGTTGGAAAGACTGAGTTGGCCAAGGCCCTTGCCAGATATATGTTTGATTCTGAAGATTCATTGATCAGAATAGATATGTCTGAATATATGGAGAAATTTTCTATCTCAAGACTGATAGGCGCGCCTCCAGGATATGTGGGGTATGAAGAAGGCGGCCAATTGACAGAAAAAGTCCGAAGAAAGCCATATTCTGTTATTTTATTGGACGAAATAGAGAAGGCTCATCCGGATGTGTATAATATTTTACTGCAGGTTTTGGATGATGGTCAACTTACGGATGGATTGGGTAGAAAAGTAGATTTCAAAAATACTTTAATCATAATGACATCAAATATTGGAGTCAGACAACTGAAGGATTTTGGTCAAGGTTTGGGATTTGCGACTTCTTCACGCCAGGATAATTCAGAGGAAAATATTAAATCTATCATTCAGGGAGCACTTAAAAAAACCTTTTCACCTGAGTTTCTAAACAGGATAGATGATGTAGTGATATTTAATAGCCTTGAAAAAGTGCATATCTTTAAGATAATTGATATCAATCTTAAACATTTATTCAAGAGAATGAATAATCTGGAGTTTGACCTGACCATGACTGATGAGGCAAAAGCGTTCGTAGCAGAGAAGGGATATGATCCGCAGTTTGGAGCCAGACCATTAAACAGAGCCATTCAAAAATATATAGAAGACCCTTTGGCTGAGTTCATTCTGAATGAAAATCCTGAGAAGGGGACCAAACTTCTTGCAGATATAAACGAAGAGAAAAACGAATTGATTATAACTCTTCTTTCAGAAGCAAATACCCATGAAGATATCAAATAAATAAAATTTAAACCAGAAGTGCACTGATGTTGAATAATTAGTGCACTTTTGTATTTATATTTGCACCATTATTATTAAAACAAAAACAAAAATCATTTGGCAAAAGGTAGAATTCAACCACAATCCAAGGTACAGGATGACAAGTTCAATTACAAACTGAACAGAGAAATAACATCACCAAGAATTCGATTGGTCGGTGAAAATTTTGATGAAGTTAGTGAAGTGGCAAAAAAATTAATAGAGCCAGGTATATACAACACTTACCATGTACTCCAATGGGCAGAAGAGCTTGAATTGGATGTGGTAGAGATCAGTCCAAATGCAGATCCCCCGGTTTGTAAAATTATTGACTATAAAAAGTTCATTTACGATCGCAAAAAGAAAGAAAAAGAACTAAAAGCTAAAACTGCTAAAACGGTCATTAAAGAAATCAGATTTGGCCCTAATACAGATGATCATGATTTTGATTTTAAGGTGAAACATGCCATCAAGTTTCTCGAAGATGGAGATAAAATCAAAGCTTATGTACAGTTTAAGGGGAGAGCTATTGTTTTTAAAGATAGGGGAGAGCTGATACTCTTAAGATTTTTGAAAGAACTGGAGGAGTTGGGAGCTGCTGAAGAACTTCCTAAACTTGAGGGTAAACGTATGATCGTTATGATTTCGCCCAAAAAGAAAAGGGTTTAATTACACAGGATTTACTTATTTTAATAAATTTTACAAATATTTTGATTATTTCTGAGTATTTGTCAAAATATATGGGGCAGGTAATAGTAAAATGAATAACCTTTTTATTACCTTTGCGTCCCTAAAATGAATATGTTATGCCTAAAATGAAAACCCATTCAAGTGCAAAGAAAAGATTTAGCTTTACCGGTACAGGAAAGTTGAAGAGATTTCAGGCAAATGCACGTCACTTGATGAGAAAAAAATCCAATAAAGCCAAGACTAGATTGCTTGGATCAGCATTGGTAAGTGATGCAGATTATGCAAAAGTGAAAAACTTACTTTGCAAATAAGATTTTATTTTTTAACGAGAATACAGGAGTAAAGTATCCATCAGATCCCTGTATTGTACTAAAACCAAATAATTATGCCTAGATCAGTCAATGCCGTCGCCTCCAGGGCACGAAGAAAAAAAATCCTGAAAGCTGCCAGAGGGTTCTTTGGCGCGAGAAGTAAAGTTTATACGGTTGCAATCAATGCACTGGAGAAGTCTTACACTTACGCATACAGAGATAGAAGAAACAAAAAAAGAGCTTTCCGAAGACTTTGGATAGCCAGAATTAATGCAGCAACAAGAATGCATGGTATGTCCTATTCAACATTTATTCATGCATTAAGCAAAAAGGAAATAGGACTTAATAGAAAAGTACTTGCTGACCTTGCCATGAATCATCCTGATGCTTTCAAAGCAGTGATTGACTCAGTAAGATAAGATATACGCACCCGAAATTGCGATTTTTAAGGAGCTTTCATTCATTTGGAATCTCCTTTTTTTATATTTAATGCAAGGATGCATTAAAAGGGGACTGATGTTTTAAAGGCTTTACAGCATAAAATTTTTTCAGCATAGGGCTACAATGGATTGGAACCCAATTCTTTTATTCATAGGAGCATTAATCTTATTTGATGAATATTTTTTTGCTTTATAAATATAGAATTGAATATGGAAATTAGGGTAGAAAATATAAAATGTGGTGGTTGTGCCAATTCCATAAAGAATGGATTGATGAAAATCGATGGAGTAATTCAAGTGGATGTGGACATTGAGCATGGTTCAATCCAAATTGGTGGTGCAGTAAATCTTGACAGAGATATTATCGCATCAAAACTTCATGGCATGGGATAACCAAAGGTTCAGGTCTGACTACTGCAACTTCCTTTGTAAGTTGTATGATAGGAAGGGTTTTTTCTTGATTTTTAATCCTATTCACCGGTGTGGTAAACCAGCTGTATATTTTCTACACAGATTTTAAATGTACTCTCGGCGTTCCAAAGATAAATTTCGACTTCATCGGGTTCATATCTAAGTTTTGAATCCAACCATAAGTTTGTTTTTTGACCTTGATCGAGATGTCTTTGTACTCTCAAAACATCATTGCGGAGTTCTTTGCCGTTTTTAAAATATTTTAAGATGAGTTGAGCCATTCTCCATTGTTCCCATTCTTTCTGATCCGTATAGAAATCTGCCGACGCCCTTATCCATCCCTTTTGAGCAGGTAATTTAAATCTTTTTGCCGGACTGAATTGTACTGAGTCACTCAGACATATGTTTCCGACATAATTTAAGCTGTCCTTATCGGTCATAAGATATACCGGATTTTTAATTTCTCCTTTGTATATTTTTCTGGTATCCAACAGTTTTCTAGCTTCGGGTGGTAATTGATTCCTCAGAAATATAGCCTTCAGGTATTCGCTGGTCATGTCTCCTGCTACCAGGAATCCACCATAGTGAGCATGATGTGTCAGCCAGAAATTATAATGAACACAAAATAGTCCGAAAATAGAAATGATGATGGCTTTTATATTTACCTTAGTGAAAGTGTCAAAGAAAGCTGCTAATGGAAACGCCAATACCGGATATAGTTGTACCAATGCTCTTTGGCTTACACTGCCTCCGTACCACCATATGTCCCAGGCAAAGGTAATGTAGAAAAACAGAAGACTAAATAAAAGAAGAGGAAGTGCCAATTTTTTTTGGTTTCTGATAAATGGATAAAAGCCAATCAAACTCAAAATCATGACAGGACTATATATCAGCCATCCAGCTCTTCCACTAAAAAGGCAATCATATATGTGTGGACGTAACCAACTGAACCCTTGTTCTTCATAGCTATATACCAACCATTCACTGGCTACAAATTTCCAGTAAAGAAGCTGTATCATCCCAACCATTGCAGTAAAAATTGATATTATAATGACTTTTTTATATTGTTTTACAAAAAAAGTAATCCTGTCAGTAATATCTTTTACAGAAAATACCAACCCATAACTTAATGGAATCAATACAGCAATTATTTCTGTTGGGCGTGTCAGTGCCATTAATCCTACTATAATACCTATACCTGATGCTGTTGAAAAACTTGGTGTTTTGTAGAATCGAATAGTCGTCCAAATAAGTAAAGCGTATAATGTAAATAGGAAATTATGCGACATAGCATTGGTGATCGCACCATATTCCAAAAAGTTTGTTGCAAAAGATATGGTTAGCAGTGAAAGACCCGTGGCGGCTTCATTAAAATACTGAATTAGGATTTTTCTAAGGTAATACAAACCGATTAAACTTACCAGCAGACCCCATAAAAAAATTCCAAACTGGTATGGACGGGAAAAACCATCTTGCGGATGATTGAACATTTTGGCTGCCATATGACCGGCCATAAAACCCGGCAACATCAATACTGCTTGCCCGCTGCTGTATTTCATGACATAATTTCCACTTTTGTGTTTATATGCCTGAAGCAACGATGGGGTAGGTCTGTACTTTTCCAGAATTTGATTGGAAAATTCTATTTGTTTAACATCTTTATAGATAAAAAATGCGGGCAGGTACCAGTAATATCCTGAAACGTCCCAACTTATGGTCGCTTCAGTGGTATCCTTATTCCATTTTGGATAATAAAAAAAAGCAATGATGGAGAGGAGAATACAAGATATCCAAAGTGATATTTTACTAAAGCTCATGATGTTTAAATTCAAATACAAATCTATCAATAAAATATCAAAAAGCAGAAAATTGGTATAAATAAAAAAAAAGAGACGACTCATTTTGAATCATCTCTTTTATTTTGGGAGGCTAATGGGGCTCGAACCCACGACCCTCGGTACCACAAACCGATGCTCTAACCGGCTGAGCTATAACCTCCGTTTACAAATGTGGCGCAAAATTAAGAATATTTTTTAAAAGGGAAAGCTCTTTATACAATTTTAAATAAATAATTATCCAAATATTTTTTAATATAGCTTAACCAGAAAGTTTTTAATTTGTAAAACTATTATATAAATTATTTTTAAATGTATCTTTACCGCAGAATTGACGAAGGAAAGCAATATGATCCCTACTCGGATTTGATACATGTATAAAGTGTATGGTTTATGAAAAATAGAATGATATAAAATTTGCAGGTAATAAGTACAGAACAGTTTTCTTTTTTGATTAAATCAAATCCTGAAGCGGCTTTACAACAAATGTACAGCAATTATTATGGTATTTTGTGTAATCAGGTATACTCCATTCTTAAGGATTCGGTGACAGCGGAAGATATTGTTCAGGACGTATTTTTTGAAGTGTGGAAGAAGAAAGACGAGTTGAATATTCAGCAATCTGTCATAGCATATTTAAAGAGGCATGCAGAAATAAAACATTAAATTATATCAGGGATAATAACCATAAGTGGGAAGAAGATGCAGTACTATCGGATATGGAAAATCATGAATTCACTACAGATCAAATACTCTCTGCTGAAGAATTAAATATTATTATTCAGGATTCCATCGCTAAATTACCTGAAAAATGCGGAATCATATTTTCATTGAGCAGATTTGAAGACATGAGTTACAATGATATCGCCAAAGAATTGAATATCTCAGTCAAAACTGTTGAAAATCAAATTTCTAAGGCATTGAAAATATTAAGAGAAAAGATATATAAAAATAGTGAAAATGAGTAAGGGTAAATACATGGATTTGTGTCATATATTAAAATAGGATATAAATGACTTATACCGAAAAGATTAGTTTTATTCACAAATACCTTTCCCATGAGCTAAATGCTTATGAATTAAGGGAATTTGAAGCTTGGATAGACCTTGGTATTGAAAATAAATTATTGTTTGTTCAGATTTCTGACATTTGGAAAAGTTCAGCTCCATCTGTAGAAATCAAATTTAATGCCGAAAATGCGTTTCTGAAACACAAAGCCCGATTGAGCGAAGAAAAATCTATTTTACCTGAACAGAACGAAAGTCAAAAGAGAAAGGGAGTAATTTTTATGTATTCCTTGAGACTGGCAGCTGCCATTTTAGTGTTGGTTATTGCTGTAGTTTTGGGCATGAATATTTCTAATGGGGACAAAATTAATGCGGAAGCTGTGCAGATAGTGATGCTGGAGGATGGCTCAAAAGTATGGTTGGATGCAGGTAGTCAGTTGAACATTAAAAAACTGAACAAATCTGAAAGGAAAGTATCACTGAATGGAAGGGCTTATTTTGAAGTAGCAAAAAATAGTGCTGCTCCATTTACGATTGAAGTCGGTGAATTTGATGTGAAAGTGGTTGGTACAAGATTTATCATAGATTCCGAACAATCCGTAGTAAAAGTGCGGGATGGGAAAGTAGCTGTGGTTACTGAAAATAAAGAAGTTTTGCTTACCGACAACCAATCTGTAGAAATTAAAAATAGTGCACTTTCTGACATTAGCAACGTCATATTTGACAATAATCAGCTTTGGTTTAATGAAGAGCTGAAGTTTGATAATACACCCTTTGATCTTGTCGTTAAAGACCTGATTGTCAATTTTGGCGTACAAATATATTTACCGGAAAAAAATGACTGGTCAACCTGCACATTTACTTCCGGTTCTCTCAAAAACAATACTTTTGATGAGGTGCTGACCATTTTGAAACTCACATACGACATCGAATATAAAAAGACCGGAGAAGCTGCGTACAAAATAACACGTGTTCGTTGTAAGTAAATAATTAACTATTTTAATGTTCAATTTTCCGGATAATCTGAAAGATTAAAACACCCTGAAATAAATTTTGGCAATAAATTTGTACCTTTGATATAGATTTCAGGTGGTAATAAATTTATGCAGCATTGAGAAAAATAATTCTCATAGTATTTTTGTTTTTTTTTACTCATTTTTGTCATGGTCAAACTCGTCCTGATGAAGTGAAAGTAAACTATACGGCATACAATAAACCACTCAAACTTGTACTGAAGGAATTAACCAATATCAGTAAAATTAGTCTGATTTATTCCGAGTCCCGACTTCCATCAGATGAATTAGTCAGCATTAACGCAAAAAATGAAAAGCTGGGCAGCGTACTTACCGTTATTTTGGACGACTTTGGCGCATCCTATCAGATAGTAGGCAATCAGTTGGTTATCGTAAGGAGCGAAAGTAAAAATATAAAAGGAGAAAGTCGCATTTACGGTTACATCAGAGATAAAGTATCCGGTGAATTTTTGATTGGAGCCAATATTTTTCTGCATGACAAATCTGTTGGAACGATCACCAATGACAATGGATTTTTTAGTTTTCCGGTCAAAAAACAGGAACATAGAATCCATTTCTCTTATCTAGGGTATAAATCTGAAATCCGTGATATTTTTGTTATTAAAGACACATTTGTCAATATAAGCCTTCATCCGGATGGCCTCTTAAATGAAATTGTCATCATGGATGATCTCCTTGAAGAGGAACACGAACAGACAGCCAGTCAGCAGAATATGCACATTGATAAAATCAGGTCATCCAATCATTTGGGTGGTGAAGCAGATTTATTCAGATATATGGCAACTCAGCCCGGTGTGAGCGCAGCAGCTGAAGGTATAGGAGGGCTGAATGTGCGTGGTGGCTCAGCTGATCAGAATCTTGTGCTTCTGGATGGGGTGCCAGTGTACAATATTGGCCACGCTATGGGAATATTTTCTGTATTCAGTGCCAATGCTATAAAAAATGTTTCTTTTTATAAAGGAGGAATTCCGTCCAGATATGCCGGTAGGTTATCTTCAGTAATAGATGTGCACACCAAAGACGGAAATATAAATAAATTTAGCGGTGATGCGACCTTGAGTTCCATCGCATTTAAAGGCACACTGGAGGGGCCTGTATTTAAAGATAAAGGCAGTTTTTTGGTTTCCTATAGAAGAACTTTTATTGATGTCTGGATCAAGGAATTTACAAAATTTCAGAATAAAGGTAAAGACCGTATCGGGTCTGATAATTACTTTTTTAGTGACATGAATACAAAACTAAATTTTCGTTTGAGTAGTAAGACCCGACTTCTGCTTCAGACTTTGCATAGCAATGATGATTTTAGTAGCTTCTCAACGGCCAACGATGGAAATTTAAGAGATGAAAGTGCCAATGATCTGAATTGGGGCAACCATTTGTATTCTTTGCGTCTACACAGTCAAATCGGGAAGGCGCTTTTTTCAAAAACAACTTTGTATAATACATCGTATAAATTTGAAAGTTTTCGAAATAAACAGTTTGATGCCATATCTTCTGGCGATACTATATCATTGCTCGATGCTTCATTACATGAATCAGAAATCAATGAAAATGGACTTAAGCAGGAATTTGACTGGTTGGTTTCTTCAAAACACACCATAAAAGCCGGATTCAATTATCAGAAAAGGACATTCCGGCCCAGAGCAATCACATTATCAGAGCGTGATTTAGACCCAAACACTGAAAAAGTAGATGCTGTTCTGCTTAAAAATCTGAATAAAAAGCCAAATATCACAGGGGACGAAGTAAATGTTTTTGCAGAAGATTTGATTGTACTGGGAGATGGTGTAAATGTTAATGTGGGTTTAAACTACTCATTTATGCAGGCCAATAATAACAAAAATTACAATGCGCTTCAACCCAGAATAGCATTACTTGCAGATGGAGATCACCTGCATTTTAAATTAGGCGCATCCCGGATGGTACAATATATGCACTTATTGACCAATAACGGACTTGGTTTTCCTTCTGACGTCTGGTTGCCGGTGAGTGATATTATAACACCCCAGAAATCCTGGATATTTAATACTTCATTTGGGTACAGGTATAATTCAGGCCTTAGGTTCGGCATGGAAGTGTATTTTAAAACGATGGAAGAAATCAGTACCAACAAAGAAGGAATCGGTATTGACATTGGTCAAGGTACTGATTGGGAGTCAGAGGTGCCTGTCGGAGATGGATACGCGTATGGATTGGAGAGTTATGTAGAAAAAGTCTTAGGTAAGACATTATTTAGTCTTAACTATACCTATTCTATATCAGATCGGAGGTTTGCTGATCTCAATAATGGACAGAAATTTCCATTTGGCCTGAACAGAGATCATAGTCTTAAATTTTCTCTAACCTACCGTTTGTCCCAGTTTTCTGAATTTCTGCTCAACTGGTCTTACATGACTGGAAATTACTATTCACAGCCCATCAATGCTACGATTGAAGTAAACGGCAAGCCGGTGGTTATTTTTCCATTAAAAAACAATGCTACTTTTCCACATTTTCACAGGCTGGATGTAGGCTTTAGTTTTTATAACGTCTATAAATGGGGTAGGGCTAAGTTTTTTCTGGGTTTATATAATGCATATAACCGCAACAATCCTTTTTATACTGAATTGGTCCGAAATAAGGAAACTGAGGGAAAATTTGAGTTTAGACAATTGAGTCTGCTTCCTGTGTTGCCGACCGTCAGCTACTCCATTTCTTTCTGATTCAGTTTATAATATATAT
>Ga0105044_10008925_pt1 | contig 13743 bp, 6 predicted proteins | sample MAT01_FD_78092 | JGI IMG/M metagenome (GOLD analysis project Ga0105044, IMG submission 78092) | Freshwater microbial communities from Lake Fryxell liftoff mats and glacier meltwater in Antarctica - MAT-01 | ecosystem: Environmental > Aquatic > Freshwater > Ice > Liftoff microbial mat | place...
AGGAACTTTGGTGTGACCGGGGCTGGACAGAGCTTTTCGTAGAACTTGCCGTTCTCGGGCTGGAAATAAAACTCGACCCCAAAGAAGCCCGGGCTTCCCAGTGTCTCACAATCCTTATCCATGGCTTCTAAATGCCGGCGTAAGGAATCTTCTCGTTCGTCAATACAGAAGATGGCTTGAAAATGTTTGTGCGTTCTTTCAAGCTCCGGTCGGCTGTTTTTCAATTGCTGCAAACCAGCCAAAACTTCATCGTAATAACTCCATTCAAATGCATCCTGCCAAATGCTGTACACTTCATGCAATTCTGTAGCCTTCACATCGGCAAACAAATCAACCGACTTGGTTTTTACCTTTTGACACAGTGGTTTCCAGCCGTTGCCCAGTTCCGCTTCCAAAGCATCTATTTCCAGCAACAATTCCAATAATATCAGATCTCGCAATTCGATCTTTTTGGGGTAAAGAATCGCGTCTGGATGGGCTTCCAGAGCTGCCGCCATGCCCGACCATCCTCGGTGGCTGAACTGTTGGTCGAAGAGGTATTGCTCATAAAAATCTTCATCGCCCACCAGGATGTTCAGCAGATTTGAAATGGTGCAGGCCTTTTCTTCAAAAAGCAGTTTTTTGACCCGTTTGGTTTTGAAAAAACTGCTAAAACTATTGCTTTCCAGTGCTCGAATGGCTTTTATCAATCCTAGGTCTTCAAAAGGAAAATGCCATAAAGCAATGCCCTGATCCATATAGCTGCCCAGAATTCGAAACAAAAGCGGCTGCACCAGATTATCCAAATCAATATGATACGCGCCTTTCCAATGGGCCCTCAACCGACCAATTCTAGGCCGGACCGTTTCATCGTATTCTTTCAAAAGCACCCATTGTTTCCAGGCGGAAACCGTTGACGCCCCCTTTCGATCGGCAATGACCTTATCCAAAATATCTTCCCGAATGCGCCCGATCTGATACAACCCGCGATATTCATCTAGATTAAAAGTGACCTTGTAGCCAAAAATTTTAGATGCCTTAAAAATGGCGTCATAGAATTTCATGGACTGAAAAGCGTGTAGGGAATTGTGGTGTATAAAGTCTTTCAGCGGGGTTTGAGTTGGTAACATCTGCTTCAATTCGTGCAACACATGTGCTTCGTCAAATCGAACGTGTTTCAACTGACGGGCTGGTGCTTCCAATAAATCCTGCTGCATTGTCATAAGGCGCCGTTTAAAAAAAGTTAGTTATTGGAAGTGGCCTTAGTTGGATTGCGTTGGCTATTGGACAGCGTTTCGGTATCTGGATCTGAATGGACAAAGTCAGCTTCCCAGAAATTATAGCGCTCGTGAAATCCCTTAAGCGTTACTCGAATCCTTTTCAGTTCAGCCTTTTCTTTGGCAAATTCACGGATGCTTTCCAGCACGTCAAAATCTATGTAGGCTGTATCCGTGGCGTCAATCACCACCTTTGAATTTTCAGGCAGGTCTTCAAGCGTCATTTTAATGGCCGCTTTGTTGAGGAAAGAAACCTCCTGCGATAATTTGATCGTGATCAGATCTCCTTCATGGTATTCCTTTTTTTGAAAATAATAGGCATTCCGCATGTTGCCGCGTAAAATTGCGAAAGCACTGGCTACCAGGCCGATTCCAACCCCTGTCAGCAAATCAGTAAATACAACTGCTACTACGGTGATAATGAAAGGCCACCATTGGTACTTCCCATTGTTCCAAGAATCTTTGAAAATGGAAATTTTGGCCAGTTTGTAACCCGTGAGTATGAGTACCGCCGCAAGCGCAGCGAGTGGGATCATGTTTAATATAGCGGGGATCAACGCCACACAAACCAACAAAAACAGGCCGTGGATTATGGTGGATGATTTCGTGCGGGCATTCGCATTTACGTTGGCAGAACTACGCACAATGACCGAAGTAATGGGCAATCCTCCAATGAGTCCAGATAGCATATTGCCAACGCCTTGTGCTCTTAATTCACGATTCGGGTCGCTCGTTCGCAGGTGCGGGTCAATTTTATCCACCGCTTCCAAGCAAAGCAAGGTCTCGATAGACGCCACAACACAGATCGTGAAAGCAACGGATATCACTTTGGGGTTTGACCATTGTGAAAAATCAGGGAAGCTGAACTGAGCCAAAAATGCGTTTGCGTCGCTTGCTACCGGAATGGTCACCAGATGTTCAGGCCGGATGCCCCAAGGATCGCCCAGCGATACAAGCAATTGATTGACCAATACAGAAACAACCACTGCTACCAAAGCCCCTGGGACAAAACCCACCTTGCTTTTTACCGCTGGCCTCTCCCATAAAAGCATAATTCCGATAGAAATCAGTGCTACTACGGTGGCGCCTGGGTGAATAAACTGGGTTAGGGTGTCCCAAATAGTCAGGAATGTATTGCTGCCACCTTGTTCAAAAAAGGCGAAGTCGCCCTCAGCATCCTTATCGTATCCAAGTGCGTGGGGTATCTGCTTCAAAATGATGATGATGCCAATGCCAGTCAACATCCCTTTGATAACGTTTGACGGGAAATAGTTGGCAATCATACCCGCCTTTGCAAAGCCCAATGCCATTTGAAAAACACCTGCCATCACGGTCGCGAGCAGAAAAATGTCAAAACTGCCGAGTTGTTGGATGGAAACCAATACCACGGCGGTCAAACCCGCTGCGGGGCCACTCACACTGGTATGAGAACCGCTCAAAAAACCGACGACCAAACCGCCGATAATACCAGCGATCATACCTGAAAACAAGGGGGCGCCCGAAGCGAGGGCAATGCCTAAGCAGAGTGGAAGCGCAATGAGAAATACCACCAAGCCCGCAGGCAGATCATACTTTAGATCTGCCCAAAAGTTGTTCTTTTGCATGCAATACGAAGTTCTGGATACATGAATCAATCATGCCGGGACGTGACAAGGCTAGGCCGCAGATACAGGCTAACAAACTATCAAGTACAATCAGACCTCGTCGGGAGGGGGAGAAAAAATGGGGCGGTGCGCACTGTCGGGGATTTCTTCAGAATCGGCGATCAGACTGCCTGTAGGAGACAAATATTCAACGCTCAGAATATCGAGCAGGTGGGCACCATCATTGAATACCAAATTGTCATCAATACTTACTTTAGCATCTTTGCTGTCATTTTCGCCTTTAGACTGACACAGTTCAATGATCTGCGTTTGTATCATAAAAAATGGCACTGCATGCTCGAAGAGCATACAGGACAAAAGAAGATACACGGCGATATTGCAGATCCGATTGCGCATAAATAACGAGAGTGCAAAGTAAACACAAACCCTCCAAAAACTGTTCATGTTTCTCGAAATTTATTTTGATATTTTACCCCGTCCAAGCTATTTCAATTCGATTTACATCTTTCATCTTTCCATATAGTTGACAATTGAAAGCACTGATAATCAAACAATTAAACGGGAATTTGGAACTTACTGAAGTTCCTTCGCCCAACCCGTCAAAAAATGAAGTGGTCATTCATATTCGGGCAGCAGCGCTCAACCACCGCGACCTGTTCATCACGCAAGGGCAATACGCAGGCATTCAATTGCCCGTCATTTTGGGCTCTGATGGGGCAGGCGAATTGGACTCTTCCGTAGCCTCTTCCTTCGCTGTGGCTACGGCAGATAAAAAGGCTACGGCAGATAAAAAGGTGATAATCTACCCGGCCCTTGAATGGGGCGACAACCCAAATTTTCAAAGCAAAAACTTTCGGGTGCTTGGAATGCCCGAAAACGGCACCTTCGCGGAGCAAATTTGCATTCCCCGGGCGAATATCTTTCCGATGCCCGGGCATCTGAGTTGGGAACAAGCCGCAGCACTTCCCTTGGCTGGTTTAACCGCCTGGCGCACCCTTTTCAGTCGCTGTCAACTAAAAAAAGAGGAACGGGTTCTCATTACGGGTATTGGTGGAGGCGTAGCACTCACAGCCTTGCAACTCGCCGTGGCTGCTGGCGCGGAGGTTTTTGTCTCTTCAGGCTCCGACGCAAAAATTGAACGGGCAGTAGCACTCGGCGCAAAGGGCGGTGCAAACTACCGTGAAGCAGGCTGGGAAAAACAGCTCAAACAGGAGGCTGGTGGTTTTGATGTCATCATTGACTCGGCAGGAGGAGATGGGTTCGCGCTGTTCCCTTCTTTGTGCAATTTAGGGGCACGGGTGGGTTTTTATGGCGGCACTTTGGGCAAGGTGAACGGGCTGAGCCTTCAGCCGCTCTTTTGGAAACAAATCAGCCTGCTCGGCAGCACAATGGGAAGCCCACGAGAATTTAAAGCGATGCTGGCCTTTGTGCAAAAGCATGAGATCGTGCCGGTGGTGGATTCGGTGTTTGCGCTTTCAGAAGGCGCTAAGGCTTTTGAAAAGATGGGGAAAGGGGACCAGTTTGGGAAGATTGTAATGAAGGTCTAAAACAAAGAAACTGCCCGGCAACGAACTCATCGCGCCGGGCAGTTTTTTATTTTATGTCAACGAAAGGATCATCCATCCTTATGGGTTGGGTTCGCACAAGCTGTTAGCTGCACGCTCACCCGATGGAATTGGCCAAATATAGGCTGTTGAAGAAGCATCAATGGCTGCAATGTTGGCTTTGCCAGGCAATGGGCTAAGCAAAAAATGGCAGCGTTCCAAGATCCAAAAACGGCTTTGGCTAAGCATTGAACCCAAGCCTTAAAACGGATATCCAAATGAAAAATTCCAGTTCAAATTATCCTTCCGCCAGCTGCGCTTGCCAAAATGCAAATCATCCGCTACCCAGCGTTGACCATCGGGGAGGAAAGGTTTGGATAATGGGAAGGCCAGATCAAGGCGCAATACAAAGAAGCCCAAATTTACCCGAAGCCCCACGCCCGTACCCACGGCCAGTTCCTTGTGAAAACGATTCAGCCGAAAATAGGATGGCTCGGTAGCCCCCGGGCCAGAAGTAAGCCAGATATTGCCTGCATCCAAAAACACAGCCAGTTCGGGATAGCGCCCAAGAGGCATTCTGTATTCTAAACTACTCTCAATCAATAGATTACCCGTGAAATTACCCACATTCAACTGTTCGGAATCGGTTTCACGGGGCACACTTCCCGGTCCCACGGTGCGCGGTGCAAAGGCCCGCACACTGGAAGCTCCACCAATCACAAAGCGGTCGAGCAAGGCAATCGTACCATTGGGACGTAGTGGTATGCCCGCTCCAACGGCCAATCGAAAAGCGAGCACGTTGCGCGCATGGGTTCTTTGATATTGGCGATAGTCAGACTCTACAAACAAGTTCAAAGGGCTTTCCAGCGGATAGTCGCTGGGCAAGTAACGGCTGCGGGTGTATCCACTGGCCTGAGCAGCAAATCGCTGCCGGAAATAAACGGTGAGTCGCCGGGCTGGTTCCAATCGCTGATCGAAGGTAAAAGTATAGTTGGGCTTGTATTCCAAAAAGGTCAACAGGGTTCGGCCGGCTCCTGTTGAGTCGCTGGGTATGCCTCTAATCAATTGTTCTCGAATGCTTCGATTGCTGGTGGTGGAGTATTGAAGCCCCAGGTTGACCGGATTGGCTGCGTGGACTACCGAGCCACGACGATTTTTTTTCCATAAATAACCACCTTCCAACCCAATTCGCTGGAAACTCAATCCGAACTGCCCGAATTCGGGGATATTGTATCGAAAACGATTGGCTTCGTGACGAAGACTGAATAGGGTCGCACCAAACGCAAGCCGCCTTTTTTCTGGCAGGAACAGCATATAGGGCAGGCTGATACGAGCTGAAGCATCGCTGACCAGAAAATCTTCAAAGTCAAAATTGTCTTTGTTGGTACGCAAGTAGGCTCCGTTCAGCGCAACCTGCAATGCTTCGGCGCCCCGAAAGGTATTGCGATGGTGATAGGCCACTCCGAGCCGAATCCCGTAGTAAAAATTTGGCGAAAACACCGCTGAAGCCGTGCCTTCTACCCGCTCCGGGCGGTATGGTGTGAGGTAAATGCGCGCATCCAACAAGGAATCCCCTTGGGACGAAATATCAAACCGGATATTGACAAACTTATACAAATTCAGGTTCAAAAGCCTGTATATAGTAGTTTGATAATCTATATTTGAGTAATATTCGCCGCAATGCAGGAAAATCTGCCGGTTGAGCACCTCTGGCTTGGTGGGCATATAGCGGTAGACATATTGCACACAATCAAAGCGCAGGGTGTCGGTTTGATTGAGCGTAGAGTCTGCTTGTTTGGCAAGGTCAAAATCGGGGTAAACCGTGACGGTCGAGATGCGATATTGCCTGCGTTCGCGTTCGCCTACTTCTTTTTTTACGCGCAGGCTAAGGCTCATGTCGCCGGGTGGATTCAGGGTGTCGGCTTCAAACAAGAGGTTGTCGGGCGAAAAATAATACCAGCCGTGGTTGCGCAGGGTGTCGGACAAGCGCTGGCGTTCGGCGATGAGATTTTCCAGATAATAAGGTTGTGGCGGCTGTACCAGCGATTCCGATTGCAATCTTTGGATTCTTTGCGACAGGGTACTTGAGTCCGCCGGATAAATCACGCTGTCTACCAGCTCGCGGGGGCTTCGAACCTGGATTTCATGGTGCAACTTCATTTTATGTTTTCCTGGCTTCTCCGTGGACGTGATTTTCACTTTGAAAAAGCCATCGTTGGCGGCACGTTCGATCAGTAATTCGCGGTGCCGGTTGGCCGTTTTGGGTTCGTACAAAATAGGGGCTTCCCCAAAACGATTGGCTACGAAGCTGCCAAAACTATTGGGCCGGCTGTTTTTGAACATATTGTGCATGACCAACTTGGGCCGCATCCACAGGATCTTTTTATTGGCACGTGGCAAAATGACGGCTTTTTTCAAATCGGATTTGAGCAGCTTGGTGGAGCCGATTCCCGCCTCTTTTTTTATCTTGATTTTAGCGCCCGCATAAAGTCGCTCCCCTTTGTGGAGGTGTCCGGTGCCCGTACAGCCAGAACCTAGCAGAACCAGCACAATAATCGTCCATAGGTAAAAGCGTGTGCTCATCATTTTGATGTTATTGGTAATGGCAAAACCCGAACTCATTTCTTTTTACCCCCAAACTCCTTCGTCATGATAAACCCCGCGCCCGAATTGCGCAGATTCGACGAAGAAGCATTGAGCAACTCAAAACCCCTTTCAGAAAACACCGTGATTTTAAAATCGCCCTTGGGGGTAAGCGCGTATTCAATCGAAGCATTTTCCAAAGCGCTGGTCGCATCCGAACCGTTGCCACCTACCGTGGTTCCCCCAGAAAGTTTGAAGGTCAGGCGGTCCTCCAAGAATGATTTTTGCAATCGCAACTGGTAATTGGTTGTGCCCTCCTCTTGATTAGCACCTGTATTGGTGGAGCCTTCGGTGGTCGCAAAATCCACATCAATAAAGGTTAGGTACTGATCGGCCAAAGCATTGATCTGGCCAGTCAAAAAACTACTCAAGCCCGATTGCAGCGGATCGCCCCCGCCAATATTAGCACTGACGCCCGATTCTCCGATGAAATTGCGCAACAGCAGCACCCCAAATACTTGCCTGGACAACAGATTTTTGTCCTGATTCACATTGCTCAAGGCACTCTCCACCATGCCTGTCTGCTGGTTGCCAAAATTAGCGCCGATGCTTTCCTGATCCGAGGAATTGGGATAAATGAATTCGAAATCAACGACGGGTTCCGTGGCCGAACCCTTCAAAGTGGTTTGTAAAAAGAAGGTCTGTGGTCTGCGGTACAGGGCCGTCTCCTCCGATGAGGCTACTGACAACTGATTGACCACCAATGGATAAGGCGATGCTTTGAATTTATACCGTGCCTTTAGGTCTAATTCCGGCTGGCGAATATCGCCTGTCCAGGTGATGGAGCTACCACTACTCACCACGAAACTTCGCTTCACGACCGATTGGTAGGAATAATTGTAAACCCCGCTTACCAATTCGACTCGACCAGCCAAGGTCATGTTTCCGTTGGACAACATATCAAGTTGCAATCGGCCAATCGCTTTGCCTCGAAAATCATCGCCAGTGACGGGATTTATCACGCTGTTGATGGTCAAGTTGGAATCAATTTCGATGCTGGCACTGAGGGTGAAGGGCTGTTTATTGACTGGGGCATCGTAAATGGCTGGCCGTACATACTGGCGTGGTGGCGGCAGGAAATACACAATGCCCTCATGTTGCAGTGCCTGTGTGGCAACGTCATAGACGTAGGTAAAACTGGACTCCTTGGCGGTTTTGAGCACCAGTTGGATATCTGGCTGGCTCAAGGGGCCACGTATGGTTCCGTCAAGCGAGACATACAGCTCCCCAAAATACACTGGGTTTTGCTGTCTAGTGGAATTCAACACCTGCCAGCGATCGGCATGCAAAGTCAAATTCGTCTGGATATTTGTCCAATCAAGGGAGCTCAATTTACCATTGATTTCCAAGGTCTTGCCATACGGATCGCGTAAAGTCAGGCCATCCAGCCGGATGCCGGATTCAGTAAACTCAAGGGGTGTTTCGCTTAATCCATAACGCACATTGGTCAGAACAGGCCTGAAAAAAGTCTCGTGCAATTGCATTTTACCACGGACCTGAGGTGCCTCTGTAGTACCCGCTATTTTCAGATGTGCTTCTGCCCATCCTTCTAATTCACTCAAAGTGCTGGCCACAAAAAGATCGAAATTCTCGTAATTCAGCCGTTCGATATCCACCACAAAATTCAGCCCAGTCTTGTTGCCCGCCAATTTGCGCGTTGCTCCCTCTAATTGAATGGACTGTCCATTCCCAGTCATTTTGAACTTGTTAATTTGTACACCGCGCGGGTTGATACGAATTTCATTCTCAGGGTCTATTGTCCAGGCCTGGTAGTCCAAAATCTGGTTCGGGGCCAAGCGGACCAGTGTTTCTTTGGTCTGTTTGTTCAACAAGGCTTGTACCGCCATCATAAACCGCTCGCGGCCATCGTCACTGGACGCTTTGAACGACACATCCGCGACATTGGCGAGGAATCGTCCGTTAAAAGCCGCATTTTCGATAAAATCCTGCTCGCCACGTTTCACCAAGGGCGAAGTCATCACGAATAAAGCCGCCGTATCGCCTGCATAAGCTCGAACGTTCATGGAATCTATATCCCAGGTGGTGTACACAATTTTTGGCGCCTGAATGCTGAGGTTGAAATAGTTGCGCTTCCCCACAAGCGAACCTTCCAGTTTTACAGGATCAAGTTTGGTCAAGCCAGGTACCAAGCCTGAAGTCAGCACTTCCGTTCGCAACAAATGCAATTGCACCGATAGCGAATCAGTGCTCACTGGAGGCAATGTCGCCGTTCGATCCACCACAAAGTACTGGTCGGCAATGTTGGAGATGGTGGTAGACAAGTCGGTCAAAGAAAAATAGCCTTTGATTTCGCCTTGAAGCCAGTCGGAAGTGATATTGATGTTGTTCTGACGGTTGTCCAGTTTGATGTCCAGGGCCAGGTCGCCCGGACGAATATGCACCGTATCATATTGTAAATCAATCGTTTCAATCTTAACCTGCGCCGTCAGCGTATCCATTGACAAACCTTCGGAATGGGATAAAATGCGCATACAAACAGTGGTAGGGCGATTGGCCCAACCAAAGGCACGCATGTCTATACAATTCAGGGCAATATCCAGGTCTAGCACTGGAATGTCGGTACTGAAATCTCCAGCCGCCCGAATGCGGACTGCAGCCCGTTCGTCGGGCGATTGCAAACCGCCGCTGAAACGTTTGCCCTTTACATCCCCGTCAAACGTGATATCGCGTAAAATAAGGTTGTCCCAAATAAGGGAGTCAAATTTTCCAGTCAATTGAAGGGTAGCCGTTTCTCCAAACTGAAAACCTTCTCCACTAATCTGTGCTGTAAAACCAACCGTTTTAAGCGGGCGCAAAGTGGTATCCACGGCCAATTGATTTACCAGTAAATTTTGGGCTACAAGATCTATTTGGTAGCTGCTATCGCGCAGCGAACCATCGAGTCGTATTTGCCCCCAGTCGCCTAAAACAAGTTTCACCTTTCCAGCAGCATCCTTCATCGTCCCTTTTACCTGTCCGCTCACTGTAGTAAAATCAGGCAATTGAAGCACCTTGTTGACAATGGAATCCGGCAAATAGCCCATTATTTCCTGCCGGGCCAAGGATCCGTCAAACGTTACATCGAAGCCTAATTGCTCCGGTGTTCTGACATTGTTAAGCAATCCCCTGAACGCGAATTGACTGCTTACCCCAGCGCGCAAAAGACGGAATTTCAGATCCGTATTCAATGCAGCGAGGGTACCGCGCAGGGTACCACTGGCCTGCAACCTATCGGGGAATCGCAAATCCTTTGCCGCTAAAAAAGCAAAGAAATTATGCGGCGCATCCAATTGACGAATTTGCAAATCCATTCCCAATTTGTCGGGGTCGCTCAATTGGGTCAAGGAGCCATCAATGTCAAATAAAAGCGGAGGCCCTTCCACATTCGGAAAAGTGGGCCCCGTTTGCAAATCACCCATCTCCCCTTGCAGTGCTATTTGAAGATGGGTCATACTGCCATTCAAAGTTCCTGAAGCATTCAAATAGGCCGGAAGCGGCTGCGACAAAATACTGTCCATGGGCGTTTCCCCTACCGACATCCAGCGCACCAGATCAGCCCGATTGGTTCTTAATTGGCTGATATTCAAATTCATTCCCAAGGTAGTCGGCTCGGTCAATCGCTGGACTGAGCCAGAAAAATTTGCGGTGGTACCACTCCCGGCTTTAAAGCGGATGTTATTGGTTTGAAGGTTTTCCAACCAGCCACTGAGGTTGCCCGACACCTCGTAAGGCATATCTTGAAGCCTGGATAAAGCCGGATTTTCCTGTGGTGGCAACATCACCATTAAGTCGCCGATGATGCCCCTGAGCTGTCGCAATTGTATCTGCATCCGATCAAAAGTCGCCCGGCGGTTTTTTAGAAGCAAAACATCGCCATTGACGCTGGTTTGATTCAGGCTGGCCAGGATGTTTTTAAGTTCGATACTGCCGGGCGTAACTTGTATAGTGGCTTTTAAGGTGTGCAGTTTCAAGCCACTTTTATCATTGCCAGACAGGGCATCGGCGCGTGCAAACAGGGTATCATTTTGAAAAGAGAAATCGGGTAGTTTGGCATTAAGGTCGCTCAGATTGAGGTCGCCGGCATTGAGATGCCCCGGCGTTTCAATGGCCTCTGGATCGCGGTAGGCAACGGCGCTATTTTCTATCTGAATTCCCTGAGCCTGAATGGCCAACAGGTCGTTGGCTGAGCGGAGTTGAAGCTGATCCAGTTTGGTTTTTACCAGATTAGCGTCCACGGCCAATTCTGGAGTCGAAAAGAGTAAATGCGTACAAGTGATGTCCGCGTTTTTCAACAATAGTCCAAAAGCCGGATCGGGTTTCCCGGTGTCTACGGATTTTTTCTTTTGAATCAGTTTTATATCGGAATCTGCCAGCGTTAGGCCGTCTACTTCAAAATACAGTTTTTTCAGGTCTACTTTGGAAAGGGTTGTTTCCGCTGTTCCGATATGGGCCTGGGTAGTACTTTCTGCATCATCGTCCTGAAGTAGAAAATCTATCCGTTTGAGTTGCAACGTCACCAAATCAAGCTGCAATTTCCATGGGGAGGCCGAGGTGTCTTTGGATACAGTATCTGAGGAATCCGCAGCGAATGCTTTCAACACGAAATCCATATTGGAAACACTGTCTTTGGTATGCAGATATACACTGGCATCTTCCAGACTAACATTTTGCAATTCAATGGTTTGGTTCAGCAGTTTCCACATTCCGATGGATACTTCCAGTTTGCCAATATGCGCGAGGGTGTCACCCTGTTGATCTGGAAGCACGAAGTGTTTTAATGAAACGGTGGTCGGGAACCGAATACTTACCGATCCAATTTCGACACGCGTGCCCAGTTTTTTCTGCAAAAAGGTTTCTGCAGTCTTGGTTAAGCGTTGCTGTACGGAGGGCAACGTAAGGGCATAAAAAAGCGCTGCTGTCAGCAAAAGCAGCGCACTTATCGTGTACAAGAAGAAGCGCAACAGCTTCCGCCAACGAGGATTTTCTTTTAGATGGGCAGACATATTCAATCAGGCCCGAAGGTTGGGGTTTTTAACCAGGAAAATGTTACACAATTCTGTGAAAAAATTGCAAAATTCATTTATTTGCTACTCAAGTCGGCAATAAACGATCAAAATAAACATTTGGCAATCAATTAGATAATACACAAACGGTGTTTCTTGTGGCTAAGCCACGCCTAGAATTATATATCTTGCCACCCTCCTGGCAAACCAGACCACACATTCCAACACTTACATTCTTGATTGTTTCATTTCATGAGAGCACAATTTGCCATTTCATTCACCTTGTTGTTTTTTTCACTGCCCGTTTATTCCAAAGATTACAAGGCATCTTTCTTCGGTATAGAGTCCAATGGCACTACCATGAATACCCGCTCGATTCAAAAGGCGATAGATTATATCCACGAAAATGGCGGAGGGCGCTTGGTTTTTAATGTGGGCAGATTCGTTTCCGGTTCAATATATTTGAAATCAAATGTCAGCATTCATTTGGAAGAAGGGGCCGTTTTGTTAGGTTCTTTGAACCCTTTTGACTATGATCGTCATGGCTATTGGACCGCACTCCTATTCGCATTTGACCAGGAAAACATCGGAATAACAGGGAAAGGAATCATTGATGGCCGTGGATACCAGGTGGCCCAAAACATTTTGTCCATGATTCACAAAGGGATCATTAAAGACGACAAATTAAGCAACGATCGTCCCAATGAAGGTCTCAGACCCCAAAATATTTATTTTAAAGGGTGCAAGAACATAGTGATTCGAGAGATCACAATCAAAAATCCGGCGAGCTGGAATCAGCAATACGATCAGTGTAAAAACCTTTTGGTGGAAAACATTACGGTAGACAGTAAAAACTATTGGAACAATGATGGGATAGATATTGTGGATTGCGACAGTGTTATCGTAAGAAACAGCTATTTCGACGCTTCGGATGATGCTATCTGTTTAAAATCACACCGTGCAGAATTTTTATGTCAGAATGTTATCATTGTCAACAACATGATTCGTTCCAGTGCCAATGGAATAAAATTTGGAACTTTTTCAGTGGGCGGTTTTAAGAACATCGAGATTATAAACAATACCGTTTTCGATACCTATCGCTCCGCAATAACCTTTGCTACGGTTGATGGGGGAATTATTGAAAACATAAGGGTAGACAGTTTGCGATCCTTGAACACGGGCAATGCCATTTTTCTCAGAATTGGCGAACGTAAAGTAGGCAAAAAGGGCAGCATGAAAAACATTAGCATCTCCAATGTTTATGCTGAAATTCCTGCCACAAAAGCCGATGCAGGGTATCCGTACGAAGGCCCTGTGGAAGATTTGCCTAGAAATATTTCGCCTGTATCCATTGTTGGAATGCCTGATGTTGCCATTGAGCAGATCGTTCTAAAAAACATAGAAATACATTACCCTGGAGGTGGCAATCCCAACTATGCAAAAGTTGGATTAGATGAATTGGATAAAGTACCCGAACTTCCTGCCAAATATCCTGAATTCTCCATGTTTAAAGAGTTGCCGGCTTGGGGTTTTTATATACGTCATGCAAAGGGGATTACATTGGAGCATGTAACCATCACCTGTAAAAAGGAGGATTATAGAACTGCTGTTGTACTGGACGACGTTCATGGACTGCAATTCAATCATTTAATAGTAAAGGAGCCCACGGAAAAGAAAAAGCCCGTCTTTTCGC
>Ga0105044_10008927_pt1 | contig 13742 bp, 10 predicted proteins | sample MAT01_FD_78092 | JGI IMG/M metagenome (GOLD analysis project Ga0105044, IMG submission 78092) | Freshwater microbial communities from Lake Fryxell liftoff mats and glacier meltwater in Antarctica - MAT-01 | ecosystem: Environmental > Aquatic > Freshwater > Ice > Liftoff microbial mat | place...
CTGACGCCGCGGCAAAAGGAATTGCTGCGCGAGTTCGACAAGCTGAGCGAGGCGAACAACCCGCAATCGGCCGGTTTCTTCAGCGCGGTCAAGGGATTTTGGGATTCGATGAAGGGGTAGGATAGCCGACCGTGCCCATCCTGCGCCGCGACCAGCATTAACCCTTTGTTGACCATCCCGTGGCAGGCTGCGCGGTATGGCCCGTACAACCGCCTTTGCCGAAGCCAGCCTGCCCTTTTTCGACCCCCTCCCGGTGGCCGAGGACGAGGCCGCGCCTGCTCCGTTGACCGGCCGTCTGCCCAGCTATATCGCCGACCACCGCAAACGGCTGCGCGACCGGTTCATGACGGGCGGTGCGGCGGCGCTGCCGGATTACGAACTGCTGGAACTGATCCTGTTTCGCGCCATCCCGCGCCAGGATGTCAAACCGCTGGCCCGCGCGCTGATCGACGCCTTGGGCGATTTCAACCGGGTGATCTCGGCCCCGGTCGCGCGACTGCTGGCCGTCAGTGGCGTCGGCGATGCCGTGGTGACCGAGTTGAAGATCGTCGAAGCCGCCGCCCACCGGATGGCCCGCGCCCGGGTGATGCAACGGCAGGTGCTGTCCAGTTGGGACGCGTTGGTGGACTATTGCCACACCGTCATGGCACACCGCGAGATCGAGCAGTTTCGCGTGCTGTTCCTGGACCGCAAGAATGTACTGATCGCGGACGAAGAACAGGCGCGCGGCACGGTGGACCATGTGCCGGTCTACCCGCGCGAGGTCGTCAAACGCGCGCTGGAACTGAATGCCAGCGCGCTGATCGTGGTGCACAATCACCCCTCGGGCGACCCGACGCCCAGCGACAGCGACATTGCCATGACCGCCCAGATCGACGCCGCCGCCCGGGCGCTGGGCATCGTGCTGCACGATCACCTGATCATCGGCAGATCGCGCGAGCTGAGTTTTCGGGCGCAGGGGCTGTTGTAGGGTGCGCATCCTGCGCACCTTTGCCGCGCGGTGCGGGCAAGCACGCCCCTACCCGTCCGACACCCACAGCTCGACCCGCCGGTTCATCCGCAGCCCCCAGGGCGTGTCGTCACAGCCGATCGGCAACGCCTCGCCAAAGGCGTCGACCTCCAGCGTGGCACCCGGCGGCAGCCCACCGCCCAACGCCGCCAGCACTTGGCGCCGGACCGCATCGGCACGGGCGGCGGCCAGGTCGCGATTGGCCTCGGCCGGACCGCGCCCATCGCTGAAGCCGATCAGAAACAGCGTCTGCCCGCCATACCTGCCATCGCGCAGCCCCTGGGCCAGTTGCAGCACGCCGGACCGCGAAGCCGGCTCCAGCCGGGTCGAGCCATCCTCGAACCGGAATGTCGGCGACAGGCGCACCATCGGCGACAACCTGCGGATCATCCGCTGCAATTCGGCCAGCGGCACCTCGGGCCCGGCGGCGGCGATGGCGGCGGCCAGACGCTCGCCCTGCTGGTCCAGCGGGATCGGCACCGGATCGGCCCCCAGCACACCGGCGCGGCGCAGGATCAGTTGCGCCTGCGAGGTGGCCAACCACGCCATGAACCCCCGCCCCGCAGCGGGCAGTCGGCGCATCGGCAGATACAGATACAGCGGTGCAGTCAGGGGATAGTCGCCGGTCTTGACGGTGGCGGGTCGCGGCACGGCGCGGATGCCGCAACTGTCGCGCAGCGCCAGTGGCTGTGTCTCGCCAAAGCTGTCGAACGGCAACAGGCCCAGCCCGTCGGGGTCGGCGGCAATGGCGGCGGCGGTCTGGCTGCCGTCAAGGCCGTGCCGGATATCGGCGCGCGCCGCGCCGCCATCGGGCGCAAGCAGGGCGGCGATCAGGCCATCGGTCTGGCCCAGGCCATCATCGGCAAGGTAAAGGTTGATCGGGCGATCCGCCCCGCCCAGCGCAACCCAGTTGTCCACCCGGCCCGTCAGCACCAGTGCCAGATCGGCCAGGCCAATCGCGGCAACCGGTTGGCCGGGGGCAGCGACCGGGACATAGGCATCATAGGCCAGCACCCGCACCCGGCCCGGCCCGTCCAGCCGCCCCAGCCCCGCCGCGCGGGCACGGTCCAACTCGGGCCGGGTCAGCGCACGGGCGGCCAGCGCGATGTCGGCGCGGCCGGCGACCAGATCGGCCAGTCCGGTTTCGGTGCTGCCGGGGGCCAGATGAAACTCGGCGACGATCCGCCCATCCGCGGCGCGCAACGCCAGCGCGATCCAGCCTTCCGGGGCAGTCGGGCGTTCCAGCGCATAGCCCTGGTCGCGGGCAAAGCCTTCGATCAGAGCGGGCAGAATCAGGGTGGCGATCCGGTCGGCACCGGAGAATCGCAGCGACGGGACATAGCTGGCCGGATCAGGGCAATCCGTCCCGTCACATGTGACACCGTCATAGCGCAGGGTCAATTCACCATAGTCTGTCTGCAGCCGCAGGTTCTGGCCATCAAATCCCAACACATGACCGCGCAGTTGCAGCGACTGTCCGGGGGTGGTCAGCGTCACCTCTTGCGCCCAAAGCCGCGGCGCGCAAAAGAACAGCGCGGCCGCCAGGGCCGCGCTTGCCAGAGGGATATGCCGGGTCCCGGTTCTGCCGCGCGTCATCGTGCGGCGAGTGTCAGGTCCAAAAGCATATTGTTCAATACCAGAAACTCGCCCACTGCTTCGCAGCCCGGCAGGGTCATCGTCAGATCAGACGCAAAGGGCGGGCCGCCCGGCGACACCTGGATCGCCTGCGCGGCAAGGTCGCGGCCGCAATTGGCCGCCGTCACCTCGGCCTCGACCGTCAGCACGACCTGGCCCTCGCGGCGGTTCAGGTCGGTGGGAAAGGTATAGACCTCGGCCATCAGGCCGCCCGGAATCGCGGGGTCGCCCAGCCGGATCAGAAAGCCGCTCGCGCCGGTCAGCGCCGTTTCCGCGCTGCCCGGGGCGCCGGCCCAGATGTCGCCGGGCGCGCCATAGGCTGCGCCGAACTCTCGGGCATGGATCATCAGCCCATCCATGCCCTGCCACATCAGCACGGCGCGGTTGACCAGGGCAGCCTGCGGCGCGTCGGTCACCGCCACGGCCCCGACCCCGTCGCCCAGATCGGCGATGAACACCGCACCGGCGACCAGTGCGGGCACCGTCACCTGCAGACCGCCCGTCGCGTCTGTCAACGCGTTGAACATCATGCCCTGATGGTGGATGGTCACCTTGCTGTCGGGTGCGCAAGGCGCGGTCAGAACAAGCGCGACCTGCGCGCTGGGCATCGGCGTTGCGGTCATCGTGGTCTGGCAGGCTGGTTGCGGCGCCGGGGTTGCCAAGGCGGCGGCAGGGGGCACCATTGCGTCAGTCTCCAGCGCGGCCAGCAGGCGCGGGGCCTCGGGTTGCGTCAAGGGGGCCGGGATCGGCGTCTGGGCCTGCCGCTCGGGCGTCAGTTGCATTTGAACCGCAATGATCGCGGGCGGCGGGGCCGGTTCGGCGGCGGGCAGCGGCAGGGTCTGGGCCAGGGTCTGCGCCAGGGTCTGCGCCTGAGTTTGGGCCTGAGTTTGGGCCTGAGTTTCAATCAGCGCCCGGGTCTGCGGCAGGGCCTGCGGAACAGGCATAGCCTGCGGCACGGGCAGCGCGGCGGGGGTGGTGCGCAGCGCGGTCTGATCGGGTGGCAGCGCCGCCGGTTGGGCGATCCGCCCGGCCAGGGCATCGCCGTTCTGCATCACGAACCCGATCCCCAGCGCGACCGAGAACGTCGCAGCCGCAACCGCGAGTTTGCGAATCTTGGGGTGCACATGCATGGAAAGCCGCCTCCGGTAAGGATTTGGCAACACATTGGACACAAAGCAGGGCCAGCGTTTGACCCCGCCATGATGCTTTCACGGCAGGATTGCGGCGGTGCGGCGGCGAATCAGGCCGCCCGGCCCGCCATCAGAACTTGCCGTGGCAGTGCTTGAACTTTTCACCCGATCCGCAAGGGCACAGATCGTTGCGGCCCGGACCGCCCCAGGTCGCGGGGTCGGATTCGACAAAACCGGCGCGCGGCGCGCCCTTGACCGGCGCAGGTTGCGAAACGGCTGTCAGCACCGGGGCGGCCATCGCGGCAATGGCGGGTGCCGCGATGGCCGGGGTTTGGGCGCGACGCTGCTGGTCGGCGATCTGCTGCATCATCGCCTGCTGTTCTTCGGGCGAGATCGGGCGCAGTTGCGACAGCTTCTGCGTCACGTCGGTCCGCAGCGAATCAAGCAGGGTGCTGAACAACTGGAACCCTTCGGTCTTGTATTCGTTCAGCGGATCGCGCTGGGCATAGCCGCGAAACCCGACGACCGAGCGCAGATGCTCCAGCTTCAGCAGATGTTCGCGCCATTTTGCGTCGATGGTCTGCAGCAGCACCTGCTTTTCGATCGAGCGCATCGAATCGGCGCTGAAGGTGGCCTCCTTGCCCGCCATCATCGCATCGGCAGCCTGGGTCACGCGGTCCTGGATCACCTCGGAATCGACACCTTCTTCGGCGATCCAGGCCTTGACCGGCAGGTCAAGCGTCATCCTTTCGCGCAAAGCGGCGGTCAGGCCGTCGCTGTCCCACTGATCGGCATAGGATTTCGGCGGCATGTATTCGACGACAAGATCTTCGACCACCTGATGGCGCATGTCGCGGGTGATTTCGTTCAGATCCCGTGCTTCCATGATCTCGCGGCGCTGGTTGAAGATCACCTTGCGCTGATCGTTCATCACATCGTCGAATTTCAGCAGTTGCTTGCGGATGTCGAAATTGCGCCCCTCGACCTTGGCCTGGGCGCGTTCCAGCGATTTGTTCACCCACGGATGGACGATCGCCTCGCCCTCTTTCATCCCCAGCGACCCCAGCACCTTGTCCAGCCGGTCAGAGCCGAAGATGCGCATCAGATCGTCTTCCAGCGACAGAAAGAAGGACGATTGCCCGGGGTCGCCCTGACGGCCGGACCGCCCGCGCAACTGGTTGTCGATCCGGCGGCTTTCGTGGCGTTCGGTGGCCAGCACGAACAATCCGCCGGCGGTCAGCACGCGCACCCGTTCATCGGCATGTTCGGCCTCGATCCGGGCGCGGACCTCGTCGGGATGCGCCTCGGGGTCGGCGGTGATCGCTTCGAGCACCTTCATCTCGACATTGCCGCCCAACTGGATGTCGGTGCCGCGACCGGCCATGTTGGTGGCGATCGTGACGGCGCCCAGCTTGCCCGCATCGGCGACGATCTGCGCCTCTTGTTCATGCTGGCGGGCGTTCAGCACGTTGTGCGGGATGCCCTCTTTCTTGAGCAGGGTGGAAAGAAATTCGGATTTTTCAATGCTGGTGGTGCCGACCAACAGGGGCTGGCCTTTGGTGTGCGCCTCGCGAATCGCCTTGACCACGCCGTCGTATTTCTCGCGCGCGGTGCGATAGACCTGATCGTGTTCGTCCTTGCGCGCCACGGCCCGGTTGGTCGGCACCTCGACCACGCCCAGGCCGTAGATCTCGCGGAATTCTTCGGCCTCGGTGGTGGCGGTGCCGGTCATCCCGGACAGCTTTTCGTACAGACGAAAGTAGTTCTGGAAGGTGACGCTGGCCAGCGTGACGTTTTCGGGCTGGATCTTGGTGCCCTCCTTGGCCTCGATCGCCTGATGCAACCCGTCCGACAGGCGGCGGCCGATCATCATCCGGCCGGTGAATTCGTCGATCAGCACGACCTGATTGTCGCGGACGATGTATTCCTTGTCCTTGTTGAACAGCTTGTGCGCGCGCAGGCCCTGGTTGACGTGATGCACGACCGAAGTGGATTCCGGATCGTACAGCGTCTGGCCTGCGGGCAGAATGCCCAGCGCCTGCAGGCGCTGTTCCAGAAATTCGTTGCCCTCGTCGGTATAGGTGACGTTGCGGGTCTTTTCGTCCAGCGTGTAATGCTCGGGCGTCAGTTCCGGGATCACCGCGTTGACGCTGATATACAGTGACGAGCGGTCCTGCGCCGGGCCCGAGATGATCAGCGGCGTCCGCGCCTCGTCCACCAGGATGCTGTCCACCTCGTCCACGATGGCAAAAAAGTGGCCGCGCTGGTGCATCTGCGCCAGTTCCGACTTCATGTTGTCGCGCAGATAGTCAAAGCCCAGTTCGTTGTTGGTCGCATAGGTGATGTCGGCCAGATAGGCGGCCTTCTTTTCCGCCTCGGCCTGTTGCGGCACCACGACGCCGGTGGTCAGGCCCAGCGCGGTATAGACCTTGCCCATCCAGGTCGCATCGCGTCGGGCGAGATAATCGTTGACGGTGACGATATGCACGCCCCTGCCGGTCAGCGCGTTCAGATAGGCGGGAAAGGTGGCGACCAGGGTCTTGCCCTCGCCGGTTTTCATTTCGCTGATGTTGCCCTGGTGCAGAAAGATGCCGCCCATCAGTTGCACATCGAACGCCCGCAGACCCAGGGCGCGGCGCGCGGCCTCGCGGCAGTTGGCAAAGGCTTCGGGCAGGATCGCATCCAGCGCCTCGCCCGCCGCAACCCGCGCCTTCAGCGTCGCCGTGCGGGCGATGATGTCGGCGTCGGACAGCTTTTGAAATTCTGGCTCCAGCGCCGTGATCTGTGCGACCAGCGGGCGGGTTGCCTTGATCATGCGGTCATTGGCGGTGCCAAAGACCTTTTTCGCCAAAGCACCGAATCCCAGCATCGTCTTTTTCCCCGGCCTGCTATCGCACCAAAGTGTGAGGAGGTTGCTTGCCGCCCAGAAGCGAGACGCATAAAGAGGCGGTCAAGCGCGGCCCCCACGGAGCCTTTGGGGCATGTAAGGGGCTGCAACAGGCGTGTCAACGTGGGGCCGTGACCCCGCAGATCAAGGGAACGTTTTGATGCTGAAACATGGGTTGTTGGCCAGTGTGGCCGCTTTGGCGCTGGCCCTGCCGGCGGTCGCGCAGGATGCACCGGGCCGCGATACCGTGGTGGCCAGCGTGAACGGTTCCGATATCACGCTGGGCCAGATGATCATCGCCTTCAGCCAACTGCCAGCGCAATACCAGCAGTTGCCGCCCGACGTGCTGTTTGGCGGGCTGGTCGATCAGTTGATCAGCCAGCAGTTGCTGGCCGACAGCCTGACAGTGGTGCCGGACCGTGTCGAGATTGCGCTGGCCAATGAACGGCGCAGCCTGATGGCGGGCGAGGTGGTGAACAACATTGCCACCGCCGCCGTGACAGACGAGGCGCTGCAAGCCGCCTATGACGCGCAATACGGGGCCGCAGTGCCGGGCACCGAATACCACGCCGCCCATATCCTGGTCGCCACCGAGGCCGAAGCGCAGGCGGTTGCCGCGCGCCTGGCAACGGGCGAGGATTTCGCCACCCTGGCGCAGGAATTGTCCACCGATACCGGATCGGGCGCAAATGGCGGCGAGCTGGGCTGGTTCGGTCTGGGCATGATGGTGCCCGAGTTCGAGGCGGCCGTGGTCGCAGCGACGCCGGGCGTGGTCACGGCCCCGGTGCAGTCGCAATTCGGCTGGCATCTGGTGCTGGTCCAGGAATCCCGCCCCATCGCCCCGCCCGCGCTGGACGATGTGCGCGACGAGTTGTCGGGCATGTTGCAACAGGCGGCGATCGAGGCGCGGGTGGCGGAACTGACGGCGGCGGCGACAATCGTGCGGCCCGAAGACGGCGCGTTCGACCCGACGCTGATCACCGATCTGGGCCTGCTGGCGGACTGATCGCGGATGGCGCCTGTCTCGCCCTTGGCCCCCGCCGCGTTTCCCGCCCTGCCGGTGATCGGCGGGGTGCGCTTTGCCGCCGTGGCGGCTGGCGTGCGCTACAAGGGGCGCACCGATGTGATGCTGGCAGAACTGGCGCCCGGAACGGTGGTGGCGGGGGTTTTCACCCGCAGCGCCACCCGTGCGGCACCGGTGCTGGATTGCCAGGCCAAGAATGGCGGCGCTGCGGACGGCGGGGCGGCCATTCTGGTGAACAGCGGCAATTCCAACGCCTTTACCGGCCGGGGCGGGATGGACGCCGTGGCGCAGATCGCGGCAGCGGTGGCCGGCACGCTGGGCATCGACGCGGGCCGGGTGTTCACATCATCGACCGGGGTGATCGGCGAGCCGCTGCCCTGGGACCGGATCACCGCCAAAGTGGCCGAACTGCGGGACAATCTGGCCCCGGACGCCATGGCCGGTGCCGCCCGCGCCATCATGACCACCGACACCTTTGCCAAAGGGGCGACAGTGACGGTGCAGGTGGGCGGGCAGATGGGCGGGCAGGCTGGCGGGCAGATGGGCGGGCAGAAGGGTGGGCAGTCGGTGCGGATTGCGGGTATCGCCAAGGGATCGGGCATGATCGCGCCGGACATGGCGACGATGCTGGTTTATCTGTTTACCGATGCGCGGATTGGCCATGCCGATCTGCAGGCGCTGGTCAGCAGCATCAATGCGCGCACGTTCAACTGCATCACGGTGGATAGCGACACCTCGACTTCGGACACCCTGCTGATCGCCGCGACAGGGGCCAGCGGGGTGGACGTGACGGGTTCTGCAGCCTTTGCCGCCGGGTTGGAGCAGGTGATGCTGGACCTGGCGCTGCAAGTGGTGCGCGATGGCGAGGGTGCCACCAAGTTTGTCGAAGTGCAGGTGACAGGTGCGGCCAGCGATGCGGATGCGCACCGGGTCGGCATGGCGATTGCCAACTCGCCCCTGGTCAAGACCGCGATTGCCGGGCAGGACGCCAACTGGGGCCGGATCGTGATGGCGGTGGGCAAGTCGGGCGCGCAGGCCGACCGCGACCGGCTGGGCATTCGGTTCGGCGACATCTGGGTTGCCCGCGACGGTTGGCGTGCGCCAGAGTATTCCGAGGCCGAGGCCAGCGCCTACATGAAACGCCAGGAGCTGGTGATCGGGGTCGAGATGGGGATCGGCGCGGGGCGGGCGACGGTGTGGACCTGTGACCTGACGCATGGCTATATCGACATCAACGCGGATTACCGGTCCTAGCGGGTCCGGTTTCCCGGCGTCGCGCGCGTGGCATCCCCCCGGGGCGCTGCCCCGGACCCCGGGATACTTGTTGGACAGAAAATGCAGAAGGCACGATTATTCGGGGCGCGCGCGCGCCTTGACAGGAGGCGCGGGTGTGAAGGTGGTTCTGGTTTCTGCCGTCGCTTTGATCGACGCCGATGGCCGCATCCTGCTGGCCCAGCGCCCGCCCGGCAAATCAATGGCGGGGCTGTGGGAGTTTCCGGGCGGCAAGGTCGAGCCTGGCGAGACGCCTGAGGCCGCGCTGATCCGGGAACTGCGCGAGGAACTGGGCATTGATACCCAGACCGCCTGTCTGGCCCCGATGACGTTTGCCAGCCACGCCTATGCCGATTTTCACCTGCTGATGCCGCTGTTTGCCTGTCGCCGCTGGCAGGGGGTGCCGCAGCCGCGCGAAGGGCAGGCGCTGGCCTGGGTGCGCGCCAATGCGTTGCGCAGCTATCCGATGCCGCCGGCAGATCTGCCTTTGATCGCCGCGCTCAACCTATGGTTGTAGTCGCTGCTGCTTTTTCGCCAGCGTCACAAGATCATGACGATAATGCGGCAAGATTGGACCTGTTCTGGTCGTATTTTCAGCTAACGTGACACAAATTGAAGGCTGGAAGGGCGATTCGCATGCTGCGTACCATACAGATCGGAAGCTGCGTTTCGGTGCAGGGCCTGCTGGTCAAGCAACTGGACAATGGCCGGGTGGTGATTCGCGTGGGCGAGCGGACGTATGAAGGCGTGCCGGTGGCCAAGCTGAACTGATCCGGCACCCTGGCCCGAGCAAATGAATAGGGGACGGCCTGCGGGCCGTCCCCATTTTCATCTGCAGGCCGGTTGGCGCACCTACAGCGTGCGTTCGATCGTTTCGCGCTCGAAAATCTCGATCACGTCGCCGACGCGGACATCATCATAGGCCTCGAACGCCATGCCGCATTCCTGGCCGGACTGGACCTCGGACATCTCGTCCTTGAACCGTTTCAGCGTTTTCAGCGTGCCTTCGTGGATCACCACGTTGTCGCGCAGCAGGCGTACCCCGGCAGACCGGCGCGCGACGCCTTCGGTGACCAGACAGCCGGCAACCTTGCCGACCTGGCTGACCTTGAACACCTCCAGAATCCGCGCATAGCCGATGAAACGCTCGCGGATTTCGGCCTTGAGCAGGCCGGATGCCGCCGCCTTGATGTCGTCCAGCAGGTCATAGATGATCGAGTAGTAGCGGATCTCGACCCCCTTCTGGTTGGCCGCCGCCCGTGCCGGCGCATTGGCGCGGACGTTGAAGCCGATGACCGGCGCCTTGGACGCCTCGGCCAGGACCACGTCGCTTTCGGTGATCGCACCGACGCCGGAATGCAGCACGCGGACGCGCACCTCCTCGTTGCCGACCTTTTCCAGCGCCTGGGTGATCGCCTCGGCCGAGCCCTGCACGTCGGCCTTGACCACCAATGTCAGTTCGGCAATCGACTTGTCGGCCTTGGCGCGGGCCATCAACTGCTCCATCGTCGTCAGCGCGCCTGCTGCCGCACGCTTTTCGCGCGTGGCTTTGCCGCGGTACTCGGCGATTTCGCGGGCCTGCATCTCGGTATCGACGACGTTCAGCACATCGCCTGCCTCGGGCGTGCCGTTCAGGCCCAGAACTTCGACCGGAACCGACGGGCCGGCTTCGGCCACAGTCTCGCCCTTGTCGTTGATCAGGGCGCGGACCTTGCCCCACTTTTCGCCGACGACAAAGATATCGCCTTTGCGCAGGGTGCCGTTCTGTACCAGAACCGTCGCGACCGGACCCCGGCCCACGTCCAGCTTTGCCTCGATCACCGCGCCGGATGCCTGGCGTTCGGGATTGGCGCGCAGTTCCAGAATCTCGGCCTGCAGCGCGATCGCCTCAAGCAGATTGTCCAGACCCTGACCGGTCTTGGCCGATACCTCGACATCCTGCACTTCGCCTGACATCGCCTCGACCACGACTTCGTGCTGCAGCAGGTCGGTGCGCACCTTTTGCGGATTGGCGTCATATTTGTCGATCTTGTTGATCGCCACGATCATCGGCACCTTGGCCGCCTTGGCATGGGCAATCGCCTCGATCGTCTGCGGCATCACGGCGTCATCGGCGGCGACAACCAGAATGACGATGTCGGTGACATGCGCCCCGCGAGCGCGCATCGACGTAAAGGCGGCGTGGCCCGGCGTGTCAAGAAAGGTCAGCACCGCACCGGTATCGGTCGTTACCTGATAGGCACCGATATGCTGGGTGATCCCCCCCGCCTCGCCCGAGACGACGTTGGCGTGGCGGATCGCGTCCAAGAGGCTGGTCTTGCCATGGTCGACATGGCCCATGATCGTCACGATCGGCGGGCGCGGCCTGAGGTTGGCATCCGTGTCCTTGATCAGGTCGATGGCGTCTTCGACATCGGCATCGGACACGCGCACGACCTTGTGGCCGAACTCTGCGATCACCAGTTCCGCCGTGTCGGCGTCAATGGTCTGGTTCTGCGTCGCCATGATGCCGTTCTTCATCAGCATCTTGACCACGTCGGCCACGCGTTCGGCCATCCGGTTGGACAGTTCGCTGACCGTAATCGCCTCGGGCAGTTGCACGTCGCGGACCACCTTTTCGCGGTCCATGCCGATACCCATCGCCTTTTGGCGGGCGCGCTCCTGCTTGCGCTTCATCGCGGCCATGCTGCGCTGGCGGCCACCGTCACCGTCGCCCATCACCTGGGTCAGCGTCAGCTTGCCTGCGCGGCGATTCTCTTCCTCGCGCGTGGTCTTGGCGGGCTTGGCGGCCTTGTCGGCCCCGCCGACGCTGCGCACGTCGCCACGCTCGCGGTCCACCTTGCGGGGGGCGGCGGCACCGCGGGCCGAGCGGTCGGCCTCGGTCTCGGGGCCGGTGACAACGGGCTTGGCGGCCGGCGCTTCAGCCTTTTGCGCGGCGCGGCGGGTGGCATCTTCGGCCTTGAGCCGAATTTGCTCTTCTTCGTCGGCCTTGGCCTTGACCGCCTCTTCCCGGGCGCGGTCTTCGCGCTCCTTTGCGTCGATTTCGGCCCGGCGACGCTCGCGCTCTTCGGCGCGGGCGGCCTCGACAACGGCGCGCTGCACGGCCTCGCCCGCTTCGCGCACGCGGGATGCGGCCAGCGCGTCGATGCGGCGCTTCAGCTCGGCATCAGAAATGCCTGCCGGACGTTTGGAGGGATCGCCGGCGACGACGTTTGACCCGCCGTTGCCGCCCGTTGCGGGCACACCCGGTTTGGCCACCACCACGCGCTTGCGCTTGGTTTCCACCACGACGTTCTTGGTCCGGCCATGGCTGAAGCTTTGCTTCACATTGCCAGGGCGGGCCCCGGGGGGGCGCAGACCAAGGGGTTTCTTGCCGTCGGTATCGGTCATGTAACTTCTATATCCTTCCCGTCAGCCGCAGGGCTGACGTCCAACTCGCGCAGGCCGCGCAGCTTTGCGGCCTCCTCTACAACACGGTCGCTGAGTCCGCCAGCCGCGAGCGCGCCATGTATCACACTTTGGCGTCCGAATGCCAAACCCAATTCAACGCTGGTCAAACAGCCGAAATAGCGCGCGCCTGTCGGGGTCCAGAGCTTGGTCTTGCCGCGCTCCGAGCCGTCGGACGCCTGCAACAAACAGCGCACCCGGTCGGCGGCCAGCGCGTCCTTGACCTTTTCGAAACCCGCCACCGCCAGGCCTGCCTTGCGCGCCAGCGCTATCAGATCAGTCACGCGCCGGACAATCTGTCGCTCAACCTCGGCCGTCAGGCCATCGGGCACCTTGACCGGCTTTTTCGCGCTGCGGCTGAACTGGCCGCGACCCGCCTTGTCCAGCGCGTCGCGGGTGGCCGAGACATAAATGCCCCGGCCCGGCAGCCTGCCCAGGATATCGGGCACGATCACGTCATCGGGGCCGACGACAAAGCGGATCAGCCCGGCCTTGGGCTGAACCTCGCCCGTGACGATGCACCGGCGTTCGGGGTCGTCCTTGTCATCCTGCTTGCCGCCGCGCGTCATGTCGGGATCAGAGGATCACTCCTCTGCCTCCTCTTCCGCGTCACCTTCGGAGGCGAGATCATCGGGATCGACCCAGCCCAGCATGACCCGGGCTGTCATCACCATGGTCTGCGCTTCCTCAAGCGATACATCCAGCTTTTCCAGGATGCCTTCGTCCTTGACCCGCTCGCCCTTGACCGTGGTCCAGCCACCGGCGATTTCCCAGTCCGCAAGGGTGGCGAAATCTTCCAGCGTCTTGACGTCGTCCTTGGCCAGCGCTTCCAGCATCTGCGGCGTCAGGCCTTCAAAGTTCACCAGGCTATCCTCGACCCCCAGCGCGCGGGCATTGTCCAGCGCGGCCTTGTTCTTGGCCTCGATGTAGTCGCGGGCGCGGGCCTGCAGTTCGGCGCCGGTGCCCTGATCCACACCGTCGATGTTCAACAACTCGTCCAGATCGACATAGGCCACCTCTTCCAGGTTGGTGAACCCTTCGGCGACCAGAAGCTGGGCAAAAAATTCGTCCAGATCCAGCGTGTCCATGAACAGCTTGGTGCGTTCCTCGAACTCGGCCTGGCGGCGCTTGGATTCCTGTTCCTCGGTCATGATGTCGATGTTCAGGCCGGTCAGCATCGAGGCCAGCCGCACGTTCTGCCCGCGCCGACCGATCGCCAGCGACAACTGCTCTTCCGGGACGACAACCTCGATCCGCTCGGCCTCTTCGTCCAGCACGACCTTGGACACCTCGGCCGGTTGCAGTGCGTTGACCAGAAAGGTCGGGATATCCTGGTTC
>Ga0105044_10008931_pt1 | contig 13741 bp, 5 predicted proteins | sample MAT01_FD_78092 | JGI IMG/M metagenome (GOLD analysis project Ga0105044, IMG submission 78092) | Freshwater microbial communities from Lake Fryxell liftoff mats and glacier meltwater in Antarctica - MAT-01 | ecosystem: Environmental > Aquatic > Freshwater > Ice > Liftoff microbial mat | place...
ACATTCAACATTCAACATTCGACATTCGACATTCGACATTCGACATTCGACATTCGACATTCGACATTCGACATTCGACATTCGACATTCGACATTCGACATTCGACATTCGACATTCGACATTCGACATTCGATTGTATTTTAGCTTTAAAGTTAATACTATAATGTAGAAACTGCCCATTCAATTTTACCAAAGGCATGATGTGATTTTAATTGCCAGGGAGCTGATTGAAAAAATTATTGTTACAAATTTGAATGGACAGATTACTTCTGGTCGCATTGTTGAAACGGAAGCTTATATCGGGCTTACTGACAGGGCATCTCATTCTTTTGGCGGAAAGCAAACTCCTCGTAACCAACACATGTATGCAGCTGTTGGCATAGCGTATGTATATATCTGCTATAGTATGCACCATTTGTTCAATGTTGTTACCAATGCAATAAATATTCCTGATGCTGTTCTTATCCGTGCTGTTGAACCTTTAACAGGAATTGAAATTATGCTGAAAAGAACCGGTAAGGTAAAACCGGGTAGCACCTTAATAAAAGGACCCGGCAATGCGGCAAAGGCATTGGGCATTTAAAAAAATCATTCTGGTATTAATTTATTAAAAGGCGAAATCTATATAGCTGATGATGGATTAAAAATTGAGCCAGGCGTAATTGGCATCAGCAGCAGGATCGGTATTCATAATTCCGGTGATGCTGTAATGAAACCATATCGATTTTATGTTAACGGAAATTGATTTGTTAGCAGTTATCCTAATAAATAAAAGTAAGCGGTACTGTACAAAAAAGCCCCCCGAAATTTCGGGGGGCTTTTTTTATTAAATGACTCAAATTAAATTTTATTGAATCACCACTCTGCACATGGTCAATCTGTTGCCATTTCTGTCAACAATCTCAACCCAGTACATGCCTTTTCCTTTAGCTCTCATGTCAACATCCATTCTGTCATAAGGCCTTCCAATGGTATATGTCTGAGACAATACCCTGTCGCCCTTAGCATCATAAACAACTAGACCCCTTGGTAAAACATTGTTTGCAACACTATAGTACCTAACCTGGAATACACCACTGGTAGGGTTAGGATAGATGAAGCAATTGCCACTTGCTGAATCTTTAATGGTTATAATGTTTGAACTGTTGGTACAGCCATTAACATCAGTAACCCTTAATTGATAATCTCCTAAGCCATCAACATTTACACTAAGTGTACCTGTTGTAGCTCCTGAAACAACCGCTCCATTGCGCAACCACGTATAAGTAGCAGCTGCAAAAGGAGAAACTGTTGAAGATAAAGTGGTTACCAAACCTGGGAACAGGCTGGTATAAGGTGCTGCAGTAATTACTACTGTAGGTAATGGGTTAACAGTTAACCTGGCTCCAAAAGAGGTAGCCGCAGCACATGGTGCTGCACCGTTAATAGTAACACGGCAGAAATTGCCGCTTAAGCTAACCGGAGGTGCTGTAATGGTTAACGTTGCTGTTGTAGCACCGCTATAAACACCACCATTGGTAATATTGGTCCAAGGTGGATTATTACCATTAGTGCTTACCTGCCACTGGTAGGTGAAAGGACCGCTGCCAGCTGCAACTACTGTAAATGTAGCTACCTTATCGGTGCAGATGGTTTGGTTAACCGGTTGTGTTGTAACCGAAGTAGGTGAGTTAACTGTAACAACTACTGTTCTTGCAGGTGAAGTACATGCAGGTATAGAAACATTGAAATTGATCCTGAATCCTCCTGCAATATTTCCTGCATCGCCACCTATATCATCAAATACAAACAGTTTCCATACTCCATTAACATTATCTGTACCTACAAATGTAGCCAGCGTAGGAGTAGGTTGGTTTATTACACCCGGACCTGGAGCAGGCCAGTTGTCTGTAATTACATCAAAATTGGTTGGGCGATAGGTACCTGTTGGATTGGCCGCATTTGCGTTCAAAGCAGGGGCTCCATCAACAAAAGTATAGGTAGCGTTTGGAACTGCAACCGTACCTCCAATATCCGACATTAGTATCACATTTTTACCGGCAGGAGACTGCAGTAAAATGTCTATGTCATTACCCCACGTGTGACTGATTCCCGTTAGGATAACATTTTGAACCGTAATGCCTGATGTAGGCAATCCGCTAACAGTTAAATTAGCAGGATAAGGTGTACCAGGCCCAGCTTGATTGATAACAATATTTGCGGGGTTGACAAAAGAAGATGGCACTGGTAAACTTTGTACCGTTACCTGGTAAGGATAAACACCGGCAGGTGTTGGCCTTGTCCATACTGTATCTCTTGCATCACCGGTATAAGCTATACTTGCTGCAGCATCATTAAATAATCCTGCAATTGGAGACCATGTAGCTGGAGTTGAAGGAACACCACAAACATAGGTCATATCAATGCACCATGATGTGAGTGTACCCTGATCGCCACCAAAAGCATCAACCATCGCTAATGTCCAGGTACCGTTTGGCACACTGTAAAGGGCGTTCCAGTTGTTGACATTAGCTAAGAAACCTGTAGGACCTGTAGGAGGAGCTGCTGCTAAAGAAGCATCGGCTCTGAATGTTCCGGTGTAAGGATTAGCTCCTGAACTTAATGCTGCCGTACCGGCTGAACTTATCCTGGTATTTACAAAACCAGTTGTAGCTCCTGTACCGCCTGTGTTAGACAGGTAGTAATCCAGGTTTAAAATATTGCCATTAGGTGCTCTAAGCGATATGGCAACATCACCAGCCCAGGTATGGGCCATGTTAAATGTAACTGACATTGCAGATACATTACAGCCTGCAGGTACACCAGAAACAGTTAGGTTGCTGGTAGCACCGGCCGGGTTGTTATCAGGAACTATCACACTGATAGGACCAGAGCAAACCTGCGGCAGGTTTGTGGTTGTTGATGATGAACTTACCAAACGTACAGCAGGATCACCCAGACACATAGTAACAGAACTTGGTGTTACGCTTGGTGCAGGTGGTGTGTAGTTAACTAAAGCAGTAGCTGTATTTGTACAACCTGTTGCATTATCTGTAGCAGTTACAGTATAAGTGGTTAACACAGTTGGTGCAGCAAATACAACAGGAGTATTAGTGCCTGTGTAAGGGATGGTAGCCGTTGAGTTGTTAAACAAACCTGCCAGTGGAGACCATACAAAAGAATTGTTGGCACCACCAGTACCCGGTGTTGTGTATTCAATGGTTATTCCCCATGATGCAAGCGTACCTACATCACCAGGACCACCATCGCACATTGCTAATGTCCAGTTACCGGTTGTAGAAGCTGGTGTAGTATACAAATCAGTAAAGCTGGTTGCTGCAGATACAAAACCTGTTGGGTTCTGAATTACTGGACCACCACCAACAGGAGTGTTGATAGCATCAGCTCTCCATGCAGTACTGTTGTTGTAAATAAATGGTGCGGTAGCAACTGTGCTCCACGCTGTTGAACCCAGCTGACTTACTCTTGCACCATACCAACCCCATGTTGGTACACCTGAAGCTGGACCAGTAAACACACCTGTACCATATTTGTACAGATTTAAGATATTACCGTTTGGTGCTCTAAGATGGATGATCATGTCACCCGGGTAAGTATGAGAGAAATTATTAAATGTAACAGCTACATTGGTGATCGTTGCATTGGCAGGAACACCAGTCATAGCAATAACATTACTTACTCCATTGGCTGTATTATCAGGAACAGTAAGATTGATAGTTCCTGAATTTACTGTTACTGTACCAGGTACAGGAGGAGGAGCAGAACCAACTGATAACTGTGTACCGCTGATACCTGCAACACCACCGCAACTAATTGGCGGAGTAATTGCAACAACCGGTAATGGATTAACAGTTAACAATGCACAGTTAGAAATATTTGCAACACCAATTGGCGCACAAACACCAGTTACGATGCAGCGGTATCCTCTGCCGGTTAATAAAGCCGTAACCGGACCTACAGTAAGTGTTGCAGTATTTACACCTGCATAAACACCACCATTGGTAAGGTTTGTCCATGTTGTACCCGGACAACCTGTTAAACTTTCCTGCCATTGGTAAATAAGACCCGTTCCGGTAGCTCCTACAGTAAATGTAGCAGTAGTACCAACGCATCTTACGTTAGCAACTGGCTGTGTGGTTACTGTTGGACGCTTGTTAACTGTAATTAAAACAGAAGCTGTTCTTGTACAGCCACCTGCTGTGGTTGCAACAACTGTGTAAGTTGTTGTATTCATTGGAGAAGCAGCAACGGGGTTTGAAGTGGTTGAACTTAAACCTGCTGCAGGAGACCATAAGAAAGTATATCCGCCGCCAAGTGGGCCGCCGCCTACAACTGAAGTTCCAGTTACACTGAAAATAAGGTTGCGGTTAGCCGGGCCGCCACCTACATTACAACCGGTGCCTCCATAGCCCCAGTTTGTACAAGGTGTTGCAAATCCACCACCTGGATTTTGGAATGCATATTCATTGCCAATATTGGCAGCTCCAAAATTGCCCCAGAACCATTGGCCACCGGTAGCAAAACTCATATTTACCTGGAACGACATCCAGTATGTGCCTCCTGTTAAATTCACTGTAGAAGGTAATGTAACCGTATAGTTACCACCAACCCTTGTAAAGGTTAACACGTTTGTAAATGAAGCTACAACTGCACCAGGTAAATTACCACCTGAGTTGGCATAGAAGAATACATTTACTGAAGTAGACGCACCTGTACTTGAATTGATTCCATTGGCAGTAATTTGTGTAACACCCCAGGTTGCACCTGCAGGTACTGTAAAGTCATCTGCAGACTGCGAATTGAATGCAGTATTAGCTGGTTCAAAAACCTGAGAAGGTGAACCGTTTATCTGGGCTCCAGTCTGGTTGTATAAAACTCCAGACGGAGTTGCTGTTCCAGTTACAACTGTTAACAAGGTAGGATCTCCTTCACAAATAGTTGTGCCGGGATCTGCTACGATAATAATTGCAGGATTTGGATTAACCGTGATAGTGAATGTACGAGGTGTACCTGTACATACCAATCCTGGTACTGCAGGAGTAACTAAGGTAATACCCCAGCCACCTGCTATATTACCAATATCGCCACCTGCCATATCAGTAACATACAAACTCCATGTTCCATTGTAGTTTGAAGTTGTATTAAAAGTATTGGTAAAGGTAGCTGTGCCGTTAGGCGCAGGATAATTGTACGGTGCAATTGGAGCTGGTGCTGGCCATATTGCTCCTGCAGTACCTGCCGTAGGGCGATAAGTACCAGTAGGAATAGCCGCAGTAACTGTTGGCATTTGCGTTGCGCCAGCATCACTGATGGTAATTGTTGCTACTGCATCAAAACCGCTAGTTCCGCCAACTCTTGCCATTGGCACAAATTTCTGCCCACCCGGTCCTACCAGCAATACGCCAATATCATCAGACCAGGTATGTTGTATGTTGGTTAATCTTATGGACTGAACACTAACACCTGTTGTTGGTAAACCAGATACTGTAATATTGGATGGATAAGGATTAGATGCGCTTCCGGCACCACTACCAGTTCCAGATGCTGGTATTGCAATGTTTGCCGGGTTAGTGAAAGTTACCGGACCACCAGGGCTAGCTGAACCTGTACTCGTTTGAGGAGTTACAGTTATCGTTCCTGTTATTGCAGCATTGGTTGTATTGGTTGTAATAAATGAAGGGATATTGCCTGTACCTGCTGCTGCTAAGCCTATTGCAGTATTATTGTTTGTCCAGTTAAAAGTAGCAATTGCTGGTGTACCTGTAAAGGTTACAGCAGTTGTTGGAGAACCGGCACAAACTGTTTGATTAGGTACCACATTTACTGTTGGTGTTGGATTAACAGTAATAGTAAACGAAGTGGTAGGACCGGTGCAAACAGAAGCCACATTGTAATTTAAAACCACCTGTCCGTTACCTGTTTGTATATTGGTAGTAATCGCACCTGCAGTTACACCGCCGGTGAATGATGTACCACCAGCACCGCCGCCGCCGGCTCCTTTATCGTTACCAGTACAGGCAACAGTTCCTGCAGAACCGCCACCGCCACCAGCACCGCCGAGGAAGCCACCGCCTCCACCGCCGCCGCCGGGTACACTAGCAAAGTTAAAGCAACAGCAAGTCTCACCTGCTCCGCCGTTACCGCCAGCCGGGCCAGCATTAGCTAAACCAGGAGCTCCTAAGAAACCAGAGCAACCGATACCGGCTCCGCCTGGTGTTGTTCCTATGGCTCCAAGGCCACCGCCAGCAAAACCACCAACTGTTGGAGCATCGCTGCCGTTTACGCCATTTCCATCTCCGTTTCCGCCTGTTCCGCCAGCAACGGTATTAGCCTCACAACCTGCTCTTCCGCCGCCGCCGCCGCCACCGGCTACTAATATACGGTCTGCAGATGATGCTCCAGGGAACCTTACATCACTGGCTCCGCCACCGCCACCGGCATTGGCATTACCGCCTGTTCCACCACCATTAAATCCGGCTGTAGGTGCAGTACCTGTTCCGCCTACAAATATGGTTAAAACCTGGCCAGGAGTTACAGCTAAAGTACCTGTAGCTCTTGATCCTCTTCCACCTGCACCGCCAGATGCGGCGTTGCCACCAACTGCACCGTTGCCACCTGCAGCACCCAATGTTGTTAGGTTGATGGATGTTACACCGGCAGGCACTGTAAAGGTTTGTGCACCGCCTGTGAAGTTAAAGGTTGTTGTTGTTGGGGTTACAACATTTAAACTTGGAGTTACTATGATAGTAGCAACCACTGGTGCTGCTGTAGCATTTGTAGCAACAAATGACGGCAGGTTACCAGTACCACTGGCAGCAAGGCCAATAGATGGTGTACTATTTGTCCAGTTAAATATTGTACCAGGGGTTCCACTTGTAAACACTACAGCCGCTTTGGTTGATCCGGCACATAATGTATCGTTTGGTACAGGGTTAACACTGGTACAACCTGGAGGCGCATTGTAAGTAACCGTGTTATCAGTACTGGTTGAGGCAGTATTGCCTGCAACATTTATTGTTCCTGTAGCCACGTTGGCAGCTATTGTTGAAATAACAGTTCCACTTCCGGTCATGCCCGATACTGCAATATTATAAGTAGCAGGGCCACCAGTAATATTTTGAACTGACGCACCGGCTGAACCACTTAAAGTAACATCGCCGTTTGCAAAGCCGGTTACCGGCTCGCTGAACACTGCTGTAAAATTAATGGGCGATGCTCCGGTTGGATCTGGTTGAGCCGCTGCCTGGTTAATAGTTACACTTGGCGCTGTTGCACCAACACAAATTGGAGCACTTACTTGTATATTATAATCTGCTGTTTGTCCGGGAGTAACGTTACCAACATGGAAAACTATAGTTGCTAATGCCGGAGCATTAAATGACCACACAATTGGTGCACCTCCCGCTGGGGCGCTTGCACCAGGGTCACCAAGGAAGTTAGTACAAAGGTTGGTAATGTCAACAGAACCAAGATGCGCTGTTACAAAACCAAAATTAGTAGTGGGGTTGGAATAAGTTACCGTAACACACTGAACAGCGTTAACAGGGTTTGTCCAGGTATGCTGTACATAATGTAAAGCTCCTGCAATACCTGCTGCGCATGCCCCTGGAACACCACAAGTAGCAACAGTTGCATCTCTGTTACCCCTTAGGTTTGTAGGGGTATTAGCAGGACCAACTGAACCTACAAAAGTGGTACAAACTGCTGCGGCTAAATTATAAGTAACCGTATTATCTGTACTTGTAGATGCGTTGTTTGTTTGTGCCGAAGCATTTTGACAAACACCCGCCGCTATAGTAGCAATTACTGTTCCGCTACCTGTCATTCCTGATACGGCAACGTTATAAGTTGCACCACTACCTGTAACTGTACCAAGAGTTGCACCCGCAGTTCCTGTTAAAGTAACATCACCGGTTGTAAAGCCGGTAACTGCCTGATCAAATACCACCGTAAAATTAATAGGTGATGTTGATGTAGGATCAGCCTGGGCCGCCGCCTGGTTGATAGTTACTATTGGAGCTGTTGTACCACCAGTAATGTTGAAGTTGGCATTTGAAATGTCAAAGAAAACATTACCTAATGCTTCTACTCTTACCCTGGCAGTTGTAGTTGTTACGCTTGGAATTGTAACAGCTTCTGTACCATCGTTAGCAGTACTTGCAAGTATGGTAGTTGGGTATGTTAAGCCACCATCTGTAGATAATGAGATCCTAACATTTGCAACATTATAGGGTGCAGCACTGGTTCCTGCATTATTCCAGGTAATGGTTTGTGTTGAACCTCCGGTATAACTTTCGCCACCATTCGGTAAGGTAACTGCAAAAGGAGTTGTTCCAACCACGTTTACTACAAATGGAGTTGCAGTTTGGCAACCGCCACCACCGCTTGAAGCAACACCTCCGCCACCAGCACGGTTATCTCTCACAGTAAGTCTGAAATTAATGGCCCGGGCAACAGGTGATAAAGTCTCACCTTTTAAACCTCCTAATGCTGCTGGTGGGTTAGCCGGATAACCAGCAAGAATAACAGCTATATCTGGGAAAGTTCTTACACCATTTGTTATAGGCAGTCTTGATTTAAACAAAGGAACCGTATTTCCTGCTGCTGCAGTTGCACCGGCATTCCAGGTTTGGGTGCCTTGTGTATCCCATTGCTCCCAGCAATAAGTAAGCGGGTCGTTATTAGGATCGCTGGCTGTACCAGATAATGTAAACGGTGTGCTTGGAGGAATACTGAGGTTATTATTTGGCAGTGCATTAATCACCGGCAAACCATTACCAGTAGCCGTTGAAACACCGCAGGTGTTTCCACTTCCCGTTGTTATAAAGTTACTAATTTCATCAAAACTAATTGCGTGAAAAAATGCGTCGCTGTTCGGCTGAATGTTCTCAGCACCACAAATTCCGGCATATGCCTGTATGGTATTTCCGCTACCTACCTCAAATTTTGTACCTGCAGGAGAAGCGCCACAACCAGCCATGGAGTGGTTGCCACCCCATTGGTGCCCCATTTCATGAGCCACATAATCAATATCAAAAGCATCTCCAATCGGATTAGGAAGACCAGTAACGCCTCTTGCTTTTGAACCTGCAACGCAAGGACTGTTCAAAGAGGCAATTCCGCCGCCACCGGTACTAAAAACGTGACCGATATCGTAGTTGGCAGTACCTATAACAGCATCAATATTGGCCTGGTTTTCACCCAGCATGGTTGCACCATTATTATTGGTATAGGGGTCAGTAGCACCATTAAGATAAATCAAATTATTATTATTTGCAATCAAAGTCATCCGAAGAGAAACTTCTTTCTCATAAACCCCGTTAACCCTGTTCATTGATGTAAGCATGGCTGCAGCAACGGCTGCTACAGTGGGCGTAGCCCCGGCAACCGCCACGGCATATTCTCCCGTACAGGCAAGAGCCAAACGGTACGTTCTAAGGTTTGTACCCAAACAAGCAGCAGCTGCTAACTGAGATCCTTGCCCCTTGGATGCGATTGCATTGTCCACAACTTCGCAGATGAATTTAACATCTCTGCTGTAGTCTTTTACATTGTAACTGATGTAATGTTTCAGGTCTCCTTTTGCATAAGGATCAATATAGATCCTTCCGGTTTTACCAGAAAGAATCTGACCATGAAAACCAGTATACGGGTTATAATCAAACCTTATAGTTGCATAAGGATCATCAATACCCTGCCCTGCAAAGGTTTTCATTTCCGGAAACTTGGCTTCTAAGCCAGGCTCCATAATACTGCTTTCCCAAACATGGAATTTGGCAATAGAGCCATCCGGCATTGGGAGCTCCAATATTGGAGCCGAATTTCTGTTTCCGACATTCTTTTCTGACGGAAGTGACCACAGGAAATTTTTAAGCTGAGTAATATCAGCCTCCGTAGTTTTGAATTTGCTTGGGGTAATTACCCTTTTACTGTTTGCTAATGAAATCGAACTTTCATTTACAGGCGAAAAAAAAGAGTTTTGCGCCTGCAATGAAAAACAAATCGAAAACAAAAACAATACAATGAATGCAATCCGGTAGATTTTTTTCATAAATGTATAATTTTGTTAAATGAAACATAAAAGTATTGAAAACATTTTGTATTACCAAAGTAAAACACCGACAAAAAATTAACTAAACTAACAGGCGCTAAATAAAGGCCTGATATGGATTCAAACTGATTGGGGTCATTATAAAATTGTAGTTCAGATTTATAAAGAAACTGAAGCCGAAAAAATCAAAATGCCCGGTTTTGCCGGGCATTTTGATTTTTATAAATTTGATCAGGAAGAATTAAAACTTTGGACAGGGTATTCCCTGATAATCGGGCGGCCTTTTGATAAAGATGATAGAGAATTCGGAACCGCCACGTGATGCTGTTGCCGCTTTTAAATTTGAGATATTAAAATCGTAGCTGGCACCAATTCTTAGGCCTCCAAATTCAAGCCCGATGTATGGAATAATGGCATCGTTTAGCCGTACCCAGCTTCCAATGTAAATAGCACTTGGTTTTTCGGGGTCCTCACTCAGGTTTGCTGCAATAGCCGCACCCAGCGTGGTTTCGCTGGCTTTGTTCTGTACTTGATAGATGGCAGAAGCATGAACTGTTATGAGATCAGAAACTGGAAATGAACCTCCCCCATGTGCTGATATACGGCCGCTTAAATACCAGTTTTTATCCTGAAAACCAACCTTTGGGCGGTTGATATGATACATACTGGCACCCAGGTAAAAATTGTTTTGTCCGTTTGTAGAGCCTGAGTAAAGTAAACCGGCATTTATATCAAAATAGCTTTGGTTACCCCCCTGGATTACTTCGGAGGTTGGTCCGGTAAAACCATTTTGGGTAAGCATATCCGAAAAAGTAAGTTTATTTCTATCCAAACTAAGACTGCTGTATGTTCCCTGAAAGCCGGCACCAATGGTGCTGTAGCCATTTTCATCCAGCGCTTTATGATAAGACATAGACACGGAACCGTAATTTAATTTAAGTATGCCGTTGGCACTGGCATCGGTTAATCCCGAAACGCCTAAACCAAAAACATCTTTGTCAGGTATCCGGCTTTTTAAGATAGGGAAATCAAGCGAAGCGCTGGTAGTTACGTAAGCCTTTGGTATAGATGGCCATTGATCTCGGTGGTTAGCGGACAAATGCAAGGTTCCGTTGAATTTGCCTGTAAAAGCAGGATTCAGCGTTAACGGCGATGCAAAAAATTGTGAAAAGTGCGGGTCCTGAGCTTTTAGCATCTGGCTCGTCAACAGGGCACAAATACAAACTAATAGTTTCTTCATTTTTATTAACTGTTCAGAACCTTAAAGATAGTGATTTACAGTAAAAAGCTGCACGGAAATGTTTTGGGGAGATGGAATTGGTAATTAGTAATTTGTAATTTGGTTTGGAAACAACCCTTTTTTGTTATTCAAACCTTTAAATAATTAAGCCTAATTCCTAATTCCTAATTCCAAATTACGTCTAACCCTGCATTTTTGCACCAAAAGCCAAATCGCCTGCATCGCCCAAACCCGGTACAATGTAGCCTTTTGCTGTAATTTCATCATCTATATCCCCACACCAGATCGTAGCTTTTGGGAATGCACGTCTTACATATTCTATACCTACCGTGCATGCAATAGCACAAACAATATGCAGTTCCTTTATGTTTCCTTCTTCTTTTAAAAATTCAATTGATTTTACAAGCGAAGAGCCAGTAGCTATCATGGGGTCGCTGATGATGATTATCCTGTCTTCTATTTCCGGGCAACTCATATACTCCATGTGAATATCAAAACTGCCATCGGGATTGTGTTTGCGGTAAGCACTGATGAAGGCATTATCAGCTTTATCAAAATAATTAAGCAAACCGGTATGCATGCCCAGGCCGGCACGTAAAATAGTTGCTAATACAGGCTGTTCGGCGAGCACCTTGCTGTTACTTATTCCTAACGGAGTAGTGATTTCTTTTTCCTCCCAGGGCATTTTTTTGCTGATCTCGTAGCCAATTACTTCGGCAATACGCTCCAGATTGCGCCGAAACCGCATACGGTCCTGCTGTACATCTACATCCCTTAATTCGCTCACCCAATTACTTACCAAAGAATGTTGTTCGCTTAAATTGATGACCATATAAAACAGATTGTAGTTTGTGCCCGCCCGGATGATCCGGTCGGACAGGGTTTTTTGTTTGTGGTTACAGGCCGGAGTGCAATACTCAACTTCTTTAGAAAACGTGAACCAGACCATCGCAACCAAACAAAACTAAAATAAAAAAATGCTTTATCTGTATTTTTTCTGAGTTATCTGCGAAACCAGCCTACCGGCAGGCAGGTCTGCGGGCAAAATAAAAATCCGTGTAAATCTGTGCAATCTGTGGCAACTAAAAATCTTTTAACATGCTGTTTCACAAAAATGTATTTTTATTGTATCCAAATTAGTAACAAATGAAAAAGATAATACCGGCTTTAATTGCACTAAGTTTTCTTTTTGCAGCCTGCAGTGGCGATGAAAAAGCAAATGACGAAAAAGCAAAAGATAAATACGAACAAACCAAGGAAACCCTTGGGGAGACTGAAAAGAAAAACCCTAAACGTTTTTTAAGTGTGGAAGGTGATGAAAGAAAGAACCTGATACGCCAGACGGTGGTTAAAGGAACTATAACCAATAAGGCTACAGTAGCCAGTTTTAAAGATATAGATGTAGAACTTTCGTTTTACAGCGAAACAGGCGCATTGTTGCTTAAAGACCATGAAGTAGTTTATAAAGTGGTTGGTCCTAACAGCAGCGAAAACTTTAAATACAAAACCTATGCACCAAAAGGTACAGACAGCGTTGTGATGAAAATTGCTGGGGCAAAGGTGGAATAAGTTTTATTACACAAACTTAAACCCATCCCCGTCAAACAATCCCAAATCACTCAGTTTTAAATGTGGTATTACCAGCAATGCCATGAAAGACAACGTCATAAAAGGTGCTGTTAAGGCCGAGCCCATTTCTTCCTTAACCATTTTATCAATGGCTGTATAAGCAGCGGCTACTTTATACCCATCCTCATTACTCATCAAACCCGCCACCGGCAGTGGTAATACAATTGATTTAAACATTGCAGTTCCCTCTCCCTTGGAGAGAGCCTGTCCCGATTTTTCGGGAGGTTGGGGTGAGGCCGCACTAACACCACCTCTTGCTGCAATAACCAGGTTCACCGCTTTTATTAAACTTTCATCATCAACACCTACTGCTACAATGTTGTGGCTATCGTGTGCTACCGATGAGGCGATCGCTCCTTTTTTTATTCCAAAATTTTTAATAAAGCCTTTTGCAACAGGTGCATTTTTATAGCGGTTAACAACAACTATTTTTAAAAAATCGTTTTCTACATCGCTTTCATAAAACCCATCTTTTACAATTGGATTGCAAATGATTTTATTGGTTATCAGTTGTCCATCCAAGGCCTCAATGGCATAAACCGTTTCTCCAAAATCTGAAACCTTGAATTGAAAATCAGCAACACTTTTTTCATCACAATCAAAATTATTCAACAGGCCACACTCACGACTCACCACTCTCGAGTCACCCTTCTCTGCAACCAATTCTCCGTCAATATAAGTTTGCAAAACCTTAAAATTAACCAGGTCTTCTACCACAATAAAATCTGCCGCATCACCTTCTTTTAATAAACCAATATTCATGTTGTAATGCTGTACCGGGTTTATGCAGGCAGCTTGTAATACCTTAAATATATCAATG
>Ga0105044_10008932_pt1 | contig 13740 bp, 8 predicted proteins | sample MAT01_FD_78092 | JGI IMG/M metagenome (GOLD analysis project Ga0105044, IMG submission 78092) | Freshwater microbial communities from Lake Fryxell liftoff mats and glacier meltwater in Antarctica - MAT-01 | ecosystem: Environmental > Aquatic > Freshwater > Ice > Liftoff microbial mat | place...
GATCTCCGGACTGGTCGGCTTCGCCGTGGCCATCGGGCTGGTGTTGCTCGGTGTGTGGCTGGATACGCGCAAGTCGCTGCCACTGGTGGTCCGCGCCGGATTCGGCGTGGTCTGTCTGGTGCTGGGTATCGTGAGCATCGGCGTGGTGCCGGGCGTGGTGAAGTCTGCGCTGGGCCCGGAGAAGAGCGCCGCGGTCCTCGACTTTGGCCGCGTTGGAACGACCTTCTTCCCCGGCGAGGACAATTCGGAGATCAACGTCAAGATCGAGACGCCGCCCGGTTCCAATCTGGACTACATGCGTCTGAAGGCGCTGGAAGCCGTCAGGATTGCAAAGCGCTATCCCGAAGTGCAGTTCACCTTTGCGACGATCGGCGGTGCAAGCGGTGCGGTGGATGCAGGCAACGTGTTCGTGAAGCTGTCGCCGAAGGCGGAGCGCCGGAAAGGTGGAGCACGCAGCGCCGACGCACTGGCGGCGCAGCTGCGCATCGATATGGCAAGCATCGGCGGCGCGGTGGCCAGCGTCTACACGAACGACTTCAACGGCGACCAGAAGCAGATTCAGATCCAGCTGCGTGGCGATGATTCGCGCGTCCTGCAGGCGTACGCCGAGAAGCTGTTGCCGAAGGTGGCGATGGTGAAGGGTGCGGTCGACGTGAGTCTCAGCACCAAGGGACAGAAGCCGGAACTGACGGTACAGGTGGATCGCGGACTGGCCAGTTCGCTGGGCGTGAGTGTGGGGTCGATCGCGCAGTCGTTGCGTCCGGCGTTCGCCGGTGTGGAAGCGGGAGACTGGGTGGACCCCATGGGCGAGACGCGCAAGGTGCGCGTGCGCTTCGCACCTGAAGCGCGCGAGCGGCTGGTCGATCTGACCAATCTGCCGCTGGTGATTCCCGGTCGTAATGGTGCGCCGGCGACCACGCTGCCACTGGGCCAGGTGGCGACGGTGCAACAGGGCCTTGGGCCGTCGATCATCAGCCATCTCGATCGCGACAAGCTGGTGACGATCCAGTCCAACGTCGCCGGCCGGGCGAACAACGATGTGCTCGCCGACATCAGCAAGGTTCTGGCGGCGGAGCCGATGCCGCCGGGCGTCCAGTTGAGTCAGGGTGGCGACACGGAGAATCAGCAGAAGGTGTTTGGCTCCATCTTCTCCGCACTCGGCATAGCGATCGTGTTGATGTACATGATTCTGGTGCTGCAGTTCGGAAGTTTCCTCGATCCGATCGCGATTCTCATCTCACTGCCGCTGTCGCTGGTTGGCGTGTTCGGCGCGCTCGCGATCACAGGCATGACGATCAACCTGATGTCGTTGATCGGCGTGATCCTGCTGGCGGGTATCGTGGCGAAGAATGCGATTCTGCTGATCGACTTCGCGAAGTGGCAGCGCGAGGAGAAGGGGATGCCGTTGCGGGAGGCACTGATCGAAGCCGGCGCCATTCGCCTGCGCCCGATCCTGATGACGACGTTCGCCCTCGTCGCCGGCATGCTGCCGATTGCGCTTGGTACCGGTGAAGGCGCCGACTTCCGCAAGCCACTGGGCGTGGCCGTGATCGGCGGCGTGATCACGTCCACGATCCTGACGTTGATCGTGGTACCGACGATCTACGAGATTCTGGATGGGGTGCGTGAGTTTGTCGGGAAGCGAGTCGGCTTCAGCACACCGCAGACGGGCGAGCACAAGGTGCCGGTGGGCGTGGCACCGCAGCCGGTGATGGGTGACTGACCTGCAGCGGTCTGGTTTGCAGGACCGGGGGCGAGCGCTGGCGGCTTGTCCCCGGTTTTGCATGTGTGCGTTCCATCCGAACGAGATCAGGGTCGAATCAGCGGTCGACGTCTGTCGACGGGACGCGCGCGGTGAGTCACGTTGCGCTGTTCATGCGTCCCTGGGCGAATCAGCGCTGATCGGATCGGGCGACATGCGTATATTCTCCGCTTCTCTCCCCCTCCCTATTCCCGCCTGCCATGCCCGTACGCGCCGCCGTTCCATGGGTCGCCCCCTTCGCGCTGTTCATGGTGCTTCTGGCCGTGCTCAAGCCGCTGGCGATACCGCAGCCGTGGAACGCGCTGCTCTGGATCGTGCTCCTCGTCAGTGCGCTGCTGATCTTCAGCCGCAGCGTGATCGAGTTGGTGCCGAAGCACTTCGTGATGTCCACCGCGATTGGTATCGGCGTCTTCATGCTCTGGATCGCCCCCGACGCACTGTTTGGCGATGGGTACCGATCGCACTGGCTGTTCGACAATTCGATCGTTGGTCACCCGACGGCCGGACTCGCGCCGGACGAGCGCGGTGATGTGCTCACCCTCTGGCTCCGCGCCGCGCGCGCCGTGTTGCTGGTGCCGATTCTCGAGGAGCTCTTCTGGCGCGGTTGGCTTGCGCGTGCGGTGGATTCGTTCGACGATTTTCGCCTGCGCCCACTGGGCAGCTTCACCACGCTGTCGTTCTGGGCCACGGCCCTGCTCTTCGCCAGTGAACACGGCTCGTATTGGGACGTTGGGCTGCTCTGTGGCCTGATCTACAACGCCTGGATGGCACAGACCAGGTCCATCGCCGACCTGATCTGGACCCACGCTGTCACCAACGGCTGCCTCTCAGCGTATGTGGTGCTGGCAAACAAGTGGCAGTACTGGGCGTAGTATCGCGTCCGTTGGTCACACGCGTGAATTCAGGGTTTCGTACTGTGGTCTGGCCATGGCGAACGCGCTGCTCTGCCCGATGTTGGTCGCGTGCACAAACGAGTGCTTACGTTTCCGTCGTCGTTCGGTGCTCCCGAGGTTCGACCGTCGTTTGCTGAATGCCTCCGTCGTTGTCCGCGGCTCACTTTGAGTTTACCGATGAACACCACACGCAGAATCAACCATGCGCAAAGCTGATGAGATTGAGTATCGCCTGATCGGCGATGATCTGCAGGCCGTGATCGTGACGCTGGACCCGGGCGAGGCGGTGACCGCCGAGGCGGGGGCGATGATGTACATGGAGGACGGCATTCGCCCGATCACCACGCTCGATCCGAACAATGAAGGCGGCGGGATGCTGGGCAAGCTGATGTCCGGCGCCAAACGCGTGATGTCCGGCGATTCGTTCATGATGACGGTCTTCATCAACGAATCGACCCAGCGCCGTGACGTCGCCTTCGCCAGTCCGTTTCCCGGCAAGATTCAGGCAGTGAACGTCCTCGATTGGGGTGGCACGATCATCGCCCAGCGGGATGCCTTTCTGGCGGGCGCACGCGGTCTGGATGTGAGCATCGCGTTGCAGCGAAAGATCGGAGCCGGCTTCTTCGGTGGCGAAGGGTTCGTGCTGCAGAAGATCAGCGGCGACGGTCTCGCCTTCCTGCACGCCAGCGGCACGCTCGTGCAGCGCGATCTGCTCCCCGGTGAGGTGCTTCGAGTGGACACGGGGTGTTTCGTCGCGATGCAACCCTCGGTCGACTACGACATCGAGATGGTGAAAGGCATCAAGACGGCGCTCTTCGGCGGTGAAGGACTGTTCTACGTGCGGCTGCGCGGGCCGGGCCGGATCGTGTTGCAAACGCTGCCATTCTCGCGACTCGCCGATCGCATCATTGCCGCAGCGCCGGCCCGCAGCTCGAGCCGTGGCTCAGGTGGCACGATCGGATCGCTCGGCGGACTGTTCAAGGACGAGTAGTGCGGAATTGGATCACCCGGCGGATTGTTCAACGACGAGAAGTGCGCAATCGGGTCATTCGGCGGCTTGCTCAATACGAGTAGTGCACGTGTGCAGCGCGTGGCCTCAGCCCGCCACGCGCTGCAGTTCGTCCCACGCCAACTGCACATGCTCGCGCGTGGTCAGGATGTTTCCAATCGCCAGGCGCAGCACGAAGCGTCCGTGCAGTTTGGTATGGGAGAGGTACACGCGACCCGCTGCATTGACGGCGGCGAGCATCTGCGCGTTGCGGAGATCCGCGTCGGCATCGCTCACACCGCCAGGCGCGTAGCGAAAGCACACCAGAGAAAACGGGACCGGCGCACTGAGCGTCCACGACGGATCCGTTTCAACCTGCGCCGCGAATTCACGCGCCATCGCGCAGTGGTCACGCAACCGCGCCGCGAGGCCATCGGTGCCGAACGCGCGCATCACCATCCACAGCTTGAGAGCGCGGAAGCGTCGGCCGAGTTGCACGCCGTAGTCCATGTAGTTCACGACTTCCGAGTCACGCCCGGTGACCAGATACTCGGCCACCAGCGAAAATGCGTTGCGGAGCACATCCTGATGCCGCGTCCAGAACGCGCTGCAGTCCATGGTGGTGAACAACCATTTGTGCGGGTTCGTGACCATGCTGTCAGCGCGCTCGACGCCGTTCAACACCCAGCGGAACTCCGGGGCGATGCCCATCACGCCGGCGTAGGCCGCATCGACATGAAGCCAGATACTTTCGCGCGCGCAGAGATCGGCGATCGCCGGCACGGGATCGATGCTCGATGTGCTGGTGGTGCCAACCGTCGCCACGATCGCCAGCGGAAGCATTCCCGCCGCACGATCAGCCGCGATTGCGGCTTCCAGTGCATCAACCCGCATCCTGAAGTCGTCATCGACGGGGATCTTCACGACGTTGTCGGTGCCGATGCCGAGGGTGATGCAGGCCTTGTCGACTGACGAGTGCGTATGCTCGCTGCAATAGACGCGCAGCACCGGCAGGTCCGCGCGACCGGCCAGTCCCTTGCGCCGGACATCGAACCCGGCGGCTTCACGGGCAGCGGCGATCGCCAGCAGCGTCGACATCGATGCCGTGTCGGTGATGATGCCAAACCAGTCACGCGCGTCGGGCAGGCCCATCGCCGTCCACAGCCATTCCAAAACGCGCTGTTCGAGTTCGGTGGCGGCCGGGCTGGTCACCCAGAGCATCGCGTTGGCGTTGAGCCCTGACGTCAACAGCTCACCGAGGAGGGAGGGCACGCTGGACGAGTTTGCGAAGTAGGCGAAGAAGGCGGGGTGGTGCCAATGCGTGATCCCCGGGACGATGATCTGCTCGACGTCGGCCAGAATCGCATCGAGCGACTCGGCGGTGGCAGGGGCGGTGAGCGGGATCTGCGCAGCGACAGCGCCGGGCGTCGCCGTGCTGAGCACCGGGGGCAGCGACCCTTCGGCGTGCAGCGTTCGGAAGAGTGCCAGGATCCGGTCGACCCCAGCCTCGAGGACCGAGGGGTCGAAGTCGCCCTGCCGAGGCGGTTCGGTTGAGAGCGGGTCGTGGCCATCGCGGTGGGGCGTTGTCATGGGGCACAGTGTAGCGGCGCCTGGGTCGTCATGAAGCCCCCCGATCGGGTCGCCGCGTCGGTCGTGGGAGGGAGGGCGCTGCCGAGTGCCGCAGAGCACTTGCTCGCTTTCACCCCTCGCATCCCGAACTGGGCCGTTATAACTTGCTCGGCTACCAGTACCCCGCGAGGAGCATCATGGCAGCTAAGGGCAAGCGCATCAACATCAAGCTGCGCAGCACAGAGTCACCGTACACGTATCACAAGACCAAGAACGCTCGTCTGCACCCTGAGCGGATCGAGATGAAGAAGTATGATCCGGTCGTGAAGAAGCACGTGTTGTTCAAGGAAACCAAGTAAGGTTCCGCGCACGGCGCGGAGCCCGGCACCTGCGCCTGATCGTGGCTGCGGTGCCGGGCTCCTTTGCGTTCCGGTACCGTTGCATCCGTGGCAAGGCGTGACGCGAATGCAGACAGAGTGGGCTCTTTTAGCGACAGCTCAGACCCGCACGCGTCAACCGGCGCATTCTGAAAGCCACTGACGAGGTCACATGCGCCCCACAGCGCTGCATCTGTTCCCCGCGCTGCTCATCGCGGCGAACACGCTCTGTGCTCAATCCGTTGCACCGACTGGCCTGATCGATGGCACGGTTCGCGCTGGCCCAACGCAACAGCCGATCGCCAACGCGATCATTCGCGTCGTAGGCACCGAGTTCGTCGTCGTCAGTCGTGAGGATGGCCGCTTTCGATTGCGGGCACCGGCTGGTGTCGTGCGTCTCGAAATTCGCGCGATCGGGTACGCCCCGATCATCCGCAGCGACGTGGTGGTGAGCGCCGGCAAGCCAACGACACTGATCGTCGAACTCCAGCCACGCGTCGTGCAGCTCTCGACGGTGGACGTGAAGCCGACGTACTTCGAACCGACACGCGAGGCACCGGTGAGCACCCAGCGGTTCACCGCTGAGGAAATCCGCCGGACCCCCGGCGTCCAGCAGGATGTGATTCGTGCGTTGTCAGTGCTCCCCGGCGTCGGCGCGACATCGGCTGGCCGCAACGACCTCGTGGTGCGCGGCGGCGCGCCATTCGAGAATCTGTTCGTCGTGGACAACATCGAAGTGCCGAATCTCAATCACTTCGGTACACAGGGATCCACGGGCGGGCCGGTGTCCCTGATTCCGATCGAATTCGTCAACGATGCCGCGCTCAGCGCCGGCGGATTCGGTGTGCGGTATGGAGACCGTACGTCCAGCGTGACGACCATCGGGTTGCGCGAAGGCAACCGCGAGCGGCGCGCAACAACATTGAACCTGTCGGCAACGGGCTTCGGTGCAATCGCCGAGGGACCGCTGCCAAACAACGGCTCGCTGCTGGTCAGCGCCCGTCGCAGCTATCTCGACCTCTTGTTCAATGCGATCGGGTTTCCGTTCATTCCGTCGTATACCGACATCACGGTCAAGGCGGTGCAACGTCCGACCATCCGCGACGAGCTATCGTTCCTGCTGATCGGTGCCGTGGACCGGATCAGTTTCAAGAGTGAGACGGCCGACAATCGATTCGACAACTCGAGCGTTCTCGGGTCCTCGCAGGACCAGTACATCGCCGGTGTGACGTGGAAGCGACTCCTGTCGAACGGTGTGCTGACGTCGACTCTTGGGCGTACCTGGAGTCGATTCGACGCCGCCCAGCGCGATTCATCCAATCCACCGCGTCAGATCTTTGGTGCGAAGTCCACCGAGGGTGAAACGTCGTTGCGCACAGATCTCACGATGGAGATTTCGCCGCGCACGGAGTTCAGCGCGGGGTTGATTGCCAAGTTTGCGAGTGAGCTGCAGTACGACATCACACTGCCGGGCGGGGCGCGGACGGATATGAACAATCTCCCGCAGCCGCTCCGCGTCGATACGTCGTTCACTGCGTTCCGTCAGGCGGGGTATGCGCAGACGAGCATGCAGCTCACCGAGCGGCTTCGGTTGACGCTCGGTCTGCGCGGCGATTGGTATGCATTCCTGCGGAACAGCGTGCGCGTTGCACCCCGTGGGGCGTTGGTGTGGAGTGTCGATGACGCGAACACCTTCACACTTGCCGGCGGGCAGTACTACCAGGCACCGCAGCCGATCTGGCTGGTGGGAGATGCGCAGAACATCAGGACGCTCAAGCCGCTGCGGGCCGACCAGATCGTTGCAGGGTGGCAGCGGCTGTTGCGCCCCGACCTCAAGCTGCAGGTCGAAGCGTATGCGAAGTCGTATCTCGATTACCCCGGGCGGGTGTTCCGTCCGCGCGCTGTGCTGCAGCCAAGTGGATTCGACAACGTGACGAATGACATTCCGTTTGGATTGGAACCACTCATCGGACAGGCCAGTGGGTCGGTTCGCGGCGCTGAGGTCTTCCTTCAGAAGCGGCTCAGCGAGATCCCGGTGTACGGACTGATCAGCGCCAGCTACAACCGCACGCGCTTTCGTGGGCTGAATGGGCTCACGTCAGTTGGCGCCTTCGATTCACCGATGGTGTTCAACGGGCTGTTGGGCTATCGACCCAACGCGCGCTGGGAATTCAGCGGTCGTGTGCGGTCGGCGTCGGGCCTGCCCACGACACCGTTCACGCCCGACGGCCGTCTGGACTTCACGCGATACAACACCGGCGAACGTCTGCCGACGTTCGCTGCACTCGATGTGCGCATCGATCGTCGATTCGTCTTCCGTCGTTCGCAGCTGGTGACCTACATCGACGTGCAGAACGCCACATCGCGGAAGAACATCTCGCAGATCGTGTGGGACGCTCGTACCCGTGCGCCGAAGGCTGACCCGAGCATCGGCGTGCTGCCGAGCATTGGGGTGAACTGGGAGTTTTGACGCAAGCTGCCGTCACGTGTAGAGCAGCCGGGCGACTCCCGTGAGGCCGTACTGGGTCGCGGCTCGCCCGGTGGGGCCAGCGCCAGGCCGGCGCGCGAGCGGCATGACGTAGCCGTCGGAGCGGAGCGCGGTGAGCACCTGAGAGACGGCAGGTTGCGAGATGTCCCAGAGTTTTTTGAGCTCGGCTTGGGTGTACGTCGCGTCCCTGTCGCCGCGCGCCGACTGCTCGAGATATTGAAACCGGGCCTCGTCACTCCTGCCCTCAAAGGCGGCCACGTAGCGCGCGGTCGCGCTCGGCAGCACAACATCGACGTCGAGCGGCGCCCCGCCATGGCTGCCGAGATTGGGCGCGACGCCATCCTGAAGTGCCGCGAGGACGGCGCGCACGTCGCCGCGGAACAGCGCGTAGTGCTCATCCACCACGCGCGTCGTCACTGGAGGCACAGGTGCACGTGCCGGATCCACGCGGAGCAGCGCGTAGCGAGCCTCGAGCAGCGCGAACACGTCCGGGAGCGGCAGCGGACCGAGGTGGATCACGGAGATGATCGAGCGCAGCTGAGGTGCCCCAAGCATGGCTTGCACGGCCTCGCACGTGCCGACCAGCAGGCAGTGGAGCCCCGCGTGCTGCAGCATCGGATCGCGCAGGTCGCGCAGCACCGTCGCCGCCTGCGCGATCTCCGCGTCGGTGAGATTCTCGAGGTTGTTGAGATGCAGAATCAGCCCACGCCCATCGGCGCCCTGCACGATGCGCATCAGGTCAGCCAGGACACGCGCGCCGTCGATCATGATCTCCCGCGGCGCGGTGGTCGTCACGCTCTGGCTGATGGAGGCACCGCCGATGGCGGGCAGGGTGAAACCGCCCCCGCGCACCCGCTCGCGGCTGGCGCGGATGAGCACCTGAGCCGCCTGCATCGTCTCGTTGTCGGCCAGCGGCGGCCGGTAGGCCAGCATGGTGTCGTACACCATCGCGAGTACACGACCGAAGAGCGACGCGGCGGCGGCGTCGGGCCCACGAACAGCGACATTGGATGTACGGGGTCGCCAGCGGACAGCGGCTCCTGCCAAAACGGGGAGGAGCGCAGATTGTACACGTTCCACGGCGTTGGAAAGGCAGAAAGTATCGGAACGCTCCATTGAAAGATGGCTGATATCAGGCTCATCCCACAGACTGCCTTATACGTCGTTGTATCAAGTAATTTCATAGTACAACGAACCGACGACCCCGGCCGTCGACGGCCGATATGAGGCTCAGCGCGAAGAAAGCTTATACTCTGTTGTATTGGCTCGTTCACTTATTCAAAAAAACTCTTGGGCAGAGTGAGCCGCGCAGTAACGTCGCGAGCAGGAGCTGCAAATGACCCGCTGGCTATGGCCCGCTGAGCGCCGACCCAGTCAGCAAGCCGCAACACGACATCCGGAGCGACGTCGCATGCCACCCACGTCACCGGCGATTCGCGCTCCCGTTCGCGGGACCTGAGGGAGCCGAGCATCCTTGATAGAGTCGCGAAGCTCGGCGACTTCACGCCCGGTACCAGCGCAGTTACGGAACAGCGCCGACGAGAAACGCGTCCCCGGCTTCGGGCAGGAGATAGGCGATGTCGAGTCGCCGCACCATCGGTCGCAGCTGTTCACGCAGTTTATGCGGCACAGGGTTCGCATCGGCAATCAGGAGATCTGCATTGCGGAGCGCGGACAGGGTGGTTTCGTCCATCGGCGTCTCCACCAACCCCGTCGCCTGTTCCAGCGTGAGTGTGAGTGAGTCGGGGTGGTACCGGCCGATCGCGCGAACGATCGTCGTCGATGAGGGATGCAGCTCGGTTGGTACCACCATCACCTGTCGCGCCACGATGCCCGGCAGGAGATCGAGCAGCGTTCCGGCGGCTGATTCCGCGGGTGCGGCGCAGTAGCGGACGCTCTGCCGCCGGATGTTGAGGCGTCGGCGGAGTGCGCTTCCGAGACGACCGATCGTCTGGGCATTGATGGCGAACGGTGTGCGGTCTGTCCCCGCCCCCGCCAGAACGCGCACATGGCCCCCTGCCGGCTCCATGATGTCGCGCAGTTTTACGGAGAGGCGCATCGGCAGCGCCGCCGGTGGTTCGTGCGGCATGGCAGGAAGCGCACCGATTCCCACCAACGGGTTCGGTCGCCAGACCAACGGCGATCCGGAGTCCGACACCAGCGGACCGTCCACTATGCGCCGGTGGTCGCTGCACGGCCAGTAGACGAATCCCCCGATGACGGCGGCGAGCGCGTCGATCACCCGGCCGACGCCGAGTGCGTCGCTCGCGAGCACGTCGCCACGCCGTAGTCCGGCGCGTTGCAGGCTGCCTACCCGGTGGCGAACATGCTCCAGCAGCGACTGACCGGCAACCATCAGGTCGCCCCCTTCGTCGCGACGCCGCGCAACGCAGACCGTCGGCGCCGGCGCGGCCTGAAGAATCGCCGTCAGACGCCGCTGGAGCCCCGATGGATCGCTGGGCGACAGCCGATCGGCCGCGCCAGGAAGGGATGGTTCATGCATGCTGCGATGGGCAAGAGGGTACTAATGCGAGGTTCCGCGTGGTTGGCAGTATCGGCCGACATCCGCGTCCGCTGGATGCGGGCGGAGCATCCCGTGCGAACCGTTTTGCGAACTGATGGAACCTGCTGGCCCTGACGGTCGTATGGGCAGACGTCGCCAGACCCTCCATCCCGATAACCGCATGTTCCTCACCGGCCTCATTCTGTTGCTGCAGCAGCCTGTCCCGGCGCCCGCTCAGGCGCCGGACCCAGTTCGTCGCCGCCCGGTGACCGCAGCGCTCGCAGCCAATGCCTTTGCCGACAGTGCCACGCGCGAACTCTTCCTCCTCGCGCGACGCGCGCGGTTGGCGCAGGACTCGGCGCTCCGCGGTTACGACGCCAGGACCCAGGCCCGGATCACGGTGTCGCTGCGCACATCGGCGATCACGCCGAACAAGCTGCTCTTTCGGACGGAGAATGTGTCGAATGTGAAGTGGCGGCGCGGGCAGGGGATGTGGATCGAACCGCTGGCGTCGCGCAACACGGTACCGATGTCGCGGAACGTCAACATCAGCGGCGTCTCGGCCTCATTGATCCCGGTGCCGTACTTCCCGGGACGCGAACAGCTCTGGTTGCCCAGCACCGACCTGGCGACGGTCAAGAAGGATGTGGATGAATCGGAAGGCTTCGCGCACCCGCTGGCGCGTGGCAGCGAGGCGTATTACCGCTACCAGATCGGCGACTCGATTCGCATCCGACTGCCGAGTGGTGACGGATTGACGCTGCGCGAGCTGAAGGTGATTGCTCGAAAGCCGGAATGGCGGAGCTTCGTGGGCAGCTTCTGGTTCGACGAGCGCAGTGGATCGCTGGTCCGCGCTGCGTATCGCCTGTCGGCGCCGATCGAGATCTGGGATGAAGCGCTGGCGGATGTAAAAAAAGACATCGAAGAGGCGCAACGCGACACGACGCCGAACCGGGCGAAGCGGGTCAAGGAAGCGCAGGAAGATTCCCCGCCCGCGCTGGTGCGCGGGTTGATGAACCCGATGCGCTTTGATATCACCCTGGTCACGGTTGAGTACGCGCTCTACGAAGGCAAGTTCTGGCTGCCACGCGTGAATCGCGCAGAAGGCAACACACAGATAGCGTTTCTCCGCGCACCGATCCGGATCGAGGAGAGCTACAAGTACGATGATGTCGATGGCACGAGCCCACTGCCGCCGATGCCGACGCTGGCGAGCGCGCGCAGGACGAGCGGCACTATGCAGGTCTGTGCTCCGGCCTGCGAGGACGTGCTCACGGACGAGGTCAATGAACTGCGTGAGACACGTGCCCGTCGGCTCGCGGTGACGGACTCGCTGTTGAAGGCATACGGCCTGAAGCCGGCTCTGCCACTGGACACGACCGCGCTGGCGGTGCGCACGCGCTACGTCGCGGACTCGCTGTACACGCATCATCGTGACTCGCTGGTCACGGTGGTCCGTAAGCAGCGCGCGATTTCGCGCGACTCGCTGCTCGCACTGGCGGGCAAGCCGGCGCCGGACGCCGCCGACTCGTCACGTGCCGCGCGAAAGATGCGCGCGTACGGTGACTCGCTCGTACGCTCCTCGATCAGGACTGCACGGCGTCAGGTTCGCGATACGGAATGTGCAAAGAGCGGCGGCTACTACACGCGGGTAGAGACGCGGTACGAGGGCGCTCTCCAGTACGCCGTCAAGCTGCCGTGCGATTCGACAGCGCTCGCGTCGTCAAAGGAGTTGCCTCCATCGCCCTACGATGCAAACGAGGAAGCATTTGCGCAGCGCGACGCCTCGTCGCTGGCGAGCGCGCTGGGACTGTCGCTGCAGCCGGCGTTTGGGCCGCAGCCGTTGCAGTTCGACTACTCGATCAATCAGCAGCGCTACAATCGCGTGGAAGGGTTCTCGCTGGGTACTGAGGTCAAGTGGCCGTTGGGCGCTGGGTATACCGCGTCGGGCGAGGCGCGCATCGGTGTGGGAGACTGGCAGCCGAATGCCGAAGTGCGCCTGGCGCGCAGCAACGGGCGCAGCACGGCGCAGGGGGCGATGTACCGGCGCCTCGCCTTCACGAACGACTTCGGTGATCCGCTGTCGGTCGGCGCATCGTTGGCGACGTTGCTGTACGGACGTGACGAGGGCTTCTACTATCGCACCGCCGGCGCCGAGCTGACGTGGGTGAAGCAGACGACGCGTGGGCAGGTGAGCTGGCGCACCTTCGGCGAGAACCACCAGCGTGCTGACAAGAACTGGAACTTCAACCTCGCGAATGCCTTCAGCGATCGGCGATTCATGCTCGACAACATCGTGGCGCAGCGCGGCTGGATTGGCGGTGGCGCAGCCGAGTGGCACGCGAGCTACGGGCTCGACCCACGCGGTTGGCAGGTGGCGACCGATGTGCGGGCCGAGGGCGCGGGTGGGTCGTTCAACTACGCGCGCGGCCTGACGGAGATCACGGTGTCGCGTCCGTTGTTCTGGAAGCTGTCGTTTGGCCAGACCGGCAGTATTGGCGCCGCGACCGACAGCGTCCCGCTCCAACGGCAGTTCTACATGGGCGGGTTACGGACCGTGCGCGGCCAGGTCGCGGGCACGAACGTCGGCGATACCTACTGGCTCTCGCGCTCCGAGCTGGCGTTCGGGTCGAGCGCGTTGAAGCGCTCGCTCTTTCTCGATATGGGCTGGGCCGGACGGCGCGTCGACTTTACGACACCAGGCCGTGTGATGGCCGGCTGGGGACTCGGCTCGTCCTTCGTCGACGGGTTGTTCCGGATCGATGTGGCGCGAGGGATCTATCCACGTAAGGGGACGCGAGTCGACCTGTCGCTGGGTGCTCGCTTTTAGTGTAGTGGTCAAAGCGTAGAATCGAATGACGAAGGTGAAGGATGGAGTGTAGCGAAGCGCCGTGCGCGACACGGCGCGTCTCACACCACGCGCAGTCGCCCTTCGGACATCAGCACTGCGCTTCCACCAACGCGCACTGCTGTGATCACGCCGTCCGCCTTGTCGACTTCGATCTCGAGGCGGCTTGGGCGACCCATCTCGATGCCTTGTTGCGACGTCCAGCGGAGAAGTCCCTGTCGTGGCGTGCGTGCGGCCAGGTAGCCACCGAGCGCCGCATTCGCGCTTCCGGTCGCGGGATCTTCGGGTACCCCATCATCGGGGCAGAACACC
>Ga0105044_10008935_pt1 | contig 13736 bp, 15 predicted proteins | sample MAT01_FD_78092 | JGI IMG/M metagenome (GOLD analysis project Ga0105044, IMG submission 78092) | Freshwater microbial communities from Lake Fryxell liftoff mats and glacier meltwater in Antarctica - MAT-01 | ecosystem: Environmental > Aquatic > Freshwater > Ice > Liftoff microbial mat | place...
TCGGGAAGGACAGTATCGGGAAGGACAGTCTCGGGAAGGGATCGCACGTCATCAGCCACGAAGGGCTCCAACCAGCGCAACGCCCGACTGATTCCCGCAACCGCATTGATCCCACTTGAAGGCCAATCTAGTCAGGTCTGACTAGACTCCATCCATGTCTGTCAGTATCTACGAGGCAAAGACCCACCTTTCGCAGCTCATTGCGAAAGTCGAAGCGACCGGCGAGGAAGTCATCATCCGCCGCCACAACGTGCCCGTCGCGAAGCTTGTCCCCTTCCGTCCAGTGATCGCAGCTCGTGTCTTGGGCGGCTGGGAGGGTCGAGTCACCATCCATGACGACTTCGACGATCTGCCCGCCGAGGTGGCTGCAGCATTTGCGGGCCAGCGGCCGTGAGACAGTTACTTCTGGATACGCACGTGGCACTCTGGGCACTTGCGTCGCCCGAGCTCCTCACGACCGAGGTTCGAACCGCGATCACGGACCCCCGTAACACGGTCATGGTGTCGGCCATCTCGGTGTGGGAAGTGGAGATCAAGCGAGCACTCGGCAAGTTGGATGCTCCGGAAGGGTTCGCGGCGCTGTGCGTTGATCGGGGCTTCGACCCACTCGACATCACGTTCCGCCACGCAGAAGTCGCGGGGGCGCTTCCGTCGCACCACACTGACCCGTTTGATCGAATGCTCATTGCACAGGCAATTACGGAGAACCTCGAGCTCGTGACCAAGGATCGGGCGATGAGCAAGTACGACGTTCGGGTCCTGGCGGCCACATCAACGAACTGACCCGAGGAAAGAGGAGGGTCAGGCAACGCGCGAAGCTGTTGCGATGACCTCGAGCGCAACACTGAGCCCTTCGTATCCCTTGGCGCGGGCGGCATTTCTTGCCGCGGCCGAATCTGCGGGTGCGGTAGTCGACGCGTTCGAGCATCCGCTCACCGGACCCCAGGGCGAGCCGCTCGGCATCGACGTCGCCGAGTTGGGTCCGGCCGACGCTTCCACCGTCGTGCTGATCTTCTCCGCAACCCACGGGGTGGAGGGCTATTGCGGCTCCGCGCTGCAGACCCATTGGCTCAGCCACTTCGCCGACCAACGCCCCACCGACGTTCGCGTGGTGAACATCCACGCGCTCAACCCGTACGGCATGGCGTGGGTACGACGGGTCAACGAGGACAACGTCGACCTCAATCGCAACTTCGTCGACTGGTCGCGACCCGTGCCACACAATGTCGATTACGACGGTATCGCAGCCGACGTGGTGCCAGCCGAATGGACACCCGAGGAGCAGCAGCGCACGCTGGCAGCACTGCTCGCTCTCGTTGCCGAATGGGGCTTCCCGAAGATGCAGGCAGTCGTCAGCGGCGGCCAGTATGCACACCCCAAGGGTGTGTTCTACGGCGGCACCGGGCCGGTGTGGTCACACCGTTGGTTGCGCGAGTGGTGCGCTGCCAACCTCACAAATGCGCAGCGCGTCGTCATCATCGACCTACACACCGGCCTCGGCCCGTGGGGGCACGGCGAGCTGATCGCGAGCGCGGCACCCGGCGAGCCGTTGTTCGATCGTGCCGCCGCGCTCTGGCCGGACGCGGTCTCGATGATGTCGGGCGACAGCGTGTCAGCAGTGCTCGCCGGCGACTGGTTCACGATCGCCACCGAGTTGGCACCCCACGCCGAGGTCACGCCGATCTGCATCGAGTACGGCACCGTCGACGGGGTGAGCGTGCTGCAATCGCTGCGCGCAGACGCCTGGCTGCACGGCTACGGCGACCCAACCGGCCCCGAGGCTGCCGCCGTGCGCGCCCAGGTGCGGGCCGCGTTCGCCGACGACAACCCTGCCTGGATCGAGACCTGCTGGCCCCGATTCCAGCAGGTGCTCTCCGCCGCCCTCGCGAGCTGACCGCGCTGCGATTCTGGTCGCGATTCGTTGCAGGCGTCCGCAACGAATCGCGACCAGAAGCCGTGCAGACGGACCTGTGGTGGGGCGTGGTCGACGAACTGTTGGGCTAAGGATTCTCGGCGGCGTACGTGTCGAACACTTGGCGGGCGATGTCGGGCCGACGCGTGTACACCGCGTCGACGCCCGCCTGCGCCAGGCCGAGCAGCGTTTCTGGGTCGTCGACGGTCCACGTGAAAATGGCCATGCCACGGTCGTGCGACCAGGCGACGTTGTCGGGGTCGAGCAGGCTCTCGTTGAACGGCGGCTGGCCGATCGGCGCCGGAGCGCACCACGTTTCGTTGGTCGCGCGCACGCGCTGCATCACGGCCACATCGCGGTACGTGGTGGTGATCACCAACGAGCCGGGGCACTCGGCCTGCGCGGCGTACACATCGTCATCATCGTTGGCGCTGAGGTACACCCGTTCGACGGCATTCAACCGACGCAGCACATCGCACAATGGCTTGGCCATCGAAGGCACACTCTGCTTGATCTCCAGCGAGATCGTCACGTCGGGAAACGCTGTGAGGATCTGCTCGAGCGAGGCAATACGGACCGGCTCGTCGATCGTCTCACCCGTCCAGCCGGCGCGCAGATCGGCTTTCTGCAACTGCGACCAGGTGAGGTCGTCGATGTTGCCGGTGCTGTCGGTGTCGCTTGCAATATCTCGATCGTGATGTGCCACCACCACCCCGTCGGCGGTCATCCAGAGATCGGCGTCCAGTAGGTCGGCTCCGGCCGCCATCGAGCGTTGCATGGCCAGGACACTGTTGGCCGGGGCCAGCCCTTCGCCACCAGAATGTGCGATCACCAACGGTGGCGTGTGGCGAAACGGACTTGGCGGACACCCTGCCGTCGCCGGCGCAGCCTCGCCGTCCGAGCACCCAACCACAGCGATCGCACACACAACCGCCAGCGACCGAAACGCGTTCACGAGGGCAACTCTGGCGGTGCATTCTGCGTAACGCTGGCCTCAACAGTGAAGTGGTCGATGCGGTCAGGCGTCCAGAGGCCCATCACCTGGCGCAAGATGCCGAGCTCACCACCGTGGTAAGCAGCATGGTCGGCCATGACCAACACGGTACGCAGCGGCGTATGCGCCGCTTCCCACACATGTGAGGCTGCCGTGTACAGGTCGAGCCCCTCGTCACGCACGAACGTCTCTACTCGGTCGAGGTCGCGACGGTAAGCAACCAGTGTGTCGTGCCACTGCTGTTCGCTTGCCACTGCAGCCGTGGGGGGCCAATAGTCGTCTGGGAAGGTGACGGGTTCGTACATCGGGCCCAGCAGATACTCGAGCATGTCGTTCTGACAGAAGCGAACGTGCTCGACCAGATGCCAGAAGGTGTAGCCGACGTTGGGTGGGCGAACGTTGATGGCCTCCATCGGAAAGTCGGCAACCGCGTCGTCGAACGTCTGATGGGCATCACCGAATCGCAACGTGAAAACCAGCGAATCACGTACTGCGTGATCGGCATCGTTCTTGGACATCGTCATCGCTCGAAAGCTACTCCCGTTGCGTCGGGGCACGCTGGGCGGCGGGCGCGTAACATTCTCGCTATCGCTACCCATCGAGACGTGCAGCACCTGATCGAAGAGATCGAGACGAAGTGGATTCCGCTGCGCGACGGCAGGCGATTGGCGGTGCGATTGTTCCTGCCCCGTACCGCACATTCGCAGCCGGTACCGGTGATCTTGGAGTACATCCCGTATCGCCGTCGCGACGGAACGCGCCTGGGCGACGAGGCAATGCATCGCTGGTTCGCGGCCGCAGGTTTCGCCTGTGCCCGCGTCGACATTGCCGGCATGGGCGACTCCGACGGGTTGGTGGAGGACGAATACGTACAGCGCGAGCAGGACGACGGCGTGGAGGTGATCGCGTGGTTGGCCGCGCAGCCATGGTCCTCGGGTGCGGTGGGCATGATCGGAATCTCGTGGGGCGGTTTCAATGGGCTGCAGATCGCCGCCCGTCGGCCACCGGCGCTGAAGGCCGTGATCTCACTGTGCTCGACAGTCGACCGCTACCACGGTGACGTGCATTACACGGGCGGCTGCCTCAACGAGGAGAACATGGAGTGGGGCGGCTACTTCTTCACGATGAACGCCTTCCCACCAGACCCCGAGATCGTTGGCCACGATCGTTGGCGGGAAATGTGGCGGCACCGCATCGAGAACGCACAGCTGGCACCGGCCGACTGGCTGGAGCACCAGCGGCGAGATGCGTTCTGGCAGCACGGCTCGGTGATCGAGGACTGGTCGGCCATCGAGGTCCCTGTGTTAGCGGTCAGTGGTTGGGCCGACGGCTACACCGCTGCGGTGTTCGAGCTGGTCGAGCACCTGCAGGCGCCGTGCAAGGGCATCGTTGGGCCATGGGGCCACAAGTACCCTCAGGACGGCGTGCCCGGCCCCCCGATCGGCTTCCTGCAGGAGGCGGTGCGTTGGTGGGACAGGTGGCTACGTGACCATGAAACCGGCGTCGAAGACGATCCCGCAATGCGGATGTGGCTACAGGAGTCGCAGCGACCGGAGGGCCACATTCCGCAGCGACGGGGCAGCTGGATTCAGTTCGACGACTGGTCCGCCGACTGTGCAGGCACCCTGCACCTCGGGCCCAGCACGCTGCTCGAGTCGCCCGCAGTTGCGGAGACCACCACTTCCATCTGCTCGCCACAGACTGTCGGGCTCGCAGCCGGCCAGTGGTGCGCATATGGGCTGGGGAAAATTGCACCTGAACTTGCGCTCGACCAGCGTGCGGACGACTCCGGTTCGCTCACCTACGACAGTGCAGTGCTCACTGAGCCGATGCACCTGGCCGGGCGACCCGTTGTTCGGCTGCGAGTCAGTAGCGACGCGGCGCGCGCCCTGGTGGCTGTTCGACTCAACGCCGTTCACGCCGATGGCACGTCCGAGCGCCTGAGCTACGGCGTGCTCAACCTGTGCCACCGCGACAGCCACGAAACGCCCGCCGCACTGGTCCCCGGCGAGCAGTACGACGTTGTCGTGGAGATGAAAGCCATCGCCCAGACCGTGGCGGTCGGTCAGCGGCTCAGGCTCTCCGTGTCCACCAGCTATTGGCCGATGATCTGGCCGTCGCCGAGGCCGGCAACAGTGACGGTCTACGAGCATGCATCGCGCATCGATCTGCCCAGCCATCCGCACGTCGTGGCCTCACCGGCAGACCTGTTCGAGCCGCCGGAGGACGCGGCTCATGGTCCGGTCACCGTTGTGCGCGAGGGTTCCGAGACGCGCCACATCGTGCGCGACCTCGGCGAACGCCGAACCGACTTCGTCGCCTCCCGCAACGATGGGGTGTACGTGATCGACGACATCGGCACCCAGCAGTCGTTCACCCGCGTGCGTTCTTCGTCCATCGTGGACGACGAACCGCTACGGGCGACGGCAACGGTCGAGTGCCGGGCGACGTATCGACGCGATGAGTGGAACGTGCGTGTGGAGTCCGACCTGGAGATGTCGTGCGACGAGACCTCATTCATCGTCACCGCTCGCCTGGCCGCGTTCGACGGCGACCAGCTGTTCGCCGAGCGACACTTCCGCCGGACAATCCCTCGGGACCACGTCTGAGGCACCCTCCGAACTTCTGGTATCCGAACTTCTGCGACCGTGTCATCCTCTGACTGCGGCAGCCACATCGAACCGATGACACGGTGGCGATGTTGCCGCCGCTCCATGGGATGTGGCCACGGCCCGACCGCGGTCAGGTGGTTCTGACGATGGCTCGGTGGACGAGGGTGGCGACCGCGAAGATGGCGACTCCGACGGCGATGATGAGAGCACCGACGGCGTGGATGGACGGGGTGACGCTGCGTTGCACCGCCGAGAAGATGTAGATCGGCACCGTGGTGTCATTCGGGCCGCGCAGCGCAAGCGACAGCGCGACGTCGTCGAACGAGAAGGCGAACGCCAACAGTGCGGATGAGATGATCGCCGGGCGGAGGTCGGGCAGCACGATGTCGCGCAGCACCTGCCACTTCGAGGCTCCGAGGTCGAGCGCGGCCTCCTCCAGGTTCTTGTCCGATCCTGCGGCTCGCGCACCGACAATGAGCAGCACATAGGCGGACAGGTACGCCACGTGCGCCACCAACATCGGGCGGAACCCGAACGCAAAGCCAACGACCGGCAGCATCGCGGCCAGACCGGTGGCGATGATGATCTCCGGCGTCGCGACACGAACCGTCGCGAACAGCCCATTGACCCTGCCCAGCAGACGCGAACGGCGAGCTGCGATGGCCGCGACGGTGCCAACGACGACTGCACCGAGAGATGCGAGCACGGCGAGGCGAATACTGACACCAACCGAACGGCGCAGGCTCACGTCGTCGAATGCCTTGCGGTACCACTGAGTGGTGAAGCCCTGCCAGTCAGTGGAGGAGGGGTTCTTGTTGACGCTGGCCACCACCAGGAAGACGAGGGGCGCATACAGCACCACCAGCACCCCGGCCAACACCGCCTTGGCAACCCGACCGCGCTCACGCATGACGCGCCGCCCGCCGCCGGAAGATCGCAACGACCACACCACCTGCCGCAAATGACAGCAACATGAAGACCGTGATCGCCCCGCCCAATGGCTGATCGCGGCCGGCGCCTCGCTCGGCCAAGATGTTGCCCAGCAGCAGCACCTTGCCCCCACCGAGCACGGTCGGCACGATGAACTCGCCCAGCGACAGCACTCCTACCACGACCGCACCGGTGACAACCCCCGGCATCGCCAGAGGCAGCACGATGGTGCCCAGTTGCCGCCAATGCCGTGCACCGAGATCGGCGCCGGCCTCGATCAGCGAGCGAGGTACTCGGGCGAGCGCCACGTACGCGGGCAGGATGAACAGCGGCACGTAGGCGGTGATCATGCCCAACAACACCGCCGGCGGGCGATACAGCAACTGCGCACCGGTCAACGACTCGACGGGGCCACCCGTTGCCAGCACGCCCTGCCACGCGAAGACGCGCACGGTGAAGCTGACGAACGACGGCAGCATCACCGCCACCAGCGCCAGGGTCCGCGACCGACCGCTGAGACGGCTGAGCGCGAGCGCTGCCGGTGTGCCGATCAACAGGCACATCGTCACTGTGATTGCTGCCAGCCCCAGCGAGCGCACGAGGACAGGCCGATAGATGCCGGAGAGCAACGTGCGGTACGGATCGAGCGTGCCGGTCAGCTCGATGTCAAGCGTGATGGGGTTGGCGCGCCCGAACGAGCGCGTCACCATGTACCCGACCGGGACGAGGCAGACGATCACCACGAGCAGCCAGTCAGGGACCACGAGCGGCCCCAACTTCATGCGCGTGGCATCGTGCGGACGATTGCCGCGGTTGGTCACGCCGCCTTGAACGCGTCCCACACGGCGTCGAACTTCGGCTGGTCCTCGCCGAGGAACACGTGATAGCTCAGCTTGGCAACCACGTCGGCGGAGGGGTTGATCACCGGCGATGCTTTCAGCGCCGCGTCGATGTCGGGATTGTCCGGCTGCACGTACGGCGATGCAACGTTGTTGATGAATGCCGCATAGTTGGCCTGCTCGAGGAAGAAGTTGACGAAGGCGCTGGCCAACGCGTTGCGCGGCCCGTCAAGGATGGCGAGGCCTTCGAGGTAGCCAACCTGACCCTCACTGGGGTCAACGAACACGACATCGGGGTTCGTGGTGAGCGCCAATTGTGCGTCGTAGGCATCGCACATCGCCATCACTGCGTCGCCGGCGGCGACTGCCTTGCCCACCTCGGTGGAGATGGCCAGCAGGTGTGGCTTGACCGTGGTCAATACGTCGAGGACCGCCGCAAGGTCTGCTTCATCGGTGGAGCCCACCGGCTTCCCGAGCATGACCAACACGTTGTCCATCACGCTGCCCTGGTAGTCGAGCATGGCCACCTTGCCCGAATAGTCCGGCGCCATTTCGAAGAACTCCGCCCACGATGTGGGGGGCGTGGTCACCAGGTCCTTGCGGTAGATGATGCCCGTGCGGCCATGGTCGGTGGGGGCGAAGCTGGCGTTCGTGGGGTCCCAGCTATTGCCCTTGTACTGGTCGGCCACCAACGACATGTTGGGCACGTCGCCCATTTCTGCCAGCACGCCAAGGGCAGTCAGCCGCGGGAACGTGGTGCCGTCCACCAGCACCACGTCGATGTCGCCGGCGCGATCCTTCGCCTTGCTGATCGTGTCGTCGTTCGACGCAAACGCAATCTCGTTCACGGTCGCACCAGGGAACGCAGCGGCGAAATCGGCATAGGTGGTTGGCCCTGCCCAGCCGGTGAAGTTGAGGAAGTTGACCGTGCCCGTGAGCGCGCCCGCACCGGGCGTGGAGCCGCCCGCGTTCGTGTCGCCGGGCGTCGAGCCGCTGGCGCCTTCCTTCTTGTCATCACCGCAGGCAGCGAGGAAGGCCAGCGGCGTTGCGACCGCCGCCATGGCGAACAGGGACCGGCGTGAGATTGGCTGCATGGGAATGCTCCTCTTCAGATATTGGCCAAAGAATACGCCCAATGTTGGAAACGACCGGGAAGGGTCGACAAAACATTCACGAAACTCGCGCGGCGACCGTCTCAGCGGCGGCGCAGCAGCGCGTGAGTGAACGCCTGCGGCGCACCCCACGGCGTCGTGTGCTCGCGCTCGAATGAGTCGATCAACTCGAACGATTCGCCGAACAGGTCGCGCAGCGCCCCCACAGAGTGACGTGCAACGGAGAGACCACTGCACTGCTCAGGGCCAACCTCACTGAACATGGCGAGAACGACGTGACCACCGGCCGGTACGGCCTCGCGAACTCGCTGCACGTACTTCGCCTGATCGTCGGGCGTCGTCAGGAAATGGAAGGTCGCCCGGTCGTGCCACACATCGATCGGACCATCGAAGCTGACGGTGCGCACGTCGGCACAGACGTAGCGAACTGCCTCGGCATCGTTGCCGAGTAGCCCCGCCAGCTGATCGAGAGCCGCTGACGACAGGTCGACGGCGTCGAGCGACCGATAGCCGCGCCGCACCAGATCAAGCACCAGAGCCGATGCGCCCGCGCCCATTATCGCAACCCTGCTCGTGGGCACCGACACTCGGCGCACCAGTTCGCTTCAAACGCTGGCGTCGGTTTGGTGCCAGCTCACCTCGTCGAACGACTTTTCCGTCCACACCGATTCCCAATGCTCACGTTCGCTGCTCACGTCGACGAGAGTACCCAGCACGATCACACCTTGCGAGAAAACAATCGCGAAACTCCCACTACAACGGCACTCCAGCGCGCAGATTCGGGGGATGATGTGCGCATGTCACGTGTGGAACTCCTCGACGCAGCAACGGCGCCACTGTCGGCACAGCAGTACTTCGCGGGCGGCGACCCCGGGCCAATCGTCGCCGCGCTGGCCACCGTGCCCGAACTGTTGGGGCCCGCGCTGGGTTTCGTTGGGCCAGCCCTCAGCGCTGGTGCTATCGGAGTGCGTGCGAAGGAGTTCGCGATCCTGCGGACGTCGGCGTTGCAGGGTTGCACCTACTGCATCCATGCGCACACCACCGTCTCGTTGGATGTCGGTCTCACGCCCGACGAGGTGCGAGCGCTGCGTGGCGAGCTACCACTGGAGGACGGTTTTCCCTCCACCAAGGAGCGGGCACTGATCGGCTGGATCGATGCGCTGGCTGGCGCCACCGGCGCGATTCCCGACGACGTGTGGACTGAAGCCCGAGCGCACTGGGGCGAACACGACCTGGTTGAAATTTCCGTCACGGTAGGCGCCACGATGTTTCTCAATCGCTTCGCAACTGGCTTCCAGCTTCCCACTGCACCACACGTGCTGGAACGCCTGGCAGCGGAAGGAATGTCATGACACTGGCCGACACCCATGTTGCGCAGGGCCCGATCGCAGATGCTGTTCGTGACGGAATCTTGCCCGGTCGCGTCTGGCTGTACTCGAACTATCACTGCAACCTCGCCTGCTCGTACTGCCTCACCGAGTCGTCGCCGCGCAGCGACCGTCGCGAACTCACCGCAGAACAGATGATCGCTGTTGCCCAGCAGTCCAAGGATCTTGGCTTCACTGCGCTGGGCATCACCGGCGGCGAGCCGTTTCTGCTGCCGTGGCTGCCAGACGCCGTGCTGGAGATGGTGAAGTTCCTACCGTTGGTCCTGCTCAACAACGGCACGCTGTTCGTCGGCGACCGGCTCGAGCGCGCCGCCAAGCTGGCCCACCCCGACATTGCGCTGCAGATCTCGCTCGACTCGCACCTGTCCGACATCAACGACATGGCTCGCGGGCCGGAGAACTTCGCAAAGGTCGTGGCCTCGGTGCCGCGCCTGATCGAGCGTGGTGTTCGAGTGCGCATCGCCACCACCACCGGTGGTCCGCTCGACAGCCCACATCTCGACCCATTGAAAGCGTTGGTGGCATCGTGGGGCGTACCGGCCGAGGACCACCTCGTCAGGCCGATCGTGCGCCGCGGTCGCGCCGACGAACTCGGTCTCGGCGTGCACGCGATTGCCCGCGACATTCCCAGCGAGCTCTGCATCACGGCCGACGGCGCCTTCTGGGGCAGCTTCGGGCCGACGGTCAGCAACGGCCGGCTCGACACCGACCTGCTGCTCACTCGCACGATTCTGCCGCTCTCGGTACCGGCGAATGCGCTACTGGCCGCAATCAGCGGTATGCCCGAAGGAGCAGACGCCGCGCTCGGCATACGTTGAGCATGATCTCATTCGGGGCCGGTCGGCCCCACTCGAAGTGTCTCAGCGAGCACGCGGGCGGCAACCATTGCCAAGCTTCCTGTGCGACCAGATTCGGCAACTGCCCTCAGATCATCGATGGTGTCAAGATCGCGGGCCGTCGGCAACAGGCGCACCTGTCGTCCACACGCATGCATGCGTCGTAGCTGGGCCAGGCCCGTATGTGTACGACTCATCGGAATTCCGTCGAACAACTCGTGAGCCATGCTCACACTGGCGGCGCAGAGTCCGATCATCCAGTAACCGCCGTCGGTGGCCAGCCCGATGGTGTCGATACCCCGATGCGCAGCTGCAACTGCGTCGGCGAGCGCGGCAGCGACGTGTGGGGTCTCCATGCCGATGATGACGCCCGGCCCCAGCTCGAGGAAACCGTTCCGCAGCCGCTCCTCCAGGCCGCCACCGCGCTGAGCAACGACGTCGAACGCCGCCGGCATCCACTCTTGCTGATCACCATCCAGCAACAGCACGCGTCGTGCCCCCGTCCGAATCGCAACGTCATCGACAGCAGTCAGTGTGTCCGCGAGCGCGGCAGCGGCCACCTGGGCGGCCTGCTTCGGTGAGCATGGGGGAGAGAGCCGAGTCTTGACCTGGCCGGGCGTCGGTGCCTTGGCAATGACGGTGACGTGCATCGCTCAGTTGCTTCCGATTGCCCGCAGGAGCGCACCCATGTCGCGAACCGCGCCGATGGTGCCCTTCACCGTGCCAGTGACCTTCGAACGCCCCTCGCGCTCGGAGTACTCGACGGGCACGTTGCGCACTCGCCACCCGGCGCCCTGCGCGCGCAACACCATTTCCAGTGGCCAGCCGGATCGGCGATCACGCAGATCCAGCGCGAGCAAACCCTCACGGCGTGCGGCGCGCATCGGCCCAATGTCGCTGAGGCGTAGCCCAGTTCGGCGGCGCAGCTCCATTGCCAGCACGCGGTTGGCGAACTTGGCGTGCACCGGCCAGGCACCGCGAGCCGCAATGCGGGCACCGATGACCAAGTCAGCCTCGTCGCGCTCTACGAACCCTGCGACGAACGGCAACGCGACAGGGTCAAGCGAGGCATCGCAATCCATGAAGCAGACGATGTCGTCGGTGGCTGCCTGCAAGCCGGCCCAGCACGCCGAGCCGAAACCTCGAATCGGCTCGTGCACCACGGTCGCACCCAACTCGGTGGCTATCTCGGCGGTACTGTCGGTGGAGCCGTTGTCCACGACGATGGGGTGATAGCCGGCAGGCATGCGGCGCAGTACCCACGCAACCGCGGCTGCTTCGTTGAGCGCTGGTAGAACGACATCAGGCATTGGAGACCACCACATGAAAGTCTTGATCACCGGCGGCGCCGGCTTCATCGGTTCGCACATTGTCGACGAGTTGGTCGCGGCCGGTCACGAGACGTTTGTCGTTGACGACCTCGACCCCGCCGCACACCATGGCATGCCAGCGGGGTTGAACCCGGCGGCAACCTACGAGTGGCGCGACGTGCGCGACGCGGGTGAGTGGCCGCGCCTGTTGCAAGGGGTTGACGCTGTCTGTCACCAGGCTGCGAAGGTGGGGCTGGGTGTCGACTTCGCCGACGTTGCCGACTACGTGGGCCGCAACGACTTCGCAACGGCGGTGCTGCTGCGTGCGCTGCACGACACAGCGTTCACAGGTCGCCTGGTCCTGGCCAGCAGCATGGTGGTGTACGGCGAGGGGCGTTATCACTGCCCAACGCACGGAGTGGTACGTCCGGGCCCGCGACTGGTTGCGGATTTGGAGGCGGGCAACTACGAACCGCCGTGCCCGGAGTGCGACGGAGACCTGATGCCGGAGGCGGTACCGGAAGACCACTGGCTGGATCCACGAAACGTCTACGCCACCACCAAGCTGGCCCAGGAGGGGCTGTGTAACGCGTACGAGCGCGAACACCCAGGGTGCGTCGTGACGTCGCTGCGGTACCACAACGTGTACGGGCCGCGGATGCCTCGCGACACCCCGTATGCCGGGGTCGCCAGTCTCTTTCGTAGCGCCTACGAGCGCGGCGAAGCGCCACGTGTCTTCGAGGACGGTGGCCAGCGGCGCGACTTCGTGCACGTGGCCGACGTGGCGCACGCCAACGTGCTGGCGTTGACCAACGAGGAGCCCGCCATCGGTGCCTTCAATGTGTGCACCGGTACGCCGCACACCATCCTCGACATGGCGCAGGCGCTGCGAACGGAAGGCTCTCCCGCTCCGCAGGTGGTCGGCGGCTATCGATTGGGCGATATTCGCCATGTGTTTGCGAGCGCCGATCGTGCCGCGACGCAACTCGGTTTCCGCGCTGCCATCTCCTTCGAGGACGGGATGCGCGAATTCACCACCAGCCCGTTGCGCAGTATCGCGGACTAGCCCCAACTGCATCACCACTTCGACAGCAGCGCTGCCTGCACCACGATGGCGCAGGTGGCCTGCACGCCCACTGCTGCGGCACCCGACCATCGCCGCGAACGTGAGATGAGGGCGGCGCCGGCGATCACGATCCATGGGTAGAAGACCAGCCATATCCGCTCCACCTCACCCTTGGTGTACCGCGAGAGATGCGAGACGAGGAGCGCAGCCAACGCGCTGCCGACCAACAACCACATCCGACGGCTGCGCAACACACCGAGGCCGACCACCGTCACTGGGCCGAGCGCGATCAGTGCAGCACCGAGGTTGGCGATGGCGAAGTAGCCCCATGCACGAAACTGCGCCGACCCGAGGTGGTACTGCTCGTCGGTTGCCCACACACCGTCCAGCCACCAGAAACCGGCCAGCCAGAAGGCACCGATCACCGCCAGCCCGGCAGCAACACCGCCGGCCATCACCGCCACCGTCCCGACGTCGCGCCGCCGCAATCCGGCCACCAGCAGCACCGTCGGCACGAGGAGCAAGGTGGCGCCGAGGTAGGTGAGGAACAGCAGACTGCCGAACAGCACACCGGCAGCAACACCCCACCAGATGGCCTGCACTCGGCGGCGCGCGACGCCTTCGGCGACCGCAGCGACACCCAACGCGCCGACCGCGGCGAACACCGCATCGCCGGAGGTCATCATCCAGATTCCATAGGGCGCAACAATCAGGAGTGGGGCAGCGCGGCGCATCCA
>Ga0105044_10008937_pt1 | contig 13735 bp, 19 predicted proteins | sample MAT01_FD_78092 | JGI IMG/M metagenome (GOLD analysis project Ga0105044, IMG submission 78092) | Freshwater microbial communities from Lake Fryxell liftoff mats and glacier meltwater in Antarctica - MAT-01 | ecosystem: Environmental > Aquatic > Freshwater > Ice > Liftoff microbial mat | place...
GTTCGTGCCGTTCGATGCCGGGGCGCGCACGCTCGGCATCGCGACCGACCTCGACAGGCCGGAGGTCGTGGCCGCAGGGCTGTCGAACGCGCTCCACGCCTCGATCTTCTGGGGCTACGTCATCGCCGCCCTGGTCCTCGGGACAGCGCTGCTGGTGCGACGCGACGCCGACTGAGCCTCTGGCCAGACGCAAACCCCGGTGCCCGCTCGACCGGTGCCGGGGTGCTCGTCGCGCCTAGGCCACCAGACCTGAGCACCCAACCGAGCTTGGCGGGTGCCCTCAACGTGCCGGTCATGGATGCCACCTTCCCGGCGTTGGGCGACGGTTCGCGAAACGCAATCGACCGGCAGCAGTGTCAGCCGGGCCCAGGGCCGGGGCCGCGAGCGGGTGACGACGGTGTGTTTCCGCTACCGGATAGTTTCGGGCTCGTGCGGAGCGGAGATGCGGTCGGCTGACAGCGTCAGCGGCGCGCCATCCCACCCGGTCAGCGCGCTTGGTGGCGCTTTGGCATCGACGATCGGTCTGCTGTGCGTGGTCCTGATGTGGCGAGATGCTTTCGACTACCAAGTCGAGTCCGGCGAGGGCAACGCACTTGTGCTCGCTCTCCTGGCAACCGGGGTCGTCGCCGCCTGCTGGATTCCGCTGGTTGTCCCAATGGCCAATCCCACGAGTCGTCCGCACTACAGGTGGATGTGGGCCGCCCTCGTCGTCGGCACCTCCGTGGCCGGGGCGGCATTGATGTCAGCCGCCATCAATGGCTCGCCATGGTGCACTCGGCGTTCTTGGGCATGCAGGAGTAGCGCCGGTACCCCTTAGGTGCTGGCCTGCCTCGATCTGACCTTGACCCGGCGATAGGAGTCCGGCTCAGACGGATTCGACCACTGAGCCGTAGCGCTGCTGGGCGGCCTGTGCCGACGTGCCCAAGAGGCCGCCGATCTTCTGCCGCGATGCTCCGGCAGCGCGCTCAGCGAGCTCGTCGGCGTGGTCGAGGATCTCTTGGATCGTTCGGGGCATTGGGATCACCTCAGGAACTTCTGACGGGCGGGCATGGCATGCACGGTGAAATCGACTCCTTCACTCACCGCTACCCCTACTTTGAGCAGCCGGCCACTGAGGTCGGCGCCGACCAACATCGTCAAGCCGTCGAGGTCGAAGACTCCGATGGGGTGGCGAAGGCGTGGAGCATGTCGTCGTCTGGGATCCCGTGCTTTCGAGCGCTTGCCAGAACGACCGGATCCACAGCGACAAGTTACCTTGATGTAATGGACCGTGTCGCGGAATCTGTACCGACGCCACTCGACAGCAGCAACGACGCATCCACCCGGCGATAGGTGTCAGGCTTCGCTGCGCTATCCGGCCATGATCGGATCCAGATAGGCGAAGCCTGAGGGCGCTTGCGCCTCGGCAGCCAGCTGGGCGACGGGGACGGTGAAATACTCCGCCGCCCCGGTACCGATTCCGGCGAGGCGGCCGTCAGTGTCGAAGGCGACAAACACGACGGCTTAGTTGTTCTCGGGGCCGACACCAGCCCAGGTTTCGAAGCCCTCGGCGAGAACCTCCTCCACGTCATCGACGTCTGGCCCCCAGACCCGGACCGATACAGACCCGCTCCCGGAACCAGCTACTGACCGGGTTTCTTCGACGCTGAGCGTTGCGGCGAGAGACGCTTTGATCGACTCGCCGGGAGCGACCGCTAGGTCAGTGATGCGGAGCCAGTCGTAATTCTCTATGACCGAGGGAGTGATCGGGCCGGAGCAATCACCTCCGTCTGGGCACAACTCGCCCGAGGTCCAGTTCTCGCTGTCCGGGATGACGTAGCGAGATGCCTCGATCGAGAGCGCATCGTACGGATTGCTCTCAGAGCTGCAACTGCCCATGAGCGCAGCGAGGACGGCAGCCACGACAGAGGCAAACACGAACCTAGAACGCATGCCGTTTTACAGCACTCGGCCACCGTCGAATTCCTGGGAAGATGTCCACAAAGTGCCGTTCGGAGCGGGCCCCGGAGGTGGATCACCCGCATAACCGGCGGTATGGGACAGGGGGTCTCACCGTCGACGAGGATGGATCCTGTGTGGCGCGTGTCGGTGGTCGGGAACTCGGGATCGGGCAAGTCCAGCCTCGCCCGACGCGTCGCTGTGATCCTCGACTCGCCGTGCATCGAGCTCGATGCCATCCACCACCTCACCGGCTGGCAGGCGATCGACCCTGCCGAGTTCGAGGCCCGCGTTGATGCAATCACCCGCGCCGAGTCCTGGGTGATCGACGGGAACTACCGAACGGTGGTCGTCGATGGGCCTGTCTGGGCGCGGGCGGACACCATCGTGTGGCTGGACCTGCCGCGCTCGACCGTCATGCGCCAAGTGGTCCGCCGCACCCTGCGACGGACCGTCCGCCGTGAGCGCCTATGGAATGGCAACCGCGAGCCCCTGACGAACCTCTGGGTTTGGCACCCCTATTCGATCATCCGTTGGGCCTGGACCCAGCACTACAAGTACGAGGACCTCTACTGCCAGGCGATGACCTCACCGGCCCTCGGTCACATCAAGTTCATCCGGCTACGGAGCCACGCAGCGGCGGACGAGTGGCTCGAGAACCTCACCCCTCACGGCCATGACAACCAACATGGGGAGTAGAGAAGCCGGGGGAATCCACCATGTGCCGCTCGACCGAATCTCTGGGCGGATCACCCATCTAACCGGCGCTAGGGGGCAGGGCGATTCGGACCTGGGCAACAACGGTCGACCTGATGCCCGATCTGTCCCACTACGCAGCCGGAAACAGCACGTCATCGCGGTGGCGAAATCCGGTGGACTGGGGCGACCTCCGTGCTCGTAGCCTCCCGGTGTGCCCCCACCCCCGGACGTGTCGACCGCCGAGGCCGAGCGCCTACTGGCCGAGATCGTCGGGCGCGATGTGACCGACGTCGGCCCGGCTGGCGAGGGGGCCTGGTCCCGAGCGTTCTCGTTCGTCGACCGTGTCGATGGCGTCGAGCGGATCCTGCGGGTGGGCCGCCACGTCGAAGACTTCGAGAAGGACCGGCAGGCCGCTGCGTGGGCCACGCCGGCACTCCCCGTCCCGGCCTTCAGTGGGCTCGGTGAAGGACCCGGGTGGTGGTGGGCAATCACCGACCGCGTCCACGGCACACCGCTCGAGGAACTCGACACCGACGGCTGGCAGCTCGTGCTTCCAGCGCTTTGGGCCGCGTGGGATGACATGCTCGCCGTCGACCCGCCCGGCACGGGTTGGGGTCTCTGGGACGGCACCGGCTCCACCCCACACCCGACGTGGGCAGCAGCGTTGTTGGCCGCCGGCACCGACGTTCCCGGCGAGCGCGGCGAAGGGTGGCCCGCCCGGCTCGCCGCCTCACCGGTTGGCGACGGACCCTTCCGAGAAGCACTGGCGGCCCTCACCGAGGTGGCCGACGCCTACACCGGGCCGCGCCGGCTGGTGCACGGCGACCTGCTCAACCGCAACGCCCTCGCCACCGACGCCACCGTCACCGGTGTCTTCGACTGGGGCTGTGGCCGCTGGGCTGACCCGCTCTATGAGCTAGCCATACTTGACTTCTGGTCCACCTGGCATCCGGGCCTCGCCGCGGTCGGCATTCGCGAGGCAGGCCTGGACCACCTGGAGGAGGCCGGTGTCGACCTCGCGAACGTTGAGGAGCGCTGGCTGGCCTGCCAGCTCCACGTCGGCCTCGACCACCAGGGCAAAACGGTATCGATCGGCGATCAAACCAACCTCGCAACCATCACCGAGCAGACCTCAGCCCTGCTGCGCTGAGATCGGCCAGCCAAACCGTTGGGCTGGATCAAGCGACTGCCGCGCATGCCCGCTGTTATGGGGCAGGTGTCAGCCTGCGGGCGTGGATGCGGTCTCAGGAAATCGGATTGAATCGGAACTCTTCGCCTGGTGCCGCAGCAGTGAGGGTCTTGAGCACCTCGTCAGCGACCCCCTCGACCGCTTTGGTGGCGTCAACCGTCGGGGAGGAAACCAGTCGAACAGCCTTCACCGGGGCTGCCAGAGCCGGGAGAGTTCATCGAGGTCCAAGAATGCCGCCGTGATCCCAGCTTCTGACGCCCGCTCGGCAACGGCGAACCCGACCGTGGACTTCCCAACTCCCACGGTTCCGGTTACCAACCCGATGCGCATGGGTTGAGTGTCGTGGATTCGGAGACAACGCGCTCTGCTCACTGCCGACGCCGCCACGGAGCCGGCGTTGGGGGACGCCCTGACGGAGATCGCGACGCAGAGATCACCGCGGTGTCTGCGCCTCCCACTCGTCCCGGGTCAACTCGTACTCGACTTCGCCGAGCTCCGTCCCGGGCAGCGGTTCATCGAACGCAAGGTGAAACGTTCGCGCGTATCGCAGGCCGATTCGCTCCATCACTGAGCGGGACCGCTCGTTCACTGCCATGGTCTGCGCAAACACTGTCCTCGCGCCCGCCGAGAACAGCGCTTGTACCAGGGCCAGCGCAGCCTCGGTGGCCAACCCGCTGCCCCAGGCCGTGCGGCGAAGACGCCAGCCGATGTCGTACTCGCTGCCGTCAGCGACAGGCACAGCACCGACCCAGCCGAGGAAGGCGCCAGCATCATCGAATAGCAGCCAACGCGCTCCGAGCGAGGCCTGGAGCTCGACCTCGACCTCGTCGAGAGTGCTTGGCCGTCCCGTGATGTAGCGCATGACCTCGGGATCGCTGTCGAGCTCTGCCAGGAGGTCCACGTCCTCCGGACGCACGGGTCGCAGCCGCACGCGTGTGGTGTTGAGCTCCCCGATCACACTGGACGGTCTACACGCCGTGCCGCGCGGCTGAGGTGCCCTCCATGTGCTGGTCGGAGCGGGCCTCGGAGGTGGATCACCCGTGTATTAGGCGTTCTGGGGCACATCCGAACCGGGGACACCCAGACACGGCTCGCTCCCCCGCTCTGCCTCGAAGCTCGTGAAGGAGTGGGCTGCGCTGCATCAAGAGGAGCTCCTCGACGACTGGCAGCGAGCCGAGCGAGCCGAGCCTCTGGTTAGCATTGAGCCGCTGCCATGAACGCTCCCTACGAGATCACTGCCGTCGAACACCTCGGCGGCCATCGCCTGAGGCTCACCTTCGCCGACGGCTTCAGCGGTGACGTCGATCTCGCAGATCGATTCGAGGCCCCGAGGGGTCCGATGTTTGAGCCACTCCGAGACGTCACCTACTTCGCCACGGTGGCTGTCGATCCCGAGATCGGCACCGTGGTGTGGCCGAACGGTGCCGATCTCGCTCCCGATGTCCTCCACCAAGAGGCCCTCAGCCTCGCTTGAGAAGGGCACACAACCGGCGATAGGTGACGGTCACGGTAGACGGTGAGGACCCTGGTGTATTCGAGCTACACCTCCAGGTGGACGCCATGACCAAGACCCGAGCAGAACGAGCCGACGCCCTCGAGGCATGGGCCGACACCGTCGACCCCGCAGAGCTTCGATCCACGGACACCGGCGCGCTGCGCCACATCGCCGAGCTCGCCCAACAGCGCGACGACGTTGATGCCGATCTCGCCCAGACGGTGCAGGCAGCCCGAGCGGCCCACTGCTCGTGGTCAGAGATCGGTGCGATGTTTGGCTTTTCCAAGCAGGCGGCCCAACGCAAGTACGGGCACCAAGGCCTCCGCCTAACCCAGCGGAGCAATGACCTTCACCCGGCGTTGTGGGGCAGGGCGTTGCGGACCCCAACCCCGAGTGGCATAGTCATGGCATGGCTCGCACACGCGTCAGCACCACCGTCGACGAAGGTCTGTTGACGGAGGCTCGAGAGGTCACCGACGCGCCGTCGGATGCTGCGCTGCTCGATCGGGCGCTCACCGCGCTCCTGGCACTGCACCGGAGCGCCGAAATCGACCGCTCGTACGCCGTGTACGACGAGCGACCGCTCGATGAGGCGGACGACTGGGGGGATCTCGCGTCGTTCAGCGCCGCCGCTGGCACATCGTGAGCGATCACCCGCGCCGCGGGGAGCTCTGGTGGTGCGAGCTCCCTGCGATCGGCCGCCGTCCCGTCGTTGTGCTCAGCCGAGACGTGGCGATCCCCCGGCTGGGCCGAGCGCTCGTGGCCCCATGCACGACCGCCATCCGCGGCCTGCCGAGCGAGGTCGTGCTCGAGCCAGGTGCCGATCCCGTCCCGAAGCTGAGCGCGGTCAACCTCGATTCCGTGGAGAGCGTGTCGCTCGGCGTGCTCGTCGAGCGGCTCGGACGGCTCAGCGATGAACGGATGCGAGACGTCTGCGATGCCCTCTCGGTCGCCGTCGCCTGTCGCTGACCCGGCGTTCCGGGGCACACGCTCATGAGGCGTGCAACGTTCGAACGGACCCGGCGCGATCAGGCCCGGCATCGAGCTTGGCGAGCTCCACAACTGGGCGCCTTGGGGTGCCCTCCATGTGCCGGTAGGTGACACGGCGAACTTGGCCTGACAAGGCACTCGCCCCCACCAAAGCGGTAACGATCGGAGTGCGTCGACTGACACGGCATTAGCCGAAGTCGACCTCGCCGGCTGCGGTGGTGATCTCGTCTGCGTGGCGAGGTAACAAGTAGCCACTGTCGACTGCGGCTTGGGCTGAAGCCTCGACCTGTCCCACGTACGACGACTGGTCGCCGTACCGAGCCGTCAGTTCTTCGGGTGTGAACGGTGCCTCGGAGCCGAACAGCACGCAGATGATCGCCTCGGAGTTGTTGGCGCCGCTGAGCACCGAGATCGGAACGTCGACCGCTGGCGTACGGATGCCGCCGAGGGCGATGCCGTCCTGGTCTCGCACGATCTCGCCGTCATCGCCCACCTCGATGCGAGGACTCTCGGGTGGCTGCGTACCGTCGATGATCCAGTCGTGCAGCGCCGCGAATGCCGTCTGGACGATGGGCTTCCCGGGCCCATTGTTGGTGGTGCCGCAGGTGCTGCTGAAGTCAACACCGGCATCGGTCCACCGGGCGCCGGCCAGTCGGGCATAGGCGAGCGTGCTCTCGTCCGCATGGGCAGTGCCGGCCGCCTCCCAGGTCACGATCTTGTCGGTGTCGTCTTGGCGGGCGGGGGTGAAGTTGAGGAAGTCGAGATCCGTCTCGGTCTGGAACTGGAACACGGGGACCTTCGTATCGGTGCGGATCTGTGCCCCGTCGGGCGGCTTGGGGGCATCGGGCTGGTCGTTCAGCGCGGCGGCGGACCCGTTGCGGCTGTGCACCAAGAAGCCGTCGAAGAGCTCGGTGACGGGCTGGATCGCGTTGACGTAGGTCACCATGCGGAAGGCCGACTGCGACTCTCCGACGGCGATGGCCCGCTCGACCTGCAGGTCGCCCAGCGGGGTCCCCTCCCCGGTCTCGAGTGCGGTGCGCGTCGCCTGGGTGAAAATGTCATACGACCAGGTGTCGCCTGGGTGCGAGAGCGCGCCGTAGCGCTCGGGGTCCCATTCCTTCAGTGGTGCCAGGGCTTCGGGGGCCACGTTCGGGATCTCGATGCCGAGGCCGCCGGGTTCGATGCCGGTTCGCTGGGCCGAGACGGAAACGTAGGCGTAGCCCTCACCGAGCAGCTCCTCGGCGAGGAAGCCGAAGTCCGGGTCTGACTCTCGCCCGGCGCTCACGTTGAGCCACTCCACCACGACCGTGCCGTTGAAGTCGGCGGCATCGGCCGGCCGCCGCACGACGATGCGCGTGGCGTAGGGCTGGGTGGCGCTGGTGCCGATGGCCTCCCAACGGCCATCGACGGCAAGCTCTCCCGCCGTGCCGTAGCCGACGGCATCGCCGCGCAGGAAGTACTCCTCTTCCGTGTACCCGTAGTCCTCGTCCCACCCCTCGGGCATGGCGAGGTAGGCGATGCCGTACTTCCCGCCGGTGATGGGCCCTTCGATCTCGTTCGCGCCCCGGATGCCCTCGAGCCGTTGGGCGAAGGCATCCGACACGGCGCCATCGGGCTCGCCCGCAGGGCCATCAGTTGCTGTGGTGGTGGAACTCTCGTCGGGGGAGGCAGCGTCGCCATCATCAGACGAGCAGGCCGCCGCCCCTCCGACCACGAGCGCGGTCACCCCGAGCACAAACAAGACCTGTCGAAATCGCATCCCCATGGCCCTGGTTCCTACCAGCAACGGGTTCGACGCGCGGGGTATTGGCCGGCTGCCCTCAGCCCACTGGTGCTGGGAGCGGAGCGGCTTCCTCGGCCAGTGGCTCCGGAGCTCCGGCACCCTGGCGGTGGCGCTCGTAGGCCCAGCCCGGGCCGCGAAACGCGAAGTTGAAGCGGTCGCTCCAGGTGGTCGAGGCCGCCACGTCGCGCAGGATGTCGCGGAACTCGTGGGTGGCGATGGTGGCCGGGTTGTGCGTCTCGATGTTCTTGGTGAGGCCGTAGACCACGGGCTCGTCCTCGCGCTCGAACGTGCCGAACAGGCGATCCCAGATGATGAAGATGCTGCCGTGGTTGCGGTCGAGGTACTGGCGGTTGGAGCCGTGGTGGACCCGGTGGTGCGATGCGGTGTTGAACACCTCTTCGATGGGTCCCAGCTTCGGGATGGTCTCGGTGTGGATCCAGTACTGGTAGAGCAGGTTGACGCCTCTCGCCGTCTCGATCGACTCGGGCCGGAAGCCGGCGGTGCAGAGCAGGCCGTAGGGCACGAACATCCCGAAGGAGTCCATGACCGTCTGGCGTAGCGCAGTGGAGAGGTTGTACTTCTCTGATGAATGGTGGGTGACGTGGATGGCCCACATCCACCGGCTGGTGTGCATCAGCCGGTGGTTCCAGTAGTAGATGAAGTCCCACGCCAGCACGGCGCCCACAGTGGCCATCGCCCCGTCGCCGAGGTCGCGGTCGTTGCGGGCGAAGATCCGCTTGCCGGCCGTCTTCGCCGTCCATGCGGTGCTGGCAGCCAGCACGCCGGAGGCCAATGCGGTGGCGGAAGCCGAGCCAGCGATGCGGCGCAACCTCGACCGCCGGGTCGAGCGGTTGGCATCGTCGTCATCGTCGCGCTTGGCCAACACGTCGGCCACCACCGCAACCACCGCAGCGCCGGCAGCGGCACCAACCAGGACCTTTGCGTAGCGGCCCTTGCCAAGGGTGATCGGGTCGAAGAGCTTCTTGGCGACCATGGGGGCCACGAGGCTCAGGGTGCCCATCGTCAAGCTGGCCAGCGTGTCGTCGCGGGTGTAGTCGCCAGCGGTGGGCGGCCGGGTCTGCGCCTGCTTCTTCAGGTACAGGTGTTCGGCGCCCATGGTGCCGAAGTAGTACGGGATGGCGATGACGGTGAGATCCACAGCGTTGTCCCTCTGCCGGTGGTGCCGGACCATCTTGCCGCAAAGCTCGCGCTCCGGTCCCTTCTTGTCAGCGCAGGCGACCTTGGAGCGCGCTCCTGGCTGACAAGAACGGTGATCCGCTGGGTGGGGTCCTCAGCTTTGCCAGCCGATCGAGCACCACGTGCGCTGAGAGCAACTGGGGCATCGCATCCAATGGCCGTCCTTCTTGCCTGGCAGCCACGCCGTGCCGGCCAGCCATCGCAGGCCAAGGTCGCTCAGGTTGATGCGGGTCCGGGCCTCGCACGCCGAGCAGGAGACCACGACGGTGCCGGTCTGGCGGGGACCGGTGGAGAAGAGCGCATCGCGCCCGTCTCGTGGCGGCCCGGACCGGATCGTGTCGCGTGCTGCGCTCACGGGGGTCTCGAACAACGCCCGTCGCCCCTGGGGGTCGAGCGAGCGACGGCGTCCACCCCGCTTGGCATCCTCGGCGTCGGCCATCAGGTGCCCTTGCGGCCCAGGAGCTGGTTGGCCAGCTCGCGATAGGCCTGCGCCGGACGCGAGCCGGGCGCATGGGTGAGCACCGATCGACCCTTGGCCGGCGCCTCGGCCACCTTCACGCTCTTGGGCACGAACGGCTCGAGCACCTTGATCCCGTACTGGCGGCGGACCTGCTCGACCACCTGGTGGGCGAGCTTGGTGCGGCCGTCGAACATGGTGGCGATGGCCCCGCGGACCTCGAGATCCTCGTTGGTGTAGTCGCGGACGTCTTCGATGGTCTCGAGCAACTGGCCCACGCCGCGCTGGCTCAGCGACTCGCACTGGAGCGGGATCACCACCTCGTCGGCCGCAGTGAGCCCGTTGATGGTCAAGATGCCGAGCGAGGGTGGACAGTCGATGATCACGCGTTCGTAGCGGTCGGCCACCTTCGACAACGCCTTGCGCAGGACGTATTCGCGGCCGGTCTTGGTGAGGAGGTTGAGTTCTGCGCCGGCGAGGTCGATGGTGGAGGGCAGAAGGTGCAAGGTCCCGGGCCGACCGTCTTTGGCGGGGGCAGGGGCGGGAAGCTCCACGATGGCGTCCGCAGCGCGGATCCGCTTCAGCAAGACGTCGTGGATCGAGACCTCGAGGGCGTCGGGGTCCACGCCGCAGGCCCAGGTGAGCGACGCCTGTGGGTCCAGGTCGACGAGCAGGATGCGCTTTCCGCGCTCGGCCATGGCCACGCCGAGCGCGTGGGTGGACGTGGTCTTGGCCACCCCTCCCTTCTGATTGGCGACGGCAATGACTCGACCCATGGTTCGAAGTGTGGCACCCGAGCCTCGGTAGGGTCGACCGCATGAGCCGGGACGCCCTGATCGAGCATCTGTTGACCCATGCCGTCAAGCGAGGCGAGTTCGTGCTGAAGTCCGGGAAGTCCACCGATTGGTTCATCGACGCCAAGCAGACCACCTGCCGGGCCGATGGCATGGTGCTGGTGGCCGACGCAGCCCTGGCGGCCCTTCCCGCCGAGGTCACCGCCCTCGGGGGACTCACGATGGGGGCCGATGCCATGGCCTTCGGCGTCGCCGCCATTGCCGCAACGAGGGGACGCGAGCTGCGCAGCTTCAGCGTGCGCAAGGAGGTGAAGGACCACGGAGGTGGCGGTCGCATCGCAGGAGCATTGGAGCCGGGCGACAAGGTGGTCATCACCGAGGACGCCGTCACCCGTGGCGTGTCGATGCTCGAAGCGGCCGAGGTGGTCCAAGCCGCGGGCGCCGAGGTCGTGCTGCTGATGCCGCTGGTGGACCGGGGGGGCACGGTCGCCGCGCTGGCGGCCGAGGTCGGTCTTCCGGTGCTGGCGCTCGTGACGGCGGTGGACCTCGGGTTCGGCTTCGAAGGGCCATCCTGAACCTCTGGTCGGGACAGATCAGTAGCAACGTCCCATGTGTTTCCAGCGGTTCTGCTATGTTGGCAGACACGTCGCCCACCCCCGACGGTCCTGTCCGCTCTCGCAAGGATCTCCCGGTGGGTATGCCCGACCATCTCGACCCCGACGCGCTGATGAAGCCCGGCGATGTTGCTCAGCTCTTCCACGTCGCTCCCAAGACCATCAGTCGCTGGGAGCAAAGCGGGGTGCTCTCGGCGGTGCGCACCGCTGGTGGCCATCGTCGGTTCGCAACCCGGTCCGTGTACGAGCTGGTGGACGCGCTTGGGGTGGCGTCCGGGCACCTCGAAGAGGTTGGGGGGCGTTGAGCGGCCGCGGCTAGCTTCGGGCCATGGTTTCGCCCACTGCCGCCTTCTCCGTGAGCATCCGCGTCCGGCTCGACAACACGCCCGGGACGCTCGGCCTGCTCGCGGCGGCAATCGGCGGTGTCGGCGGCAACATCGTTGCGCTGGAAGGGTTTGAAGCCAAAGATGAGTACCTCGACGAGGACCTCATCGTGAACTGCAAGAGCGAGGACCACATCGATGAGGTGGTCCACTCGCTCCACGGGATCGCTGGTCTCGAGGTCTTGTCGGTGAGCGACCGCACGTTCGCCATGCACGATGGCGGCAAGATCGAGGTCCTGGCCCGGATGCCCGTGGCCGACCGCGACGATCTGTCCATGGCCTACACCCCCGGCGTCGCTCGCATCTGCACGGCGATCGAGCAGAACCCCGAGCGCGTCCACGAGCTCACCATCAAGAAAAACACCGTCGCGATCGTCACCGACGGCACGGCTGTCTTGGGCTTGGGCAACATCGGCCCGGCGGCCTCGCTGCCGGTCATGGAGGGCAAGGCCTTGCTCTTCAAGAACTTCGCTGGCGTCGATGGCTTCCCCATCTGCATCGATGCCGGCGGGCCCGACACCCCCCTCCAGGATCGGGTCGATGCCATCGTCGAGACGGTGCAGCGGATTGCTCCGGTGTTCGGCGGCATCAACCTCGAGGACATCGCGGCACCCGCGTGCTTCGAGGTGGAGGATCGCTTGCGCGACCTGCTCGACATCCCGGTGTTCCACGACGACCAGCACGGCACCGCCATCGTCACGCTCGCCGCACTGGAGAACTCGCTGAAGATCGTCGGCAAGGAGATGGGCGACCTGCGCGTCGTCATCTGCGGTGCTGGGGCGGCCGGCGTCGCCATCGCCAAGATGTTGCTCTCGGCGGGCGTCACCAACATCGTGGCCGCCGATACCAAGGGCGCCATCCACAAGGCGCGCACGGCCCTCCCGGTGGTCAAGCAGCGCTTCGCCGACATCACCAACCCCGAGCAGATCAGCGGGGCACTGAAGGACATTTTGCCGGGCGCCGATGTCTTCATCGGTGTGAGTGCGCCCGATCAGATCGACGCCGACGACCTCCGCAAGATGGCCACCAACCCCATCGTTTTCGCCATGTCGAACCCCAACCCCGAGATCCGCCCCGAGATCGCCAAGGACCTCGTGGCCGTCATGGCCACCGGCCGATCCGACTACCCCAACCAGATCAACAACGTGCTGGCGTTCCCTGGCATCTTCCGTGGTGCGCTCGACGCTGGGGCCACCGACATCACCGACCACATGAAGCGGGCCGCCGCCACTGCCATCGCCGAGTCCGTCTCGGCCGACGAACTTCGACCTGGTTTCGTCATCCCCTCGGTGTTCGATACCTCCGTGGGCAAGCGGGTTGCTGTCGCGGTGGCCGAAGCCGCGGTAGCCGACGGGGTTTGTCGCACGAAGCGATGAAGGCGGTCACCTTCGACTTCTGGAACACGCTGGTCCGCGCCGGCGATTCCGGCCCCCAGCAACTCCGGGTGTCGACGTGGCAGCGCGCGCTGGCCGACGCCGGTCTGGAGCGGACCGACGATCAGGTCCGGGACGCGGTCCGCCGGTCACAGGTCCTCTTCGAGGAGCACTGGCGCCGCAACGACGTCTACTCCGCTGCGATGGCGGTCGCTGACGCTGCGACCCACCTCGAAGCCGTGATCTCGCCCGCCTTTGTCGCTGAACTGATTCAAGTCGTGACCGACCCAGACCCAGCTCATGACCCAGGCCTGGCGCCCAACGTGGGCGAGGCGCTCGGCGGGTTGCGCGATCGGGGCATCGCCATTGGCATCATCTGCGACGTCGGCCTCACCCCGTCGGTCACCCTGCGCCGCTACCTCGCCAAGCACGGCATCCTCGAGTGCTTCAGCCACTGGTCGTTCAGCGACGAGGTCGGCACCTTCAAGCCCGATCCGATCATCTTCGACCACGCCCTCAGCGGCCTCGGCGGCATCTCGCCAAGCGATGCAGCCCACGTCGGCGATCTGCGCCGGACCGACATCGGCGGGGCCCAGGCCAAGGGCATCTTCGCCGTGCGATACACGGGTCTGTTCGATGATCCGGGGTCGGTGGCCGAGGGCACCGACAATGTAGAAGCTGGCGCGGTCGTTGCCGATCACGCGGACCTGCTCGAAGCGCTCGGCCTCGACTGATCTGCGGCAGTCTGAGGTGATGATCGACCCCCTCGACCTGGCCGCTCCCGAGCGTTTCGCCGTGGCTGGCTTCCCGCACCAGGTGTGGA
>Ga0105044_10008940_pt1 | contig 13733 bp, 6 predicted proteins | sample MAT01_FD_78092 | JGI IMG/M metagenome (GOLD analysis project Ga0105044, IMG submission 78092) | Freshwater microbial communities from Lake Fryxell liftoff mats and glacier meltwater in Antarctica - MAT-01 | ecosystem: Environmental > Aquatic > Freshwater > Ice > Liftoff microbial mat | place...
CCCGCCGGATGGGCGACGTTCTCGGGCCGGAAGATGTGATCGCCCTCGAACAGCGCACGGCATTGGCGGACATGGGCCAGTACGTCGCCCACCGGCAGATCGTGCAGATGATGGCCCGGCTCGAAACCCAGTTGCCGCTGCGGCCCGTCCGCCCGATCGCCGGTCGCAAGGAAGTGCCGACGCGCGTTTTCGACGAAGACCAATACCCCGTCGGCGGGTACGCCTCCATTGCCAATCGCGGGTCGATCGAGAGCTTGCTGCACTCGCAACTCGCGTACATGGAATCGCACGAAAGCCCGGACCTATTCGACGTGAAGTTCGTCCGCGACGAACTCTTCTACTACTCGCGGGACGAGAACCAGTTCCTCCGCCGTCGGCGAACGTTCGTCTTCGCGTTTTTCCCCGACCTCGCCACGGCGCGGTTTAAAGACCCCGAACTGCCGACTCAGCGGATCATCCTCTGTCTGGCGGTGGCGTTTACCGCAATTCGCCGTTTGACGGATTGGCTCTGCGCGGACGCACTCAAGTTCGAACTCATCTTCATCCAGCCGGGGCCCGAAAAGCCGCTCGCACCGGAGGTGGAATTGGTGCAACTCTTGCTCCGCGAGGCGATCGAACGGGGCGCGGCGGAAATCCGCACCCTCGCCGGAGCATCCAGTTTGGAGGCGTTCTGCACGGCCTTGGGCCGGGAAAGCCAGGTCCACTGCCTCACCCTCTCGGTCGGGCAGACGCGGATCGAGCCCGAGGGGGCCGTCGTCACCCGCCTGACCACCGACGCGGCGCGTCCGTCCCTGACGGACGCCAACGGGGTCACCGCGGAGTTCCCGGCGGACGATGCCTTCGACGAATGGGCCGCCGTTACCGAACGGATCCTCGCGCTTTGGGTTTGAGCGGCCGCGCGCGACTGGTCGGACGGTCCGCGGGGTTCTAAACCGTGTCTACCGAACCGCCGGAGCCCCGGCCGCGTAGTTCCTGCACGCGCTCGAACCGCGGCCGCTTCACGGGATCACCGCATGCTCTCCTGGTTGTCCAATCCGAACATCCTCCTCGCCGGGTTGGTCCTGGCGCTGGCCCAGTTCCTGGCCGCCCTGCCTTGGCTCCGCTCGATGGACCCCCGCGGGTTCGACCGCGGCGTTCGCAACGCAACCAGCATCGGCTACTCCGTGGGCGTGCTGCTGCTCATGGCCCTCGGCTTCGCCGCATTCATCGGCTACAAGGGCGACTCCGCGAACTTGCGGCTCTACGGCCGGATTTACGGGGCCGTGCTGCACCTGCAACTGCTCATCGACCTATTCCTCTACCTTCCCGTCGGCATTACCCTCGTATTTCCCAAGGCCGGAGCCGTCGCCCTCGCCGCGTACCGCGAGGGCTGGCGGCAGCCGATGTTCTGGCTGCTCACGACCGCCGGCATCCTCTTTACCTGGCTCTCCGTCGTCATCCCGTACTTCACCTTCGGCGACGACTTCAAGATGATGAAGCAGATCGGCTTCGACATCGTCATGCTCATGGCCCTGCTCTTCGGCGTGCTCGCGGCGTCCATTTCGATCGCCGAGGAGATCGAAGGCCGGACTGCCATTACCGTCATGAGCAAGCCGATCAACCGCCGGTCGTTCCTCCTGGGCAAGTTCCTCGGCATCCTGATGGCCTGCGGAGCCATGTCTTTGATTCTGGGGCTGAACCTGAATGCTGCCTTGCTGGTGATGCCGGAATTCGACCCGATCAACAAGGACCGCGCGTACGATCAGATGCCCGAACAGGCGAAGGCCGAGATCGTGCCGACCTTCCAGAAATGCGTGCCCGCGGGCCCGGGCCGTCCGATGGCCGAGGGTGCGGGGATGTGGTTCGGCGAATCGTTCGCCCACACCTTCGGCATCATGCTCGGCTTCGGGCAAGTAATGATTTTGGTTGCCATCGCCACGGCGTTCGCAACGCGGCTGCCGTTCGTCGTCAACCTCCTCATCGTGCTGACCATCTACCTCCTGGGCCACCTCGCGCCCGTGGTGGTGCGCGTGACCGACGCGGGCGGGCAGGCGAAGAGTTCGGGCCTCGGGCTGGTGCGGTTCCTCGGGAACCTCTTCGACACGCTTTTGCCCGCCCTCGAATTCTTCAACATGGGGCCGGCGATCATCCGCGAGACGCCCCTGGACCTTTGGGACTTCGGGCTGCAAGTCGCCACCGTCTTCGGGTACGCGCTGATTTACACGGCCATCGCCCTCATCGTCGGCTTGCTGCTGTTCGAAGACCGCGACCTGGCCTGAGGATTGTTCCGCCTGCGCGGTCCGCTCTCGGACCGCGTTCGCGAAAATGACCGAGGCACCCGAGCCCCGCGTTTGCTAGGGTAAATCCGTCCGCTCCTTTCCCCGGTCGCGGCGAGGTTTCCGTGAGCGACAATCCCTTCCGACAAGCCCGCGAATACCTGAAGCCCGGGACCGCTTCGAGAATCGGGGCGATCCTCTGCTCCATCGCCTCGTCGATTTGCTTGGCGAGCCTGTTCCCGCTGCTATTCCTCTTCGTCGATCTGATGGTCTATCAAGGCCACGTCGGCACCTATTCCGCTTTGCACTCCGAGCAGCAGCAAGCGTTCCGCGACGATTGGAACGCCGGGTCGGAGGAATCGAAGGCCGCCCGCGAGCACGTCGGAAAGATTCGGCCATCATCCGCGGCGGACGACGACAGCACGTACAACTGGGAATGCCGCTGGCAGGCCTCGACTTATGCACTCCTCGAACGGCGAGTCGGCTCCGAAGCGGCCGAACACTACCTGCCTTTAGCCCCGGACGCCCCGCGCCGCGGCGAGCCGAACCGCGAAGGCCTCGGCTTGCTCGCCCCCGTCGTCCGCGAAAGCCACCGGCCGACGGGCACCGTGCTCGGGTGGATCGCCCGCTGGAACTCGATCGCCTGGAAATCCGGAGATTCCGGGTCCGCGAACGGAATCCTCCTGACCGAATTGTGCGTCATCGCATTCATCATCGTGTTCCTCCGCGGCCTGTTCATGAACGCTTCGGCGTACCTAGCCGCGAAGACCACGAGCCATGCGGCCCTGCGGATGCGGCGAGCGCTGTACACGCACGCCTACCGCCTCACGTCGGTATCGATCCGCCCGGACGCCCAAGACGAAGCGGCCGAACTCGTCACCCGCCGCGTCGAGCAAGTTCAAGATGGCTTGCAAGCGTACCTCACCGGAGCGTTTCGCGGGCCGTTACTCGTCGGCCTCCTGCTCGCGGTCGTCTTCTCGTCGCACCTTTGGCTCTCGCTGAGCTTCCTCCTGCTCGCCGCGCTGATCTGGCTGGTCGCGGGGCAGGCCGCAGCGTGGTACCGCCGCGATGCCCGCATCGCCGGCCGCCGAGCGGATGCGCGACTGGCCACGATGCGCGAAACTATGTCCGTCATGCGGATGGTCAAAGCGTACCTCATGGAACGCTACGCCCAGACGCGGCTGGAACGGCACTTGAACGACCTCTCCCGCTCCGTCTGGCGGAAGAACCGCGGCGAGACGTTCTCCCGGCCGACGCTCTGGGCCGTGATCGCTTTGGCGGCCATTTCCACTTTTTACCTGGCGGCATGGGTCGTCCTCGCCGGGGACCTCACGCTCGCCGGCTTGGTGGTGAAAGCCGCGGCCGTTGGCACGCTGGTATTCGCCGTGAACCGCTGGATTGCCACGCGCAGCCGCATTGCCCGGGCCCGCGGTGCCTCGGCCGACGTGTTCGAGTTCCTGGACCGCCGCGGCGAAACGCTCGGCCAGGGGATGGACGCGGAGTTCCTGCACCCGATGACCAAGCGGCTCGACTTCGTGGACGTGAGTATGCGCGAACCCGGCACCGGCCGCATGGTTTTGGAGAACGTCGGCTTCACGATCCCATCCGGCAGCCGGGCAGCGGTCGTGTTCGCCGATCCCGCCGAAGCCCTGGCCATTGCCCACCTCATCACCCGCTTCGTCGATCCGACCGCGGGCGAGATCCGCATCGACGGCAAGAACACCCGCTGGGTCACGAGCGAATCGATCCGCACGCAGGTGGCCCTGGTCCTCGATCAGTCGCTGACGTTCTCGGACACCGTGGCGAACAACATCGGCTGCGGCGAACCGGGCTACACGACTCCGCAGATCATCGAAGCCGCAAAGCTCGCCCATGCCCACCAATTCGTGCAGCGGTTGCCCTACGGCTACGAAACCCTCATCGGCAGCGGCGGCATCTTGCTCAAGCCGGGCGAACGCTTCCGCGTCGCCCTCGCCCGCGCGATCCTCCGCGATCCCTCGCTCATCATCATCGAAGAGCCCGAAGAGCCCTTGGACGCTGACAGTTTGGTTCTCATCGACGATTGCATCGCCCGCATCCGCACGGGCCGAACGCTGCTCTTCCTCGCTCGCCGGCCGAGTACGGTGAAGGCCGCGGACAAAGTCTTCGTCCTCCAGGGCGGTCGATTGGTCGCGACCGGACACCACGACGAACTGCTCGGTGCGAGCGAACTTTACCGCCTGATGCACTTCAAGCAAACGCTGACGGCGACGGCATAACGGAGCCCTTTTGAATGGACCTGTCCCACGAATTGGCCGTTGCCCTAGCGGCCGCTCGAACCGCGAGTGAGTACGTTCTGGCAGAGTACGACGCTTTCGCGCCGATAGCGGACGCCCCTGCTGACATCAGCACTCACGTCGATCGCCAAGCCCAAGAACTCATCCTTGGTCGAATCCGCGAGGCCTTTCCGAACGACGGCATTCGAGCCGAAGAGTCGACGCCGGGCGCATCAGGGACACCGCACTATGCCGAACGAGTCTGGATCGTCGATCCCATCGACGGCACCCGCGGTTTCGCCCGCAAGAACGGCGAGTTCTCCGTGATGATCGGTTTCGCGATTGCGGGCCGCGTCGTCTTGGGCGTCGTCGCAGAACCCGTCGTCGGCCGAACGACCTATGCGACTGCGGGGTCCGGCTGCTGGGTCGTCGCGGGCGAATCGGAGCCCGTACAATGCCGCGTTTCTAGGTGCGGCGATCTCGCTTCGGCCACAATGGTCCAGAGCCACACGAAGATCGGATCGAAACCGAAACCCGTCGTGGAAGCAATCCGCCCCGCGAAGGTCTTCGAAACGTACTCGGCCGGAATTAAACTCGCGATGGTCGCACGCGGCGAAGTCGAACTCTACGTCAACGACTATCGGAACTTCCACGATTGGGACGCCTGTGCGGGCCACATCTTGGTCGAAGAAGCCGGCGGAAAAATGACGCTGTTCGACGGCGGATCGGTGACGTACACGGGACCGGTCGAGCGAAGGGGACTGCTTGCCACGAATGGACTTCTCCACGAGGAATGCGTTCGGCGATTGATGACGATCTGAAACTCACCGCGAATCCAGGCAAACCACTTTCTCCCCATCCCGCACATAAATCCGCCCATCCACGAGCGTCGGCACGGCCCAGCACTCCGACCCTTTCAACACTCCCTCGATTTTGCCCCGAAAGCGGAATTCTTCGGGGTCCGCGTCCGCGAGGAAGAGCGTGCCGGTTTGCGTAAGCCCGAGCAGAGACTTGTCGGCGAGGATCAGCGATCCTTTCGCGATGCGGCCGCCGGACGAGTCCTTGGCGACCCACTCGTCCCGCGGTTCCCCGGCCCGGAAATCGACGCAGCGGAGAGCGTCTTGATCGAACCCATAAAGGAACCCGTCGCGAAAAACGCTGGTCGAATGGTGGTTCTGCATCACGCGAGCCTTGCGGAAGTAGACGCGCTCGGCTTTCACTCCCGCACCCTTGGCCACGAGGTGGAGGAGGACGCAGCCCTTGGAATAACCCGACGAACAGAAGACGTACTCCCCCACGGCGACGGGGGCGGCGATGTTCGCGTTGTGGGCGGTGCTCCACTCCTGCTTCCAGAGCACTTCGCCGGTTTCCGGCCGAAGCCCAAGGATCGATTCGCCCGTCGCCACCACGATTTGGCGCACGCCGGCGCAGGTCGCAGCCAGGGGCGAACTGTATCCCGCGGCGTCGGTGCCGCTCGTCCATGCGAGTTTGCCGGTGAATTTGTCGAACGCGACGACCGAGCCCTTTTTGCCGCCGGGTTGTACGATGGCGAGGTTGCCTTCGATAAGGGGCGAACTCGCGAAGCCCCACGTCGGCGTCGGTGCGTTGAACTCGGTTTTGAGATCGTGCTCCCACAAGATCTTGGTCGTGGTCAGATCGATGCAGACGAACTTACCCGCGGCGCCGAGGGCGTAGAGTTTACCTTCGTGGATCGTCGGCGTGGCTCGCGGTCCGGAGCCGTAGCCGATCCCGGAGTAATCGGCGGCCCAGGCGCACTCCCAGATTGTCGTGCCGGTCTCCGAGTCCAGCGCTCGGATGCGTTCTTGCGAACCGCTGCGGTCGAATGCATAGGCTCGTCCGCTCACGACCAAGATTGAAGCGTAACCACCGCCGCCGGGGACGCTCCACAGTTGTCTGGGAGGGTTCGTCTCCCAATCGGTCCGCAGCGGCCCGGTTGGCGCACGGCCATCGCGGGTCGGGCCAAACCACTGGGGCCAGCCGAGGTCCGCGGTCGCTTGCGGTGGAGGCGCGAGCAGCGCGGTCTGCAAGGTTTCGAGTTGACCCGCGTCCACCGCTTCGCGGTCGAAGAGTTGCGGTTTGTAGCGTTTGAGCAGGAAGTAGCCGCCGACACCCACGAACAGGAGGAAGGCGAAGACCACGATCAATGAACGGATGCCGCGACGGCTCATGGCGTTCCTTTGGCGATTTCGGAAAGCGATTCGCGGGCCGCATCGACGGTTGTTTCGATGTGCTCGTCCGTCATCGCGGTGCTGAGGAACGCGGCTTCGAATTGGCTGCAAGGCAAGTAGATGCCGCGGTCCATCATGGCCCAGAAGAACTTCGCGAAGCGGGCCGTGTCGCTCGTCTTGGCCGTGGCGAGATCGTGGACTGGAGTGCTCGTGAAGAAGAGCGTCCACATGCTTCCGACGCGGTTGATCTGGTGCGGAACGCGAAGTTCAGTTGCGATTTTGCCGAGCGCTTTCGTCAACTTCTCGCCCTGCTCGTCGAGCCTTGCGTAGAGGCTCGTCTTCTTGAGTTCGCGGAGCGTAGCGATGCCCGCGGCCATGGCGACGGGGTTGCCGGAGAGGGTGCCGGCTTGAAAAATGGGGCCGGCAGGCATGACTCGTTTCATGACATCGGCACGGCCGCCGTACGCGCCGACGGGGTAGCCGCCGCCGATGATTTTGCCGAGCACGGTGAGGTCCGGGCGGTCGCCGAAGAGTTCTTGAGCGCCGCCGTAAGCGAGGCGGAACCCGGTCATCACTTCGTCGTAAATGAGCAGCGCGCCGTGCTGCTGAGTGAGCTTGCGAAGTTCGCTGCGAAACTCGGGCGAGGGCGTCACGAGGCCCATGTTGCCGACGACGGGTTCGAGAATCACGCCGGCAATCTTGTCGCCCTTCGCGGCGAAGGCTTCGATTAGGCCGGAAACGTCGTTGTAGTTCAAGACGAGCGTGTCGTTCGTGCAGCCGACGGGAACGCCGGGGCTATTCGGCACGCCGAGCGTCAGCGCGCTCGATCCCGCAGAGACGAGCAGGGAATCGACGTGGCCGTGGTAGCAGCCCGCGAACTTGACGATCAAGTCGCGACCGGTGAACCCGCGGGCGAGGCGAATCGCACTCATCGAGGCTTCGGTGCCGCTCGAAACGAACCGGACCATGTCGATGGACGGAACGGCTTGAATCACCAGTTCGGCGAGTTCGCTTTCGAGTTCGGTCGGGGCTCCGAAGCTCGTACCATTGCGGAGGGCGGCAATCGCGGCTTCGACGACCGCGGGGTGGGCGTGGCCCAATATCATCGGCCCCCAAGAGCCGATGAAGTCGAGGTAGCGGTGGCCGTCGATGTCGTAGAGGTACGGCCCTTCGCCGCGAGCGATGAACAGCGGATGGCCACCCACCCCGCCGAACGCCCGTGCGGGGCTGTTCACGCCGCCGGGGATGAGAGCTTGAGCACGCTGGAACGCGGCGAATGAACGGGAGCGATCGGATGTGGGCATGAGGTTCTTTCTTTCGTGGGGACGAGCCTCTGGCCTGTCCGCAGAAGCATGGACAGGCCAGAGGCCCTTCCCCACGTTTTTACTTCGCTGCGGCTTTGAGGATCTTCTCTGCTCTCGTGACGACCGCCTTCACCGCTTCGTTGGGTTCGTCGTCGTACATGGCGATGATCTCGCGGCAACTTCCGCGGATGTCCCGCCGCGGGACTCTCGCATCGGGGTCGTCTTTGATCTTGTCCCAGGCCTCGTCGATCTCTTTCATCCGGTCTTCGAGCTTCTTGATCCGAGCGGCCCGAGCCTCGTCGGCCTTGCCCTTTTCGAGAGTGATCTGTCCGCTTTGCTGCGCCGCGATCAGGAACCAGAGGTGGAGGTCGAGATCCTTTTCGGACTTGGTAATCAAGTCTTCCCAGATGCCCTTCGCCTTGGCGCTATCGCCGTATTTTTCGAGGCGCAACCCGCGGACGGCTGCGGCCTCGGGGTTGCCCGCTTCATAAGTCTTAATCGTGTCGAACCCCGACTCGTCCGCGATCTGCTTGCGGATCGCTCTCAACTTCTCAGGCACGTCGGTTTGCAGAATCCGGATCCGCTTCTCGGCGACCCACTTGAGAGTCACCTTGTTCGACTCGTCTTCCTCTGGGATTTTGTTCGCCTCGCCGCTCGGAGACTTGTCGCGGGCTACGCTCCAGAGGTCGATCGCCGACTTCGGTTTCCCCTCCCGCTCGGCATCCATCGCCTGCATCGACGCCTTGAAAGCGTCTTCGTCGAACCCTTCGGAGTTGCCGCGGAACTTGGTGTTGTAGCGCTTCGAGAGAATGTCTTCGACCCGGCGAACGCGGACCTCACGGTACTGAGCCCAGGCTTTTTCGACTCGCGGATCTGGCTTGGTGCCGTGGGCGTTGAGAAACGCCACGAGGGCTTCGAGTTTGGCATCCGCGGGAGCGGCTTCGACGCGGGCGTGCGCCGCATCGAGCCCCTCGGGCTTGAGCAAGTATGCTGCGAGGCCGACGAGGCCGAGCAGGACGACTATGAGGGGCACGGCCTTGAGCCACGCGGCCGCGTACCAGGGCTTGCCCTTTTTCTTCTTCTTTTTCTTGCCGCTTCTGAGCGACCGCGCGACATCCTTATCCGCGTCGTCCACGGGGTTGGAGCCATCCTGCCGATCCATTCGCCGGGCGTTGGCCACTTCGGCCCCGACGCTCTGCTGAGCCTGCACTTTGCCTTCGATCTCGCCGAGCAGTACCCCGACTTTCGCGGCGTCGAGCGGCCGCATTTCCTTGTTCTTTTCCATCAAAAACAGAATGAGGTTGTCGAGCCAGATCGGCAAATCGGGGACGAGCTTCGAAGGCCGGACCGGCTTTTCGTTGACGTGCTTGAGGAACATATCGACGGTGCTCTCCGCCGTGTACGGCTTGCGGCCCGTGATCAGTTCGTAGAGCACGATGCCGAGAGAGTACAGGTCGGACTTCGCACTCAGGTTGCGGTCGCCCTTGCACTGCTCGGGAGACATGTACGCGGCCGTGCCGATCGTGCTGTTCGCGCCGGTCAACGCCGTCACGTCCGTGTCTTTGGCGATGCCGAAGTCGGTCAACTTCAAGACGCCGTCCTTGGTGACCATCAGGTTGGATGGCTTGAGGTCGCGGTGGATGATGCCCTTATCGTGAGCGTGCTGCAGGGCCGAGCAGAGTTGCTTGCCGTAGTTGATGACATCTTCCCAATTCAGCCGCTTGCGGTCTGCGAGGATTTGTTCGAGCGATTTGCCATCGACGAATTCCATCGCAATGAACGGGGTCTTCTGATAGCGGCCGCTGCCGACCATGCGGACGATGTGCGGGTGGCGGAGCTGCTTGAGGATCGCGGCTTCGCGGTCGAAGCGGGCCATCGCGCTTTCGTTGCCGAGCAGCCCGAAGGAAACGATCTTGAGGGCGATCGGGAAGACTTTGCCGTCCTTGGTATAGCGGGCCTTGTAAACGGTCCCCATGGCACCGCTGCCGAGTTCCGACTCGATTTCGAAGGGCCCGATGGTTTGGCCGATCATCATGACTCGTCACCCCTACGTTAGTCGCGTCATTTTACCGGTTTCGGGCGCGGTTGAAACCCGCCAACGGCCGAGGGCCAGCGATTGTTTCGAATCGTAACGAACCCCCGGAGATCGATTCCGCAGATTCTGCCGGGCGGTTATAATGTTTAGGTAGGTGGAGCGAATGACTTCCGCAGGCGCGGATTCGTTCCACATCCGACCACGACCGAGGAGCCGGACCGATGGCCACGGGACTCGCCGAACATTCGCCGCTGACGAAGACGAAGTACGACGCGAAATTGGAGCAGGAACTCGGCAAAGTCGCCGGGAAGATTCGGTTCCACGACTTCCTCACGGGCGTGCTGATCTTAGCCATGCTCGGGTTCGGCTACGCCGCGGCGGGCGTGCTCCTCGATAGGACTTTCGAACTCAACTTACTCACCCGCCAAATCGCGTTGGCCGGTTTCGCATCGTTCTTCCTCGCCTCGGCCTACCTCCTCGTCCTGCGGCCGTTCCTCCGCGTCGTGAATCCCCGCTACTCGGCCCGGCAGATCGAAGGGACGATGGACGACGCGAAGAACGCGCTCATCAACTGGGTCGATCTGCAAGACCGCACGATGCCGGACGCGGTGCGGAATGCCGTCGGGGCCAAGGCCGCGGCGGGCGTGGCCGAAGCGGACGTGAACAAGGTCGGCGAATCGAAGCGACTGCTCTGGCTCGGCGGCGCGGCCGGGTTGCTGGTGATGGCCCTCGCCGTCATGTTCCTCGTCTTCAAACCTGCCCCGTTCAGCTCACTCGTGAAGCGGACGTTCCTACCGTTCAACGACATCGCCATCGCATCCCGCACGACCGTGACAGTTTTAGAGCCCGAAGGCGGGGACGTGACGGTCACCACGGGTGACTCGCTCGTAATCAAAATCGATGCGAGCGGCAGCATCCCGGACGCGGATTCCCCGGACCGCATTCGCCTGCTCGTGCGGCACAATCCGGAGGCCGCGGAGTACGAAGCGATTCCCCTCGAACGCGAGGACGGCACCGGCCTCTGGACGGCGAGGTTGAATCAAAGCGTCATCCAAAACGGCTTCTGGTATCGCGCCGCAGGGGGAGATTCGCTGACCCCCGAATACCGCGTCAGCGTGCGGACGAAACCGCTGATCAAGGCCTACGAGGTCCACTACGCGTATCCGCCCTACACGCGATTGAAGCCCGAGCAGACCCGCGAAAGCAACCTCTCCGCGTACCGCGGCACTCGCGTGACGCTGATCGCAACCACGAACCGCACGGTCCGCAAAGCGTGGCTCACGATCAACAGCGGCGACGAGAGCGTGTCCGGCACGGTGATCGGCGAGAAGCGAGATCAGATTCGCTTCGAGTTCCCGCTGACGACGAGCGGTTCCTACCGTATCGGCTTTACGCCGGAGAGCGGCGAAGTTGCGGAGTTGAGTGCGCCGCATCCCATCCTCGTGCTCGTGGATCAACCGCCTCGCCCGGAAATTACGACGGTTCAAGACCCGGCCAAGCCGATCCCATCGAACGGCGTTCTGGCCGTGGATGGTATCGTCGGCGACGACTTCGGTGTCGACAAGCTCACGCTGCGGATGAAGGCGTTCGTGGGCACAGCGCCGCTCGAATTGCTACCGAAGCCATACCGTGGCGGAGCATCGTTCCGCCGGGTGCCCGATCCGGCCAAGCCCGACGAGACCGATTTCCCCACGAGTGTGACGTACAAGGACTCCGTCTTACTCGGTGAGGTCAAAGGTATGGCCGGGCAGCCGGTCACGTTGAGCGCGGGGATGGAGATCGAATACTGGCTCGAAGCGACGGACAATTGCACCGAACTAAAGTCGAACCTCGGTAAGTCTCCGCCGCGCCGGATCAAGCTCGGCGAGCCGTTGAAAACGCCCGATCAGATTCGCGACGAACAGAATGCCCGCAAGGCCGAGGAGGACAAGCACCGCTCGAAGCAGGACCAACAGCTAAAAACGGAAAAGCGCGACCCGCCGGCTCAACCGCGGCCGGACCAGGTTGACCCGCCGAAGGGAGCCGAAAACCCGGAGAACCCGCCGAAGCCCGATCCGAGCAAGACCGATCCGATGCCGCCGATGCAAGGAGATCCGGAGAAACCGCCGGAAGGAGCTAAGCCCGACCCGAAAAGGGCGGGCAATCCGATGGGAACTCAACCGGGCGACGATCCCGAGAAGGTGAAGGCGGAGGCCCAAAAGGTCGAGCAGGCGATTCAAGATCAAAACCGGAAACCCGGCGAAGCCCGCAATGGTGATGACACAAAACCGGACCCGATGACAAAGCCTGCGGAACCGAAAACAGCTCCGCCTGAGCAAGGTGCCCAGCAACCCAAGGTGGGCGATCCGAAGGAGAACCCAACGGAGCCAAAGGGCGAGACCAAAGGTGCTGGCACGGCGGAACAGCCGAAGCCGAGCGATCCGAAAACGCAGCCAGAACCAGCGGGGAACGATCCGCCGAAGCAAGAGCCCAAGCCGAGCGACGCACCTCAGGAGAAGACCTCGCCAAAGGATCCGAATGGCACCCCGGAACGAGACCCCGGCTCAGCCCGCGAAAAAGATCCGAAGGCTGGCGAAGGCTCCTCAAAGGGCAAACCGGAAGCGACACCTGGCGTGGAAAAGCCCTCGCCGAAGCCCGGCGACGAAAAGGCCCCGCCGGAACAGCAACCGGGCGAAGCGAAACCGGAGAAGCCAACCGACCCCGGAGCCGCGAAGCAGCCTGGAGCGAAACAGCCCGAGGAAAACGGAAGCAAGTCAGGCCCAACGGAACCAGATGCGACCAAGCCGAAGGCCGGTTCCAACGACCCGATGCAACCCAAAAGCGATCCGGGGCAGGAGAAACCGTCGAACGGCCAGCAGGGCGAGGAACGCCCGTCGGGCAAGAACGACCTCAGCAAGAACGTCAATGACCTCGGTTCGGATGATCCCAAGAAGCAACAGGAAGCCCGCGACAACCTCGACAAGACGGTCGGCCAAAAAGAACGCGAACGCTACGAGCGCATCGCCGAAGATTTGAAATCCGGGGACAAGGACCGCGTCGAAAAAGCCCAGAAAGAACTCGGCGAACTCGAACGCGAACAGGGCGAGAAGTCGAAGGAGAAGAGCAACTTCCCGCCCCGCCAGTCGGACGTGGATCGCCTCCAACGCGATGCCGAGAAGCTCGATTCGCAAGACCCGAACGAGCGGTCGAAAGCGGAGGACGAGTTTAAGGACAAGCTCGAAAAGAAGGACCAGCAAAAGCTCAAGGATGCGGCGAAAGACTTGAAGTCGAACGACCCGGCGAAGCGCGAGCAAGCTAAGAAGGACGTCGATGAATTGACCAAGAAAGCCGCGAAGAACGACGCGAACAAGCAGCCGACCAAGGAGCAGGCTGAAGACCTGGCGAAGAAGGCTCCGGACCTGGCGTCCGACGACACCCAAAAGCGCGAGGTTGCGGAGAAAGAGTTCGACGAGAAGGTCGGCCGGCAGAATCGCGAGCAGATTCAGAAGGACATGAAGGATCTGAAATCGAAGGACGCCGAGACTTCGAAGGCCGCCCAGGAACGCATCGAAAAGGCCGCTGAGAAAGCGGCGCAGAACGGCAAATCGCCGACCAAGGAAGAGATCGAACAAGCGAAGAAAGACCTTCAAGACTTGAACTCTCCGGACAAGGACAAGCGCGAAGCCGCGGAGAAGAAAGTCGATGAAAAGCTCGGC
>Ga0105044_10008946_pt1 | contig 13726 bp, 12 predicted proteins | sample MAT01_FD_78092 | JGI IMG/M metagenome (GOLD analysis project Ga0105044, IMG submission 78092) | Freshwater microbial communities from Lake Fryxell liftoff mats and glacier meltwater in Antarctica - MAT-01 | ecosystem: Environmental > Aquatic > Freshwater > Ice > Liftoff microbial mat | place...
CCACTCCCGCCCTAACCCTCCGGGCTTTCCAGCAGCTCATTCGCGACCGCTACTTCGCCACCGACTCCGCCCGCGGCACCGCCGGAACGTTCCTGCTGTTCATGGAGGAGGTCGGCGAGCTGGCGACGGCGTTCCACGACAACCGTGCCGGCAAGTCCAAGCCCATCACGCCCGAGCAGCGCGACAACCTCGTCGAGGAGTTCGCGGACGTGCTGGCGTGGCTCGCGACGCTCGCGAACATCAACGGCGTCGATCTGCAAGAAGCGGTCGGGAAGTACACCGAGGAGGGCCGCGTCGAGGGAACCAAAGAGTAAGGCTGGGCGCCGCTCAATCCTCCTCTTCGGCGGCCAAGAGGTCGGCATAGCCGCAGGCGATTGGCTCGCCCAGCGCGGGCCTGAACTTGGCCGTCAGAGAATCGATCAGCTCGTGGGCCTTGGCCAGGTTGCGCTCCGGGCAGACCAGGGCCTCGAACTCGAGGAAGTTGCCCAGGCTCTCGACGCTGTCGAGGTGGACGCGGACGCCCTGATAGGTCCAGAGCTCCCGCTTCTTTTTGACGACCGTCCACACTGGCAGCGGGCTTGTGCCGAACCGCTCGAGCGCTATGTGCTCGGGATAGATCGTGAAGGTGCTCAGCTTCGCCTTGGTGCGCCCGGGGCGGGAGTAGAACACCCACTCGGTCGCGTGCCCGACGGTCTCTCGCTTCTTGAGCTTGGCGTCCGGCACGCGGTAGTACGTGTCGGTCTGCTCGAGCGTTTCGGCGTGGAGGGCCCCGATGCTGGCCGCGATCGTGCGGGCCAGTGGCAGGTCCTGGAGTTCGGCTTTGTATTCGACGTTCTGCATGGTCTAGATCGCGACTCCCTTTGAGCCCGCTGCTCCCGGACGCTCCGGAACTCCCGACAGGTTATCGCAGCCCGAGCCGCGACAGCTCGGCGAGCAGGCGGGCTTCGTCCCAGACCTCGACGCCGAGTTGCTCGGCTTTGGCGAGCTTGGAGCCCGGCGAATCGCCGCAGATCAGGATCGAGGTTTTGCTCGACACCGAGCCGGAGGCCTTGGCCCCGTGTGCGTCGAGCAGGTTCTTGAGTGCTTCACGCTCGAAGGATTCGAGCGTGCCGGTGATAACGATCGTCTTGCCGGCGAACGCACCGGCCGCCCCGTCGCCCGGCCCGCCCGCCGCCGACGGCGCCCGATAGTCGTGGCTGCTCAGGTCCACGCCCACGCCCGCCAGATCCTCGAACGTGCGGCGAGCCACTTCGCTGTGCAGATAGCCGTGCACGACCCCTGCCGTCTCCTTGCCAAGGCCCGTCTCGGATCGGTCGGCGGGCTTCTCGGCGAAGCCCAGCCGCCGGGCCTCCTCGGTCTTCAGGGACTTTGGCCGGAGCTTCAGTTCGCTGGCGGCAAGCAGATCATCGAGGCCTTTGAACTGCCTCGCGAGCGCCTTGGCCGTCGCGTCGCCAACGTGGCGGATGCCCATGCCCGCGAGCACCTTGGCCAGCCCGCGCCCCTTGGCCGCCACGATGCCCGCGAGCAAATTGTCGATCTTCTTCTCGCCCATCCGTTCGAGGCTCAGGAGCGACTCGCGGTGCTCGGCGAGGCGGAAGATGTCGGCGAAGGTGTCGAGCGGAACCCGCGGGGTGGCTGGGCCGACGCCAAGCTCGGCCCGCCGCGGGTCGTCGGGGAGAAGGTGCGTGCCGCGGATCTGATCGACGGTCTTCTCGCCCAGCCCGTCGATGTCCATCTGCTTCCGCCCGGCGAACCAGATGAGCCGCTCGCGGACCTGGGCCGGGCACTCGGGGTTCACGCACCGCCGGGCCGTCTCCAGCCGCGGGTCGTCGGCGGCTTCGGGCGGCTCGATCTCCACCGGCCCGCAGCACACCGGGCAGGTCGATGGCGCGACGATCCGCCGGGCCCCGGCGGGCCGCGCGTCGAGCACGACGCCGGCGATGTATGGGATGATCTCGCCGGCCTTCTCGACGTGGACCGTGTCGCCGATGCGGATGTCGGTGCGGGCGGCGGAGGCGTCGTCGGGGTCCGTCGAGGCGTCGAGGATCCGGCCATAGTTGTGCAGCGTCGCGTGCTGCACCACCGTGCCGGCCAGAAGAACCGGCTCCATCACCGCCCGCGGCGTGACTTTGCCGGTTTTGCCCACCTGCGCATCGACCCGCACAAGCACCGTCGTCTTCCGCTCGGCAGGGAACTTGTATGCGACAAACGCCCGCGGGCTCTTGGAGGTGAAGCCCAGCTGGTCCTGGCCCGCGAAAGCATCCACCCGCACCACCACGCCGTCGATGGCCCAGGGCTGGGCGTGCCGAACGGCGTCGAACCTCCGGATCGCGGCGATGACGGCCTGGATGTCGTCGCTGACAACCAGGGGCGTATTGATCGGCACGCCGAGCGCCTTGAGCTTCGCGAGGAAGCCCGAGTGGGTTTGGGCGAACGCGGGGTCGGAGATGACCCCGCGGCCGTGGGCGACGAAGCCCAGCCGGCGCGACGCGGTGATGCGGGTGTCGAGCTGCTTGAGGGTCCCCGCCGCGGCGTTGCGCGGGTTGAGGAACAGGTCGTCCCCCGCGGCCTCGCGCTCGGCGTTGACGCGTTCAAACTCCTTGAGCGGGAAGAAGACCTCGCCGCGGACCTCGAGCACGCCGGGCGCGTCGCCATCGAGCGCGAGCGGGACGGCGCGGATGGTGCGGACGTTGGCGGTCACGTCGTCGCCCCTGACGCCGTCGCCGCGGGTAATAGCGCGGGCGAGCCGGCCGTCTTCATAGCGGAGGCTCATGGCGATGCCGTCGATCTTGGGGTCGGCGACGAGCACGACCCCGCGGGCGGCCTTCGGCAGGCCGGAGACGCCGAATAGACCTTCGGCCGCCTGCTCGTCGCTCCCGCCGCCGAGGTCTCGCACGACCCGCTCGTGCCAGTCCAGCAGGCCGCGGTGCCCGTCGTGCCCGAGCTCGTAGGTGTTCTCGATGCTGAGCATCGGGGCCGCGTGCCGGACGGTCTCGAACCCCTCGATCTCGCCCGCCCCGACGCGTCGCGTCGGGCTCTCGGGGTCGTCGAGCTCGGGGTGCTCTCGCTCCAGGGCCGCGAGCTCGACGAGAAGCCGGTCGAACGCGATGTCGGACATGATCGGCTGGGCGTGGGCGTAGTAGGCCCGGTTGGCCCGTTCCAGCAGGTCGCGGAGGTGCTTCGTGCGCTTCTCGGGCGTGTCGGTGGCCACGGGCTGAGGGTACCACGCGTGGTTCGCGCCCGGCTTGCACCGCCGGGCAGTATCATCGCCCGCATGACGGCCAAGATCATCGACGGCAAACTGCTCGCTCAGGACTATCGCGCCAAGATCGCGATCCGCGCCGCCGCGCTCGAGAAGCTCTGGCACGGCCACCGCAAGGTCCGGCTCGACGCCATCCTCGCCGACACCGGCGACGCGGGCGCGAGGCAATACGCCGAGAGCCAGGCCAAAACCTGCCGCGAGCTGGGCATCGACTACGTGCTCCACGAGCTCCCGGCCAGCAGTTCGCAGGACGACATCGCCGGCCGCGTCCTCCTGCTCAATACCCGCGACGATGTGGCGGCCATCATGGTCCACATGCCCCTGCCCGCGGGCGTCGACCCCTACCTCGTCCAGCGGCTCATCGCCCCCGAGAAGGACGTCGAGGGCGTGAACCCGGCCAACATCGGCAACGTGGTCTACGGCCGGTCCTCGCTCGCGCCCTGCACCGCCATGGCCGTCATCAAAATGATCGAGCGGACGGGGGAGGAACTCCGCGGGAAAAACTGCGTGGTCGTCGGCGCGTCCAACCACGTGGGCAAGCCCATCGCGGTGCTGCTCATGCGCCAGGACGCGACGGTGGTGAGCTGCAACAAGTGGACGCCCGACCTCCCGCGGCTGACCGAGCGGGCCGACGTGCTGGTCGCCGCGGCGGGCGTGCCGGCCCTGATCTCGCGAGAAATGGTCAAGCCCGGCGCGATCGTGATCGACGTGGGCGTGAACCGTGTCAAGGCCGTCGACGGCACGACGCGGACGGTGGGCGACGTGGATTTCGCCGCCGTCAGCGCCCCCGGCGGAGCGGGATGGATCAGCCCCGTGCCCGGGGGTGTGGGTCCGATGACGGTCTCGATGCTGCTGCTCAACGTCGTCGAGGCGTGGCAGCGGGCCTCGGGCGTGGTCGAGACTCAGGACCGCCCTACCGTTGACTGAGCCTTCAATGCCAGAGAGCGAGATCCGGGCCTCCGGAAGATGTCCGGCCCCTGTTCGTTGACTTTACCGGTCGACCGCACTGTAATTGGCGAGTTCGGCGGCCATCTATCCGATTGGATACGTCATGTTCACCGCGTCGCTCCCTCTGACCCTCGGCCTCATCGAGGGCATGTTCAGCCCTTGGCACATGCTCATCCTGGGCTTCATCGCCCTATTGGTCTTCGGCCGTCGGCTGCCCGAGGTTGGCCGCAGCCTCGGCAAGGGCATCACCGAGTTCAAGAAGGGCCTGAAGGACACGGGCGAAGAAGCGATCGGTGGCGAGCAGCCGAACAATCAGCAGCAATCCCAGCAGTCCTACGGCAACCGCCTGCCCGAGCAGACCCGCCAGGCCCCGACGGCCCGCATCGAGCAACCTCGCCAGTCCCAGACGTCCCAGGGCGTGCGCGTCGGCCGCCAAGACATGATCGACTGACCGCAACGGGGCCGTAATGGCGGCCCGGCTCTTCCCGCGGCGCTCGATCGGTTGCCAGCGGCGGAGTGGGCGGTATCATCCCCCTCACCTTTGCCGAGGTAGCTCAGCTGGTTAGAGCGGGACATTCATAACGTCCAGGTCGGCGGTTCGAGTCCGCCCCTCGGCACTTCGCGGCCGGTCCCACGATCGGCCGATTTCAAAATCAGGCGTTCACGCCGCGGACCGGTGATCCACCGGTCCGTGCTGCGTTTCGCGTCTGCCTTGCTCGCGCTGTCGTCGCCGCTCTGGAGCAACGACCCGTGCCGTGGTTTCCAGGCCTTCGAACAGAAACGCCCGGCGGTGGGCCGGGCGTCGAGTGGGAGTGAATGGCTAGAGTCGGACTTGAACCGACGACCCCCGCATTTTCAGTGCGGTGCTCTACCAACTGAGCTATCTAGCCGAGCGTGGAGCGAAGGGTACCGCGCACCGGGCGTTGGTCAAGCCCGGCTGGTGCCATGCGTTTGACCATCAGGCCCGATACCCTGCTGGTCCATGACCTCCGCGCCCGCCGCCCGACCCACTCCCGTCCCGTCGACGCCCAAGCCCGCGCTGCTGGATGTGCGCGATCTGAACACCCATTTCCCCGTCAAGTCGGGCATCCTGCAGCGCACGACCGGGTTCGTCCGGGCCGTCGACGGCGTGTCGTTCTCGCTATCGCGGGGCGAGACCCTCGGCCTGGTGGGCGAGTCGGGCTGCGGCAAGACCACCGTCGGCCGCACGATCCTGAAGCTCATCCCCGCCACCTCGGGCGCGGTCGTCTTCGACGGCGTCGACGTCTATAGGGCCCGCGGCGAGCAGCTCAAGAAGCTCCGCAAGCGCATGCAGATCGTCTTCCAGGACCCCGCCGGCAGCCTGAATCCGCGGATGCGGGTGGTCAACATCATCGGCGAGCCCCTGCTCGTCCACGGGCTGGTCACCGATCGCAGCCAGCTCCGCGACCGCGTCGAGCAGCTGCTGGTCCGCTGCGGCATGCCCAAGGCCGCGGCCGACCGCTATCCCCACGAGTTCTCCGGCGGGCAGAAGCAGCGCATCTGCATCGCGCGGGCCCTGTCACTCGAGCCCGACTTCATCGTCTGCGACGAGCCCACCAGCGCGCTGGACGTGAGCATCCAGGCCCAGATCCTCAACCTGCTCAAGGACCTGCAGCGCGACATGGGCCTGTCGTACCTGTTCATCAGCCACGACATGGCCGTCATCCAGCACATGTGCGACCGCATCGCCGTCATGTACCGAGGCAAGATCGTCGAGGAGGGGACCAAGCGGGCCGTCATCGACACGCCGCAGCACAAGTACACCCAGTCGCTGCTCTCGGCGGTCCCCGTCGCCCGGCCGGGGAACAAGAAGCAGCGGGTGGTGTTCGACGGCGGGGCGAACTGAGTTGGCGGGCCCGCACGCGATCCCGCGTGGGGCCGAAACTCCTCTCGAGGTAGGTTACGTGCTGACCATCGCCATCATCGGCTCGGGATTCTCCGGCACGCTCACGGCCGTGCAGCTGGCGCGGCGACACGCACAGCGACTCTCCCGGATCGTGATTCTGGACCGCTCGGGCGCGTTCGGCCCCGGGCTGGCGTATGCGACGCCCTCGCCCGTGCACTACCTCAACGTGCCCGCCGGCAACATGAGCGCGCTGGACGATGATCCGGCTCACTTCCTTCGATGGGCACAGGCGAGGGACCCGGCGGTCCACACCGGCTCGTTCGTGCCCCGCGGGGTGTACGGGCAGTATCTCCGCGAACTGCTCGCCCAGGCCAGCGAGGCCCATCCGGGCCTCATCCAGACCCGCGCCGACGCCGCCACCGCCGTGCGGCTTCAGACCGGCGACCGCGTGCTCGTCAGCACGAGCTCGGGCCGGCCGCTGATCGTCGACCGCGTCGCGCTTTGCGTGGGCAACTGCCCGTCGCCCAGCGTGCCAGGGCTCGAGCCCGACGTCCGACACCACGCGGGCTACATCGCGAACCCGTGGGCCCCGGGTGCGATCGCCTCGATCCTCCCCGACGAGCCGGTGCTCATCGTCGGCACCGGCCTCTCGATGATGGACGTAGCGATGCAGCTGCACGCCCAGCGGCACGCGGGCCGGATCTTTGCCCTCTCACGCCACGGCCTGCTCAGCCGGGCCCACCGCTCGCCCAGCCGCCCGCCGGCCCACGGCCACCCGCCCGAGGCGCTCGCGACCTGGGACGGCTCGGCCCGGGCCCTCCTGCGCACCCTGCGCCAGGCTGTTCGAGAGCACGCGGCCCACAGCGCCGACTGGCGCGATGTGATCGGCTCGCTCCGCTCCATCACGCCCGGGCTCTGGCAGCGCTTGACCGAGGCCGAGCGGGCCAGGTTCCTCTCGCGGCTTCGGAGCTACTGGGACGTGATCCGCCACCGGGCCGCGCCCGAGACGGCGGCCCAGATCGCCGACCTGATCGCCTCTCGCCAGTTGGTCGTCCGGGCCGGGCGGCTCGCCCGAGTGGGCCTTTCGACCGACGGTGCCGGGGCCGGGCGGCTGCTCGAAGCCTCGTTTGTGCCCCGCGGTTCGGAGATCGTGCAGACTCTCCGGGTTGCCCGCGTCATCAACTGCCTGGGCCCTCAGACCGACGCCCGGCGCGTCGATGACCCGCTGCTCACCCAGCTTCTGGCCCAAGGCATCGCGTGCGTGGATCCGCTGGGCCTCGGGCTTGAAATGACGGACGCGCACGCCCTGATCGATGCTCGCGGCCACCCGGTCAACCAGGTCTTCGCCGTCGGGCCGTGCCGGCGGGCCCAGCATTGGGAAGCGACGGCCGTTCCGGAGCTCAAGAAGCAGGCCGTGCTCGTGGCCGACGCGATGGCCGGTGTGGGCGTCGCGGCCCGGGCCTGATGAACGCGGGCCGGACTCATTGCCCGGTGAACGTCCACGCCCCGGCCGCCGGCTCGCGGCGGACGCCCGTCCATCGGCGATACACCGGCGAGAGCAGCTCGACCTCGAAGACCGGGCCGTCGACGACAACCTGGCACTCGCCCTCGGTCACGCGGGAGACCTCGCCGCGACCGCCCGAGATGGGGCCCTGGTAGTCCAAGTACACCGCCCGGTGGTCGGGGAGGCGTTCTGCGGCGAAACCGCTTACATGCGGGTCGTCGGGGCGGACCAGCACGCGGAACGTGATCAGCCCTCCCTCGCGAGGGCTGGCCGGCTCCATCATCCAGTCGTAGTGCCACCGCCCGTCGGGCGTGTCGTGGCGGAGCAGGACCCATCTGGGCATGGCGGGATGGTACAGCCGCACGGCTCCGGGACCCGGGCGGCAAGGATCACGCCCGGGCGGGCGGGATTCCGATACACTCCGGCCCGATGGATCTTTCCCAAGCCCCCCACTCTCGCGAGGTTGCGTATGCCCCCCGTCCGGCTCATGACCCGCTCGCTGATGCTGACCGTTGTTGCCTGCTCGACGCTGATGGCCCTGCCGGGCTGTGGCGGGCCGCGGGCGTTGCCCGCCGTCAAGGACTCGGGCGAGTTCAATCTGCGCAACGGGCGGTTCGACGAGGCGCTCGCGGATTTTAAGGAATTCATCGACCGCTCGCCCGGGCGGGCCGACGTGCACTATCTGCTGGGCAAGACATACCTGGCCCGGGGCGAGTCGGCGTTCGCCGTCGAGCAGATGCACGTGGCGCGGTCGATCCGGATGGAGGACGACGAGATCTTCGCGGGCCTGTGCGAGGCGCTCTATGCCGACAAGCAGCTTGATGAACTGAACCGGACGCTGCGGGCCCGGACGGTCGATCGCGGGCGGATGCAGGACTGGGCCCTGCTTGCCCAGTATGCCGAGAAGCTCGGCGACCGCGACGAGGTGCAGCGTGGCTGGCTCACGGCGGCCCAGGTGGACCAGGGCCAGAGCGCCCTGCCGCAGCTCGGGCTGGCGCGGCTGTACCTGAGCGTGGGCGATATCGCCCAGGCCAAGCGCCGTGCGGCGATGGCATACTACATCGATCCGCTCAATGCCGAGATCAACGAGCTGGTGAAGCAGCTCAACGAGATCCCCGGCCCGACGTTCGGGATCCCGCCCGCCGAGCTGCCCGGAAACCAAGCGCCGACGGCCACGCCGGGGGTGTGATTGCGGCCCCGGGCGTGGCTCGGAACTGGACGTTTTGCGGGGTTTGACCCGCGGCGGGGTGCTTCTACACTTCATCCGGATATACGGATGAAGCGAAAGACCGGCGCAAACCCCGTGACGGACCACCTGGCGGCGCTGGGGGACGTGGTGCGTCTGCGTGTGCTTCGGCTGCTCGAGCGTGAAGAGCTCTCCGTCGGCGAGGTTGCCCGGGTTGTCCAGTTGCCCCAGTCGACCGTGAGCCGGCACCTCAAGGTGCTGGCCGACGACGGGTGGGTGTTCAAGCGGACCGAGGGGACGGCGGCGTACTACCGCGTGGTGCTCGACGACCTGCCGGCTTCGCACAGGGGGCTCTGGGTCGCGGTGCGGGAGATGCTGACGGGTCCGAAGGACGAGGCCGGGCGGCGGGAGCATGCGCCCGAGCTCGACGAGGACACGCGCCGGCTCGCGAGCGTGCTCGCGGATCGGCGGAGCGATGCCCAGAGCTACTTCGGCCGCGTCGCGGGGCAGTGGGACGACGTGCGGGCCGAGCTCTTCGGCTCGCGGTTCACCCCGATCGGGCTGCTGAGCTTCCTCCCGCGGGACTGGACGGTCGCGGACCTTGGCTGCGGGACGGGCAACGCGTCGGAGGTGCTCTCGCCCTTGGTCAAGCGGGTGGTGGCGGTGGACCAGAGCCAGCCGATGCTGTCGGCGGCGAAGAAGCGGCTCGAGGGCGTCAAGAACGTCGAGTTTGTCAAGGGCGAGCTGACGGATCTCCCCCTGGAGAGCTCGAGCGTCGACGCTTGCGTGAGCGTGCTGGTGCTGCACCACGTCGAGTCGCCCGCGGCGGCCCTTGCGGAGATGCGGCGGGTGCTGCGGCCGGGGGGCCAGTGCCTGATCGTCGACATGATCGAGCACGACCGCGCGGCGTATCGGCACAGCATGGGGCACCGGCACTTGGGCTTCTCGGACCGGGCGATGCTGGGCTTTGCCCGCGGGGCGGGGCTCGAGCGGGCGCGTTATGTGGCCCTGCCCTCGGACTCGCAGGCACGCGGGCCCGGCCTGTTTTCATTCACTTGTTCACGACCGACGGGCGAAGGGTGAATCCCGAAGCCCCGGAAACACGATCCAACGTATTCACGACACACCTTCCGGAGACGACCCTGTGACGACGATGACCAAGCCCCGCGTTCCGTCCACCAAGCCCGCCGCCGCCCCCAGCAAGGGGAGCGAGAGCGGCCAAGTCGGCAAGTGGACGATCGACGTCCGCAACGGCGTCGAGTTCAAGGTCCGCGACTTGGCTCAGGCCGAGCTCGGGCGCAAGGAGATCCGCCTGGCCGAGCACGAGATGCCGGGGCTGATGGCCCTGCGCGAGCGGTACAAGGGCAAGCGGCCCCTGGCCGGCGCGCGGATCGCCGGTTCGCTGCACATGACGGTGCAGACCGCGGTGCTCATCGAGACGCTCGTCGATCTCGGCGCCGATGTGCGGTGGGCCTCTTGCAACATCTTCTCGACGCAGGACTCGGCGGCCGCCGCGGTCGTGGTGGGCAAGGACGGCACGATCGCCAAGCCCGCCGGCACGCCGGTGTTCGCCTGGAAGGGCGAGACGCTCGAGGAGTATTGGTGGTGCACCGACCAGATCTTCCGCTTCTCTGGCGGCAAGCTGCCCAACCTGATCCTCGACGACGGCGGCGACGCGACGCTGCTGGTCCACAAGGGCGCCGAGTTCGAGAAGGCCGGCAAGGTCCCCGCGTTTGACGCGAAGAACGACCCCGAGGAGTGGGGCTTCATCCTGGGCCTGCTGCGCGAGTCGATCGCCAAGCGCCCCGGCTACTTCTCCAAGATGATCAAGGAGATCAAGGGCGTCTCCGAGGAGACAACCACGGGCGTGCACCGCCTCTACGACATGGCCAAGAAGGGCCAGCTCGCCTTCCCGGCCATCAACGTCAACGACAGCGCGACCAAGAGCAAGTTCGATAATCTCTACGGCTGCCGCCACTCGCTGGTCGACGGGCTCAACCGCGCCACGGACGTGATGCTCAGCGCCAAGACGGCCGTCGTGCTGGGCTACGGCGACGTGGGCAAGGGCTGCGCCCAGGCGCTCAAGGGCCAGGGCTGCCGCGTGATCGTGACCGAGGTCGACCCGATCAACGCGCTCCAGGCCGCGATGGAGGGCTACCAGGTCACGGTGCTCGAGGACGCGCTCGAGACGGCGGACATCTTCATCTCGGCGACGGGCAACAAGAATGTGATCACGCTGGATCACATGAAGAAGATGAAGGACAAGGCGATCGTGGCGAACATCGGCCACTTCGATAACGAGATCGACATGCAGACGCTGTACCGGGCGGTCGAGAAGGGCGATGTCGCCCGCGTGAACATCAAGGCCCAGTACGACGAGTTCGTGTTCAATCAGGGCAAGAAGACCGAGAGGAGCATCCTCGTCCTGGCCGAGGGTCGCCTCATGAACCTGGGCTGCGCGACCGGGCACCCCAGCTTCGTCATGAGCGCGAGCTTCACCAACCAGACGATCGCTCAGCTCGACCTCTGGCTCAACGCCCAGGGCAAGGCGACGCTCTCGGGCGCGAAGTACGAGGCGGGCAAGGTCTACACGCTGCCCAAGAAGCTCGACGAGGAGGTCGCTCGCCTGCACCTCGAGAAGATCGGCGTCAAGCTCACGCGGCTGAGCAAGGACCAGGCCGACTACATCGGCGTGAGCCCCGACGGGCCGTACAAGACCGACATCTACCGCTACTGATCGCCGGTCGTCGCGATCGCACGCCCAACGCAGGCAACGCACTCAGGCCCGGGCACACGCCCGGGCCTGTTTCTTTGCTCGATAGTCGGTGCGAGCGATCGCCGGGCGGCCGGTAAGGTGGTGGGCCGTCAGCGGCGGACGGACTTTGAGGACTTGCTGGCGGGGAGCTTCCCGACGGCCTTCTTCGCAGCGGCAGGCTTCGTTTTCGCGGCGGTCTTCTTCGCCGTGCCGGTCTTCTTCGCGGGGGCGGCAGTGGCGGCCTTCCCGCTCGCTCCGCCCGGGGCTCGCAGGGCCTCGATCACCTCGTCGGCGTGATCCGCGACGGAGACCTTGTCCCAGCGCCGGAGCACCCGGCCATCGGCGCCGATGAGGTACGTCGTCCGCACCACGCCCATGTACTTCCGGCCGTACATCGACTTCTCCTGCCACACGCCGAAGCGGTCGCACACCGCGGGGGCGGCCTTGTCCGACGCGGGCTCGTCGGCGAGAAGTGGGAACGGCAAGTCGTGCTTGTCGGCAAACCTGCGGTGGCTGGCGACTGGGTCGGGGCTGATGCCCAGCACGGCGGCCCCGAGCTTCGAGAAGTCCGGCAGCGCATCGCGGAACTGGCAGGCCTGTTTGGTGCAGCCGTCGGTGTCGTCCTTGGGATAGAAGTAGAGCACCAGCGGCTTGCCGGCAAAGTCGGCCGGAGAACGCGCGATGCCGCGCTGGTCGGGGAGTGTGAACGCTGGTGCTTTCTGTCCGGGATCAATCAGCGGCATGGTCCGTCTCCATTCCCCCGCCCCAACCCGCCAAGACGCCGATTCTCGCATGTGCAGGAGTCGGCGTCTTGCTCTACCGGCCCGAGGACGGAACACAGAGTACGCGGAGCAACCCGAGAAAACTGGAGGAGAAATCGGGCGCAAACCCACCCTGCCCTGCTCAGGTCTTCTCCGGCTCCTCCAGCTCCTCCGGCTCCTCCGCGTTCCTCTGCCTTCCTCTGCCTTCCCGCCTGCGCCTCGCTTCGCGGCCTTCGGTTTTCCTTCGTCTTCTTCGCGTTGAAAACCAGTGACCGTGAGCAGGGGATGGTGAGGGCAGACGGGTTGAGGCAGACCCGGTTTAACGCGAAGGAAGACGAAGGGAAACCGAAGATCACGAAGCAAGACCGGAATGCGGAGGGACCGGAGGGACTGTTGCACATCAAAAACTTTGCGTTTAAACCCGCTCCAAACTCTGGTCTTCTCCGCTCGCTCCGGTTCCTCCCCGTTCCCGCCTTTGGACCAAGCACCCCTTGGGCGGCGGTTCGAGGACGGCGCGGGGCCGGATGCACCGAAGGTGTCAGGCGAGCAGGAGCAGCATGGCCGAGAGCGTTGCGCCGGTGAGCAGCGCGACGGCGACGGCACACACGAGCATCGACCACGTCGGGCCGCGGCGGGCGTCGGCGAGCTCGGGGTCGAGGTTTGGCGAGACGAGCTTCAGGCGGCTGACGACGTCGCGGCCCAGGGGGTCCTCGCCCAGGCGGGCGCCGTCCTGAACAATCGCGATCACAAGGCTCGCGTCGAACGGGCGAAGGTCGAGACGCTGGGCGGCGACCATCAGGCGGCGGCGGTCTTCGGGTCGGATGATGGCCGCCTGGCCGCCGAGCAGGGCACGCTTGACCTGCACCGCGAAGATCCAGCGCGGGTCCAAGGCGGCGATGGTCGACGCGGCCCGGTTCTCGGCGGCAACCACGTCGGCGATCGCCGGTGGGCTGGCGTGGCGGAGCGGCAACGCCCGTGGCGGCGGGGCATCGTCGCTGGGGACCAGACGCAACACGGGTTGGAAGGGCGTGGCGGACATCGCGTTGGGTAAATGTACAAGCAGAATCGATGCCGGGTCGGGCCGGGGTCGCTCCTAGTTGCAAGTGACAGGTTGATCACATGCTCGCCCTCCGGCCAGAACCCGACCGGGGGCCGGGTCGGGCTGGTACACTGGCAAGTGTTCGGGAGTGGGCGGGTTCGGACCGATCTTTACACCGACGCATGAACACCCCCCTCCCCCCCTCCCCGGCAACCGACGCGACGGGTTCCTCGGACCGCCCGCCCACAGCCGCGGCGGCGGCTGACCCGCTGTCGATGCTTCTGCCGGTGGTGAACACCCCCCTTGCCCCCGCCGCGATTGTTGAGCGGCTCGACGAGTTAGGCCGGCGGGGAAAGCTGGCGGGGTTTCATGCTGGCGGGTCGGGGGGGAAAGGGGGAACGGGG
>Ga0105044_10008948_pt1 | contig 13724 bp, 13 predicted proteins | sample MAT01_FD_78092 | JGI IMG/M metagenome (GOLD analysis project Ga0105044, IMG submission 78092) | Freshwater microbial communities from Lake Fryxell liftoff mats and glacier meltwater in Antarctica - MAT-01 | ecosystem: Environmental > Aquatic > Freshwater > Ice > Liftoff microbial mat | place...
CAACCGCAACAACTACCGGTTTTACCGCGACCCGGACTCCGGCAAGTTCTCGTTTTTCCTGCACGGCATGGACCAGCTCTTCGGCGAGGAAAACTGGCCGATGATGCGCGGCTTCGACACGCTGGCGGGCGGAGCCGTCACCCGCTGCCCGCAGGGCGCCGGCTGCTAGGGAATTTGCTTTTCACGCGCCGCGCGGGAAACGGGCCTGGCGTCGAGCGGTGCCGGGAAGTGAGGGGGTCTGGTCGGCTCTGCCCGCCCCCCGCGAGGCTGCCATTCTGCCTGCTTCGCCCTCCCGTCCTTGGACCCGAGCAGTGCGAAGAGTCCGCAAGAATGCGCTGGCGTCGCGGTGCGAGCCACGCATCTTCCTTGGCGGCAGACGCCGCACCCTCTCAATACCAATCCCCATCCTATGTTTCATCCCACCCTCCTGATCCTCGCCGCTTCCCTCGCCCTGCCCGTGGCTGTCCGCGCCGCCGCGCTCGTGGTCACAAACCCGAGCTTTGAAACCCCCAACACCGGAAACGGCACTTTTTCCGGCAACACGACGACTGGTCCCGCCGGCTGGGGCTGGTCGGTTTACAATACCGGTCCGACGGACTCGAACCGCTTCTTCGGAGTCTGGGATCCGACCGGCACGACGTCGTTTGTCGCCATCCCGCATGGCCAGCAGGTCGGCGTGGTTTTCCTCGACGACGTGCTCAGTTTGGAAGCTGGCCTCCTCCAGACGCTCGGCGACACCCTGCAACTCATGACCGAATACACGCTGACCGTCGGCGTGGGAAACTTCGCGCCGAACCCCGGCCCGTTTAACTTCACCGGCTTCCCCGGCTACCGCGTCGAGCTACTGGCCGGCGCCACCGTGCTCGCCATGGACACCAACACCCTCGCGCCAGGCGAAGGCATTTTCCAAACATCCACCGTCACCTTCACCACCGGCGGCAGCCACGCCAACGCCGGGCAGGCGCTCGCCATCCGGCTCGTGAACCTGAGCGGTGGTCCCGGCGTCGAAGTGAATTTCGACAACGTGAATCTCAACGCGGAAACCGTCCCCGAACCCACCAGCCTCGCGCTCCTCGCGTGCGGCGCGCTCCTCGGCCTGCAGGTTCGGCGGCGGCCAACGGTGTAGTTCGCCCGGAAGCGGTGGTACCGCTGCTAGCAATTCGCTTTTCACCGCGCCGCGCCGGACACGGGCGTCGAACGGTGCCGGGGAGTGAGGGGGGCGATGGCGCTGTTGCCACTCGTCGCTACCCGCGCGACGGCCTCAATGATGGCTGCGCAAACTGCCGGCACGTCGGAAGGCTTGCGACTGGTGACAATGCCTCGATCCACGACGACTTCTTCGTCCACCCAAGTGCCGCCCGCATTGCGCACGCCGGTCTGGATGGAAGGATAGGAGGTCAGCTTGCGGCCCTTAACCAAACCGGCTTCGATCAGCACCCACGGGCCATGGCAAATCGCCGCGATCGGCTTTCCAGTGGCGGCAAACTGACGCACAAACTCCACGGCTTCCGGAGTCGAACGGAGTTCGTCGGGATTGAACAACACGGATGGTGTCCGCAGCGTTTCAGCGACATCCGCAGGCAGGCCGGTCGCTGCCATGGCTTTCTTGTATTCCGCCACCGCCGAGTCTTCGCCACGCTCGCACTCCGCGAGAATCGCGTGCTCATCTTTGCTCGTGAGTGCGGCCTTCAGATTGATCCAGCCGCGAAACACCGGCGGCGGGCTGCCCGCCGGGCGTCCGACGCTCGTCTGCTGGAGCGCGGGGTGCGGGAGGACGATGCAGGCCATGGAATTCCCCGTGCGCGGGGCGGCGCCGTTTGGCGAGCCGGGCGGGTTCATCTTGTTCGGGGAAAATGCGGCGGAACTGGCGGCCAATGTCCGCTCGCTCGACTTCGATCTGCGAGAGTGGAAAGGCTGACGCTCTGCACGCGCGATACACATGGACACCGTGACCTCCCACACCTCTCCCGAAGCACAACTCCGCGCGGAATACGCCGGGCTGCGCGCGCGGCTGGAAAAGGCCGAGGGCGCCGAATCGAGCCGGCTCGGTTTCTCGATCGACATGCTCACCGTCAACCGCACCAACCTCGAAGCCGCCAACAGCCGCATCGTGGATGTGGATGTCGCCCAGGAATCGACCCGCCTCGCCCGCGACAACGTCGAATCCTTTCACCGAACAGCGACGCCGCTCTCCTCCGCGACCTCTGCGCGTCTCTGCGTCTCTGCGTTAAAAAACGACACCCAACCGCATGGATGCAGCCTAACTCCACATGAAGCTTTCGATCGCATCCATGTCGTGCAGCACATCGGCCCAGCACGCCTTCACCCGCGGCAGCGAGAGCCGGAGCTGCTCCAGCACGTAGGGGTGCAGCGCGGCCTCGAAATCGTCCCACGCTTTCGAGCCGGCGCCCACTTTCGCGCACGCATTGCCGACGTGGATGAGATTGGCCAGGCCGAGGCGGTCAAACTCGGGCGTGTGGTGGAAGCGCACCGCGTGCGCAAGCTGCGCCGGGACATGCCACCGATCGAGGATCAGGCCGCCGATTTCCGCATGGTCCGCGCCGAGCACTTCGAGCTCCGCATCGGCCAGGCTGTGTCCGTCCTCGTTCACCAACCTCATAATGTGAGCGGTGTCCGCACTTGGTGCCGCGTTGATGACCATTTTCCCGATGTCGTGCAGCAGACCAGCGGTAAAGGTGAGATCCGGATCCCAGCGAACGCCGTCACAATAGTTGTTGAGATAACGGCACGCCAGCGCGCACTGGACAGCGTGCCGCCAAAGCGCATTCGGGTCGGGACAATAACTCGTCTTTCGCACGGAAAGGAGACGTCCGACCGTGAGCGTCATGGCCTTTTCGGCGATCGCGCCGTTGCCGATCCGCAGCACCGCCTCGCGCAGCGAAGAGACGCTGCGCCCGCGGAAAATCACGGAATTGCACAGCCGGAGAATCTGCGCGGTCAGATCCGGGTCGAGGCTCACGAGATCGACGAGGGCCTCGCATGCGTAGTCGGGGCTGCGCGTCAGCATGAAAAGGTGGAAGGCCACCGGGGGCGCCACGGCGAGCGTCTGCGTTCGGTTGATGAGTGCCTCGGCGGCGGCCCGGCGCTGGTCAGCGGTGGTGGTCAGCGTGAGGATTTCTGCTCCGATTGGTGCCATAGTGGAGCAGCATTCAGCAAGGGGCGTTCCCAAGCTCTGACATGAATGGCGATGGATTTGTTGTTCGGGGAAAATGCGGCGGAGCCGGCGGCCAATGTCCGCTCGCTCGACTTCGATCTTCAGGAGTAAAAGGCTGACGCTCTGCACGCGCGATACACATGGACACCGTGACCTCCCACACCTCTCCCGAAGCACAACTCCGCGCGGAAAACGCCGGGCTGCGCGCGCGGCTGGAAAAGGCCGAGGCAGCATTGCGCGCGGAGGGTTTGAGCGTCGAAGGCGGCACGGACATCACCGAGCGCAAGCGCAGGGAGGAGGAATTTCAGCGTGTCAGCGTCCTACTCGATACTCTTCTCCACACCGCGCCCATCGGCTTTTGCTTCCTTGATCGGGATCTGCGCTACGTCCGCATCAATGAACGTCTCGCGGAGATCAACGGCATTCCCGCCGAGGCGCACCTGGGCCGGCATGTCTCCGAGATCGTGCCCGCACTCGTCGAAACTCTCCGCGACGTGACGGGCCGCATCCTGGCGACGGGCGAAGCCGTGTTGAATCACGAGTTCTCCGGTGAGACGCCCGCCGCGCCCGGCGTGACGCGCTTCTGGAGTGAAAGCTTGGTATCCGGTGCGCGACGGGGCGGGCGAGGTCTTGGGTTTCGGCGCGGTCATCGAGGAGATCACCGCGCGCAAGCAGGCCGAGGAGATGATCGCGCGGCAGGTCCGCGAAATGGACGCGCTGTATGCGACGACTCCGACCGGGCTGTTCCAGTTCGACGCGGAGCTGCGTTTCGTGCGGGTGAATGGCTGGATGGCGGCCATCAACGGGCGCTCCATCGAAGCACACCTCGGGCGGCCGATGGGCGAGGTATTGGACCCGGAGCTGGCCGGCCATATTGAGCCCTTGCTCCGCCAAGTCCTGCAAACCGGCGAGCCGATCGGCGTGCGCAGGCGTCGGCCCATGCACTTCGAGTTCCAGGCCGAGGCGCAGTTGCGCGAACGCGAGGAGCGCTTCCGCGCCACCTTCGCCTCGGCTCCGGTGGGCATCGCCCATGTGGGGCTGGACGGGCGCTGGCTGCGCTTCAATGACGCCACCTGCACGATCACCGGCTACGCGTGCGAGCAGCTCGCCACGCTCACCCTTTGCCGACATCACGCATCCCGACGATCTGGAGGCGGACTGGGCACAGGCGCGGCGTCTCCTCGCCGGCGAGATCGCCCATTACTCGCTGGAAAAGCGCTACCTCCGCGAGGATGGCGACATCGTGTGGGTGAATCTCACCGTGTCGCTGTTGCGCGATGCGGCCGGCGCGCCGGTGCATTTCATCTCGGTGGTCGAGGACATCACCGCGCGCAGGCGTGTCGATCTCGAGCTGGCCAACCGTGAAGCTCACCTGCGGCGCGTCATTAACAACCAGCTCGGCCTGGTCGGCGTGATCGACCGCGAGGGAATTTTGCCCGAAGTGGACGAGCGCTCGCTGGCCATCGCCAAGGCCCGCCGTGAACAAGTGATCGGGAAGCATTTTGCCGATGCGCCTTGGTGGAGCTACGACCCGGAAGTTGCCCGGCAGATGCGCGCTGCCATGCGCAGAGCTTTCGCTGGAGAAGCGGTTCGCTACGATGTCTCGCTGTTTGCCCACGGCGCCGAGGGCGTGATGATCGACTTCATGATCGCACCGGTTTTTGGTGCCGACGGCGAAGTGGAATACCTGATCCCATCCGGCGTGGATATCCGGGAACGCTATGCGGCCGAGCAGAAGTTGCGCGCGAGCGAAGCGCGCGACCAGCTCGCCATGATGCAGCGCAACGTGGAACTCGAAGCGCGGCTCATCGACGACCTGCTCGATCTCACCCGCATCAGCCGCGGGAAACTCACCCTCGCCACGCACGCCGCCGACCTTCACCAGCTCCTGGAGCACACCGCCGAGATCGTGCGCAGCGACACGCTCGGCAAACAGGTCGGCGTGACCTTCGCCCTCGAAGCCGCGCGCCACCACGCGCTCGTCGATGCGACGCGCATGCAGCAGGTGTTTTGGAATCTGATCAAGAACGCGCTGAAATTCACGCCCACCGGCGGCGGCATCGCCGTGAGCACGCGCAACGACGCCGAAGGCTGGCTCATCGTGAGCGTGGCCGACAACGGCATCGGCATCAGCGCCGAGGCGCTGCCGCACATCTTCCACGCCTTCGAGCAGGGCGATGTCTCCGGCCACCATCGCTACGGCGGCCTCGGCCTCGGGCTCGCCATTTCGCACGCCATCGTGGAGGCGCACGGCGGTGCCATCCGCGCCGAGAGCGCCGGCCTCGGCGGCGGCGCGACCTTCACCGTGAGCCTCGCCACCATCGCTGCGCCCGCCGCTTCCGCCGATGCCAGGAGCGCGCCCGCCCAGCCCGCGCGCGGCCTGCGCCTGCTCGTGGTGGAAGATCACGAAGCGACGCGCACCGTCCTCACCCGCCTGCTCACGCGCCGCGGCCACCACGTGACCACCGCCGGCACCGTCCAGGAAGCGCTGGTGAGCTACGCCGCCACGCCCTACGACGCCGTGGTCAGCGACCTCGGCCTGCCCGACGGCAGCGGCCTCGACCTCATGCGGGAAATCCAGCGCCAGCGCCCCGTCCCCGCCATCGCGCTGAGCGGTTACGGCATGGAAGAGGACCTCCGCCTCACGCGCGAAGCCGGCTTCTTCGCGCACCTCGTGAAGCCGGTGAACATCGATCAGCTCAGGCAACTGCTCGCGAATCTGCCCACGCCCGCGTCGTGATTTTCGGCGTGAGCCGCCGCGGCGGCGAGGCGGGGTGACAGGGTGCGAGTGCGCGAAGACATAAAGCTCGGCATTTCATGGTGGTCGGGGCGGTGCGAGCGGGTTTTCAACTCGGACTGCGCTGCCTCTTTCGCGCGCAGTTCGGCGATGACTTCGGGGTGATTGCCGGAGGGCCAAAGCGGAGGGCCAAAGGGTCCGTCCCTTTATTCCCCGCGTCGAAACGCACCGGATCGACGACCTCGTCGTCGATGAAAGCAACACGCCCATCGGCGTCGTCGATTCCCAGGATCTCGCGCGGTTCAAACTGATCTGAAAAGTAGGCGGGGCTTCCCAGCCCCGCGTGGGGGTTTGCAGATTCGCACGCGGACTTGGTCGCGGATTCGATAGCTGCCGATTCCCAGCGCCGTGGGCTTGTATCCCTCCAGACGCAGGTTCATCACGCTCGCGTGACGACTTTGGAACTCAAATCCTCGCTCGCGCAATTCGTCACCTTCGCGCGTGCGCGGAAGGGCGACTGGAAGAGCGAGCCTGTCCTGAGCACCAAAGGTGCGGCCACATGCCAGCCCAGGGCAACGCCCTGGGAAAACGCCCCCCTCGCGAGCCAGCCCTGAAAGGGCGGGACACCGAATGTGCCGCCCTTTCAGGGCTGGGCCGGCTTTGGCGGTTCCACCCAGGGCGTTGCCCTGGGCTGGCTTGTTTGCGGGCCTTTGGCCCTCGCTGCGGGCCACTCCAAAGTCCCTCACCCGCCCGCCGCTCAGGGGCCGACCACGTAGGCCTGCGGACGGCTCTTTTTGAAAGTCGCCACCGCCTCCGCGCTCAGCCCCGTGCAGCCGCGGAGGGAGAGCTCCCGCAACTGCGTGAGGCCGGCTAGCGTGGCGAGGTCCGCCACGCCCGTGCAGCCGGTGAGGGAGAGCTGCTGCAACTGCGTGAGGCCGGCTAGTGGGGCGAGGTCCGCCACGTCCGTGCAGCCGCGGAGGGAGAGCGTCTGCAACTGCGTGAGGCCGGCCAGCGGGGCGAGGTCCGTCACGCCCGTGCAGCCGTTGAGCCAGAGCCGCTCGGGCTGCAAGGCGACGAGCGCGGCCCAGACCTGCGGCTGGAATTCCGAGGCGGCGAGGAGCGCCGGGGCGACGTGCCACGATTCGAGATAATTGCCCTGCTGGGCAAGGTGCGCGGGCCAGAGCTTTTCCCAGACGGTCTGGCGGGCCTTCGGTGTGAGTGCCACCTGCGGGTCGAGCGAGAGGGCGGCGAGCAGCCGGGCGGCTTCGAGGGACATCAGCTCGGGCGGCCCTTCCTTCCCCTCCGCGGCCACGGGCGCGGGCTGGTGGAGCTGGGGGAAGAGCCAGCGGAGGACGGTGCGGGTATAGGCGGCATTGGCGCCGAGCTTTTCCACGAGGAAGACCAGCGGCTCGCGCCACGCGGGGTGCGCGGCGAGGTCCGTAAAGCCGGCGCAGGTGAGGATGGCGCGTTCGCGGGCGTCGTCCTCCTCGGGGGTCTCGCCGGAGGCGGCTTCAGCCTGGGCGGCAAGCAGGATGCTGAACTGCTCCTCCAGCCCGCAGGCGGCGTAGTATTCCTGAAAGGAGAGGTGGGCAAAGCCGAACTGTCCCTCGCCCCGCGGGAGCAGCAGCCCGCTGCGCGCCGCCACGTAGCCGATGAAGGCGTGCAGGGCCGCGCAGTCGAGGACGGCGATCAATACCGTCCGCACCTTTTACAACTTCGAGTTCCGAAAGCATGGCGACCTCGTCAACCGGGCCCTCTCCGCCGAACGCGTTCGGCTTGAGCCTGATCCACTGCTCGTGGACCGTCGCCTCCTCGTAACCCACCCAGCGGGAGGTGACGAGCCAACGGGCGGCGGGATACTGCTCGAAGCCCTGCCAGAGCGCGTCGCGCAGGGCGCGGCGGTGCGCGGGGTCGCCGATTTCGTCGAGGCCATCAATGAGGAAGAAGGCGCGGTCGGAGGCGAGCAGGGTGCGGAAATACGCCTCGTCGCCCGTGAGCGCGGCGGCGAGCGGCGGGCGGTCGGCGGCGCGCGGGTGGTAGCTGGCGAAGGCCCGCACCAGCGCGGGCCAGTCCCATTGCTTCGCGTCCTTCGGCAGATGGCCCACGAGGTCGCGCAGGATGAAGGGCAGCGGGATGGCCCCGCGCAGCCCGGCCGCCGCCGCCGGGAGCGGTGCCTCCTCCGCCAGCGTGGTGATGAGCCACTGGATGAGCGTGGACTTGCCCATGCCGGGATCGGCCAGCAGCACGATGCGCCGCGCCTCCCCGGCGAGGAGCGGCAGCAGCGGCTGGGCGGGATTTTCCTCCCGCCCGAGCGCGGCGTCGAACTCCTCCGGCGACACCCGCCCCGGCGTACAGCCGGGCTCGACGAACAGCTCGCGGATGGCGATGCGGACATCCTTTTCCCCCTCCGCATTGGCCGGCGGCGGGAGGCCGAGGTTTTCGTAGGTGGAGAAGTTTTCGCTGAGGGCTTTGAAGTAGGCGAAGAGCGGGCCGGGCGTGATGCTGCTGGTCATCTCCTCTTCCAACACCGCAGCGGCACGCTTCAAAGGATCGATGTCTTCCATCTGCTGCATTTCCTTCAGCAGGTCGGTGATGTCCCTGCACTCGATGCGCGGCCCGCCGTCGGGCTGGGCGAAGCGCCCGGGCAGCGCGGGCTTTTTCTCCAGCAAGAAGAAGATGATGAGCCGCCCGTAATCCGCACCCAAGCCGTGCGCGACGGCGGTGGCGGCGGTTTTGGTGATCTTGCTGCCCGCCGCTTCGTTGGTGATCTGCATGGCGACGCGGCGCTCGCGGTCGCCGAGGTCCGCCGCCGGGAAGTCGCCCTGCCCGGCATTGAGGTTCTCGAGTTTTCAGCCGTAGAGCGCATTGAAGAACCGCAGCATGACGGTCTCCAGCGAATGATTGGCATCGGTGAGTCTGGCGCGGGTGCGGGTCTTTAGCTTGGCGGCCAGCTCGTGGAGCCGGTCGGCGATCTGCTTGGGGTAATGCTCACGATGGAAAGGCATGGATGGGAGGATTAGGAAACGAACTCACGCTTTTCCCCCGCGAAGGAGAAGGCGATGCGGAAGCGCATGGGCGAAGTGCTCACGGCGGGCGAGTATGGCCGGAAGCTGCACCCACTCAAGCCCCCGCTGGCGCACGCGCCATCTCCCTACTCGGCGGCCTGCGTGTCGCCTTTGGCCACGGCGGCTTTCGCCAGCTTCGTGATGTGGCGGAGGACGAGGAAGGCGGCGATGAGGCCGATGGCGAGGAAGACGTATTCGCCGGGGTGCCGCGCTTTCTCCACGCCGGTCGCGGCGGCGAGGCCATGGTGGGCGCTGGCGCCGAGCCAGATGAAGAAGCAGTTCATCGGGATGATAGCCGCAAAGGTGGCGAGCATGTAGGGCCAGAAGCCGATGGCGGTCAGGCCGTAGGCGTAATTGGCGAGGCCAAAGGGCATCGGGCAGAGACGCAGGAGGGCGATGATTTTCCAGCCCTCGCGGCCGATCGCGGCGTCGATGAGCCGGAATTTCTCGTGGTGCCCGAGCCAGCGGTTGACGGCGTTGCGGGCGAGGTGGCGGGAGATGAGGAAATTGACCGCCGCGCCGAGGTTCGTGCCGATCGTGACGGCGACAAGGCCTTTCCAAAAACCGAAACCCGCGCCCGCGGCGAGCGCCGCCGGGGAGAGGGGCACGATGACCATTTGCAGCAGCACGATGGCAGCGGCGTAGGCGAACACACCGAGCCAGCCGAGGTGCTCGAATTTTTCCTGTGAAGCGAGGAGGAGATCGGAAAGGCGGTGCATGGATTGGGGCGGTTGTCTTTGCCAGAAAAGGCGGGCTTTGCAACGACCGCAAGTGGCGTGCCGCTTGAAGTCGTGGCGGGCAGCCACTAGACAGCCGCGCGTGCTCGCCACCCTCAAAATCCGCCACTTCCGCTGCTTCGAGGCGTTCGAGGCGGAGTTTGCGCCGGGGATGAATTTCATCGTGGGACCGAATGCGCGGGGGAAGACCTCCCTGCTGGAGGCCGCGTGCATTTTGCTGCGGCTGCAATCGCCGCGCGTGACGCGGCTGGCGCATGTCATCCAGCACGGGCGGCGCGGGCTGGTGGTGGATGGCTACTTTGCGCAGCGGCACCTGCAGTTTTACCTCAGCCGCGAGCGGAAGAAGCTGGCGCTGGACGGGGTGGAGCAGAAGACGGCGCGGGAGTATCTGGAGATCGCGCGGCTGGTTTATTTTGGCAACCGCGACATTGAGCTGGTGCGTGGATCAGGGGAAGGGCGGAGACGCTTTTTGGATTTCGTGGCGGCGCAGCTCGACGGCACCTACCGCCGCACGCTGCGCGACTACGAGCGGGCGCTGCGTTCGCGGAATCTGCTGCTGAAATCCTCCTCACCGCGCTGGCGGGAGATCGCGGCATTTGACGAGCCGCTCGTCGCTGCCGGCGTGAGAGTGGCGGAAGCGCGCGGGCGCCTGATCGGCGACCTGCAGGAGCCGGTGAATGCGGCGCACGAGGCCATCAGCGGCGCGCGGGAAAAGCTGCGCCTGAGCTATCTGCCCGGTGGCGGTGACGATCTCGCCTCGACACTCGCCGGAGCGCAAAAGGAGGACGCGCGCCTGCGCCAGACGACGGTCGGGCCGCATCGCGATGACGTGGCTTTTTTCCTCAACGAACAGTCCTCCGAAAGCGCCAGTGAAGGCCAGCAACGCACGCTCGTGCTCGCGCTAAAGCTGGGTGCCGCCCGCCTCATCGGACGACATTTCGGCACGCCGCCCATCCTGCTGCTCGACGACATTTTCGGCGAACTCGATCTCGCCCGCCGCGCCGCGCTCCTCGCGGCGCTGCCCGCCGGAGCGCAGCAGATCATCACCACCACGCATCTCGACTGGATGCCGCCGGATGCCGCCTCGCAGGTCTTGCGGCTCACGTAATCAACCGTTTTCCGGGTTGCTAGAGCCCGGAGTGGTGGCCGTTTCCGCATTCCTGTTGTAGGTGGGAATGCCATGAGCACACCCGCTCCTAATTCTGCCCTGCCGCAAACGCCCGCCGTAGCCTGGCTGCTGCGCGCCTTGGCTTCCCCGTCGGCCTATGTGTGCATGGGCATCGGCATCCTGCTCCTCGATCTGTTGACGGGCCCGTATCTGCTCTTCCCGATCTTCTTTATTTTGCCGGTCACGCTGGCGGCGTGGTTTTACAGCGTGCGGTGGGCTTACGCTCTGGCGGTGTTACTGCCCTTGGGACGCTTCGTGATCGCGGAAGAGATCGATCGACCTTCCCTGCTGATCTACATGGTGGCGAATGCGCTGATTCGCGTGGCGGTTCTCGCCTTGATGGCATTCCTCGTCGGTCGCACCGCGCGGCAGACGAGAGAGCTGCAGGCCAAGGTTTCCGGCTTGGTGAAGATTTGCGCCTGGTCGCGCACGATCGAATACGAAGGCGAGTGGGTTTCCTTCGAGGAGTATCTCAAACGCCGCTTCAACATGGACACCAGCCACGGCATTTCCCCTGCCGAGGCCGAAAAGGTCTTCCGAGACCTCAAACCCAAAGACCACGATGTCTGAGAGGGTGGACTGAAAATTTGGGATCGTGGCCCTCTCGCCACCGCTTCGCACCACCCACCGCGAGAATTTCGGATCTGGAGAGTAGGGGGTTCGAACCCCTGACCTCGTCATTGCGAACGACGCGCTCTACCAACTGAGCTAACTCCCCGTCTGAAATCTGGCCGCGAACTATTGCCGGAATGCGGAACGCGGCAAGCGAAAAGTCGGGCGGGTCCCGGCGCCACCGGCACGACGGAGGGGATGCCATTTTTCATTTTTTCCGCGTCAGTTGCCGCAGCCGGAAGCGCGAAAATGGGCACTCCATTTCCGCGCGGGCAGCCGTGGCAGATGTGCATTGACCGGCCCGCGCCCGCCGCTAGCCTTCGCCGTCCCATGAGTTCGCTGAACAAGAAATTTCCGCGCCTGCTGCCGGAACCGATTCGCAAAGGGATGAAGGCAGCCGACCTCATCGACACGGCTTTCAAGGCCTACAATGGCGGACGCCTCGCGGAGGCGTGCCGGCTTTTCACGGGGAAGATGATCGCGGGTGAGGGGGTGGTGGGGATGTCGCTGACCGGGGCGCTGACGCCGGCGGGACTGGGTTGCTCGGCGATCGTGCCGCTGCTGAAGGCGGGGTTCGTGGACTGGATCATCTCGACGGGCGCGAATCTCTACCACGATCTGCACTACGGTCTCGGCATGCACCTGTATGCGGGGTCGCCGTTTCTGAATGACGTGGACCTGCGGCGCGACGGGATCATCCGCATCTACGATGTGCTTTTCGATTACGACGTGCTGCTGGATACCGATGCCTTTGTGCGCCACGTCATCCAGGGCGCGGAATTCCAGCGCACGATGGGGAGTGACGAGTTTCACTATCTCCTCGGGAAATATGTCGCCGAGCGCGAGCGGAAGCTGGGGATCAAGGAAACAAGCGTGCTCAGCGCCGCCTACCGGCATGGCGTCCCCGTTTTCACCAGCTCGCCGGGCGACAGCTCGATCGGCATGAACGTGGCCGCGATGGCGCTGCGCGACTCGAAGCTGCTCATCGACGTGAACCGGGACGTGAACCAGACCGCAGCGATCGTTTATGGCGCGAAATCTGGCGGCGCGACTTCGAGCGTGTTCATTCTCGGCGGCGGGTCGCCAAAGAATTTCATCCTGCAAACGGAGCCGCAGATTCAGGAGGTCATGGGCATCGAGGAGCGCGGGCACGACTACTTCCTGCAATGCACCGACGCCCGGCCGGACACGGGCGGACTGAGCGGCGCGACTCCCGGCGAGGCGGTGAGCTGGGGGAAGATCGACCCGGAGAATCTCCCCGACTGCGTGGTCTGCTATGCCGACGCCACGATCACCCTCCCGCTCATCACCGCCTACGCTTTGACCAAAGCCGCGCCGCGCAAACGCAAGCGGCTCTACGACCGGCGCGACGCGCTCTACGAGAAGCTCCGCGAGCAATACTTCAAGCATGGCCAGGTGGAAAAGATCGCGCACCGCACCGACGTCTCGACGCCCAAGCGAGGGCGCTCCGGCCGCTCCGTGGCCGGGACGAAGCGCTGAATCATGCCGAAGCCCGACGCCCGCACGCTCCTCTACGAGCGCATCCGCACGCGCCCCGCGAAGTTCGTCCACGTCCGCGGCGTGCCCTACACCGTCGCCCATGAAACCGCGGAGAATCCGGAGGACGCCGACCACATTTACCTCACGCTCGAGGTGCCGCCCTACGGCCGGCTCCGCGCAGCGGTGAACACCTTTTCCCGTCTGAATCGCGCCGCCGGCTTCGACCCCCGCGTCCGCATGGGGATCGTCACATCGACCTACGAAAAAAAGCCCGAGCCCGGCCTGGAAGAGCTGCCCGGCCAGGACTACGCGCAGCTCGAAGCGATCCTGCCGATCGCCTACGAACCTTACGACCGCGAGCCGCTGTCCGTGCTGCTCATGGAGAAAATGAAGCGCGCCATCCGCGCTGAAATCTGGGGCGAACTCTATGCCCGAGACCACCTCGGCATCCACCAGATCCACAGCCGCCGCGCGAGCTGCGCCGTGCCCGCGGATCTTCGCAATCGCGACGGCGCGCTCCAGCTCTACTATCCCGACACTGTCTCGGAGCTGCTGTTGTTTAAGTTCTGCGGCCAGCCGTAGAGGGTGTACCGGAACTCAAAATGCGTGTCATCCTGAGGAACACCAACCCGCGGAGCGTGATTTTTGGTGCGGGGATGACATTGGGAATTGGGAAACTCTGCATCTTCGACCGGAAAAACCCAATCCCTCTGCATCAACGCCCGATACC
>Ga0105044_10008949_pt1 | contig 13723 bp, 10 predicted proteins | sample MAT01_FD_78092 | JGI IMG/M metagenome (GOLD analysis project Ga0105044, IMG submission 78092) | Freshwater microbial communities from Lake Fryxell liftoff mats and glacier meltwater in Antarctica - MAT-01 | ecosystem: Environmental > Aquatic > Freshwater > Ice > Liftoff microbial mat | place...
GTTTCCAAAAAAAACAGTTCCCTTATACTAGCTTACAGTATCAGCGATAAAAATGGTTATTATAAAATTTCACTGCAAACAAAAGAAGACAGTTTGCTGCTTTCCGCCTCGGCACTTAATTATGAACGGGAAGAGAAATTAATTCTGGCAATTAGCAGCGAATATAATTTTACACTAAGCCCCAAACATACTGAGCTGATTGAAGTAAAAGTAAAAACCGCACCCGTATGGCAACGCAAAGACACTATCAATTACAATGTTTCAGAATTTAAACAGCAACAGGACAGGGTTATCGGCGATATTATTGCCAGGTTGCCCGGCATAGAAGTAAGCCCTGGCGGGCAAATAAAATATAATGGCAAGCCCATCAATAAATACTACATAGAAGGATTAGATTTATTGGAAGATAAATATGGCATTGCCAACAATAACATACCGGCTGATGCAGTAGATAAAGTGCAGGTCTTAGAAAACCATCAACCCATCCGTGTATTAGACAGCGTTTCCTTTAGCGACAGGGCGGCATTAAATATAAAGCTGAAAAGTAATGCCAGGATGAGGGTACTTGGCCGGGCAAAGCTGGGTATAGGCGCATCGCCCCTGCTAAGCGAAGATGAACTTACGGCCATGCTTTTTAAAAAGAAAGTACAGTTTATCAATACATATAAGTATAATAATACCGGCTTAGACAATACAAGAGAAATTGCGGCTCAAAATATTAATGAATATATCAATGCCATTCAAAATGGATCTATTAAGAATGATTTGGTTGCTGTTATTAAGCCAAGCCCCCCACCAGTTTCTCCCAGTCGGTATTTGTTTAATAATGCCCATGTTGCCTCTGTCAACCAATTAATGCCACTTAATTCTACTTACCAGTTGCGGATAAATGCGGCGTATGTAAATGATTTTCAACAACAGGAAAGTAGTGTTTCCACCAAATTTTATTTACCTCTTGATACGGTATCAATTTTTGAGCAGAATAAATATCACACCAATCTTAATTTGCTGCAAACTGATTTATCATTAATGGCTAACACGCCTAAGTATTACCTGAAAAATGTATTAAAATTTCAAGGGCTGTGGTCGGCAGAAAACAATCGGGTGTTAACTGCCAGTACAATAAATCAGCAAGTAAACAACCCGTTTTACAATCTCTCAAACGATTTCCGGCTGCTTAAAACGAAAGTGAAATATATAATTGAATGTGGTTCTTACATTGGCTATACAACTCTTCCGCAGCAACTCAATGTAGTGCCGGGTCTTTACCCGGAATTAGTAAATGGCAACCTTCCTTATGATGTTTTAATTCAACAAGCATCCCTTAAAACTTTTTATACAGATAATTATATTTCAGTCAGGAAAAGAAAATCAAAGTTGGGCAGTCAATATAAAGTTGGGTTTAATATACAATCACAGCGATTTCAATCTGATTTAATGGTTGAGCAATCTGGCATAAAACAATCTGTGGCCGATACCTTTCAAAATAACCTGAATTGGAAAAGGTACAGGTTGTATAGTGAGAATAACTGGTCTTACGAAACGAATAAGTGGCGGCTGTCATTTTCATTACCTGTCAATTACACTAAGATTGATTACACCGATACTTTGTTAAAAGTTAACTCCGTGAAAGAAGGTTTTTTGGTTAATCCTTCGGCCACTATAATGTTTCAGCTTGATCCTAAATGGAACATTAACACTTCGGCTTCTTACAACCAGGGCTTTGGCGATATTTCGGGTATTACAAATGGATATATGCTTAAAACATATCGTAATTTATCCAATAACGATGCCCCGTTAGCAGAAACTAAGTCAGCTACAATTTCAGCTACATTAACTTTCAGAAACCCGTTGAAAATTGTTTTTTTCAATACCGGTATTGCCTTTTCAAAAAACAAATCCAACCTGCTGTACAGCCAGCGGTTTAACGGTAGTTTAGAAACGCTGATAGCATTGCTTCAGGATAATTACACCAACAGAACAAATGTATCTGGCAGGTTTAGCAAATACATCATAGACTGGAAAACTTCCGTAGGATTTAACTATGGATATTCTTTTGGTAATCAGCAGCAAATGCAGCAGAGTAAATTAGTAACATTTTCAAACAAGAATTATTCAATCGGCACCAATATCAGTACAAAATTGTCCCCGAAAGTTACTACCGACTATAGTGGAACTTATTTTACCTACTCCTCTAAATCACAATTGCAAAAAACTACTACCGCAATAACATCGGCCAATCAAAATTTTTCGCTCAATTATTTTCCAACTAACAAAATTATTTTCCGGGCATCTGTGGAGCATTACTATATCAACAACAATTTTGCCTCGGCTCAAAATTTTTATTTTGCGGACATGAACCTGAGATATACCCCTAAAAAGTCTAAAATTGATTATGAGCTTACCTGTCAGAATATTTTTAATACCAAAGCTTTTACAACTGCATTACTACTGAACAATGTTGAAACGGTTTCTGAATACCAGCTTCGCCCAAGACAGGTATTGTTTAAAATGAGTTTTTCTTTTTAACCCCCTAAAACACCATCGAGAACTTGCCACCCTTCCCCGGATTTTTCAACTCCTTATACTTTCGTATTTCTTCTGCAAGGTGTTTAGCCGTTTGTTCGTACATATAAGACCTGAATATTGAAATGTCTTCATTAGCCCTTGCATCAATCAATGACTTAAAATATTCTGCTTTGTCTTCTTTAAAGACAATTGAAAGGGGCAAGCCACACCAATGCTGTATAAAATTCATCAGCAAACGGCTGGTTCGGCCATTGCCATCATAAAACGGATGAATAGTTACAAGGTCAAAGTGTGCATCAAAAGATAAGTTCAACCGTTCTTCTATTGTTTCAGAAATAGCTATTCTTTCTGTAATTTTTTTACATAATTCATCTGCGAGACCAGGCACCTTATCATAGTTTACAAAATAGCTATTGCCTGCACTTACATTTCCTTTTCTGTACATTCCTTTTGCACTCTCAATTTCTCCCAACGCAGTATTGTAAACAGCCCCGGTATTTTTCATTACCCCGGCGTTAATAGTCTGGATAAGGGATGATGTCAGAGTTGTTTTACTATGAGCAGCGTCTAAAACAAATAGCAATGCCTGGTAATGGTCCTGCACCATTAATGAATGTAAAATAGGTTTGCCTTTTGGAGTAAGACCTTCATCTAACAGTAAACGGGTTTCTATTTCTGTAAGTGTAGAACCCTCAATAGAGGTGGAGTGATGAACAATCGAATACTGGTTAAATTTATCAAAGTCAATGATGGCAGATAAATTCAGCGATAAATATTCACTAACCAGCGATTCAATATTTCCCGTATTTGCGGTCATATTGCAAATCTACCTTTAATCTTTTTTATCTCCGTTTCCCTGGTTGGGATTATCAGGCCTTTGTTGATTTCTGTTAGGATTATTTGGTCGTTGCTGATTACTTCGTTGTTGATTTCTATTAGGATTATTAGGTCGTTGCTGGTTTCCGCCCTGGCCTTGTCCACCGGATCCAGAGGATTGACGTTGCTGCCCACCTTGCTGGCTACGTTGCTGATTCTGCTGACCGCCACCTTGCTGATTTCTGTTAGGATTACCTGGCCGCTGTTGCTGTCCGCCTTGTTGTGGTCGTTGTCCTCTTTGCTGGTTTCCGGGATTATCTTGTCTCCTTTTTTTATCCGCTGCTTTATCAAGACTGCGCAAACTTATTTGCCCAACTAATTCAACAAACTCCGGCTCCTTTTCTACTGCTTTAGAAGATACCACTTCCACCGGCTCCAGTTCATCCGGTCGTATGCCCTGCTGGTTCAGCGATTTTATTTTATTTACCCGTTCAATGCTCAGTGGATACTGCTTATTGCTTTCAGGCAAGGTGTACCACATCAGGTTTTTAAAAATATCTTTTTTAATCAGGAAGGCATTGCCTTTCGCCACTTGTATCACATCACAGTTATCCGGAAAGTGTTGCAATGCATCTAAGTAAGTATCCAACTCGTAATTCAAACAACATTTCAAACGGCCACACTGTCCGCTTAGTTTTGTTTGATTAATAGAAAGGTTCTGGTAACGGGCTGCTGCCGTATTCACCGATTTAAAATCTGTTAACCAGGTGCTGCAACAAAGTTCTCTTCCGCAACTGCCAATACCACCCACTTTGCCGGCTTCCTGCCTGGCACCAATCTGGCGCATCTCCACTTTTACTTTAAACTCCGATGCATATACTTTAATCAGCTCTCTAAAATCTACCCGGCCATCAGCTATATAAAAGAAAGTTGCTTTTCTTCCATCCGCCTGCATTTCTACCTGGCTTATTTTCATATCCAGTTTCAACTGTCTGGCAATAGCCCTGCTGCGGATTACTGCTTCCGGTTCCCTGACTTTATTCTGTTTCCAGATATCAATATCACGGTCGGTCGCTGTCCGCAACACTTTTTTCATTTCCGGATTTTCTTCCTTGACATTTCGCTTCTTCATTTGCAGGCGAACAATTTCACCTGTCAGCGACACTTCACCCACATCAAAACCACTTATACCTTCCACGGCAATCAGATCACCTTTTTCAAAAGCCTGCAAATTGGGGTTGCGATAAAAATCTTTACGGGTTCCCTGGCTAAAGCTTACTTCCATCACTTTGCAGGCACTGGCCACATCACTCATGGGCAGGTTTCGCAGCCAGTCATGGGTGTTCATACGGTTACATCCGCCGGTACTACACCCGCCATTGCTTTTACATCCTCCCGGTTTACCGTTACTAGCGGTACTACAACTTGTACAACTCATTTATTAAAATGAATAATTAGTAATTAAAAATTAATAATTGAGGACAGATAATGAACCCAGCTGCAGAATTACTATTAAGCTATCGTTGCGTCGCACTCTTGTACGTTCTGTTCGCTATTCAGCAAAACAGTATGCTCTTGAAAAGCAATATTATATGTAAGAGTCGTTGTAAACATTTAGCAATTCAGCACTTAGGTTCTTCCCATTCACTACTCACTATTCACCACTCACTTTCCTCATTCCATCAAAAATACAATCTTAAACTGATATTAATTAAGGGTTGCCAACCTTTAAAAGGTTGGCAACCCTTGTTACCCCGCAAACCACCTACACAAACACCACCTTATCCTGTATAATATGGTATAGCTTAATCGTCAGGGCATGAAAGAGCATTTTGCCATGGGCATTGCGTTCTATATAATAACTGGCCCGGTCCAACTCCTCAATAATGGCCTGTTGTTGCTCAATTCCGGCAATTTTATTCAATCTTTCAGCAAAATCCCTCTCTTTTTCGCCAATATTGAGCTTCTCGCCCATTATCCGGTAGTGGATGGCTTGTTCCAGCAAGTGGTTGAAATGCCGGAGAAACTGCTTTTGTTTTTCCCGGCCCAGCCGGCTTATTTCTTCCACCCATTTGGTTTGGGCCACCGGACCGGTTTTTAAAATCGCATTCAACCATTCTCTTAATAGAGCCTGCCAGTCTTCTTCGGCATGTTGCACCAATTGCAGGGCTTCATGGTAATTGCCTTCACTTACACTGGCCACCTGTCTTGCAATCGCTGGTTCAGTTTTATTACGATTGATAAGAGCTTCTTCAATTTCATTTGTTTCTAATGCCGGTATTTTTATTAACTGGCAACGGCTGACGATGGTTTGCAACACCAGTGCTTCATTTTCTGTTGCCAGTATAAACAACGTATTGGGTGGCGGCTCTTCAATCAACTTCAATAATTTGTTGCCTTCTGCTCCCAGCATCTCCGGCATCCACATAATGAGAATTTTGTATTCACTCTCAAAACTTTTCAAACTCAGTTTGCGGATGATGTCATTACATTCTTCTGCAGTTATTTTTCCCTGGCTGTTTTCCTTTTCTTTTATCTGTTCTATCCAATCAAACAAATTTCCATACGGACTTAGTTTGACAAATTCTCTCCATTCAGTAATGAAATCAGTAGCAACAGGTTTTTCTCCCGGCTTCTTTGTTACTGTAGGATAAGAAAAATGAATATCCGGATGTACTAACTGTTTTGCTTTTAAGCAAGCAGGGCAAACACCGCAAGAATCGTTGACTGTTGGCCGTTGTGTATTGTCCGTTTCTGGCTCATCTCCAAATAGTGAAGGGCCTGCCTGTACTGCGGTATTCTTTCCGTTTACTTTTTCGCAAACAATATATTGGGCAAAAGCCAATGCCAGCGACAAAGAGCCGCTTCCTTCTTTACCCAAAAAAAGTAATGCATGGCTCAGGCGGTTATGCTGTACCAGTTCTGCGAGCTGTTGTTTTACTTCAGATTGGCCAATGATGTCGGAGAATTGCATGGAACACAAATATAAATTCAGTTTTAATCAATGGAGTAAAAAATATTGAAATGTTAAGCAATCCCTTAATCGTAATATTATATTCCCGGTTAACAAATACTTTTCATTTCCTGCTTGTTCTTTGTTCCCTACCAAAAATCACAGTCATGAAAAAAATTTTACTTCTTTGCCTATTTGGTTTGTTTTTTCTCAGAATTATACAAGCACAATCCATTACCCTTTTACCATCAGCCGGCATACAAACAACCGTATCCACAATTCAGGGTTGCAGTCCTGTCATAAACTCCAGCCATCAGTACCAGACCAACTTTTCTGCCAGCCTGAGAGCTTATATTGATAACAAAAAAGGGCATGGATTATTTATTGGCGTTGCTGTAGTAAACAATGGAATATCTGTAAACACATTTGATAACATAAATACGCTTGGCAGGATGAGTTCAGGAGCCACTGTTCCAAGAATAGAAATCGGCTATCAAATGATTACCCGGCCTGTTTATTTTAATTCAATTCTTAACAACAGGATTGAGAAAAACAGCATCAAGTATAAAAATGGATTTTTTTTCCAGTTACAATCTCTGGCAGGTGTTGGATATAACCTTGGTAGCAGGAATGGAGGAATCGGAGGTATTGGTGGCGGTACTTCTACACTTACAAATATCTATATAGGAGGCCGTAATTTTTCGTTACTAACCGGTGGCAATATCTATATTGGTAAAAACAACAGACAGTGGTTTTTTATATCACTTATGAGAAACTGGAATTTTGGGAATCATACTTCCACTGGCATTTTTAATTCCCAACACAATGGGGATATTTACCAAAATAACATCAAATCATTTGGTTCAGGAAATGCCTTTACAATTGGTGTACCAATAAGGTTGGGAGGCAAAAAGAAAAAATAGGTTTATAAGTGTGCTTTGAAAGATAATAGAAGTTAACAAGAAAAAAGCGTTGATGGTATGCAGCAACGCTTTTTAAATAATTTTATAAATCAATATAATCGAAGTGCTCACTTAATTCATCCACTTCAATATCTCTTCACTCATTGGTTGTGTTTTTGGAGAAAAAGTAGCAACCAGGTTCCCCTTTTCATCAATCAGGAATTTTCCAAAATTCCATTTTACCGGATCGGCTAATCCTTTTGCGGCGGCTTGCTCAGATAAATATTTATAGATAGGAGCAACATCATCACCCTTTACAGAAACTTTTTCCGCCATTGGGAAAGTAACGCCATAGTTTTTCGTACAAAACTCTTTTATTTCGTTACCGGTACCGGGTTCCTGTGCACCAAAGTTATTGGCCGGGAAACCTATAATAACCAGCTTTCCTTTGTATTTTTCATATAAAGCCTCAAGGTCTTTGTATTGAGGAGTATTACCGCAAAAAGAAGCGGTATTCACAACCATAATCTTCTGGCCTTTATATTTAGAAAAATCAATGTCTGTCCCATCAAGACCTGCTACTTTAAAATCGTAGATTGAACCTGCGGTAAGTGTGGTTGCTATTATCATGGTAAGGAATAGTGATTTCATAATTGAATATTTATCGTTTAAAGGGAATAACAAAGTTATAGTAACCTTGTTCTAAATCGGACAATATTTATTTAAAGTTGCTTTACTGCTTTTCAAAACAACCCAGGTCGGGTTGAAAGCCGACTGGTCTTGGTTTTCCATCCAAATCATTCAAAACACCAAAACTTATGCCTTTGTCAATAGCAGGGGATCCGTTTTTTTGAATCCGAAAATCGTAATAATTGCGGGAGGTGTTAATGCTATCAAACTTTGGCGGTTGATTATTTAATATACCCGTAGAGGAAGTTATAAAAGAAGGAACTGTCTGTACTTTCCAAAGAATATAATTAAAGCTTACATTAAAGGAGGAGCCTTTTTTATCTACATAAACTTCATTATCCACCAATCCATTTTCGCCCCAGAAAATACAATTTCGGAATGTTGCCGTTAAGGGATTCGTAGTGGTATTAACATAATCGGTTAATGTAAGCACCGGGTCTCTATGATCAATATACCGGTTAGCATAAGTAACCACCGTACAATGGGTAAACTGGTAATCACCCCCTTTTACAAGGACCAGGTTCTTACCACAATTACTGATTAAACAATTTCTTGCCCTTACACTGGAATTAAGAGCTATAATACCGGCATCATACGCATTATCAATTATACACTCATTCAGCGTTAGTTTAGGATTGGGTGCATTAGAAGATAGATCTTGTAACCCAATAGCCTGGTAAGCATTTTTTATTACCGCATACGCAAATACATTATCCTTCGAAGTTGGCTGCAGGAAGATGCCCGGCCAGCTTGCCGGATAATCTTTGTAAGGCTCATCCAACCTGTCGCCCTGAAAATAAACCCTGTCGGCAGTGTCTTTTAAACCATTCACCTTTATGGTTCCATTTACCACAATTGGTGCATCAGCATGAATATGAATACGGCAGCCCTTGTTAATGGTCAGTGTTTGATTTGCATTAATTAACAAGGAGCCAAGTATTACATAAGGCAAATCATTGTTCCATGTTTCATTGGCAGCTATTATTTTATTCCGGAAAAAATGAGCATTCTGTCCCCATGCTTCCAATTGCACCAATCGTTTATTGCCGTTATAGTTTATCTCAATACTATCTCTTAATATAAAAGGAAGGTTGGCAGCACCGGGATTTACATTCACTTGTGCAAAAACATAAAGGCTGTCGTTGGGTTCTATTTCAAGATTGGTAAACTGGGTGCCGGGTATGCCGTCCACATTCATTTTGTAAACAGAAGCAGCACCGCCCATTAGCTTTATCGTAGAGAGACGGAGCTTTTGATTATTCTCGTTTATGATTTTGAATGTTCTGTAAGTAGAACCAGTTGTTACAAAAACGGTGTCATACTTTAAAGTGTCTGCCGTAATGGTTACTCTAGCATCGCTGGAAGTAATAAAGGAATCTTTCCGACAGGAAAAAAGAATTGTCAGTAAGGATATGGCGAGTATTCCGAGGGTCTTCATTGGTATCAAAAATAGTTGAAGAAATTGAGATTAACGAGAGGCCACGCAAAGACTCGCCAAACTCAATATCACATTTTCAGCTTTTAATAACTCGTTTCCACAAGCCTCGAAAGTGGCACCTGTAGTTACCACATCATCCACCAACAGCAAATGTTTATTGCGTATAGCATCAGGGTCCGAAAGAACAAATTTCCCTTCCATATTTTTCCACCGCTCTATTCTTCCTTTTTTAGTTTGTGTTTCTGTATGCTGAGGACGGATAATCACTCGATCCAAAACCGGGATATTCATAACCGCTGCCATTCCTTCACATAAAACAGTAGCCTGGTTATAGCCCCTTCTCCTTTGTTTGGCCGGAAAAAGTGGTAAGGGAACGAGGCCATCCACCTGAAAACGGCCAGATTTCAGGATTTGATCCCCCATCATTCTGCCTAATTGAAGGCCAAGCTCTTTATTACCTTTATATTTAAATTGGTGCATCAGGTGCTGCATCAGCGATTCTTTGGTAAAATAGAATTGGGCAGTGGCTCCTGCCAGGGGCAACCGTCCCCAAAAGGTTTTTTCGACCGGGTTATTGAGATGTAATTCAAAATTTGTTTCCGGCATCGCATCCATACATCGCATACATAGCACACCCTCTTCATTCAATATATCGCTGCCACATCCTGTACACACATGGGGAAACAGCAAGTGAAGTACAGAGTCTTTTATTTCCTTAAACCCAATCATTGCAGATAATAACTAATAATGTATAGATAATAGTTTCTTCAAATCAATAGTTTACTTCATTACGGTATAAGTTAAAGATATTGCAGGGATAAAATAAGCCGGCACAGTAAACAACTATTCTCTTTTCACTATCCCCTAAAACAGATATTTATAAACTTCTTCCACTCTTCCCATCAGCACTATTTCGATACCAAACTTTTGTTTGCTCAATCCTTTCTGGTTGTATTTGGAAACAATGATTTTTTGAAACCCTAATTTTTCTGCTTCAGCAATCCGTTGGTCAATACGGTTAACGGCTCTTATCTCTCCGCTTAATCCTACTTCGCCTGCAAAACAAATATGTTGTGGCAGCGACACATCTTCATACGATGAAAGCAAAGCACAAAGAACTGCCAAATCAATGGAAGGGTCTTCTACTTTTATACCACCGGCTATGTTTAAGAAAACATCTTTCATTCCAAAATGAAAGCCACCTCTTTTTTCCAACACAGCTAATAACAATTGTAAACGACGTAAATCAAAACCACTGACAGTTCGTTGTGGTGTGCCATAAACAGATTGTGTTACTAATGCTTGTACTTCTATCAGCAACGGCCTCAGGCCTTCAATAGTTGCAGCAATTGCAATCCCACTAAGTTGATCTTCTTTTTGTGTGATTAATATTTCGCTTGGATTCAGCACACCTCTCATGCCTTCATCCGTCATTTCATAAATGCCGAGTTCGGCAGTACTGCCAAAACGATTTTTTAATGTTCTTAAAATTCTGTACGCATAATGCCGATCCCCTTCAAACTGCAGAACCGTGTCCACCATGTGTTCCAGGATTTTTGGCCCTGCAATGCTTCCGTCTTTTGTTATGTGACCGATTAAGAAAACAGGGGTATTAGTTTCTTTTGCAAAGCGTTGAAATTCGGCAGCACATTCTCTTATTTGTGATACACTACCTGGCGATGAATCAATAAACGAAGTGTGTAATGTTTGTATCGAGTCAACAATAACTAATTGTGGTTTCAGTTTTTTTATTTCCTGAAAAATAGTTTGTGTAGATGTTTCAGTCAGTAAATAAAAATTTTCGTTCTTCAATCCAAGCCGGTCAGCTCTCATCTTAATTTGCTGTTCGCTTTCTTCACCACTTACATATAACACAGAAACATTTTTTAACCACAATCCATTTTGTAAAAACAACGTTGATTTGCCAATGCCTGGTTCACCGGCGACCAACACCAAACTTCCGGGAACAATACCTCCACCTAATACACGGTTGAGTTCTTCATCTGATGTTAGTAATCTTTTTTCTTCGCTGCTTTTAATGTCGCTTAATGAGATTGTCTTACTGATTCTTTTTTCATCATTATAATCTTTCCATCCATTGTTGTTTTTGGAATTATCTTTTTGTGTCAGTTCTTCAACGAATGTATTCCATTGACTGCAAGATGGACACTGACCTACCCACTTCACACTTTCATATCCGCAATTCTGACAGAAAAAAGATGTTTTTACTTTACTCATTTATTAAAATTAAATGATTGCATTGTTCCGATAACTATCAAGATTAAAATGTTTGAACAATGATTGAAGAAGAATAACGTCTTTCAACAAAAAAGTGCAATGAATAATGAAAAGAAGATGATAAAAAGTAATTGTTTTTTATAAACAGTTCTGCAAAAGTAAAAAGGGTCAATCTTTCGACTGACCCTCTTACTTACTAACCCATTAAATTCTATTGCTAAATTACAATTATGCCCCACATTTCAAAATAAATTTTTGCCTCTGTGCATAACTTCCAACACTATTAAAGCAGGAAAAATTGTCTTTTTAGTTGAAGAAGACAGTTATTTAAAATATTGATTTTCAATATTTTAATTGCTTTTTTTGAGTTGAAGGGGCGGTTTTTTTATCCCAATTATTATCCTCTTATTAAATTTCGGAATGACAAAACGGCTGAAAAATACCAGTCAGCCGTAATAGTAGTAAATTTGCTATTATAACAGTCAAATAAACATTTTAATATGATTATGTCAAATGAGATTTTTATCGTTTCGCTGGTGTTTTTAGGCATCAGTTTTCTGGTCTCGGCAATCCTAAAAAGCAAGTTTACCAAATACAGCAAAATACCCCTTGCCAATGGCATGTCTGGCCGGGAAATAGCCGAAAAAATGCTGAAAGAAAACGGCATTTATGACGTAAAAGTGACCTCTGTTGAGGGCTTCCTTTCCGACCACTACAATCCTGTCAATAAGACCGTTAATCTTAGCCCTGATGTTTACAATGGAACCAGTGTTTCTGCCGCTGCGGTAGCCGCCCATGAATGCGGCCATGCCGTGCAGCATGCTACTTCTTATGGCCCTTTAATGTTAAGAAGCAAGCTGGTGCCGGCCGTTCAGATGAGTTCTATGCTGGTAAACTGGATTTTGCTGGCAGGTATGATTGTACTGGCCACCACTAAAAACCCTACAGTTCTGCTTATAGGTATTATAGTAATGAGTGTTACCGTTTTATTCACCCTTATTACCCTGCCAGTAGAGTTTGATGCCAGCAAGAGAGCACTTGCCTGGCTCGACAGAACCAATGTGACTAATTCGGAAGAATATCCCAAAGCCAAGGATGCACTAAAATGGGCAGCAACCACTTATGTAGTAGCTGCTTTGGCAGCTGTTGTTACTCTTATACAATATATAATGATATACCTGGGAAGCAGAGATAGAAATTAATAAAGGAAAGTTGATTAAAATCAATTTTTGTAAACATGCAGCACTCTGCATGTTTTTTTTGTTTTGTTAAGATAAGGTTAACATATATTTATTCTTTCTTTCTATTACTAAAATAAACACTAATGAGAAAATTAAGATTGCTTATGCTGAGCGGATTTCTGCTTGCCGCACAGTTTCTAATGGCACAAACAAGAGAAGTAGTGGGAAAGGTTACTGATGGAAACGGGGCTCCGCTTGCGGGTGTATCAATTAGGGTAAAAGGCTCTAATACGGGTACCTCCTCAGGTAATGATGGTGCTTATTCTATCAATATGCCTAAAGGACTTAACTCCCTTATTTTTTCCTACATTGGTTATGAAGATCAGGAGGTGGATGTAAAGGGTAATTCAATGAACATCTCCTTAAGTCAGTTTACCAGAAGCCTGAATGAGGTTGTAGTTACTGGTTATGGATCGCAGGTAAAAAGAGATCTTACCGGTTCTATAGCACGGGTAAAAGGTTCTGATGTACAGAATATGCCTGTGCCCAACCTTTCCCAAGCACTTCAGGGTCGTGCTGCAGGTGTTTTTGTTGAAGCTCAGAATGGTAAAGTTGGTGAAGGTATTAAAGTGAGGATTCGTGGTGCTACTTCTATTAATGGTAGTAATGAGCCCTTATATGTAGTAGATGGTGTGCCGCTTGTTGGAGGCATTTTTGGCAGTGCTTCAGCCGATATTAATTTTAATGACGTCGAGTCATTTGACATTTTAAAAGATGCTTCAGCAACAGCTATCTATGGTAGCCGTGCTGCAAATGGTGTAATTCTTATTACAACTAAGAGAGGTAAGAGCGGAAAGACAAAGTTTACTTTTAATACACAGTACGGTACGCAGGATCCTACTGGTAAAAGAGAGTTTTTAAATGCTGCTGAATACATTGAATTCTTCAAAGAAGCTGCTGTCAATACTGCCAAGTA
>Ga0105044_10008950_pt1 | contig 13722 bp, 9 predicted proteins | sample MAT01_FD_78092 | JGI IMG/M metagenome (GOLD analysis project Ga0105044, IMG submission 78092) | Freshwater microbial communities from Lake Fryxell liftoff mats and glacier meltwater in Antarctica - MAT-01 | ecosystem: Environmental > Aquatic > Freshwater > Ice > Liftoff microbial mat | place...
TCCGGCAACCTCCGCTAGCATGCGCCGGGCAACAGCCGACAACTTACTCCGCCTCGCGCTTTTTAACCTGCGAGTCGTCCCCAACCCCTCCACCACCGATTTCGCGGCTTCCAACCTTCTACTTACCTTAGCGCAATCCTTCGCGCCCGACGATATTGAGCTTCTCCGCCGCCGCATCGAATCAGCCTGGAACGCCGCTGATAAGGATCTGCTCGCATCCCTCACGCAGCGCCTCGTGCAGCTGGATCCACTTAACACGGTTGCCCAACTCCGGCTCATCTCCTCGCGCCTCGCTCAGTTTCAAACCGCCGATGAGCGCCTCTCGCGCATCGAGCAGTTTCTGGGGCCAAAGGGCAAGTCGATTGACGCCTCTATCCGCAGCCGACTCGCGCTTGATGCCGCACTGCTCTACCGTGAAAAGGGGAACGACGCTCAGTTCGTTGCCAAGCTCAAGCAAGCAACGCAACTCGATTCTACTAATAAGGATGCTGCGCTCCTCGCGCTCAATTATTACGTCTCCCGATCCGATGATGCGCTCGGGCAGCTTGAGATGATTACAAATCTTCTCTACGCCGATCCAGTAGACCCCAAAGTACATTACATGCTCGCGGATCACCTCGCCCGCGCTGGCGCGTTCATGCAGGCCCGCCGCTTCCACAAAATCTCCCAGAACATCCACTCCGCGGCGGGCACTCCCGTCGATCTCAACCGCACCGTAGAGTCCATGTGCCTGGACTGGCGGTGTGAAGGCGTGAAAGCTCCGTTTGATTACATTTCGGGTCGCCTCCGCGCCCAGCGAAGCATCGCCGCGAAAACCGCACGAGAAATGCTCTCCGAAGAGGGAGCCTCGCTCCGCAATAACCTCTCCAACGTACCCAAGCCTGAAGATATCCGCCTCGACCTTCAGTTCGAGGCCGTCCGCGCCGCCGCCAGTTTCATTTACAACGACCAAAATGAGCTCTCCCAGAGCATCGCTGATTTCGCCGACACCGTCGCCGCGCGAAGCGAGGTTCTCGCCGCTCCTAACGCACGTGGCCCCAGTTGGACAGACGAAACCGCCAAAGTTGAGATAGAGTTTAACCGCCAGGATGTTATCCTCTGGCGCTGTATTACTAGCACCGGACTAGACAAAGTCCCTCTCGAACTTGACGGCGCCATCGGCAAAGTTGAAGATACCAACCCCCGCAAAATCGCCGTGCTCGCTTGGGTCGCACTCCGCAATGGCGACACCGACACAGCGCTTCAACTCGCTTCACCTGATCTTGACGAACCTTATGTTCGCCTCTGCCGCGCCGAAGCCCTCTCCATAACCAAACAAACAGTTGAGGCAACTGCGCTCTTTGACGACATCGCCGCCACCAACCCGATGACCGTTATCAGTACCTTTGCGCTCGAGCGCGCCGCCGCCGAACGCGGCGTCGTCCGCCTCCCCGGCGATTCAAAGAACTCGCCCACCGCCGCACCCCTCCACGCTTACGCCGAATCCATTCCTACTTGGATCGACACCATGATCTCTCAGCCGCGCCTCATCCAGTCGCTCACTCTCGGCTCGATGAGCCAGCGAATTGGCCCGCTGGACCGCATGGAAGTTACGCTTAAGATGAAGAACGTGTCGCCAATCCCGCTCGCGGTCGGGTCCGACAAACCGATCAACTCCCGCTTTCTCTTCAACCCGCTCCTCGAACTCGCCTCCTCCTCCCGCACTCCCCAGAGCGAACCCGAAGTCTACGAGTTTGATTCCCGTTTACGCCTCCTCCCCGGCGAAGAGATGGTCTGCACCGTCTCGCCCGATATTGGCGTTGTCGGTTACATCGCGCAGATTAACTCAGCCGGCCCCACCCGCGTCCGCTACCGAATTCTCCAAGGCTTCGAAGCCCGTGGCAACTCGCGCGATAAAGGCCCCGGTTCCCTTGAAGCAAACACGCCGACGGTCGCGCGCGAAGCACTTCTCGAATCGCGGCTTACCGCGGAACAACTTACAACCCGACTTCAAAACGCAACGGATTCGGTTCTCCCCGCCATCCTTACCGGCGTGCGTGCATATCTTCTCTCCGACGTGAGAGATCCGGCGGGTAGCGGGCCAAGAGAAGACTTACAAAAAGCCCTCGGCGCGCTCTACCCCTCCTGGTCGCCCACCGCGCGCACGCTCTGCGCTGCCATGATGCCCCCGGCGGGTCAGAACGACGCGTTCAAGCCGCTTGATATCGCAATTAAGGCCGACCCCGACGCTTCAATTAAACTCATCGCGATCCTTACGCGTGTCGCGGCTATCGATGAACCCCTTCTCGCCGCCGCCGAATCCTCGGGCGACCCTTCGCTTGTCGCCGCAGCAGCCTTCCAGCGCGAGCGCCTCGCCGCCTCGCTACCCACCTACGCAAAGATCGGTCTTACGAATCTCGTGAAAGACACTATCACCCGCGGGCCTCTTGACCTACGTTAATCTTCCTGGCGGGCACCACTTCTCTTAACTACAGCCAACTAGCTTCATAACTTACACTGATCCTGACCCCGCCAGCCCATGCCTACGCCGCTCTCCAAAACCACGCTCCGCGCGGTGGGTTTCGTCACCGCGATCTGCTTGCTGGGGGCGTGCGCGTACGCCGTGACCCGCGACTTCGATAGCTTCTCCGCGGCTCTCTCACAAGTTATAACCGCCCCGCGCTGGCAGCTCGCCGGGCTTGTGCTGCTCCCGGCCGTCAACTGGCTCCTCACCTCCCAAGTCTTCCGCACACTTCTCCGCCCCCGCGAGGGCGAAATGTACACAACTCCTTCCCGCACCGAAATGCTCGACCTCGTCGGCGCGGCGTGGCTCGCAAACTACACCCCCATCCGCGCCGGACTTATCGGTCGCGTCGTCTACCACAAAGCAGTTAACAACATTCCCGTCGCCCGCACCATCCATTCCATTATCATGGCGATGGCGGTGGGCATCAGCGCGGTAACGGTACTTATTATCCTCGTTCGCCTCCTCCCCCCTTCCGCACACTGGTTCGTGTGCGCGCCCCCCTTCGCCTTTTTGGCACTCGGAGCCGCAGCAGGACGAGTCCGGGCCTCCTGGCAATCACTCTGCATCGCCGCGGCGATCCGTTATGTTGATGTCTTGGTTTGGACGGCCCGCTACGCGCTCGCGTTTAGCCTAGTAGGCGTGTCGCTTGACTTACGTCAAGCCGCCGCGTTCGCCGCCGTCAGCCAGGCCGCAATGCTCGTACCCATTGTGGGTAATGGGCTTGGCGTGCGCGAGTTTGCAATCGGTTTTGTTGCCTCCGCCCTCCCCGCCGCCTTCACCGGTTCGCCCGCCGCAAGCCCGGAGCGCACCATCGCCCTCACCGCCGACTTTCTCAACCGGGCCGGAGAGCTCGCCGCCGCGATTCCCATCGGCCTCATCTGCGGTGTACGCCTCACCGCGAGAATGAACGCCCGACGCTCAGCCCAGAATAGCACCCCGACGGATGGAAGTACCTCTCCAACAGAAACTAATAGTAACACAATCCCAACCCTACTCTCACAGACCCAACCTATGTCCCAAATTCCAACTCCAAACTCACAAACCAATGCGGGTGACAGGACTTGAACCTGCAAGGCCTTTCGGCCACGGGAACCTAAATCCCGCGCGTCTGCCAATTTCGCCACACCCGCTTACACGCCACCTCTACCCACGAAAATCCGACCGACCCATTAAACGCCCTGCTTCCTCCTTCCTACACCAATCGTAGAATCATCCCATGGCCGCCCACTCCGTAGCACCCATCTTTCTGCGTTTTGCCCTCGCCCTTACATTTCTTTGGGCCGGTTGGGGCAAGGTTCTTGAAACCATGCCCGTCAGCGGCGAACGCGCGGCAGTCTTGGCCAGCATGGGCGTTCTCACAGAAAGCTCGCTGCCAAGTTCCTCGCCCGCCCAACTCAACCCAGCCGCCCTCTTACCCGACCCGCAGCCACTTGAGCATCGCGTTCGCCGCGTCTACGGAATTGCGCTCCTCATTCACAAGTCGGCCAACCCGGCACCCATGCTGGCGAGTGCCGATTCTATTACAGTCTCCCCCGCCGACCCCACCGCCACCACCGCGCCAGCAACTGTCTCACAGCCGATGGCCCTTTGGCCATCGCGACTAGCCAGTGGCAAACTGCCGCTCTATTTCGCTTGGTCCGCCGCAGTGAGTGAGATTGTCTTCGGTCTGTTTGTGCTTGTGGGGCTGCTCACCCGAATAAGCGCCGCCGTCCTGGCGTCAACCATGGTCGTGGCCATTTGGCTCACTGAAATTGGGCCCGCGATCCAAACAGGTAACACCGTTCTCGGCTTCATCCCCGCGTACGGGGCGTTCGCTTACGACGCTGCCGGTAAATTTATGTTCGCCTCGCTCCTCTGGCAGATCTCTCTCCTCTGCAGCGGACTCGCCCTGATGCTCACCGGCCCGGGCATCATCTCCTTCGATCGCGCCCTCTTCCCGCCCCGCGCCAAATCTCAGGAGCTTGACTGATGCCCTGGTTCGATGCGCATCTTGATCTCGCCTGCGTCGCCCGACTCGGACGCGACATGTACGCCGCCGACCTTGCCAGCATCTCCCTCCCCTGGCCCCCCGCCGCTGTAACATTACCTTCTCTCCACGACGGCGGCGTCCGCTGGTGCCTCGCAACCATTTTTACCGAGCCGGGTGGCACCGATGAGGTAGGGTTTCCGCAGTGGGACGGCCCCGCCGCGGCACGCCGAGGTCACGAACAGCTCGATATTTACAAGGCTTGGGAGCGCGATGGCTATTTCTTGCGTTGGGGCCAGCCCGCCCCCCCTGCCCCTCATACACAGCTACCCCTGCTCGCTGGCATCTTAATTGAAGGCGCCGACCCTATCGCCCAGCCCGATGAGCTGGACTGGTGGGCCGATCAGGGCGTGGTCGCCATTGGCTTATCTTGGGCACTCTCCAGCCGCTACGCTGGCGGCAACTCAACCGATGATCCGCTCACCCAGCTAGGCGAAGACCTCATAAAACGCATGGACGCGCGGGGCGTAGTCCACGACCTTTCTCACCTCAGCGACGTTGCCCTGGATCAACTATTACGTTGTACCGACCGTCCTGTCATCGCAAGCCACAGCAACTGCCGCGCCCTCATCGACACCGACGGTCAGCGCCGCCAACGCCATCTGACCGATGCGACCATCACCGAGATTGGCCGACGCGGCGGAATGATCGGAATTAATGTCTTTTCCCCTTTCATTCTGCCGGGGAGCGCGCGAGATCGACGCGCGACCCCCGCGCAGTGGGCGGCGCACGTAAGCCGAACCTGCGACCTGATGAAGACCCGGTCCCAAGTTGGCTTAGGTTCGGATATGGATGGGGGCTTCTCCGCCGCGATGATGCCCGAAGGCGTCAACCGCCCCGCCGACCTGCCAGTGTTAAGTAATGCTCTGAGCGCTCAGGGCTGGACGCGCGAAGAGGTCGAAGGCTTCGAACACCGCAACTGGTTACGTTTCTGGGAGAACTCCGCCAGCCCCGGTGCATCGGCGATTTCCGCCACAACCCTCGTCAATAACGCTCACTCGCCTTCAATGTAATACAATAGGTGCGGGCGAACGTACGTTCGCCCGCACCGTTTCTGCTGTAATATAATATTAACTTCCCCTCGCCACCTCACCGCTTGGCCAGCAGGTCGCGGATCTCGGTCAGCAAAACCTCTTCCTTGGTCGGACCCGCGGGGGGCGCGGCCGCCTGCTCGCGATCAAACCGCTTGCGTGCCGTGTTAAACGCCTTCACAACCAAGAAGACGCAGAACGCAAGAATTATAAAGTTGATTGTGACCGTAACAAAGTTGCCCCACGCGAGCACCGCGCCCTTCGCGCGAGCATCTACCAGCGTCGGCGGGCTCTCGCCCGAGAACAACGGAAAGAACTTGTTGCTAAAGTCAACGCCCCCGCCCATGATCTTGCTGATCACCGGCAGGATGATGTCGGCGATCATCGAGTTGACTATCTTGCCGAACTCGACACCGATAATTACACCTACCGCGAGGTCCAGCACATTGCCCTTAAGTGCGAACTCTTTGAACTCCTTGACAAAACCCATGCTAACTCCTTGTGCGCGCGGCTCCGCAACCGAAACAATAATATTAAGCTTTCCACTCGGTCCTTTTCCCTGCCCCATGCCGCGCGAGCCATGGTGAGGGGCCACCTTTGCCAACTAACTTAGCATACATCCACACTAACCGAGGGAGGACTATGGTTCACGCTCAAGTACAAAGACACTTATGCAGTGTTCCGTAAGCTGCGTGCTAAGGCAACTCTAGCACTTGACGCTCCCAATGTCTCCCCCACCCCACTTCACCCTAAATCGCCCTAACATCCGCGGGCGATTCCGGCCAAACTGGTCCCATCTTCTTGCAAGCTGCAATCATACGCTATGCAACATGAAAACCAAACTCACAACCCTCCTCATCGCCTCGCTCCTCCTCCTACCCAGCTGCGCCTCGAAAACGACCAAGCCCGCAAGCATGGGCATAGTTAACTCTAAGTGCCCCATCGTCCCAAGCCACACGGCGAGCGACAAGACCGTCGTTCAGCACGAGGGCAAACAGGTCGGGCTCTGCTGCGCCGGCTGCCTCTCCACCTGGGACAAACTAAGCGACGCCGAGAAGTCCGCAAAAGTCAAAGCTGCAATGTAAAGCAGCCAATCGCGGCCCGGCACGGCCGCGTGGGGTAGACAAACCGTCAAGCTGGTATCGTTTATCGGACACCGGATTGCCTCTCCCGAATGCAACCTAACGCAACATCCACCGTACTATTCAGTGCGGTGCTTAGCTGCGCCGATACGAAGGTCCCGCCGCCAACCGCGGCGATTCTTTTTTTACCTTCACGCAACTTGCTCGCTTTCGTCGTAATAACTGGCTAGTGCCTTGGTTGTTCGCCCCAAGGTTGATTGGACGCGTGCTAGCATTCGCTTACGGCTTGTGAGCCTTCCCGATTCGCAAAGGATAACTCGTTATGTTTAACCGGACTGCTCAGCGCAACTTTGGGATCGCCGCGTTAGTCGCGGGGTTCGGGCTAGCAATTGGGGGTGCAACGGCTGCCTCGCCCGCGCAGCCGCATGTGCAGGACGGCTCGCATGAAGCGGCAGGGTCGCGGCGGGTTGAGATTCCGGTAACGATTCCCCGGATCCGCAACTTGAACGTAACATCACTTGGCCGCGTCATCGAAGATGACTCACCGTATGCCGCGCGTGATTGTAATATTACATCGAGCTACACAGACGCCAACTTTGGGGGTGGCTCGTTCACGGCGCAAGCAGGGTTTGGTGAGCGGGAGAGCTTCGCGGCGTCGTACACAGTGCCCGCGAACCAGTGGCCTATAAAAATCGATCGAGCAGAGATGATCTTCGCCACGCGCAATGCCTCGGTGCAGACTACCACCCGGTGGAGTATTAGTTTTTATCAGGGCAACCCACAGACGGGAACTTTGATCTTCTCCGAGGCGGCGGACGACGTAATTCTACCGTACATCCGCCTGGGGCCCGGCACCGAGGGTATTAATTTACGCTTCTCCATCGACTCCGAAGACCCCGACCAAATTATTATCGCGGATAACGGGAGCCGTCAGTTCTCGGTAGCATGGCGGGTGGATGAACACAACGATCAGACCGGCAACCCCTGCTTCCAGGGGCCCCCCGCCTGTTGTAACGCGTTTCCCTGCACGGACGTTTCCGGGCTCTTCTCAGGAGCCAACAACTGGTTAAATGGGCTTAACTGCGGTCCGTTCGGATGCCCGCCCAACGGGGGATGGTCGAGGTTTAGTAATCTTGCCACGGCCTGCAGGCCCACCGGCGATATCGCGACCCGGGTAACGTGGTCGAGCGTTGGTTGCGTACCTGGCACCGGCGCCTGTTGCCTCCCCAGCGGCTCTTGCGAAGTGCTAAGCGAGTTAGACTGCTCGGATCGGGAGGGCACCTACCGCGGCGAGTTTGCTTCCTGCTCCACCGCCAACTGCCCCGCGCCTTCTGGCGCGTGCTGTTTGCCCAATGGTAACTGTTTACTACTTTCGCCGGCTAACTGCGTGCTGGTGGCGGGCGAGTATCTGGGCAATGACTCGGTGTGTGCCTCTGGTGGGCTGTGCCCGAGCGGGGCGTGCTGCCTTCCCAACGGTTCGTGCGCGGGCAACATAACTAATAACTCCTGCATCGCTCAAGGCGGCCAGTTCCGCGGCGTGGGAACCACGTGTGCTGCCAGCACCTGCCCCACCGGGCGGTGCTGTTTACCGTCGGGTGCGTGCGCCATCGCCACTCAGATTCAATGCACAACCCAGAGCGGCACTTGGGGGGGCGCTGGCAGCTCATGTGCCGGCTTTAACTGCCCCCAGCCCACCGGGGCGTGCTGTATCTCAGGCGGTTGCATTGTGTTAACTTCATCGAATTGTGGACTTATCAGCGGTTCAGTGTGGGCCGGTGCGTTTACAACGTGCGCAGATCTTAACAGCGACGGGACGGCCGACGCCTGCGTGTTTGAACCGCCCTGCCCCGCAGATTACAACGGAGACGGGGGCGTTGATGGACCCGATGTTGAGGCGTTCTTCACCGATTGGGCCGCGGCGGAGCCCCGGGCCGATGTAAACGGCGACGGTGGCGTGGATGGCCCGGATGTGGAATACTTCTTCATCCGCTGGTCCTTGGGCGGATGTTAACTTAACGCAGTTAGGTTATCTTTGGTTTTTGCTGCCCACTTTAGTCAGCCTCTACAGACCCCCGCTCGCGGGGGTCTTTTACTGCTTAATGTTGGGGGGAAGCGGGTGGGGCGAGTCTCGCCCCGCCGCGAGGGCGACGGCGTGGGCAAGCAGGGGGAGCAGGGCGACGAGCTGCTGGGAGGCACCCCGCGGGGACCCGGGCAGCGTAATTATAAGTGAATGGCCGACAAGCCCCGCGACGCCCCTCGAGAGGTACGCGGCGGGCGCGAGCGAAGCGGTCGCGGAGCGGGCCAGCTCCATCAGACCATCGGCGCGGCGCTCGATCAACTCAAGGACAGCCTCCGGGGTTACATCGCGGGGTGAGAAACCCGTGCCGCCGGTTGTAAGTATAAGCCCGGGGGCCTGTGTATCTTCTCTCTTGGGGTAGAGCCAGCCCCGAAGGGCGGCGACGATCAGCGGCCGCTCATCGGGCACGGTTGCTCGCAACGTAACTACCTCGCCCAACTTCTCTCGCACGATCGCTTCGATCGCGGGACCGCTGAGGTCCGCGGCTTCTCCCCGGGCGCATCGATCAGAGACGGTGAGCACCGCGACACCAAGGATTTCTCCAGGCTTATGTTGAGTAAGGTTCATGGTTATGTTTAGGCCGCGGGGACAGCCGATGAAAGCCGCCAGTGGCCGCTTGAACCCCCCTGCTTCTCGATCACGCGCAAGTCGCTTATGGTTATGTTCTTGTCGATCGCCTTGCCCATGTCCAGGACGGTGAGGGCCGCGACCGCCGCGGCGGTAAGAGCTTCCATCTCAACCCCTGTGCGGGCGCTGGCGCACGCGGTCGCGGTGATCACAAGCCGCGGTCTGCTTACGTGTTCACCAGCCGGGCTCTGCATTATGGTTACTTCGACGTAGTCCAGCGGGAGGGAGTGGCAGAGAGGGATGAGTTCGGCGGTTCGCTTGGCGGCGGTAATCCCAGCGATACGGGCGGTTGCGATGAGGTCGCCCTTTTTGAGTGTGTTCTGCCCGATCGCGGCGAGCAACTCAGCGCTGATAGAAACATAAGCTTGCGCGGTCGCGATGCGCCGGGTGACAGGCTTGAGACTTACGTCAACCATCATCGCCCCCCCGGCAGGGCCGACGTGGGAGAGTTGGGGAGGTGCCGACACCGCCGGATGGGTGGGCGTTGATTTGGACTTGATCGATGGTGGTTTCTTTTTCATCGGGAGCACGCTCGCCTTGAATGTATCGTAAGCGGCTAACTACGGGGCATAAGTCCGAATTAAGTCCCAGGTCTGCGTGAGGTGGGCCTGCGTGGTTGCGGTGCCGCTGATGGCCAGGCGGAGCACGAGCGCGCCGCTCGCGATCTTGGCGGTCGGGGGCAAGATGGTGTGGGTGAGGTAGGCACGGCCGGACTGATTCACCGCGTTCATAAGTGTCGCCGTGTCCGTATCACCGGATCGTAAGCGGAAGCAGACTAGATTGACCGTCCGCTGGTTAGTGACTTCAAAGCGTTCATCGGCGCTGACCCAGGACTCGAAGAGTGCGGCGAGGCGGATGTGCTCGCGGATGTAACTTTGCAGGCCGGAGATGCCATAGGCGCGGAAGACGAACCATAATTTAAGTGACCGGAAGCGGCGGCCCAGCGGTATCTGCCAGTCTCGATAGTCCACAACCTGGCCGGAGTCAGACGCGGCGTTCTTAAGGTACTCGGGGGTGACGCTGAGGGCGGCGGTCGCCTCGTGTGGGTCGGCGAGCCAAAGACAGCCGCAATCAAAGTTTGTAAGGAGCCACTTGTGGGGATTCATGCAGATTGAGTCGGCATGCTCAACGCCATCGAGCATCCAGCGAAACTCGGGGCAAATGCAGGCCGCGCCACTGTGGGCGGCGTCAATATGTAACCAAATAGGGGAGGGGAAAGTGCTGAGTACGTGGGCGATAGCCGGGACGGGATCGACGGCGGTGACTCCGGTGGTTCCGACTGTGGCGGCCACAAAGATCGGGCGTTTGTTATTACTTATGTCTTCGCGGATGGCGGCGCTGAGAGCCACTGGGTCTAAGCGGCACTGATCATCGGTGGAAATGAGGCGGACGGCGGCGGCATCTGCGGGGCCGCGGGCAATTCCGGCGATCATGGCGGCTTTGGTGACCGAGGAATGGGCTTGGGAGCTTGCGTAGACCACCATTGGGCGATGGAAATCGTCGGGGGTGGCCCGGCGGTTGGCTCGTTCTCGGGCGGCGAGGAGGGCGACGAGCGTGGATTCACTGGCTGTACCCTCGATGACACCCCCTCCGGTAGATAGGCCGGTTTGTCCACTTATGTTTTGTTCCGCGAACAGAAACTTGCTAGGAAGGCCAATGGCCTTACCCAGCCAGTTCATCATGCGCTGTTCAAGCTCGGTGCAGGCAGGGCTGGTGGCCCAGAGCATTCCTTGAACTCCCAAGCCTGCGGAAAGAATCTCGCCGAGAATAGCGGGCGTGCTGGTGTTAGCGCTGAAGTAAGCGTAAAACTGAGGGTGTTGCCAGTGGGTGATGCCCGGCATAATAAGTGAATGCAGGTCTGCGGCGAGGGCGTCGAAGAACGCTCCGCTCGCTGGGGCTGGCGGGGTATGGGGAAGTGCGCCGATATTTATATTATTTTCGCCGGGCCCGTTGCCATAGTGCGGCGGTGGTTGGAGCATGCCATCCACGGGTGCATCGGACGGGAGGGCGTTGAAAAGAGCGCCAGGCGAAGCGCGGGAGAGGACGGGGTAGCGTTCAATATCTTCGAGATAATCGGCCACGAAGTCCACCATGCGGTGAGCGAGTGGGCGGAAGTTCGGGTCGGCCATGGGGTTAAGCGTATCGGGCGGTGCGGCGGTTGCAAGACGAAGGGCACTTCAAAGGCTGGAGGAGGGGGGCCACAGCTATCGCCAGAGCGGCGAGAGTTGTTTCACGGTGACGGCACGGGCGGGGAAGGGTTGCGATACGATGTGGCATGACAGGAAGTCAGAACTCCGGCGGGTCTGCGGGCGGCGGCAGCTCAAATCCTCCACGCGATCCAGAATCACCTCGGGCCACTGGAAACCCCGGCGATGCCGCGTCATCGTCGGGACCGGGCGATAGTGATAAATCGGTCTTACAACATGGGGGCAGATTTGCGGCTGCGCGGCCGTTAGGGCGGGGGGGTTCTCGACGCGGGATCAATCCACTCGCGGTGATTGTCGTAGCTTTTGTTGCTGGCGCGGCGATAACTATCGCGCTTGCAGTTAAGTTTTGGGGAGCCACCCCACCGGTCGCTCAGGGGCAACTTGAAGCCTCGGCGCGGGTGGCGCCGGTTACTTCGGCTGGGAATGAGCCGATGGGTGCGGCCACAGGTGACCTCGCGCCGGTTCCCAAGATCGAGCTTGACGTGCCTGTTCCGAGCCGAGCCGGGGCGGTCTTAACCACTGGGCCATTGGTGCCCGCGGCGTGGCGCAGCGTGCAGGGCGTGACTGTTCCGCCGCCTCCTCGGGAGCTGCGGGGGGCCTGGGTAGCGACGGTGGCAAATATTGATTGGCCGAGTAAGCCCGGGTTGCCGAAGGACCAGCAGGTGGAGGAGATTCGTAAGATTATTGATTCGGCGAAGGCCGCGGGGCTCAACGCGTTATTTCTTCAAATTCGGCCGTCGTGCGATTCGATGTATCCGAGCCAACTGGAACCGTGGAGCGAGTTTTTAACCGGGGTGAGCGGGGTTGGCCCGGGTTATGATCCACTGGCGACCTGGATTGAGTTAAGCCACGCCCAGGCGATTGAGTTACACGCTTGGTTCAACCCGTTCCGGTCGCGGCACTTTGAAGCCAAGGGCCCGGACGCGGCGAACCATGTTAATAATACGATGCCGGATATCGTACACCAGTATGATGTTTATAAATGGATGGACCCGGGGAGCAAGAAGGGCCAGGCGTGGGCGCTGGAAGTGGTGGGCGATGTGCTGGCCCGGTACGACATAGACGGGGTACACCTGGATGATTATTTTTATCCGTACCCCAAAGATAAGAAACCGTTTCCAGATAGCGCCACCTACGGAGCTTATACCAAGGGAGGGGGCGAGCTTACGTTAGGGGATTGGCGACGGGAGCGCATCAACACGTTTGTTGCGAACTTGTACGCGACTTGCAAGCAGATCAGGCCGTATGCGAAGGTGGGCATTTCACCGTTTGGGATTTGGCGGCCGGGCCACCCCAAGGGTGTTGAGGGCTTCGATGCTTATGATAATCTCTATGCTGATGCGCTGGCGTGGCTGAAGGCACGAACGTTAGATTACTGTTCACCGCAGCTGTATTGGGCGATTGATGCGCCCAAGCAACCGTATGGGCCGTTGCTTGATTGGTGGGTGGCGCAGGCGGGCGGAATCTCGGTGATACCGGGCATTTATAGCAGCCGGCTGGACCCAGCGGTGAAGAAGTGGACGGCGGATGAAATAGTGAATCAAGTTATGTTAACGAGGGGGAGAGAGGGGACGGGAGGGGTAATTCATTTCAGTATGAAGGCAGTGCAGAAGAGTTACAACGGCCTGGCGGAGCGGCTTGCACAAAGCGTTTATGCAGAGCCCGCGCTGGTGCCCGAGTTTACGACTTGCCCTGCTCCGGTGCCGGTGCTCGAGGGCCTCGCGGTGCTGCCCGGCGCGGATGGCGCGGTGGAGGTGCGTTGGACGGGGCCGGGCCAGTCATGCCGCGTGGTGGCCGTGGGATGGCGGCGGGCGGGTGGGGGCGGGGTGTGGGATTGGGATTTTGTGGCGGCTGGCAACAGCGGGGAGACGAAAGGGAGCACACGCCGCGGCGGAAATAACAGTTACGATGCGGTGGCGGTAGCTCCGGTATCGCGCGGGGGCACGCTTGGTGCGTGGGTGGTGCTGGGGCCGTGATTGCTGCATGATGAGGGCGCCCTGAGGGCGTGCTGAGGGCGTGATGGGGCGTTGTCGACGCGGGTTAGGGACATGAAGTTGGGCATAGCGTGGCGGTGTGTGATAGGAACGGGCGGGTGGGGAGTTTCTGGTGTTGTGGTACTTATGTTACGGCGACCTTGCCTCGCTGCCTGACTTAAGTTACTCGTAA
>Ga0105044_10008952_pt1 | contig 13719 bp, 14 predicted proteins | sample MAT01_FD_78092 | JGI IMG/M metagenome (GOLD analysis project Ga0105044, IMG submission 78092) | Freshwater microbial communities from Lake Fryxell liftoff mats and glacier meltwater in Antarctica - MAT-01 | ecosystem: Environmental > Aquatic > Freshwater > Ice > Liftoff microbial mat | place...
ATTCGCATCGGTGACCGGCTCGTCAACGACGTACCCAGCCGACATCGCGACATCGCCATGGTCTTCCAGAACTATGCCCTGTACCCCCACATGAGCGTCGCCGACAACCTCACCTTCCCTCTGCGGATGCTGGGCGTCGACAAACCGACACGTCGCGCCCGGGCACGCGAGGTAGGGGCAGTGTTGGGCATCAGCGAGTTGTTGGCGCGTCGACCGAAGCAGCTCTCGGGTGGGCAGCGGCAACGAGTTGCGATGGGTCGCGCCATCGTGCGCGAACCCAGTGCCTTCCTGATGGACGAGCCGTTGTCGAATCTCGATGCCAAGCTTCGTGTCCAGATGCGCGCCGAGATCGCTCGTATTCAGAAGCGGCTCGGCACGACGACGCTGTACGTCACCCACGACCAGGTGGAGGCGATGACCATGGCCGATCGAGTGGCCACGATGAGCCGCGGCCTGGTGCAGCAGGTTGCTTCGCCAGCGGACCTGTACGCGCACCCGACCAACTTGTTCGTGGCCGGCTTCATCGGGTCGCCGCCGATGAGCCTCTTCGACGGTGTCGTGGTCCGTGTCGACGGTGCACTCGGCGTGCGCTTCGGGTCGCAGTGGCTAGAGCTTCCAGCCTCCAAGTCACTGACGAACTGGGAGGGCCGCGAAGTAGTGATCGGCATTCGCCCAGAGGACGTCGAGGATGCGGTCTTCGACAGTGCAGCGCCGCAGACCCGGCGGCTCCGGTTGCAAGTGGATCTCGTCGAGCAGTTGGGCAGCGATGTGCTGGTGCATGTCCTCACCGACGCCACAGCGGCGCAGGGTGCTCAACTCAAAGAAGCCGCCGAGGACGCCGCCCACATTGCGACTTCGACGCCGGGAGCGCGGCTCCTCGCGCGTTGCAACCCTCGGTCCCGGATTGCCCGCGGCGAGGTCGTCGAGTTCACCGTTGACACCGAACGCGTGCACCTGTTCGATCCAGTGTCGGGAAACGCACTGTGACGTCGTGAGCGACGACATCGATCTGCTGGATCCGGTGGCGGTCGACGATCCGCATCGCTACCTGGCGCAGTGGCGCGACCGTCACCCGATTGCCTACAGCGAACGGCACCGTGCGTGGATCGTGATGGGGCATCCGGAGGTATCGGCGGCGTTCCGCGACGAGCGGCTGTCGACCGAGCGGATGCAGGGTTTCACCCGCCGGTTGTCGGGCCGCCGTGCTGAAGCGCTCGCGAGGGCGGTGGAGTTGCTCGAGGGGTGGATGCTCTTCCACGAGCCCCCCACCATACGCGCCTGCGGGCACCGCTCGCGCGCCAGTTCACTCCGCGGGCCACGGCGCAGTTGCAGCCACGGATCGAAGCAATCGCCGACCAGTTGTGCGATTCGATGGCCAGCCGTGCCACTCCGGTCGACCTTGTCGAGAAGTTCACGCATCAGCTGCCGGCGGCGGTGATCGCCGAGCTCTTCGGAGTGCCGGTCGAGCTGCGCGATTGGTTGGCTTCCTGGTCGGAGAAGGTCGGTGTCGTGGTGTTCGGCGCTGCCGGCAGAGCCGACTACGAGGACGTCGCGAGGGCAGCGGGCGAGGAGTTCGCGGACCGCATCGGCGACCTGATGGACCATTATCGCCGAGCGCCCGCCGACAATCTGCTGTCGTTGTTGCTCGCCGAGGAGAACAGACCCGCAGGTTTGAGCACCACCGAGATCATCGGCGCCTGCTCGCTGTTGCTGTTCGCCGGCCACGACACCACCTCGTCATTGCTCGGCTCCGCCACCGTGGTATTGCTCGAGAACCCCGAACAGGCCAAAGCCATGCGGTCCGTTGCCACCGACGTAGAACTGGCGATCGAGGAGATGCTGCGCTTCGAGTCGCCCGCCAAGGCCATGATGCGGACCGTCGTCGACAGCCATGAACGCAACGGGCATCGCTTCGAGGCCGGCCAGTCGGTCTTTCTCGCCATCGCGGCTGCGAATCGCGACCCGAGGGTGTTCGAGTCACCTGACCGGATAGATCTCGCTCGACACCCGAACCCGCACCTGTCCTTCGGGTTCGGTCATCACTTCTGCCTCGGTGCCTCGCTGGCCCGGCTCGAGGGCCGAATTGCGTTGCCGATGCTCCTGCGTCGCTTCCCGAACCTCGCGTTGGCCGGGCCTGTCCGCTGGAGGCCGACGATCAGTGACAGATCACCTGCCTCCATCCCCATTCGTCTCTGACCGTCACCACCAGCTCGGTTCGAGCCGTGTGGGTGCCGGGAACTCGCAGTCGAGCCCCCTCAGAGCAGGCGGTGCTCGCGGGCTGCTTGCACGGCTGCGTGCCGGCTGGTGACAGCGAGCTTGCGGTAGATGGCGCTGCACTGCGTCTTCACGGTGTTCGGCGACACGTAGAGCTCGCGCGCGATCTCAGGCAACGACAGCGACGACGGCAGGTAGCGGAGGACGGCCAACTCTCGTTCGGAGAGTTGCTCGACCAGGCTGGCCGTCGGAGCGGGTCGTGATCGGGTCACCCGGTGCTTGGCGGACACGCGCTCCAACAGTTGACGATTGATACCGGGGTCGGCGCATTGCGCGATCATGCGGTTGGCCTCGTCCAACAGCTCGCGCCCACGGTCCGTTCCGTTCTGCAGCAACACGTCGCCAGCGATGGTCAGCACGAACACGAGCCCCAGGATCGTGGTCGCCCGACGCGCGAGCACGACGGCGTGCTCGGCATCGTTCGTTGTCGTTGTCGTTGTCGTTGTCGTTGTCGTTGGCGTTGGCGTTGGCGTTGTCGTTGTCGTCGCGTCGGGCTGAACTGTCGCCGCCAGGATGGCAACCGCCGGAGCAATGCCGTGGTACTCACCGAGACCGGAGACCGTGGCGAAGTCGAGCGCACGCTGCGCTGCAGCGGCGGCGGCTTGGGTGCCAGCGCACTGGAACTCGACGACTGCGGCTGCGACAAGGGCCATGGCGTGTGCCGTGACCCGCTTCTCTGCCTGGGTACGCACGAGCGCGATGGCGAGAGTCGTTCGAGCCTCATCCGGCAAGCCCGCCCATGCGAACGCGGCCCCGACTGCGGTTGTCAGCTCGCTGGGGCGTGCCTCGACGTCGCCCGCTTCGATGACTTCCCGCGCACCTTCGAGCGCGATGCCGACGTCGCCCTTGCCGAGCGCAAGGTTGATGCGCAACGGCATGACGCGCATCGGGTCCAGGTCGGCCGGCAGCGCAGCTGTCGCCCGATCCAGCAGCTGCTGGGCTTCCTCGTAGCGGCCGGTCAGATAGTGGTCCCAACCCGACAGCAACGTGCAGAGTGCATCCAGCTCGCCGCCGCTTGCCAACCGAACGAGGATCTTGCGCAGTGTTCGCAGCTGGCCACTGCCGAGGAGGTCCGGGCCGACGAACCGCATCAGGTACATGGCCTCTTCGCGGTCGCCTGCCGCCAGTAGATGGTCAACGGCGGCGGCCGGGTAGCCAGACGTCTCGAACCACGCGGCCGCGCGCCGGTGCAAGTCGGGCAACCGATCCGGGATCGAGCGCCGAGCTTCGAGCAGCAGCATGTCGCGGAACAGGTGGTGGTACCGGTACCACTCGCCCGTCGTGTCGAGCCGGATCACGAACTGGTTGCTGGCGGCCAGACCGTCGAGCCAGTGCGCTCCGTCATTCGAGCCAGTGACCTCATCGAGTAGGGGACCCGACAACCGATGCAGCACGGCTGCCTCGACCATCCGGTGCCGCTCGTCCTCGTCGAGCACGGCGAGCAGCTCGTCGGTGAGGTAGCTGGCGACGAGCTGGTCATCGCCGCGAAAGGTCTGGACGAAGCGATCCGTGTCGTCGGTGCGTTCCAGCGACAACCCGGCCAGCACGAGTCCCGCGGCCCAACCCTCGGTGCGCTCGCACAGGTCGTCGATCCGTTGGCCGCCCAGCCGTTCGGCGGATGCGCCCAAAAGGGCCGCAGCCTCGACGGAGTCGAACCGGAGGTCGCCTGCGCGAATCTCGCGAATACGCCCGCGCACCCGCATCCGACCCAGCCTGAATGGAGGGTCGGCCCGGGTGACCAACACGACGGTGAGCTGTTGTGGGCACAGGTCGATCAGACGTTCCATGCCCCGATGCACGGCAGCGTCGTCGATGAGGTGGTAGTCGTCGAGCACGATGACGAGCCGATCCGGCGACGCCGAGAGCTCGTTGACGAGCGCCGGCACGATGACCTGGCCGGACCCGAGCGAGCCGGCCACCAGCGGTTCCAAGCGGGCCGCAACCTCGGGGTTCGCGCGGCCGAGTGACGCGGTGAACGAGACCCAGAAACGGGCAGGGTCGGCGTCGGATTCCTCCAGCTGCAACCACGCCACTGAACCTGCGCGAGGCCCGCCCCACCCCGCGACCAGCGTCGACTTGCCGGAACCGGCCGGCGCGCTGACCAGCACGAACGGCACTCTGGCTGTGTCTGCCTCGTCCAACACGGCGTCGAGGCGGGCACGGTCCACCAGTCGCGCCGGCGCCACCGGGGGCCGCAGCTTGGTGGCCGCCAGGTTGCTGCTCGACCAGTCGCCCACCAGGCGAACATAGCGGGCGTTCACCCGGGTGATTCGCCAACTGGGGTGAAGCCAACTCACCCGCTCTCATGTGACCGTACGGACATGCCCGACGTACACACCCACGAGATCGTGCTCCGGGGCCGAATTGGCAGCCGCCTACTCGGTCCTTTCATGGACGACTTCACCGTCGACCTCGACGAGGCCGGTCACACCCGTCTCCTCGGAGTCGTACGCGATTCGTCGCACCTGCACGGCCTCGTGGCGTATCTGGCCTCGATCAACGCCGAGTTGATCTCCATCACCCCGGTCACTTCGACCTACAACCCAAGGAGTACCTCATGATCATTGTTTCCCATCTCACGAAGTCGTACGGACGAAACACTGTCGTCGACGACTTGTCGTTCGAGCTCACCGCCGGACGCGTCACCGGCTTCGTCGGACCGAACGGTGCCGGCAAGTCGACCACGATGCGCATGATGGTCGGCCTCGCCCGACCAGACGCTGGTGAGGTCGCCTACGACGGCTCGAACTACGCCGACCTTCGCGACCCCGCCCGTACCGTTGGCGTGGTTCTCGATGCCCGGGCCATGCACCCTGGTCGCTCAGCTCGCAATCACCTCCGAGCGATGGCCGCGATCAGCCTGCTACCCGAAGCGCGTGTCGACGAGGTACTGCACTTGGTCGGCCTGGACGCTGCAGCCGGCCAGCGAGTGGGCGGCTTCTCGCTCGGCATGCGCCAGCGCCTCGCCATCGCCGGTGCACTGCTCGGTGACCCGGAGGTGCTGATGCTCGACGAGCCGGCCAACGGGCTCGACCCCGACGGCATCCGCTGGCTGCGCACGATGCTCACCAGCTTCGCCAACGACGGCGGCACGGTGTTCGTCTCCAGCCACTTCATCGCCGAGCTCGCCACGTTCGCTCACGACCTGGTCGTCGTCGGCAATGGCCGGCTCATCACCGCCGAGCCGCTGGTCGAGACCCTCGACCGCGACCGCTCGCTCAGCCTCGAGGACATTCTCCTCGACCTCACCCACGACGCCGCCCGCTACAGCGCCGCCTGATCCACCACGACCTCGAAAAGGACCTCCAATGAACACCACCACCACCACTCCTGTCCACTCCACCTCCCCCTCCACCTCCACCCCCGCCCTGTCCCCGATCATCCGCGATCTTCGGGCCGCCACCCATAGCGAATGGATCAAGCTCAGCTCCATCCGGGCGATGCCGATTTTCGTCGGTCTGTCCGTCGCGATCGGTGTCGGCATGTCGCTGATCCTCGGCAAGATCGTCAAGACGGATCCCTACGACCACCTGCCGTTCACCATCGGGAACACATTTCTTGTTTCGAGCTGGCTCACGACGCTGTTCGCCGTTGTTGCCGGCACCCTGCTGTTCACGTCCGAAGTGCAGCACGGCACGCTCGCAGTCGCTCTCACTTCGAGACCGTCCAAGCCGATCATCATCGGTGCGAAGGTGTGCATCGCTGCGGTGCTCGGGTTCGTCATGGGCGCACTTGGCATCATCGGCGGGTTTGTCGGCGGCGTCGCCAGTGGGATGGACACCGGCGACACGTCGGGCGCAGTGTCGGGTGTCGCCTGGGCACTCGTGCTCACCACGCTCTCACCGGTATTGGGCCTCGGTGTCGGCCTCATCGTGCGCCACAGCGCAGCCGCAGTGACCTCCGTCCTCGTCTGGGCCCTCGCCGTCGAAAACCTCGTGCGAGGCATGGCCCCCGCAGCCGTCTCTCGTCTGCTGCCGTTCACAGCCGCCAACGGTCTGCTGGGCACCCGTTCCGCGGCCGATACGACCGAGACCCTTGCCGCAGCGTTCTCGAGCGTTGGCAATGCGGCCGTGATCGGCTGCTGGGCTGTTGCCACCGTCGCGATCGGCACTGCGTTGCTGATTCGGCAGGACTCGTGATGGAGCGCTTCGCAGCGTTCCAGCACCGCAACTTTCGGCGGTACTTCATCGGCCAAGTGATCTCGAGCGTCGGAACCTGGTTGCAGGCACTCGCGGTCACCTGGCTGGTGCTGGACCTCACCGGCCGGAGCGATCGCCTCGGCGTCGCTGTTGCGCTGCAGTTCCTGCCGCTGCTCCTGCTCGGTGCGCCGGCCGGGGTACTCGCCGACAGAGTCGACAACCGGCGGCTGCTGTTGGTGACGTCGTCTGTCTCGGCGGTGCTTGCCCTGATCTTCGGTTTCGTTGTTTCCGCAGGGACTACGGACCTCTGGGTGATATATGGCCTCACCCTGCTGTCCGGATTGGTGCTGGCCGTGGAACGCCCAGCGATGCAAGCCTTGCTGTTCCAACTCGTCGGGCGAGAGACACTGCCCAGCGCCGTGGCCGCCAACAGCACCATCGTGGGGGTGTCACGCCTCGTTGGTCCGGCGCTCGGTGGTGCAATGATCGCCGTTACCGGCGTCGCCTCGTGCTTCTACGCAAACGCTGTGTCGTATGGAGCTGTCATCGTTGCCCTGGCAAGCATCAGCCGCCGCCAGATGGTTGCTCGACCGACTGGTTCTCGAGCCAGCGGAAGTCTGCGAGCGGCCGTTACCTACGTGCGGCACCGCCCCGACGTCCGTCGTCCGCTCGTCGTGATGGCGGTCGTGGGGCTGGTCGCCCTCAACTTCCAAACCACGTTCCCCTCGATGGTGCGGTTCGGGTTCGACCGTGGCGCCGGTGCCGTCGGGACTGCGATGAGCGTCAGCGCAATCGGCTCGATCCTCGGCGGTATCTATGCCGCCGGCATCACTCCGAACCCGCGCCGCACGCTGGCGTTGGTGCTCATCGGCTTCAGCGCCATGCTGCTCGTCTTCGCCGCCGCGCCGACTTTTGTGGCATTCGTCCTGCTGGGCATCCCCCTCGGTTTCGCTTCGGCGTGCTTCCAATCGATCAACACGGTTGCCGTGCAGCGGGCGACCGAGCCCGCCATGCAGGGCCGAGTCATGGCGTTACATCAGATGGCCTGGTACGGCAGTACCCCGATCGGAGCGTTGGCGATGGGTTGGCTCGTCCAGGCCACCTCGCCGCGGGTTCCTTTCGTACTCGGCGGCCTTGGCGCCCTCGCCTGCGCGGCAGGCCTCGCTCGAGCCGCCAGCCGGTCACGGACCGATGCGTACGACCTGATGTTCGACAGCGGGGAGGTTGCCGGCGCGCAACACCAGATCCTGCCTCAAATGTTCCCGCCACGAAGGTCTTGAGCCTGTCGCTGGTTGACCGTCAGCGCGTCGCGGTCACGACAGGGAGCAAGGCCTTTGCTACTTCGGCCGGGCGTTCCTCGTGGGAGAAGAGGCCGACACCTATGACTGCTAGTTGGGCGTTGGGAAGGTCGGCGACCATCTCCCTGGCCCATTTCACCTATGTTCAAGGCCCAATGGGCACCAAGTGGCCGGATCGGCGGGAACCGTTCTCGAGAGGGTCGTGTAGTTTCGGCTGATGTTGACTGTCGACCTCGATGCGGCGTTGGTGGCCGCCCACAGTTCCTACGCCGATCGACGCCCACGGTCGGCGGCGTTGGCCATCGCCGCTGCAAAGGTGATGCCCGGCGGCAACACCCGCACGGTCCTGCACTTCGACCCGTTCCCCTTTCGCGTCCAGCGTGCGGAAGGCTCGGTGCTGGTAGATGTCGACGGTCATCGCTACGTCGATCTGCTGGGCAACTACACCGCTGGCCTGTTCGGCCACCAGGTACCAGCCGTGCGCGACGCGATCATCGCTCAGCTCGACCGGGGCTGGGCGATCGGGGCGACACATGCGCTGGAGGTTGAGCTCGCCGAACTGGTCTGCGCTCGGTTCGAATCGGTCGAGCAGGTGCGGTTCACCAACTCGGGCACTGAGGCGAACCTGATGGCGATCGCCGCCGCCATCCATGTCACCGGACGACGCAAGGTGCTGGTGTTCGAGGACGGATACCACGGCGGCGTGCTCACCTTCGCCCACGGGCCGGGTCCGCTCAACGTGCCGCACGACTTCGTCGTCGTGCCGTTCACCGACGTGCCAGCAGTGCAAGCCGCGTTCGCCGCAGCCGCCACGGAGATGGCGTGTGTGATCGTCGAGCCGGTGCTGGGTTCCGGCGGCTGCATTCCTGCCGCGCCAGGCTTCCTCGACGCGCTCCGCCAGTTGTGCACCACACACGGCTCTGTCCTCATTTTCGACGAGGTGATGACATCGCGTTTGCATCCCGGTGGCGCCCAGGCACGGTTCGGGGTGGTGCCGGACATGACGACACTCGGTAAGTACCTCGCCGGCGGAATGACGTTCGGCGCGTTCGGCGGTCGCCGCTCCATCATGGCTGCGTTCGATCCGACGCAGGGCGGTGCGCTCTCGCAGGCGGGCACGTTCAACAACAACGTCGTCTCGATGGCGGCAGGTGTCGCCGCACTGCGCGATGTGCTCACGCCGGAGGCGCTCGTCGCGCTCAACGACCGGGGTGACGTGCTACGCGAGCGGCTGAACGTGACGTTCGCCGGTGCAGGTCTGCCGCTGACGGCGACCGGCGTCGGCTCGATGCTCAACATCCACGCCGATGACGAGCGGTGGGTGGAACTGTTCTTCCACGCGATGCTCGACTCAGGCTTCTACCTTGCGCGGCGAGGGATGATCGCGCTTGCACTCGACGTGACCGAGGAGCAGCTGGAAGCGTTCGCCGAAGCAGTCGAGCGCTGGGCCGCCGACCCCCGAGTCGAATGAGTCGGCGCTGGCCCGCCGACCCCCGAGACGAATGAGCCGGCGCTGGCCCGACCCGTGCTCCGACGCACACGATCCATCCAACCGCCGGACAACTTCCACCCATTTGCGCGCGCAAGCAGTTTCCGGGCGGAGAGCGTCCCAGAGTTGGGTCTGGGTGTTCCCAGTCCCGGTTTCCGGAACTGGAAACACCCAGCTCTGATGCCGCGATCAACGCCTGGTGGGGGGCGTGTGTTGGTCGGTTGATGTGAGGAAGAGCCGCCGCCCTCACTCGTCTCGGCGTTTCGTTGATCGACGGCTACGGTTTGATCGTGAACTTGCGCGTGCCCTCCACTCAGCGCAACGGGTGGGTGTGGTGCGCTCTCGCCGCTGTCCTGTTTGGCGCAGCGACTCCCGCAACGAAACTGCTGGTCGACGACGTCGGCGCGGTCACCCTCGCCGGACTCCTGTATCTCGCAGCGGCGGCTGCCGTCGCCCCATTCGCGCTCCGCGAAAGACGGTCGACCGCCACATTGCGCCAGCGCTCGCTGTTGATGGTTGCCGTGGCGTTCGGCGGCGGTCTCGCACCGGTCCTGCTCGTCCTCGCACTGGATCGCACGCCTGCCGGGACGGTGTCGTTGTTCCTGAATCTGGAACTCGTCGCGACCGCTGTGATTGCCCGAGTCGTTCTGAAAGAGCACATCGGCCGTCGAGCAAGCCTGGGAATCTTGATCGTCGTACTCGGTGGTATCACGCTGGGTGGCGTCTCGGAAGCAGGAATCGCGACCGGTGCTTTTCTTGTCGTCGCCACGTGTGTGTGTTGGGGAGTTGACAACGCCATCACTGCCAGTCTCGATAGCTACTCCCCATCTCAAATCACGCTCGCGAAGGGCGTCGTCGCCGGATCGGTGAACCTCGCCCTGGGGCTGGTCCTCAACGGAGCACCTGGTGCTCGGTTCGTCGTCGCAGCGCTTGCGATTGGAGCGTTTGGCTACGGTCTATCGATCACAATGTGGATCACGGGCGCTCGACTTGTTGGGGCAGCACGAGGTCAGGCGATCTTTGCGCTTGCGCCGTTCATAGGGGCGCTACTCGCCTGGCCCGTCAACGGTGACCGACTCACCGCCACGATCATGATCGCCTTCGCCGTGTCACTCGTCGGGGTGATCGTGGTCGCGACGAGTCGTCACTCCCACTTGCACAGCCATGAACCCATGGAGCACACCCATCCCATCGATCGGGATGACCCGCACCACAGCCCCGACACGATCGAAGTGCTGGAAGGAAGCCTCCATCGGCAGTTGGCGTTCAGCCACAGTCACGAACACCTCCCCGATATTCACCACCGCCACGCCCATTGAACTGTGCGGTGATCACTGGTCGCAATTGCTCGCTCGTCGCTCATGTTTCATTCGTTTCGGCGCGGGGTACGGACGGCTGATCGGCGCGTCGATACCAAGGAGCAATTCCATGACCATCTTCGAGGACCTGCGAGAGAGCCACGAGATTCAGCGTGCGCTTGCGCGCACAATGACGCATGCGCGGACTTCGAGCGACAAGCGGCGCGCAGCCTTTCTAGCGCTCGCCCATGAGCTCGATGCGCACGCGACGGCCGAGGAGCGTCACCTCTACGTGCCGCTGCTGATGAATGATGCCGGTCTCACCGTCAGCCGCCACGCATTGGCCGACCATCACAAAGCCGAGAAGCTGGTGGAGGAGTTGCGTGGCGTGGACCCCACCACGGGCCACTTTGCCGAGCTCGCCAGGCAGCTCGCGCACGAAGTGCGCGACCACTTGGATGAAGAGGAGAACGGCACGTTCCAACTCGCTGGGAAGCTCTTGTCCAAGACTCGACAGAAGGAGCTCTCCCGCGAGTACCGCGCCGAATATGCGAGACGCGGCGGGCCCTCCTCCGTCTCGGCAGACGGCCTTGGCGCCTCGACGCGTCGGTGAGTTCGATGTGACTCGGCCTTGCATTGTTGGTGATACTTTTCCGGTATGTCGCTGACCGGACGCTGCCTCTGTGGCCAGATCACCTACGAGATCGTCGGTGATCTCATCGCCACCGCCGTCTGCCACTGCGATCACTGTCAGCGTCAGAGCGGCGGAGCGTTTTCGGTGAATCTCGTCGTGCACGAGTCGCAGATGACTGTGACCGGCACGCTCACGACGTTTGAGGATCGCGGGGAGAACAACGACGCTGTGTACGTACGCCGCCGCTTCTGCGGTCAGTGCGGTTCGCCGATCGTGTCGGCCCTCGAGGTTCCTGCAGGCGTGCTCGCCGTGAAGGCGGGGACGCTTGACGACCGCTCGGGCGTGGCGCCCGGAGTGGAAGTGTGGTGCGAGCACAAGCAGCCGTGGGTGCAACTTCCGGGCATGGCGGTCTCGCTCGCTCGCGAGTGACACATGGCCATCGGGCCGCGGTGTGAGGCTGCAGCGTCTACGGGGCTACCGGCCGGCTGGGCGTGGCGTTGGCCACTGGCATTCGGCTGGAACGGAGGCCAGGTGAGGAACTCCATGAGCCGCGAAGTGTGCTCCGTGAACTCATCGGCGGTCGTTGACACCGAGGCGATCGATCGGTCGGGCCGCACGATCACGATGCCCGCGGCGAATGGAATCATCCCTTCGACCACGGTCGCGCCGAGAGCGCGCCACTCGTTGAGAGCAGCGCCGTTCGGGGCTCCGGCTGGTGGTAGCGAACGACAAGCGGAAGCCCGAGACCGGTGAGGGTGCCCTCGGACAGTTCGAACCCGATGATGCGGGTCCCGGCAACGTCGACGAACTCGGCTCCGGGTAGCGCGCCGGTGACATCCGCAAGGCCGCCGCCCGCGCCGAGCAGCGTGAGGGCTCGCTGGACCTCATCGTCCATCACAATGGCGCGCGGAAGGGCGTAGATGTCGGCGGCCTTCTCGACCACGGCCACAAAATGCGGTTGGCGCACGCAATCGCAGCGGCAACGCCTACCGGACCACCACCGACGACGATCGTGGATGGGGGCGTCTTCATGGCGACCAGCTTGCACTGCATCCCGACTTTTCGGACGTGATCGAGACCCGTCGGCTTTGACAGTCTGAGATTGGCTGCTCGCACCCTCGTGATGGGCGACCATCATCCCGCCACACTGGTCGAACTCAGCCCCTGTCATCGCGGTGCGGTGGCGGAGAATGGTTGGAGGCATAGGCTGTCGGAGGTTGCGGCGGCGCCTCGATGAAGAGTAACTACACGATGTAAGAGTATGTTCGGGGTCGCTTCGCAAGGGGCGGCGCCGATGGAGGATGGTTATGGGACGACGACCTGACGGCGCACTCGAGAACGATGTGCTTCGCGTGCTGTGGGCCGATGGCGGGTGCTTGTTGCCGGGCGAGATCAACGATCGGCTCGACGCCGGTTATGCCTACACCAGCGTCGCAACCATTCTCACCCGGTTGCAGGCGAAGGGCCTCGTGATCCGCACTCCGTCGGGTCGAGCCTTTGCTTACCAGGCCACCGTCGACGAGCCCGATCTTGCAGTGCGCCGAATCAGTGAGTTGCTCGATTCGTCATCAGACCGTGCACAGGTATTGAGCCGGTTCGTCGCATCTCTACCTGCGCGGGAGGCCAAGGCCATCAGGGCTCTGCTCGATCAGGCAGCTTCCGAGAAAGGTAAGCGCTGATGGAGAACTCGCTGGCGTTTCCTCTGCTGGTCACGCTTGTGCTGGCTGCGCTGGCAACGTCGGTTCACCGCCGGTTACCGCCGCGGTTGGCCACTCGGTTCGTGACGGTTGCGCTCGTGTTGGTGGCTCTCGCATCGATTCCGACGGCGTTGGTCGTGGCGATTGCGTTCTTGGCGCATGTGCCAGTGATCGGTTTCGGGTTCACGTGGTGCGCTCAGGCGATGGGCATCCACGGTTCGGTGCCGTCGTGGCTCGGCGTGCCGGTGGTTGCTCTGGTCGTTCTCGGGGCGGCGCGCACGATCAAATTGCTCCGTCAACACCGGTTGCTACGGCTGGATGTGGCGCGTCCCGTCCACGTTGCCCACAGCCACAGACCGTATGCGGTGACGCTGCCCGGCCGAGGTGGACAGATCGTGATGTCCACCGCGTTGGTCGATCTCCTTGATGACGACGAGCGCGAGATCGTGGTCGCACACGAGCAGGCTCACGCCCGCTATCGACATGATCGTTACCTGCTGACGGCCGAGCTTGCGGCCGCTGCACTGCCACCCCTACGCGCCCTTGCCCGGCGGGTGACATTCTCGATCGAGCGATGGGCAGACGAGGCGGCCGCCACAGTGTGTGGCGATCGTCAACTGGTTGCGATCACCCTCGGGAAGGTCGCCCTGCAGTCGAACCCGGCAACCGTTGCGGGTTTCTCGGGTCTCGGCGTCGCCGCACGTATGGGCGCCCTGCTGCAACCTCCTGTTCCGAACCTGCGGCAAGCTCAGGTGATCGGTCTCTGGTCGAGCCTTGCCGTTGTTGCCGGCTCCAGCCTCTACCAACTGCACCACGTCGAACGGCTGCTCACCGCACTCTGCCCCCACTGACCGCCGGGTCGCCGGGTCGCCGGGTCGCCGGGTCGCCGG